>QXGG01075087.1_pt1 | contig 103138 bp, 81 predicted proteins | sample 1982491 | NCBI WGS metagenome assembly QXGG01 (sample SAMN09924614, study PRJNA488089) | Wastewater metagenome, whole genome shotgun sequencing project. | isolation source: South African research farm wastewater | place: South Africa: Irene, Agricultural Research Council, Animal Production...
ACCTTGCCAATCATGTCCATGGTGATCACCTCTTTTGCTCCTGCCAAAAAATTCAGCAGTCGCGTGATACACCCTGGTCAATTTTGAAGCGGCACTCCCGCCTTCAGATGGTCAGTTTTCGGTCGGCGTCAACACCCTTGTGCACAAAGTCGAGGCCGTGATCAAAAAACTGTCCGAACAGCGCCGTGAACGTGCTGTATGGCAGCGGGTTCATGTTGCCGGTCAGCGGTGAAATGCGGCCACCCGGGGTGGTGTTCGGGTCGTCCTGCACCTGCAACTCGGTCAGCCCCGCCTGGTTGGACACCAGGTTGCTGATCAGCCGCGGGTCTGTGTCGTACAGGTCCACAGTCCGGTTGGCGTAGGAAGTGGCCACATCCACAAAAGGGTTGGGACCTGCGGTGAAGTCCACCGTGCCATCGGCATTCACATACGAGCTGCCCACCAGGCGCGGGAAGAGCTGGTCGGCCGAACCCCAGGTCGGGTTGCTGACGTTGTTTCCAATGCCCTGCACATCGCGGATACCCGTCGGGTCCACCGCGGTTCCCAGCACCCCGCGCAACGGGTTGTTGCCCGGAAGGGTCAGCTGGGCAAAGATGAAGTCGATGTCGGTCTGGTTGAGCTGCATGGTCGTGACAGTGGTGGGTGGTTTTTCGTAACGGTCGTTTACAAACTAAAACAACCTTAAAGTGATAAATTTACCATCATTGGTGTTTTTGTCAATTATTGAAGCTGATATGGAGTCAGCTTCACACCACACTGCTGCACGGGACCGGCAACAACAAAAACGGCCTGCGGGCTCCTTGTCCCACAGGCCGGGTCAACCAGCAGAGGTTGCTGGTTCGCTCAGGCGGGCTTTGCTCGTCGCGTGGCCACCAGCGACGTGAAGAAGCCGTGGAGCCATTTCAGGTCCACAGGCTTTTGCACCATGATGGTCTTGGAGGGCAGGCCGCCCTTGCGAGCCACCTCTTCGCCGGTCAACCCCGTCAGGGCAATGATCAGCAAGGAAGCGAAGTGGGGGTTGCTGTCCAGCGTGCGGAGCAGCTCGAAACCATCCACACCCGGCATGCGCAGATCGGTGATCAGCACATCGGGGCGGATCGAGCCGATGTCGATGATGGCCTCCAAGGCGGACGACATGGTCGTGCAGTCGATCGGGAGCTGCCAGGAAGCCATGGTGTGGCGAAACATCTCCAGCGACGCCGCGTCATCGTCCACCACGAGCACGCGCAGGGTGGCACCGCGATCGTCCGAACTGGCCAGGCCATGCTGGCGCTGGTAGTCCCTGATCGACTGCATGGAAATGCGCCGATGGCCACCTTTGGTTTTCCAGGCCTGCAACTCGTTCTTTTCCACCAGCGATTGAACCGAGCCCACAGACAAGCCCAGCAGCTTTGCGGCGTAGACGGTGCCACAAACCTCTTCTGGCGCCTCGATGGCGGTGACGGATTTAGTACTCATGGCTCATTCTATGCAGAAAGACATAAAAAAAACAAACTCGGCCGCCATCTGTCAAGGCATAAAATGATAAGCTGACTCATATTTATCATTTTTGACATTTGTATGTCGAGCCACGCGAGAGTTCGTACCACTGATCGATCGACCAGATCGACTCGCGACGGTCATCGCGAGGCACTGGGAAAAGGCCACCACCGCAAGGGGGGCGCCCCTGCCGAGAAGGCGTCTTCTGGCAAGACGCTGGCGCGTTCGTTTGTTCGCTACATACAGACTTCGGCGCTGCTGTTCGAAGCACCACAGCCACTCCCTCCCATCACCAAAAAGCTGGAACGCCGGCTTGCCGCAGATGCGGGGGTTGCTGCTGCACTGCCGTTTCGCGCCAATGATTTTCGCAATCTGGCCGAGAACGATGGCATTCCCTACCAAGACCTCCCATCGCTCGTGAACGACATGCGCGGCATGCTCAGGATGCTGCAGGCGGCGGGTTTGGAAATCCTGGTCGTCGATTCTCTGGAATACCTTGCCACTGATCAGGCCGACCACTTCATTTTTGCGGTCATGAACCTGTGGTCGAGCGGACTTGATGTCGTGCTGCTCGGACCGGACAACGCGTATGTGTCGTTTGACGAAATCGCGGAGGTGGTGACCGGCAAAGACTTCATCCGCATCTACATCAACTCCTTCCTCCGCGACATTCGCAGTCGCAGTCGCCGACACAGGCAACAGGCTGCCTTGCGTCGATTTTTGTCCAACGCTTGAGCTTTTTGGTCATGGTGAATGTTGCAGACGACTTGTTGCTGGCGCCCGCTCCCAAGGAATTGGCTGGGAAGCATGCGCGTCTTGCCTATCGCATGCAGAGCGTGCCTGGGCAACACTGGATCGGACTGGACGATATGGAGTTCATGAGTTCCGACACACTCAGCGCCGATGAGCTGGCCCAGTGCCTGTTCCAGCTCACGGGCGGCACGCTCGGCTCACCCGACTGCGGTGAAACAGCGCACTACTACGTGCACTACGACGAACGCCTTCCCGATCGCTTGAGTCTGCAGGTCAAGGAGGGCTGCAAAACCGCTGATTTGGCTTCATGTCCGTTCAGCATCCAGCGCGCGCACCAGGACCATGCGCTGGATCTGAAAGGCCCACCCAGCATTGCCGTTGTCGTGAAGGACTGACCAATGGCGAAATTCCAGACTTCGCAAAGTGCGCCGCTCACCCGTATCCACTCGGGTTTCGCAGAGCTGGCGCCAAGGCGCCGGGCTCGACACAAGAAGCCCGATCCGCGGCCTTCCCAAGGGGAACGGTTCGACCTGGTTTCCGTGGTGCTCGTCGTCATGATCCTGCTGACGCTTTTCATTTTCATCCTGTGAGCCCTCATCTCCTCCGTACATGTGCTTCGCTGATATGCGCGATTTTTCCAGCCTTCGCATGGTCTGAAACCGTCTCCTGCGACATCAAGGCGGCACCGCTTCATCTCGAAGACATCAACCCACTGTCAAACCGTCCTCAGCCCGGACGGGTGTCCGTTCAGATCGAGTGCACCAACCACGGACATCTGGTCCAGAACGTGGAAATTGCGTTGTTCGAACCCAGCCAGGCAAAGCGTGCTTTCACCGGCGAACGAAACACCGAGGACGCCATTGCCCTGGACCTGTTTGTGGATGAACAAAGAAATGCACCTCTCGCGTCGTCACCACAGGAGCCGAACGCGGTGCGACGAAGCATTCAGCTGCGACCCAAGGGGTCTGGCCGGATGGAACTGCCCCTCTTCGCATCGCTGCAACTCAGCAGGCTGATTCCCGCTGGTATGTACCGGCAGCCCGTGCAACTCAAGCTCAGGTATGACTACCGGGGCGCTCCCGACCCGGTGACCCAATAGCCTGCATCGGTTGGCTGTCCAGTCGCATCAGCAGTTGTTGCACTTCGGAATGCATCAGCGGCAGCGCCTTGGTGTAGAGGCCCCACTCCCCCGCATTGGCCGCCATTTCCAGACCGCGGCTCAGCCGCACGCCTCTTTCGGCGGCCAGCAGCCCCATGGTCGCCTTCAGCTTGTGCGCAGCCCCCAGCGCCAGCAGGGAATTCTTGGACACCAGGGCCTGGTCGAGTTCCGCCATGCGGTCTTGCAGATCGGTCGCGATGGTGGACGAGAGGCCCGCCAGCCCCGTGTCGGCCCCTTGCTCGGTGGGCCTTGTTGCAGAACGGTCCACTCCAGCGGGGCGTCTCGCACCGGAAGCCACGCGCGGGACCGATCCTTGCCGCGCAGCCTGCATGACCTGAACCAACAACTCCATTTTCACCGGCTTGACGACGTAGGCGTCCATGCCCGCCGCCAGGCAACGCTCTTCGTCTCCGCTCATGGCATTGGCGGTCAAGGCGATGATGGGCGTCTTGGGCAAGTTCTTCGAGGCCTCGATCGCCCGAATGCGCTGGGACGCCATCAGGCCGTTGCAGCCGGGCATCTGCACATCCATGAGGATGAGGTCGTAGCCGCCGCCTTGCCACAGATCGACCGCCTCATGGCCGTTGTGTGCCACGTCGACCTCGCAACCGAACTTCACGAGCATCTGGCGCATCACCAGTTCATTCACCGCGTGGTCTTCGGCCAGCAGGACCCGCCATCCATCGAACGTTGACTCTGCCGGGGCCTCTGACGCGGGGATGGGGACGGCTGCCACGGACTGACTCTCAGGCACCTGCAGAGGCAAGGTCACCCAGAAGCGACTGCCCTGCCCCAGCGTGCTGTCGACCCGGATCTGGCCATGCATGAGCTCCACCAGACTGGAGCAGATCGCCAGACCCATGCCACTGCCGCCATAGCGGCCCGCGATGCTCGCATCGGCCTGCGTGAACGAACGGAACAGAGTGGAAATGACCTCCTGCCGGATGCCGATGCCCGAGTCCTGCACCAGAAACACCAGTTGGGCCGAGCTGCCAGATCCGACCACATTCACATCCAGCACCACCTCACCGCCCTTGCCGGTGAACTTGATGGCGTTGGAGAGCAGGTTGGACAGCACCTGGCCGACCCGCCCTTGGTCCCCGATGATCATTTGGGGCAGGCCTCGAGCAAACCGCTTGACGAAGGCGATGTCCTTGGCGCGCGCCTGCTCCACGTACAAGTCACACGCGGAATCCAGGAACGGGCGCAGTTCGAAAGGTACGCTCTCCAGCGTCAGCTTGCCGGCCTCGATCCGTGAGAGGTCCAGCATGTCGTTGAGCAGCTTGAGCAGCGACTGGGACGACCGGCTCATCAGCTCCAGCCAATGTCTCTGATCGTCGGTCAGCGTGGTGTCCAGCAGCAGCGTGTTCAGCCCCATCAGGGCATTGAGTGGCGTGCGGATCTCGTGGCTGATGTTGGTCAGGAATTCTGTTTTGGCCCGGTTGGCCTTGTCCGCGGCCTCAAGGGCCTGGGCGAGCACGCGTTCGTTCTCCTTGCGCTGGGAGATGTCCGCCAGTGTGCCGATCAGCCAGGTCGCCTTCCCCTGCTCGTCGCGCTGGGCCACCATCCCGTGGGACTCGATCCAGATCCAGGTGTCCCGGGCCTTGAAACGGAACTCGAACACTCCGCGGTCCTTGTAGCCGGCCATGACCACGCCGAGTCCCTTTTCAATGGCGGCCATGTCCTCTGGATGGACCCTGCTGCGCAGGTGATCGGCGTCCCAAAGCCCTTCCAGCGCGACCTCCCCCAGAATTTCTCCCCATTTGGCGGTCAGGAAAAAGTCCTTGAACGGCGCCTTGAAGTCCCACAGCACGAGATTGGTGGCCTCCACGGCAATCTGCAGCCGCTCCCGCGTATCGCCCAGGGCCTCTTCCACACGCAGCCGGTTGTCGGTTTCGGTGCGCTTGGAGCTTTGAATCCAGTCGATCTGGTGGTTGAGGCGATCGATTTCTTCCAGCAACAGGCGGGCCCTGTCCTCCTGCTCGTCAAGACGGGCAAGCGCCTCCTGGTAGGCAAATACCAGCTTCTGGGGATCGCGGGGAAGGGAGTTGTCGGACATGTGAAGTGGCTATGACGAACCATGTGCGCACGGCACATGACCCCGTTGACAGAGACTCAGGACGCCACGCCGGCACGGCAAATCATCTCGCATTCGATTGTCGCCCCAGAACCGATGGTCAGGGAGACATAGCTGATTTCTCCCTGGATCTGTGCAGATGGCGCCACGATCAGCTCGTCACACACCACGGATCCGGACAAACGGCCCTTCACGCTGAGGTTCTTGCAGTTGAGCGTGCCTTCCACCAGGCCCGCCGCCCCCACGTTGACGTCGTCCGCCTTGAGCGTGCCAATCACACTGCCTTCGACATGCAGGATGCCTTCCGACTCAATGTCCCCGCGGATCAGAAAGCCTTCGCTGACCACCGACGGCTTCTGACTGCTCGACAGGCTCTGGACGAGCGGCAAGGGCTTGCCCCGCGCATCGGGCACGGGCGCCGCAGGAACAGCCGAAGAGCCGAACTCCGGAGGCGCAGTCGTTCCGAAGGCAGGGACAGCGGGTTTATTTTTTGACTTGTTGAACATATTGCGCAGTGCGGATGACTTTCAGGGGATCCACCGGATACCCCCCGACCGAAATTTCAAAATGAAGGTGTTTGCCCGTGGAGGCACCCGTGTTGCCGACCATGCCCAGCAGGGTGGCCCGGTCGACCTCCTGACCCTCTTTCACATGAATCTGGTCCAGATGGGCGTAGAGGCTTTCGATCCCACGGTCATGCCGCACGATCACGGTCTTGCCGTAGTTGCTGTAGTCGCGCGCGAGCACCACCCGCCCCTCTTTGGTGGGGAAGACGCGGTCGTCCGTGTGGGGCACCAGATCCACGCCTGCGTGCAGCCGCGGCGAACCCAGCAAGGGATGCTTGCGGACACCAAATGTGGAGGTGAGCCGGTGACCGCCGACGGGCATGTTGGCAGGCAGCGCCCCCATGATTTCACCCAGCGCACGGTTGTCTGCGGCTTCCTCCAGAAACGACACGCCCACCATCGCGTCCGCGTTGCCGGCCATCTGCGCCTGCCCCTCCCGGGAACCAAACCCGCCCACCTCGCCACTGCCCTGAATGATCTTGATGGCCTTCTCGGTCAGCCCCGAGCCGCCCAGCAGGTTCTTGAAGTTGGCGTTTTCGAACGAGAGTTGCGCCGTGGCGGAAGCCACCAGGTTCCGGATCTCCGCATCCCGCTGCCGGATGGAGCGGGCCAGCTCCAGCATCTCGCCCTCGGAAATGCGGTCGCCATCGGCAAACCCGGCGTCCTGGAAGCTGGACACCAGGGCGGTGTAGATCGCCTGGTGCCGACGCTCCTGATGGAGCCTGACCTGATGCATCAGCAAGGCCGCCAGGCTCATCACCACCAGCGCCGACAGCATCACCGCCCCGGCCGTCAGACCGCCGCGCACCACCAGGCGCTGCAGCCTGCCCGGCACCGAGAGGTAGTGCAGATTGCCGCCCTGTTCCACGATGATGCGGGCATCCACGTAGTCCCTGCACCACAGATGCTTCAAGGTCGGCGGCAACGCTCGGAGCTGTTGCAGCCTCACGAGCGACAGATTCCAGACACCCACGCCACGCATCCCGTCAGTTGGTCGGCACCGACACGGCCGCATCGACGGCCACTTCGGACGCGCCGGCTCCAACCGGCGAGACCGGCGCTGGCGCAGAGGTTGCAGCAGCGCCTCGCATGGGCTTGATCGCCCCACGCAACACGCCACCGCGCTCCACCTCCAGTTCACCGTAAAGGGCGTTGCCATGCACCTGGCCGGTGCTGCGCACGATGAGCTTGCCGGTGACCTGCAGCGTCTGCCGGGTTTCCCCCTGCACCTCGGCCTGCCGGACCTTGACGGTCCCCACCACCTTGCCGCGCGCGCCCACCACGATGGCGTCGGCTGAGAGATCCCCCTCAAAGGAGCCCTCGATGGAGGCCACGCCAGGCACCGAGAGGTCGCCACGCAGGCTCACGCCCTCACCAATCACGATGTTGCCGTTGTTCTTCGAAGAGTCGTTCATAGGGAGGGTCGCAGACAGACGAGTTTGAGATCACTACATACCGATTGTGTCGTTTTTATCAGTTTTGACATAAAGCTTCAATATGTAACGTGATGAAACAGGCACTTTGTCACAAAAGGCGGGCCTATTCCGTCGCTGGCGACGTTGTTTTGGTGTTTTGCTTACTTATACGCCCTAAATACGTGCAAAAATGCAAGTCACTGACGTTATTGATATATTTGACGATTACGGCAGGATTTTTGTTACTTCTTGCCGGGCGCGACGCCCGGCAAACAGGGCGCCCAAGCCGTGCGCCCTGCGGTAGCCATGGCGAAACCAGAGAAGCCCCTCATGCATCCACAACCCAACACCGTCCCCATGGGCCTGATGCAGCCGAAGCCCGCGGTGGCCCAGCGTCCGTTGCCCAGGCACATTGGCCTCATGGCCTGTGGCCAGGCGCGGTGGGCCACCAAGCTGGGGGTGACCTACGGCGTGGGGGCCGCGACCGCGGTGCAGCGCTTTCTCGAGCTGACCGATTTCTGTGTCCAGCGGCACATCGAGGCGCTCACCGTGTATGTCTTCCCCTCCGACATTGGCAACCTGGAAGGCGAGACCGGACAAAACACCTTGTCGCTGTTTCTGCGCCACCTGGAAGCGGTGGCAAGAACCCTGCACAGCTGGCGTATCCGGCTGCGCGTGGTCGGCGAAACATCCTTGCTGCCGGACCCACTGACCCAGCTGATCCTGGACACCGAAAACAAGACACAGCACAACCAGGGGCTGGATCTCACCATCTCGCTCAATGGTGCCCAGCTCGGTGATGTCGGCAAGGCCTTCAAAGCCTGGCAACAGAACCACGAGCAGACCCGGTCGGGCAACCTGCTGGCCAGGGCCCTGAAACCCCTGGAGCTGCCGCTCACCGGGCCGGAGCCCGACTTCGTGATCCGCACCGGCAGCGGGCTTCCCCTTGGTCACCCGCTGATCTGGGAAACCAGCAAAACCTCGCTGTACTACACGACCGCCCTCTGGCCGGACTTCGACACCCGTTGCATGGCCAGGGCCCTTCACTGGTTTTCACAAGAAGACCGGCCGGTCGGCACGCAAGTCATCACGTCCTGACGACGCCTCCCCGAGCGCCCCGCAGGGCGCTCCCCCTCCCTTCATCTCTGCTCTCTCATGTCCTTTGCCAGCCCTGGCCTGGTCGCGTTTCTTGCGTCCTTTTTCGCGTGCCTGCTGATCGTCAAGACCCCGCACTGGCACGGCATCTTCAGCATGGACAGCCAGCACGGCATCCAGCGCCAGCACCTGATTCCCACGCCCCGGGTGGGGGGAGTGGCCATCTGGCTGGGGATGGTGTTCGGCACACTCACTTGCACCGACGACCTGCGTGTCTGCGTGTCGGTGTGGGCCGCCGGAACGCCTGTGTTTGTCATTGGTCTGGCCGAAGATCTGTTCAAAACCGTCGGCGTGCGCGCGCGGCTGATGGGCAGCATGCTCAGTGGCCTGGTGGGCTGGTGGTTGACGGGCTACACCCTCAACCACCTGCACTGGCCCCTGGCCGATGCCGTGCTGCTGGAACAACCGGCGCTGGCCCTGGCGCTGACCTGCTTTGCAGTCGCGGGGGTCTCCAACGCCCTGAACATCGTGGATGGATTCAACGGCATCGCCGGCGGCACCGCACTCGTCATCACCGCCGCATTTCTGTACATCGCGCAGGCCGCGGGCGACCACGAACTCGTCACCACCTGCTGGGTTTTGATGGGCGCGCTCGGCGGCTTCCTGGTCCTCAACTGGCCGCAGGGGCGGCTGTTCCTGGGCGACGGTGGGGCCTACCTCGCCGGCTGCTCCGTGGCATGGCTGGCCGTCATGCTGAACGCCCGGATTCCGGATGTCTCGGCCTGGGCCCTGCTGCTCATCTGCTTCTACCCCATCCAGGAGGTGAAGTTCAGCATCTGGCGGCGGCGCCAGCGGCGCAGGCACTGGGGCCACCCCGACCGCTTGCACCTTCACAGCCTGGTGGGGCGCCGGCTCGTCCGGTTCTGGCTGCCCAACGCCACCCCGCTGGCGCGCAACTCGGCCACCGGCCTGACGATGCTCTTCGCCAACGCACTGCCCATCGCCTGGGCGTTGAGCAAGCCGGACGACGACCTGTGGCAGGTCACCGGAATTGTGGTCAGCGCACTCGTGTACCGGCTTTTCTACATGCGGCTGTGCCGCTTCAGCTGGCGCCGTCCCACCCTCCCCCGCACTGCGTGAGAAAGAGCACCATGGAACTCTCCAACGCCTTCACAGAGCCCGCATCCCGGCCACAGTCCTTCGACACCCGGATCAGTGTCATCACCGCCTGGGGCAACAGCACGCGACACCTCTTTGACACCCTGGACTCGGTGCGCCGCCAGACACACGGCCGCACCGAACACATCGTGATCAACATCGCCGACAACGACCGGCGCGTCAGTTCGTCCGAGCCCCAGGTGCAAGGCCTGTCGCTGATCAAGGGCCAGAGCGCCTCCAGCAAGATCGAGGCCTGGAACCAGGGCATTGCGAGCGCCAGCGGCGAGGTGCTGGTGTTCCTCGACGCGGGCAATGTGTTCGACGGCCCCGATGTGCTCACCCGCGTGGCCCAGTCGTTTGAAGACCCCTGGCTCTCGGCGGTGTACGGCAACGTCAAACACGTCCGGCAGGACAACCCCTGTCTGGTGGTGCGCCACCAGCGGCCCGGCCGGTTCAACAAGGACCAGCTGCGCTGGGGCTGGGCCCCCGCCTGCGGCGCCCTCTTTGTGCGGCGCCACTGGTACCAGCGCATCAACGGCTTCTCCACCCGCCTGACCCGCGCCGCCGACTACGACGCGGCCCTGCGCCTGTTCTCCCACAAGTTCTTCAAGGCCGAATACCTCGACCAGGCCCTGGTGTGCGAGCGCCTCCAGCCCTGGCGCCTGCAGGACCTCGGGCAAGCGCTCCAGCGTCCGCGCGAAGAGCTGCAGGTGCTTCGACAGGCCCGGCTCGGTGGCATGCCCACCGTGCTCTGGAAAAACATCCGCCAGCTCGGGCTCTACCTGTGATCCCCATGAAAGTCGCCGTTGTCGGCGCCAACCGCTCCGGTCTGTGCGCCGCCCTGGTTCTCGCTCAAGCGCACCGGGTGGTCCTGCTGGACCATCGCCGCCTGCGCGTCCACTCGGTCAACGCGGCCGTCTCGCCCGTCGACGAACCCGAAGTCGGGCACTACCTGGAATACCGGTCCGAGCGGCTGCGCGCCACCCTGTACGCCTTCGATGCGTTCCAGGACGCCGACCTCGTGGTCGTGACCACCCCCACCCGGTACGACCACCAGACACGCACCATGGACACCAGCGCGCTCGACGGCGTGCTCCAGCAGGCGCTGCAGTTCAACGACCACGCCCCGATCGTGATCGAGTCGTCCCTCCCCACCGGCTACACCGCCCGCATGTCGGCCGCCCTGGCTTGCGACCGCCTGGTGGCGGCGCCCGTGCTGGTGCAACGAGGCCGCGTGCTGAACGACCGGCTGCATCCCGCGTCGCTGGTGGTGGGCCACCTCTCGGGCGCGGGCCGGTTCTATGCGCAGGCCCTCAACGCCGCCCTGCCCGGCCCGGGTGTGGTGCCCATGTTCACGGGCCCCGGAGAAGCCGAGGCCATCCACCTGTTTGCCCACAAACAACTGCTCAGTGGCCACCCCGTGAGCGGAAACCATCTGGCGCACTACGCCTACCTGCACCACCTGGACCTGCAGCAGCTGGTGGACGGGCTGGACAGGCACCCCCCGCCCACGGACCACGGTCAGGTCCCTGTGCTGACACCCCTCGCCAGCTGGCCGAATGCCGCAAACGATGAAAATGTAACAAAAACACTTTTGGCAACTTAACTGCTAACATAAAGATACAAATAGCAGTTTTGACACCTTGAACATGTCACTGGACGCCACCCACACCGGCCCGGCCCCCTTCCAGAGCGCCCCCGCACAGGCGGCCGCGGGTTGTCCCTGGAACCTGGCCTACACCAAGCCCAAGCAGGAACACATTGCCGAGCTGAACCTGGCGCGGCAAGGCTATGTGACCTACCTGCCCCGCTACAAGCAGTACGCACCGGGCCGCAAGGCTGCGGCAGACCCCAGCGGGTGCGTGCGCGAGCCCATGTTCCCCCGCTACATCTTTTTTCGTCCGGGCTCACCGCGCCAGGGCGTCGGCCCGGCCCGCTCCACCCGCGGCGTGGCCACCCTGGTGTCGTTCGGTGGGGAGCTGGCCGCCATCGACGAGCAGGTCATCGAATCCATCCGCCGCGTGGAACAGGAGCGGGACTGCGCCGAGCTCAAAAACGTCTCCCCCTTCAAGCCGGGCCGCCACGTGCGGCTGCGCGACCACGGGCTCAAGGGCCTCCGGGGCCTTGTGCTCTCGGCCACCAACCGGCGCGTGACCCTGCTCATCGACATCCTCGGCCGTCAGCAGATGGTCGAAGTCAGTCACGACATGCTCGAACTCGAGTGATCACCGACCTGGGCCTGAACATGCTGCACTTTGCCGAACACATCTTCATCACCGGGCACACCGGCCTGCTGGGCGCGGCCATCCTGCGCCGTCTGGTGCGGCTGGGGCACCCCGTCAGCCACATCGTCACCCGCCGGCGCGACCAGCTCGACCTGAGCAACCAGGCCGCGGTGCGCAGCTTTTTCGAGCAGGAGCAGCCCGACCAAGTCTACCTCAACATGGCCGACCCCTGCGGTCACGCACCGCACGCCAGCTCCAGTGCCGACATCCTTCAGCAGCGGCTGAGCACCCAGGTCCATGTCATCGAGGCGGCCTTTCACGCCGGCGTCAAAAAGCTCCTCCTGATCACCGGCAGCGACGCCTACCCCGTGACGGCCCTGCAGCCCATGGCCGAAGAAGATCTGGCCACCGGTCCCCTGAACCCGGCCAGTGCCGCACGGGCCGCGGCCGATCTGGTGGGCATCCAGCTCTGCGAAAGCTACAACCACCAGTACGGCCAGAGCCACGGCATCGACTACCGCTGCGCGCTCACCTGCGAGACCTACGGCCCCGGCGACCACTACGCGCCCGACAGCCAGGGCATCGTCGCGGCCTTGATCCGCCTGCTGCACGACGCGGCCACGCGCCGGCTGCCGGTGGTGCACGTGGACGGCCACGCCCTGGCCCGCCACGAAACCCTGTTTGTCGACGACCTCGCCGAGGCGTGCATCTACGTCATGGAGATCGCCCAAACCGCCTTCCGCCAGGAACGCGCCCACAGCGCCTGCATCAATGTCGGTTCGGGCACCGACCACACCCTCCGGGCGCTGGCGCAGGCAGTGGCCAACGCGGTCGGCTACCAGGGCGACCTGGTGTTCGGCCAGGAAGCGCAAGCCGACGGCCCCCCGCGACGGCTGCTGGACGTGCACCGCCTGAACGCCCTGGGCTGGACCCCCCTGATGGAGCTGGACTACGGCCTCGAGATCAGCTTCATGGACTACAAGCTCCACCACGCGCCCCGCCAGGTGGCCGCCTACTCCTGAGTCCGCACCGTGAACGTCCTCATCACCGGCGGCACCGGCTACATCGGCAGCCACACCGCACTCGTGCTGGCCCAGGCCGGCCACGACGTGGTCCTCTACGACAACCTGCGCCACAGCAGCGCCCAGGTGGCCAGCCGCCTGGAACACCTGACCGGCCGCCCTGTGCAGCATGTCATCGGCGACGTGCGCAACACCGCTCAGCTCTCGCGCACCCTGCTTGAAAACGAGATCGACGCCGTGGTGCACTGCGCCGGCTCCAAAGGGCGCGTCATGTCCTATGTGGACCCGCTGGACAACTACAGCCAGAACGTCTACGGAATGATCTGCGTGCTGCAGTCCATGGCGGTGTGCGAACAGCCCCGGCTGGTGTTCACCAGCAGCGCCGAGGTGTACGGCGAGTCGTTCTCGGTGCTCAAGGACGAACGCCACCCCACCGAACCCTGCTCCCCGCTCGGCCGCAGCCTGTTGCAGGCTGAAACCGTTCTGCGCGACACCCTCGACGCGGCGGACGAGAACTGGCGGGCCTTCATCCTGCGCTGCTTCCACCCGGCGGGTGCCCACGAAAGCGGGCTCGTCGGCGACGACTACGGCCTGGGCCAGACGGCCGACAGCTTTGTCTGCGGCCTGGGCCGCGTGGCCGCCGGCGAGCTGGGCTGTGCGCTGATCTACAACGGCTACAAAGACTCGCCCGATGGCAGCGCCGTGCGCGATTTCACGCACGTGATGGACATCGCGCAGGGCCACCTCGCCGCCCTGGAATACATGGACGACATGTCCGGACTGCACACGGCCAACCTCGGCCGCGGCAAAGCCGTGACCAAGGTGCAGACCCTCAAGGCCTACGAGGCCGCCAGCGGCCAGCCCATCCTCCACCGGCCCGCCGACTGGTCTTCCAAAGAAGTGTCGCGCTCGGTGGCCAACCCCTCGTGGGCGCACGAGCTGCTCGGCTGGCAGGCCCGCCACAGCATCACCGCCATCTGCGAAAGCAGCTGGAACCACCTGCTCACGCTCAAGATGCTCAACGCCACCCGGGCCGACGGCGTCTCTCACTGAACCCGCCATGCCACTGAATCCCAAGGTCATCGCTGTCCTCGGACTGGGTTACGTCGGCCTGCCCCTGGCCGTGGAAATCGGCAAGCACCGCCCCGTGGTCGGTTTTGACATCAATCCCGAACGTGTCCGTGACCTCCAGGCGGGCAACGACCCGACCCTGCAAGGGCACGACCTCTCGTCCGCCCAGCACCTGGCGTTCACCATCGACACGCAGGAAATCGCGCACTGCAGCGTCTTCGTCGTCGCGGTGCCCATCCCGCTGGGACCGTCCCGCCAGCCCGACTTCGGCCCCCTGCGCAAAGCCAGCAAGATCGTCGGGCAACTGCTCAAGCCGGGCGACCTGGTCATCTACGAAAGCACGGCCGCGCCCGGCACCATCGACACCATCTGCGTGCCCCTGCTGGAGCAGAACTCCGGCCTGCGGCTGAACGAGGGTTTTGCCTGCGGCTGCAGCCCCTGCCGCACCGTGCCGGGCGACCCGGAGCTCAGCCTCACCAAGGTCCGGAAAGTCACCGCCGGCAGCAGCCCGGCGGCCGCCGACGCGGTCGACGCGCTCTACCGCAGCATCGTGCGCGCCGGCACCTGGCGGGCCGACAGCATCCGCATGGCAGAAGCCATTGCCGCCACCGCCCAGCTGCAGCGCGAACTGCACTCGGCCATGCGCCACGAACTGGGCGTGCTGTTCAAGCGCCAGGGCCTCGACAGCGCCCAGGTGTTCGACTCCGTCGACGACCTCTACAGCCGCATCCGCGATCGCAGCGCCCCCAGCGGGGCCATGCCGCTGTTTCACGCCGCCCTGCAGCTCAAGCACAAGGCGCTGGCCATGGACATGCACCCCGAACTGCTGCAGGCCACGGCGCGCATCAACGAATCGGTGCCCGAACAGTGCGCCGACGACATCCTCAGCATCCTCATGCGCCAGGGCCATTCGCTGCTGGGCGCGCGGGTGCTCGTGCTGGGCCTGAGCGTGCTGCCCAACTGCCCCGAGGTGCGCGACACCCCCGTGCTGCGGCTGATCGAGGCCCTGGAAGACTACGGCGTGGTCATCGACGTGCACGACCCCTGGGTCGACCCCGACGCCGCCCTGGAAAAAACCGGCCTGGCCTGCCTGCCCACCCTGCCCGCACGCAACGACTACGCCGCCATCGTGCTGGCCGTGGCGCACCACGAGTTCATCGAGCTGTGTGCCCAGGGCACACCGGAGCTCGGTCTGCCCAACGCCGTCTGGTACGACGCCACCGGCCTCCTGCCCGCCCCCCAGGCACAGACCTGCCACTGATGACCGCCCCCCTGATCTACGTTGCCGGCCACCGCGGCATGGTGGGTTCCGCCATCGTGCGGGCCCTGCAGGCCCAAGGCCACCCGGCCCACCGCATCGTCACCTGCACCCACCACGAACTGGACCTGACCGACCAGTTCGCGGTGCGCAGCTTCTTTGCCAAGAACACACCCGACCAGGTCTACCTGGCCGCGGCCAAGGTGGGCGACCCGCTGAGCGGCAGCCCCCAGCCGGCCGAGCTCATATACGACAACCTCATGCTGCAGGCCAACGTGGTGCACGCCGCCTTCCGCACCGGGGTCAAGCAGCTGCTGTTCCTGGGCTGCCGCGGTGGCCACGACCGCCTCACCGAAGAACCCTTTGCCGTGGCCAAAAAAGCCGGCATCAAGATCTGCGAAAGCTACAACCGGCAGTACGGCCAGAGCCACGGCATCGACTACCGCAGCCTCATGTCGTGCAGCCTGTACGGCCCGGGCGGTCGCAGCCCCGCCCTGATGGACCTGATGCGCTGGCTGCACCAGGCCAAGCTGGCCGGCGCCAGCGAGGTGGTGCTGCCCGGCAGCAGCGCCCCCGAACACGAGTACCTGTATGTGGACGACATGGCCAAGGCCTGCATCCAGGTGATGGGCCTGCCCAAAGAACACTACGCCACCGCCACCAGCCCGTTGCGCAGCCACATGGAAGTGGGCTCGGGCACCCACTGCACCCGGGCCGAACTGGCCCGCGCGGTGGCCGCGGCGGTGGGCTACCGCGGTGCCATCCGGTTCGAGACCGACGTGCCCGAGGGCCCGCCGCCCCATCTCACCGACAGCCACCGCCTGCGCCGGCACGGCTGGCGCCCCCAGACCGACCTGGCCCACGGCCTGGTCAGCACCTACCGGGCTTTTCTGGAGCAGCCGCAATGAACGGGCGCCTGGTGGCCATCGGCTTGCTGCTGCTGGCAATGTGGGTGAGCGACGGCTCCGACGCCGCCTACGAGCCCGCCCGCGCTGCGCGCCCTGCCGTGGAAGAACCACCCGAAGAGCCCGTGCGGCCCAACGACATCAACGCCCTGCTGGGCTACCCGGACCAGGACAGCCGGGCCCATTTCATCGCTCCCCTTAGCCGCCCATAGCGTCTGCAGCAGTACCAGGTGGTGTACCGGCCAGTGCGGCCACGAACCCACGGGCTGCCTTTCCCGTTCCCTGCCTCGGTCTGTCAGGCATTCATGAACCCCGCTCCAACCATCATCCCCGTCGTGCTGTGCGGCGGCTCCGGCACCCGCCTGTGGCCCCTCAGCCGCAAGAGCTTTCCCAAGCAATTCGTGCCGCTGATTGGTGGCAAGAGCCTGCTGCAACTCACCGCCGAGCGTGTGGCGCCGCTGGGGCCACAGCTCATGGTGGTGGCCGCTGAAGACCACCGCTTCATGGTGGGCGAAGCCCTGGCCCAAAGCGCTGTGCCCACCCTCGCCATCCTGGAGCCGCAGGCGCGCAACACCGCTGCCGCCATGGCGCTGGCCGCTCTGCAGGCCGTCAACATGGGCCATGAGCGCGCCCTCCTGCTGTTCTGCCCGGCCGACCACCACATCCCCGACGCCGCAGCCTTCGCCGCCACCGTGGCCCAGGGCGTGAGCGCGGCCGAAGGCGGCGCCATCGTCACCTTCGGCATCGTGCCCAGCCTCCCCAGCACCGCCTATGGCTACATCCAGCGTGGCGCCACGCGGGCCGACGGGGCACTCGGCGTACAGCGCTTCATTGAAAAGCCGCCCGCCGCCGAAGCCCAGCGCCTGCTGCTGCAGGGCGACGTGTTGTGGAATGCGGGCATCTTTCTCTGCCGCGCCAGCATCCTGCTCAAGGCACTTGCCCGCCACGCGCCCGACATTCTGGGGGCCTGCCACGAAGCGCTCCCGCCCGGCACCCCCAGCGAAGCCTTGCCCCAGAGCAGGCAAGACCTGCTTCTTGTGCGCCCCGCTGCCCAAGCCTTTGCCGCCTGTCGCTCGCAGAGCATTGACTACGCCGTCATGGAGCGGCACGACAACATTGCCGTGGTGCCCTTTGCCGGTGCCTGGAGCGACGTCGGCAGCTGGAACGCTGTGGCCGAACTCGCCCACCCCGACGACACAGGCAACCGCGTGCACGGACAGGGCCGCACCCACTTGGCCCGCAACACCTTCGTCCATGCGCCACACCGCCCTGTGGTTGCGCTCGGCACGCAAGACCTGCTGATCGTCGACACGCCCGACGCCGTGCTCGTGGCCCACCGCGAATACGCCGAACAGGTGAAAGACGTGGTGGCCCAGCTCGAAGGCACGGGCTGCACCCAGGCCGCCGCCCACCGCAAGGTGGCCCGCCCCTGGGGCTGGTACGACAGCATCGATCTCGGCGAACGCTTCCAGGTCAAACGCATCGGCGTCAAGCCGGGCGCCAGCATCAGCCTGCAAAAACACCACCACCGCGCCGAACACTGGATCGTGGTCAAAGGCACGGCCGAAGTCACACGCGGCAGCGAGACCTTCCTGCTCTCTGAAAACCAGAGCACCTACATCCCCATCGGTGAAGTGCACCGCCTGAGCAACCCCGGCCGCCTGGAGCTGGAAATGATCGAAGTGCAGTCCGGCAGCTACCTCGGCGAAGACGACATCGTCCGCTTCGAAGACTCCTACGGCCGCGCCCCCGACCTGGCCTGAACCCCGTTTTCTCCCCCTGAAAGGTCCACCATGAACGCATTCCCGAAAATCTATGTGGCTGGTCACCGCGGCCTGGTCGGCTCGGCCATCGTGCGCCAACTTGTGGCCAACGGCCACCCCATCGACCGCATCGTGGGCCGCACCCACGCCGAGCTGGACCTGACCGACCAGACCGCCGTGCGCGCATTCTTTGCCAGCGAACGGCCCGACCAGGTCTACATGGCCGCGGCCAAGGTCGGCGGCATCCATGCCAACAACGTGTACCCGGCCGAATTCATCTATGACAACCTCATGGTGCAGTCCAACGTGGTGGACGCCGCGTTCCGCAACGGCGTGAAAATGCTGCTGTTCCTCGGCTCCAGCTGCATCTACCCCAAGCTTGCACCGCAACCCATGGGCGAAGGGGCACTGATGCAGGGCGCGCTCGAACCCACCAACGAGCCCTACGCCGTGGCCAAGATCGCCGGCATCAAGCTCTGCGAAAGCTACAACCGCCAGTACGGCGCCAGCCACGGCGTGGACTACCGCAGCGTCATGCCCACCAACCTTTATGGCCCCGGTGACAACTATCACCCGGAAAACAGCCACGTCATCCCGGCGCTGATTCGCCGCTTTCACGAAGCGCGCGAAGAAGGCAACGCCCAGGTCAGCATCTGGGGCACCGGCACCCCCCGGCGCGAGTTCCTGTATGTGGACGACATGGCCGCCGCCTGCGTGCATGTGATGAACCTGGCCAAGGGGCAATACGAGGCCTGCACCAGCCCCATGCAAAGCCACATCAACGTGGGCTTTGGGGAAGACGTGACGATTGCCGAGGTGGCCCGCCGCGTGGGCGAAGCCGTGGGCTACGAGGGCGAGATCGTGTTCGACACCAGCAAACCCGACGGCACCCCGCGCAAGCTGCTGGACAGCGACAAGCTGCTCGCCACCGGCTGGGCCCCCCGGATCGACCTGCGCAAAGGCCTGGCGCTCGCCTACGCCGACTTCCTGAAGAACCGTGAACCGGTGAGCGCATGACCCACAACCCACCCGACCCGTCCCGGCCCGCCACCAAGGTGGCCCTGATCACCGGCATCACCGGCCAGGACGGCTCCTACCTGGCCGCGCTTCTGTTGAAAAAAGGCTAGTGAGCTTCGAAAGCCCCGAATACACCGCCGACGTCGACGCCCTGGCACCCTGCGCCTGCTGGAAGCCATCCGCATCCTCGGGCTGGAAAAGAAAACCCACTTCTACCAGGCCAGCACCAGCGAGCTCTATGGCCTGGTGCAGGAGATTCCCGCAGAAGGAAACCACCCCCTTCTACCCGCGCAGCCTGGCCTACATCGCCCAAGGCCTACAAGAATGCCTGTACATGGGTAACCTCGATGCCTTGCGCGACTGGGGCCACGCCAAAGACTACGTGCGCATGCACGTGGCTGATGCTGCAGCAGGACCAGCCCGAAAATTTCGTTATTGCCACCGGCGTGCAGTACAGCGTGCGCCAGTTCATCCAGTGGAGCGCGCAGGAGCTGGGCATCACCCTGCGGTTTGAAGGCGAAGGGGTAGAAGAAGTGGCCATCGTCGATCGCATCGACGGCGACCAAGCCCCCGCCCTGCAACCCGGCCAGCCCATCGTGCGGGTGGACCCGCGCTACTTCCGCCCCACCGAAGTGGAAACCCTGTTGGGTGACCCGAGTAAAGCCAATGAAAAACTGGGCTGGGTGCCAGAAATCACCGTGCAGCAGATGTGCCACGAAATGGCCCAGCCAAGCGCTGCTCAAAGCCAATGGCTACGACCTCAGCGTCAGCGCCGAATAAACCTGCCCAGGCAAAACCAACCCATGATAGCCAATCGCCGCACCCCTTGATGACATTCGTAGCAAAGTCTTCTCACGCAACTTGTTTGGCGGTCACAGTTGAGTAAAAACACCCAATCCGCACGGGCCACAGGGAAACCCATGCCCAAACCTAACGATCGATTTGCAACCGCTCATTTGCATGCAGGCCTCAGAAGAAACACAGTGAGGGGGGGTATAGCCACCTTTGGTGCTCAAGGATTCAGTTTCTTCCTGAGCATCGCATCCGTTGCTATTCTTGCGCGCCTCCTCACACCGCATGATTTTGGGTTGATCGCCATGGTGACGGCTGTCACCGGGCTATTGGCGATGTTCAAAGACGCCGGACTGTCAATGGCCACAGTGCAGCAGGACACCGTCACCCACGAACAGGTAAGCACCCTTTTTTGGGCCAATGTCGGCTTGAGTGTGCTGTTGATGCTCATGGTTGCAGCCTTGTCGCCATGGATCGTCACCTTCTACCAAGAGCCAAAACTCCACCCCATTACCCTGGCACTGGCCAGCCTATTTCTCTTTGACGGGCTTTCCGTTCAACATCAAGCCTTGTTGCGCCGCCAAATGCAGTTTGGCGTGTTAGCCAAAATCCAGATACTTTCCCTTGTGGTCGGCATCGTGGTCGCTGTCATTGTTGCCTTATCAGGCCTCGGTTACTGGGCTCTGATTGCGCAAACCGCCGCTGCACAGTTTGTTAACCTGTGTTTTACCTGGGGCTTCACGCGCTGGATGCCAGGGCGTCCACGGCGAGGGGTGGGTACCCGCAACATGCTCAAGTTTGGCGGCTATTTGACCGGGTTCAATTTTGTCAATTACTTCGCGCGCAACGCAGACAAAATGCTGATTGGCAACGCCTGGGGCAGCAGCTCACTGGGCTATTACACAAAGGCCTATGGCCTGCTGCTCATGCCCCTTCAGCAGATCAATGGGCCGATCACCGCTGTGGCCATACCAGCGTTGAGCCGTTTGCAAAATGACCCAGAGCAGTTTCGTGCGTTTTTCGTCAAGATATTGAGCATCATCTGCTTCGCCACGTTTCCCTTCATTGCCTGGATGATCGTGTGTCGCGAAGAAATCATTCTGATTTTTCTCGGAAATCAATGGGAAGACGCCATCCCGATTTTTGCTGCGCTGGCTTTCTCCGCATTCTTTCAGCCCATCGGAAATATCACTGGCAGCCTCTATATCGCACTAGGCCGGACTAAGCGCATGTTCAAGTGGGGGATAATGTCTTCAGTGGTGATTGTCATCAGTTTCATAATTGGGGTGCCTTACGGACCATTAGGGGTCGCCTTGGCCTATTCAGGAGCAATACTACTGATAATTTATCCCCTAATACGTTATTCAACTGATGGGACCTGTATTGGAGTTGGCGATTTTCTTATTGCAATGAAAAAACCACTCGTCGCCACCATGATTTCTGCGACCATCGGCTTGCTTGCCATCCAGCTTGTTGATGGTTACGGGTCACTCGCTTTAAACCTTGCGATTGCAAGCTTCACCATGGTAGTCGGATATTTTATGAGCGTCAATTTTCTAGACAGACATTTTATATCTCGGTTATTATTAATCTTAATAAATCGAAAAAATGATGATTAAACACCTGGAGACAGATGCTTCGCAGGATGTAGAGTTTACCGCGCTTGGTAAAAATATAAATATAAGAGGATTTTCGCGCAATGACTGGATCTTCAAAACGATAAGCAGCACGAAGAACTTCTATGAGATTGATTTGCTTCAATACATGAAGTATGTACTCCGCGGAAAAACAGGAGTAACAGTGGATGTCGGCTCCAACATTGGCAATCACTCGATTTATTTTGGCACTTTCATTTCAAGCAAAGTGATCTGTTTTGAGCCAAATCCTCAGGTGCTGCCAGTTCTCAAGCGCAACCTATTGAAAAACATGATAAACCACAGACTTTTCGAATTAGGTCTTGGTGACAAAGAGGAGTACGCTCAAGTTGAAATACCAAAAGGGCATGAGAGTAACGTAGGTGCCGCGAGATTGGAGCAAACATCTGTGTCATCCAATGCGGTTCATGTTGTAACGCTTGATTCACTACTGCCGACAATCAAAGAGTATCTACAAGACCAAGATCTGATTGCATTGAAAATGGATGTTGAAGGCATGGAGCCAAAGGTTCTCAATGGTGGGGAAGCCACCATAAGTCTCTACAAACCAGAAATATTTGTCGAGATTTCTGATTCAAAACAATTGCAAGAGATTGACCCCATTCTAAAAGGTTTGGGATATGAAAAAATTGTATCCTATGCCGCGACGCCTGTCTGGCACTACTCGCATCGAAGCAAGCTCGGTCTAATGAAGAAGCTGCGGTTGCAAAGATACATCTTGCTTGATAAGGTTTTGAAAATAATCAAATCGAAGGCTTCTGCGGCGAGTGGGGTTTTACGATGATTGTTGGATGTACATCATGAATATCGCCCGAGCTTTCTATCGCTACCGCAGCCGCGTCTACCAATTATTGCGGTACCGAACAATTGAGTTGATACATCGCGCGTCAGCGGCTTGGTCAACCCACAGAGGCGTCACCAAAATCAAGCGCCATCCCGAGCTTATCGTCAGCCTGACCTCGATTCCAGAGCGCATGGGCACCTTGGTCTTGTGCCTGGACAGTTTGTTGCGCCAGAGCATGAAGCCGGACCGGCTCATTCTCTGGCTGAGCGAAAGCAATGATTCCAGCAGGCCGGTGGTCAGTCAAACCTCTTTACCAGCAAGCTTGCTGAAGCTGGAGCGCAGAGGGTTGGAAATACGGTGGTGCAAAGATATTCGGTCATACACAAAAATCGTCCCCGCCCTTCGCGCCCACCCATCTGCCATCATCGTGACCGCCGATGACGACATTTTCTATTCGCGCCACTGGCTCAAGACGCTGTACGAAGCCTATCTAGCCGAGCCGCAATATCTTCATTGCCACCGCGCGCACCAGATTCTGTACGACTCGGCTGGCATGGCATTGCCTTACAACCAATGGAACATGATGGCAAATGGTGAGCGGGGTCCCTCCTTCGATCTTTTCCCAACGGGCGTTGGTGGCGTGTTGTATGCGCCGGGCCAACTGCACCCGGATGTTCTGAATGAAGAAACCTTCCTCGCGCTTTGCCCCAAAGCAGACGACGTATGGCTCAAGGCCATGTCATTGCTGGTAAATGTTCCCTGTAAAAAGGTCGCGCTCAAGTCCTATGCGCCCATGGAGATTCGCATACCCAACAACCGAACCCTCAGCTCCGAAAATGTCACGTTGAATGGGAATGACCCTCAAATCAGGGCGGTAGGGGACAAATACGGTGTTTTCCGGAAGGACAGCACCGGAGCAAAGATATGAGGCAGGGATTTTAATTTTTCTGAAATTTGATCCCCTGTACCAACCCAAGTAGCAAATAATCAGACCCTGATTCACTTCTGCAATCACCGCAGCAAGCGCGTAAGAGCGTCGTGAGGCCCCTGGAACGCAGGCCACAAACCGCAGAAAGAGCGACTACAGCTTTGCACCAAATATTGAGCAAGCCGCGCGTGACCACCGCCGACGATCACATTTTGATGGAAGAGCCCGACATGTTGTTGATGGACTGTTTGCGTCAAAGACCTGAGGCGCGTTGGCTTTCTGTCCGATGGCGGCCTCTCCACGACCATAGCCAAGCTGCCCATAAGAGCACTTGTTGCTCTGATTGCAGATTTGGTCCCGGCGACTGAGCGAGCTGCAATCAGTCCAAATTACGAAAGACAGGCATTGCAGCCGATGATTTTCAAAGTCATACCCTTGGTTGTGCTAGGTCATTTTTGGTAATCGAGTGGCAGGCACAACCAGCAAACAACTGATACAACAGATTCGCGGCAAGCTTGGTGATCAAGTTTTCAACGGCGCAAGTTCTCCAGCAGTCTGTTTGCACAAAGACAATTAACATCAAAGCTGAACCATTGAGTCAAACCGCCATGCCTCGAGTCGAACCACAAAATTTTTGTGTGTGAATAAATAACAGCATCACAACCCTCTCAATTTATTCGTCGAAATTTTCTTCTCAGACAAAGCTCAAATAGATGCAACTGGTTACGGTCTACATACCAACCAAAAATCGTATTGCAATGCTTCAGCGGGCCATTCAATCCGTTAAGTTGCAGAGCTACAAGCCCATTGAGCTAATAGTGGTTGATGATGGCTCAACAGATGGCACAGTTGAATTTCTCATCGAACAAATGGCACAAGGCAGTCTGCGTGCATTTTTCAACAGTTCTTCACAAGGTGCCTGTGCATCACGGAACAAAGCAATTGAGAACTCAATGGGATACTTTGTAACGGGTCTGGATGATGACGACTATTTTTCATCCGACAAGCGCATAGAGCATTTTGTAGATACTTGGAATACCACCGCCAATAGATTTTCCGGTCTATTCGATTCGGTTGCCGTAGCTACGCCAAAAGGCATACAAACTCGCCACGAAATCAGACAAGTTCAATACAACCAACTGCGTGAGCACAACTTTATCGGCAGTCAAGTTTTCGCTCCACGTGAGCACTATGTTGGTGCTGGCCTTTTCGATCCTGTCATGCCCGCTTGGCAAGATTGGGACATGTGGTTGCGGATGTCGGAAAAATTCGGCGGCTTTTTAAACATCAGCCAATCTAGTTATATGGTTGATGAGATGCATGGTGCCAATCGCATCACTACCCGCAACGAAGTCATCATTAGAAATGCAATGCATTTGCTAAGAAGAAAGATAAAAAACGTTACTCTAAGAGAAAAATCTTCTTTAATAGTTGCTCTTTACGGATATCCTCAAGTAAAACCCCAGCTCGGGGAGGTATTAATTCTCCTTGCTGCTTTTCGGATCAAGTCTGTATTACTCTCAATAAGGAGGGTAATATTTTGAGCTACAAAGTCCTGCACCTCAACCATTCAGACATCACTGGTGGCGCGGCCCGAGCGGCCTACCGAATTCATCACGCGCTTCGTGACTTTGGCGTGGATTCGACCATGTTGGTCAGCGTGGCAGCAGCCGGGGACTGGACGGTGCAGGGTCCCGCCAGCAAATGGGACAAACTGGCTGCGCGGGTACGCCCCCAAGTCGTGGCTCCGCTCGTAAAGACCCTGAACACCCAGAACCCCATCATCCATTCGCCCGCCCTCTTGCCGTCCAACTGGGTTGAGCGAATCAATACTTCCGATGCCGATGTCGTCCATCTGCACTGGGTGCAGGGTGAGATGCTGTCCGTCGCGGACATCGGCCGCATACGCAAGCCGATGGTGTGGACGCTGCACGATATGTGGGCCTTCTGCGGTGCAGAGCACTACACCGACGACTTTCGTTGGCGCGACGGGTACCACAGCCACAACCGGCCTGCGCACGAGTCCGGGTTTGACTTGAACCGCTGGACCTGGCAGCGCAAGCGCAAACACTGGCGGCAACCCATTCACATCGTTTGCCCCAGCCGGTGGCTGGCAGACTGTGCACGCGAAAGTGTGTTGATGCGCGATTGGCCTGTCAGCGTGGTGCCGAACTGTCTGGATACGGAGCGCTGGAAGCCTATGGACCAAGGGCTGGCTCGTAGCCTGCTTGGCCTGCCACCCGAGGTGCCGCTGCTGCTCTTTGGCGCCATGGGCGGCGGACGCGATCCGCGCAAGGGGTTCGATTTGCTGGCACAAGCGCTCGGTCACCTGCGAGGCGAGATTCCCGGATTGGAGCTCGTGGTCTTTGGTCAGCTCGCGCCGCAACAGCCTCCTGAACTGGGTTTCCCTGTTCATTTCACCGGCCATCTGCACGACGACCTCAGCCTGCGCGCCCTTTACAGCGCAGCCGATGCGCTGGTGGTGCCATCACGGCAAGAGGCATTTGGACAAACCGCATCAGAGGCCCAAGCCTGCGGAACGCCTGTGGTGGCTTTTGATATTGGGGGGCTGCCGGATATTGTGGAACACAAGGTCACGGGGTATTTGGCAAAAGCTTTTGATGTGAGGGATTTGGCGAATGGGATTCAGTACGTGCTGGAATTCTACAACATCAAATACATCATCAGCGAGGAAAGTCAGTGGGAAGCAGCACGCGCGAAATCTATCGTGTGCTTCTCCGAAACTACTGTTGCCAAAAAATATCTTTCCATTTACACAAACGATTTAGGCAACAAATAAGCCATTCCAGGTGACCAGCACGCAGGTTTTCTCCGTACGCGCGGTACACGGAAAGGCTGTATCAAACACAAAACTTCATCACCCCTGTGCCTCATACAATAGTACATATATCTTCGACAGATGGACATCATCCCAGCTATAGGGATGTCTTCGTACGCTTGCTAGATGGGGAAGCCTCCACAGGGTCAATATTTAGTCGCTGCTTCTGGAAATTGCTGGCTGCAAAGAAAGTATTCTTCCCAACTATAGATGCGGACTATCTTGGATTTGTCGCAATAGCGTTGCTCCGTTCACTGTTAGGTCGGTCAACGACAGGTCTATTTTTGCGCCCATTGCAATGTTTTCGCACAGAGCGTCCAATCATATACCCATTGAAGCGCCTTGGGTTTCGGTGGATATGCAAGCTCCCCAGGTTGACACTATTTTCAATAATTCCTCATGAATTACACCCCGAGCTGAAAGAAGTTAGTCATGATTGGATTTACGATCCACAAATGTGGGACCTCTGGCTGGATGGATCACCAACATTACCCGATACAGACTTATCAAACCGTATTCAGAAGATGGGACAAGATAGGGTCGTAGTCATATACATCGGAAGTGCAAATAAAATCAAAGGTTTCGTGGAACTATGCGAGCTTGCACGAAAGAACAGAAGAGAATGTTTGGTCGTCGTCGCAGGAAAAGTGGCCAATGAGTGTCTCTCAGAAATGCAAACCATGATAGATATCGGAATGCTTGTCGAGAACCGGCATGTTTCGGACGAGGAAATTTTAAGTCTTTACAAAGTTGCGGATTATGCCTGGTGCAAGTACCTTCCAGAGTACGATCAATCTTCAGGAGTCTTCGGTAGAGCCATACAGACTGGCGTCATACCAGTAATCCGGGATTCGTCAATAATTAGCGAATTAGGAAGGAAACTTAATATCGCCAGCCACCCCGGAATCAATCCTTTGGAGAAAAGAACTGCACCCAAGCCGAAGACCTGTCCAATATCAATCAAAAAACAGATCAGCAAAATTACAACAACAAACAATGCAAGCAAATAATAAACATACAAAAGCTCTTGCCACATTGCTTTTCATAACTTGCATATTTGGCTACACAACTGTCGCAACCATATCGGAAATAACAGGTTACGATAATAGGGCTCTATCGATTTTCTTGCGCTCATTCATCATATTCTTGACAACCATTTTAATTTATAAATCAGGAAAGATAGTCTACCGAAGTTACAACAAAGTAACACTCACTTTATTAATCATATTTTGGTTAATATACCTAACAAGAATTGCAATTTACTTTACCGTCGACCCCAATGCGCCCGCATTCGAAATATCCTTCTATTACACATGGGCGATAGGCGTATCGATTTTACCATTTCTAGCACTTGCATTAGCTGGGGGAACCACAAACGCTGCAATTGGCTTCACAGTCACTTTTTATTTTGCTGCCGCATCTTCACTTTTGGCATTAACTCAAGCAGGCACACAGTTTTACGAAGATGATATTTTGATTAGTCACGGGAGACTAATGCTTCAACACTTAAATCCGATTTCTTTAGGTCGCCATGCCGCCATATTAATAGTGCTAAGCGTTTGGGCCATATTACATAGAAGAGAGCTTGAATTTTCTAAGGGCACGCATTATTTTGCATATTTCACATTATTTGCTGGAATGTATATATTACTGGGATCCGGATCCAGAGGGCCCTTATTATCACTCTTCGTCACAATACTATTTATCGTGGCGCTTGACAATGGAACAAAAACAACATCATCGGGAATCGCAGTCATCGCAATCGCTACGATCATCTATTTCTCAACAATCTGGGTCGCGTCAAATGAAGAGATGTCAATCTATAGACGGCTCTCATCTTCAATTTTAGGCAGCGACGAAGCAACCAATACAAGGTATTTAAGCTTCAGTGGCGCAATGTCAGTATTCTTGGAGGATCCATTATTTGGGGGGGCTATCGAAGAGCCGAACACAAATTTCTACCCTCACAACATTTATCTTGAAGTGCTAATGACAACTGGGCTATTAGGAGCCATCCCCCTTTTAGTCGCAGTTACATACATGTTTACAGTATCCGTTTTGAGCCTAAGACACAGACCAAAAACCGGATGGATCGGGGCACTTTTGATTCTGCATCTCGGAGACGCACTATTCGCGGGCTCAATTTACAACTCCGGCCAATTGTGGGCACTAATAGGTGCGTATTTCATAATGGCCAACTGCAAGTTTGCATGTAGAAATTAAACAAGCTTGCGGGCGCAATGATAGTCGTCAGCAGCTTACAATAGGTCTACTGGCGATGCACACAATGCAATTGCATTAATCAATACACATCGCAAGTAACTCAATAACCCGATGTTGCACTTGGCGCTTGACTCCACCCTCTCAAATCAGTACAGCATTCATAAAATCCGGCAGTAATCTTTTGTTGAAATCAAAATTCGCATGAAACAAAATATTATTAAAGTCATTGCTTGGCAACCTGTATTGACTGATCACCAAGCCTTCACCTATAAAGAGCTGTCGCAGCTGAGCGGATGGTCGGTAGTGGTTCAAGTGGCATGTCTCGAGCACGAGACTCGCCGTGCCCAGGGCTGGACAGACACCCGGGTGACTGACATCGATCGTAGGCTTATTCCGGCACGCAGTTTTTTTCGATATGGTCTGCGTATCCTTTTGGAGAGTCGCGATCAGATCCATATATTTGGAAGCGCCTTTGAGAATCCACGCATGATGATCTTGCTATGGATAGCCACCTTACTGCGACTCGATTGTTACATCATCTCGGAACCGTATTCAACGGTTCCATTCGGCTACTTTGGAGACCGGCCTGCTTGGCGCGAGAAGCTGAAAACCTGGCTGCGTCCAAAGCTTTATCGGGGTTACATGCTAGCGCTGCGCAGTGGGTTAAAGGGCATCTTCACCATCTCGCGGCTTGCCGCGCGCCAATATACTGCTGCAGGAATGCCTGCAGAAAGAATTTTTCCTTTCGGCTACTTCATTCCATCGGAGTCTATTGTCCGACCTGCTATCGGCAGTGCAGCCTGCAATACGCCCAAACGCCTACGTATTGCCTTCGTCGGCAGCCTGATTGCAATAAAAGGGCTGAAGACCCTAATAGACGCAGTCCGCCTGGCGGCGGCCCAGGGTGCAAATGTGGAGCTCGATGTGTACGGGCCCGGTGATCCAGCGGCTTTTGACTTCGATGGTGACCGTATCCGTTATGCAGGACGTATTCCTTTTGGCAGCACACAGCAGTATCTGCCGGGTTATGACTTACTCGTGTTACCAAGCCAATACGATGGCTGGGGTGTTGTTGTGAATGAAGCTCTTTGCGTCGGCGTTCCGGTGCTGTGTAGCGACCAAGTTGGTGCCCGAGTACTGGTCGAGACCTTCGGCGCAGGCCAAGTCTTTCCAAGGGGCGATGCTATAGCTCTGGGAGAGCAGATCGCGCAACTTGCAGCTGATCAAGCCAAGCTGCAGGCGATGAAGGCGGCCTGTGCCGCTGCTGCGGAAGCCATCCAGCCATCGCGGGCCGCCGCTTACATGCTGGAGGTGCTGTCTGCAGAGCCGCATGCCCGTACCGCTATTCCCTCACCTTGGTACAAGACTGCCTGATCTATGACGGCACCAATTTCAACACGCGAGCCAGTACGGCTTTATTTAACCAACAAGGCCAGTGCGGGTACTTCGAAATTGCGTTCTGCTCCGGAGCTTGACCCCTACGTCACCACCGAACGTATTGAACTGCCCGATAGCTTGAAGCTATCTGACCATAATAGCAGCCTATGTGCGGGCACTGCATCTGCAGCGTACCGCCGTAGCGTGCCTGACTCGCCACCACGCGTGCTGTCGTGCTCCTGGCTTGCCAGTCGCATCGATACCAAATCGCTGCAGCCGTTACGCGGGGACTTTGTGCGCCGGCCTTTTGTTCTAGCGTCCGTCTGCTTTTTTCATCCACAAATTTGCGCCGGTACCGAGCACTGGATCAGCAAAGAAATGACCCGGTGCTGCCGACTGTTCAAAAGAGATACCTTTGTCAAAGACCTGGGATGGCTCCAGGTGCTTCACACGGCGTCCAAGCACCAAGACACCGACGAGTCGAAGTACCACTGCGATGAGCTAAGTTTGATGGAAGTGTGCGGGGGCTCGCCGTGCTGACGGTAGACGGCATTGTTTACTCGCTGCAGCCTCACGGAGGCATCACCGTCTATATCAATGAGCTTTTGCAGCGTATAGCAGCCAAAGGCGTGGCGTGCCACACGCTGGTTTACAAGGGGGCCTCCCAGCATGTCGCCGCGCTGCCAGGCAACCCAGAGATGCGCCACCCCCGACTGGCAGAGCGCTTCAGGAGTTGTCAGGTTGCAGGAAATTCCGGGGTGTTCCATTCCAGTTACTACCGGCTTCCCGACAGCAAAATGACAACCGTCACCACGGTTCATGACTTTACCTACGAGCGATTTGTGACAGGACCACGCAGGTGGTTGCACAGTCGGCAGAAGTTCTCTGCCATTCGTGGCTCTCAAGCCATCATTTGCGTATCTGAGAACACGCGCAGAGATCTGTTGCACTTTCTGCCCGATATCGCTCCTGAGCGGGTGCACGTGGTCCACAACGGTGTGGGCGATACCTTTTTTCCGCTAGCGGCTCGGGCTGAGAATGCCGCTGAGAGACCGTACGTCCTTTTCGTGGGTGCCCGCGGGGGTTATAAAAATTTCGCGCTCGTTATTCGGGCACTAGCTCGGATACCAGACCTCGGACTTGTGTGCGTTGGGGGCGGCCCTCTTACCAAGGACGAATCGACCCTCGTTAACCAGCATCTTTTTGGACGATTCCAGCACAGGTCAGGTATCTCCGAACAAGTGTTGAATGAGCTTTACAACCACGCACACAGCTTGGTGTATCCCTCAGCCTATGAAGGCTTCGGTATTCCGGTGCTTGAGGCCATGCGGGCTGGGTGCCCTGTGGTGGCATTCAACGGCTCTTCAATCCCTGAAGTCGCAGGTGACGCAGCTCTGCTGATCGATCAACTTACTGCCGATGCACTGGTAGATGCCATGACAAAACTAGAAAGCGCGTCTCTGCGTACAGAGCTACGTCAGCAGGGCCTGGAACGTGCGAAAAACTTTTCGTGGCAGAGAACCTTTGAACAGACCATGCAGGTGTACGAGCTTGCGCACGAAAAGCCACTACGGCGCTTGGGTTGAAAACCCATGCAGTCGTAGACGCGTATCACTTGATTTCGGTGGTGACCGCCACCTGAAACTGCAAAGGAACCGTGACCGACTGCTTGCGTCTCACCTCTTCCGGCATGCAGCATGCTGTCCCGCTGTGCCGAGCGGGAAAGGCGCCGGTGGTGTTGCTCAGCGTCGGGAGCTACCTGATCACAGCCAACACCCTGAAGCCTTGACCATGGGGCAACGGTTTCATGACTTGTGCGTGCCAGCCAGCCCCCTGCTGCCCGAAGGTAGCACCGCACTCCCGAGCGAAACACCTGCTACAGCGCTGCTTTGCTGCGCCACCACGGCTTGCAACCGTGTTGCGGGTGTCTCCTGCACTTGGCGCATGCGCTGCGCCACTTTGAAGCCCACGGGCCAACGGGTGTTGCCCGAGGCCACCGATCATGAAACCAGCCACACGCCGCCCCATGGCCTTTGGCAGCGCAGGCGGCCCAACACCAGCAGCCTATACGGCAGCGCACGCACGCACAGGGAATGGGGATGACAAAAAATTTGAAACCAACAAGGACAACTCCATGCAGATTTCGGTCATCACCGCCACATGGAACTGCAAAGCTATCGTGGCCGACTGTCTGGCTTCAGTTGCGCAGCAAACCTACCCACACATTGAGCACGTGGTGGTGGACGGCGCCAGCACAGACGGAACACTGAACGTGCTGCAGGCGCACCGCCAACAGCTGGCCGTGCTGCAAAGCGAGCCCGACCGTGGCATTTACGACGCCCTGAACAAGGGCCTCGCCCTGGCCAAGGGCGATGTGGTGGGTTTTCTGCATGCTGACGACCTGTATGCCCATGCCGATGTGCTGGCCCATGTGGCTGCGGCGTTTGAAGACCCGGCGGTCTGCGCGGCGTACGGCGATCTGCAATACGTGAGCAAGGACAACACCGAACGCATGGTGCGGCATTGGGCCAGCACCCCTTTTTCCCCCAGGCGCCTGGCCTGGGGCTGGATGCCCCCGCACCCCACGCTGTATGTGCGCCGCGAGTGGTATGCGCGCATAGGCGGCTTTGACACCCGCTACCGCATTGCTGCGGACTACCACAGCATCCTGCAACTCTTCAGCCAGCCGGGGTTCAAGGCGGTGCACCTGCCCGAGGTGCTGGTGAAGATGCGCCTGGGCGGTGCCAGCAACCGTTCGCTCAGCGCCATGGTGCGCAAAAGCCGCGAAGACTGGAGCGCCCTGCGCCGCACGGGTGTGGGCGCGCTGGGCGGTGTGGGCGCACTGGCCTGGAAAAACCTCAGCAAGCTGCGGCAGTTCGCCTGACCGCCCGCGAGCGCCCGGCAACGGCTCCGCCGGAGCCTGCGTTGCTGCGCATCTCTTACCTCCCTAGAAAGAACCTCACATGAACCCGATCCTGGACGACATGGAACTGCGCACGCTCACCAAGATGCACCTCACCCAGGTGCTGGCCGACGAGGTGGGCTTCAGCTACCGCGAGGCACGCAAGGTGGTGGACGGCTTCTTCGACATCCTGGTGGAGCAGCTGAGCACCGGAGACGGCGTCAAGCTGACGAACTTTGGCAACTTCAATGTGCATGTGAAAAAAGCCCGCCCCGGCCGCAACCCGCGCTCGGGCGAGCCGGTGGAGATCGGGGCCCGGCAGTCGGTGCGCTTTCAGGCGGGCCGCAAGCTGTTGCAGCAGATCCAGGACGGCGTCACGTCGGACGATGCGGACGATGAGCGTGAAGAATTTCCGTCATATTTGACATTTGACTCTCACCTTCATCAGTATTCTGCAGACAACAAGTAAACTGCCGTTTTTGCCACTTAACACCAAGAGGTCTGCCATGAACCATTCCTTCCACACGCCCCCTGCCCCGTTCGGCGCCAAGGCCACCTGGGTGGCCACCCTGCTGGTGCTGGGTTCGTCGGTGGCCACCGCGCAGGACGGCCTGGCCTCGCCCAAGGGCGGCGTGCGCCTGGGCGACGGGGTGACGGCCTTCCCCACGGTGAAGCTCTCGCTGGGGCGCGACGACAACGTGCGCTCGCAGGCCAGCGGCGCGGTGTCGGCGACGGTGACCACGCTGTCCCCGGCGCTGAAGGTGGAGGCCGACAGCCGCCTGGGCACCTACCAGCTGAACTACGACGGCGCCTACACCCGTTACAGCGGCCTGGGCAGCGACAACACCGACAACCACGACCTGGGCGTTTCGGGTGAACACGGGTTCAGCGTGCGTTCGCGCCTGAACTGGAGCGCCAACTACCAGGACCGCTACGACCCGCGCGCGGACGCGGTGGCGTTTTCTGCCAAGCCCGACCACTGGCAGGGCAATGCGGTGAACGCGCTGTACGGCTACGGCGCCCGCGACGCCAAGGGCCGGTTCGAGACCGAGCTGGGCGCCACGCGCAAGCGCTACCAGAACAACCTGGACACCACGGCCGCGTCGGATGTGGACACGCGCCAGATGGCCGGGCGCTTCTTCTGGCGGGTGATGCCGCGCACCTACCTGGTGGCCGAAGGCCGCCGCACGGCCAGCGACTACCGCGTGGGCACCGCCAACAACAACGCCGACACCCGCCTGCTGGCGGGCGTGACCTGGGAAGCCACGGCCGCCACCACCGGCACGGTGAAGCTGGGCCGGCAGAAGAAGAACTTTGACGCCGCGCAGAAGGCCGACGCCAGCAAGGCCACCTACGAAGCGTCGGTGGAATGGAAGCCGCTGAGCTACACCGCGTTCACCCTGACGGCCGGCAAGGCGGCGCTGGATTCGGTGACCGAGGGTGACTACAACCAGAGCAACAACCTGGGCCTGACCTGGAGCCACCAGTGGAGCGAGCGCCTGAGCAGCCGCCTGGGCCTGAGCAACGGGCGCGCCAGCTACGTCAACAGCCTGCGGGTGGACGACACGGACAGCACCAGCCTGGGCCTGCTGTACGGCTTTGGCCGCAACTTCACGCTGGGCATGGACCTGGTGCACACCCGGCGCGATTCGACGGTGGCGCCCTACAACTACAAGCGCAACACCCTGTTGCTGAGCCTGAGCGCGGCCCTGTGAGCATGGGAGCACGGCAGGGCATGTGGGGCTGGATTCGCTGGTGGATGGTGTGGGCGCTGGCGGGGTTCATGTCCCCCGCCCCGGCGCAGGAGGCGGGGCTGTCGTCCTACGCGCTGGGCGCGGGCGATGTGATTTCGATCCGGGTGTTTGGCGAGGACGAGTTCACCAAGGAAAAGATCCGCCTGACCGACGCGGGCACGATCTTTTTTCCGTCGGTGGGCGAGATCCGCATCAACGGCATCACGCTGGGTGAGCTGGAGCAGATCGTCACCAACGGCCTGAAGGGCCGGGTGCTGGTCAACCCCCGGGTGTCGGTGGAGATCAACGAATACCGCCCGTTTTTCATCACCGGCATGGTGCGCAACCCGGGCAGCTACCCCTACCAGCCGGGCCTGACCGTGCGCAAGGCCGCCAGCCTGGCCGGGGGCCTGCGCGAGCGGGCCTCGGTGAAGAAGATTTTTGTGATCCGCGAACGCGACGCGAGCCAGACCCCGCGCCTGGTGGACCTGGACAGCAGCATCGGCCCGGGTGATCTGGTGACCGTAGAAGAGAGCTTTTTCTGATGAATGTTTCCACTGCGCAACCGTTTGAGCAGGCCGCCCCGCGGGCTGGCCGCTGGAACCCGTTTGCGAACCGCCGCGCCCCGGACGGTGCGGACTTTGATGACGACGACAGCATCGACCTGCTGGAGTTCTGGCGCAGCGTCTACAAGCGCAAGTGGTCCATCCTGGGCCTGGTGCTGGCGGTGGGCCTGCTCACGGCGGCGCTGGTGCTGAGCATGACGCCCATCTACCGCGCCACGGCGGTGGTGATGTTCGAGGCCGGCAAGAAGCAGGTGGTCTCGATTGAAGACGTGTACGCCGGGGCCGCGGGCAACCGCGAGTTCATGGCCACACAGGTGGAGGTGGTGCGCTCGCGCGAGGTGGCGCTGAAGACGGTGCAGGCGCTCAAGCTGTGGGAACACCCGGCGTTTGACCCGCGCGACCCGCAACAGGGCCCGCTGGACGCGACCAAGGCCACGGTGCTGCAGTGGATCGGTATGGCCGAGGCGCCCGAAGCCGTTGAGTGGACGCCGGAGCGCCTGGCCGAAGCGGTGGTGGAGCCGTTTCGGGACGCGGTGACGGTGGAGCTGCAGCGCAACAGCCAGATTGCGCGCCTGAGCGTGGAAACCAGCGACCCGGCGCTGTCGGCGCGCGCGGCCAACGAGCTGGCCCGGGTGTTCATTGAAAACGACCTGAACGCCCGCTACGAGATGACGCGCCAGGCCACCAACTGGCTGCAGGAGCGCGTGACCGACCTGAAGCAGAAGGTGCTGGAGTCCGAGCGGGCCTTGCAGGCCTACCGGGAGCGCACCGGCATCATCTCGGCCCAGGGCGCCTCGCAGAGCGGTTCCAGCAGCCAGCTGGAAGGGCTGACCGAGCGGCTGATCGAGGCGCGGCTGCGCCGCGCCGACGCCGAAACCGCCTTCAGCCAGGTGCGCAACGCGGCCAAGGACGCCGACCTGAGCGAGATTCCCGCGGTGCTGCGCTCGCCCGGCATTCCGGAGGCCAAGCGCAACCTGCAGGAGGCCGAGCGCAAGTTCACCGAGGTGTCGCAGCGCTACGGCCCTGAACACCCGCGCCACGCCGCCGCCAAAACCGAGCTGGACGCCAGCCGCACGGTCTACCAGAACCAGCAGGACGTGGCGGTGGCGGGCATCAAGCGCACCTTCGAAGCGGCCCAGGCGGTGGAGCGGGAGATTGAGCGCACGCTGGCGCAGTCGCGCTCGTCGGTGCAGTCGCTCAACCGCTCGGAGTTCGAGCTGGGCGTGCTGCAGCGCGAGGTGGAGTCCAACCGCGAGATGTACAACATGTTCATGACGCGGGCCAAGGAGACCAGCAGCACCAGCGACCTGCAGTCGCCGATTGCCCGCGTGGTGGACGCCGCCACCAGGCCCGAGGTGCCGGTGAAGCCGCGCAAGAGCCTGATCGTGCTGGTGGCGATGCTGCTGGCCCTGCTGGTGGCCGCCGGTGCGGCCGTGCTGCTGGACCAGCTGGACAAGACCCTTAAAACCACCGACGACGTGGAGCGCAAGCTGCAGGTGCCGCTGCTGACCACCCTGCCCCTGCTGGCCAAGGCGGATGCGCGGCGCGCGGCGTCGGCCCGGCTGTTCGCCGAGCAGCCCAACTCGGTGTTCTCCGAGGCGGTGCGCACGGCGCGCTCAGGGGTGCTGCTGTCGGCGCTGGACGAACCGCGCCGACGCCTGGTGGTCACGTCCAGCCTGCCGGGCGAGGGCAAGTCGACCTTTGCCATCAACCTGGCGCTGTCGCTCGCGCAGACGCACCGGACGCTGCTGATCGACGCGGACATGCGCCGCCCGTCGGTGGCCAAGGCGCTGGACCTGCCGCCCAGCGTGTCGGGGCTGTCGAACTTCGTTGCGGGCGGCCGCTCGCTGGCCGAATGCATGCAGCGTGTGGACGGCAGCAGCCTGTTCGTGATGCCCTCGGGCCCGCTGCCGCCCAACCCGCTGGAATTGCTCAGCTCCATCCGCTTCCGGGAGCGCCTGGAAGAGCTGGGGCACCAGTTCGAGATGATCATTTTTGATTCGCCCCCGGTGGAGCTGGTCAGCGATGCGCTGATGCTGTCGGCGGTGTCCACGGGCGTGATCTACGTGACCAAGGCCATGGACACCTCGACGCCGATGGTCGCGAGGGGGCTGGAGCGGGTGCGCCGGGCCGACGGCCATGTGCTGGGTGTCGTGCTCAACCACTTCGACTTCGACCGGGCCAGCCGCTACTACGGCGACTACTCGGGTTACGGCAAGTACGGCTACGGCAAGAAGGGCTATGGCCAGAACGCCTACGGCTCGGCCTATGGACAGGCCTACGTTGGCAAGACGAAGACAACGTGATCGATCTGCATTGCCACCTGCTGCCGGGCCTGGACGACGGGCCGGCGTCGCTGGCGGAGGCGGTGGCGCTGGCCCGCATGGCCGTGGCCGACGGCATCACCGACAGCGTGGTCACGCCCCACATCCACCCGGGGCGCTACGACAACCACCGCACCCGGATCGAGCGCTACCTGCGGGCCTACCGGCTGGCGCTGGAGCAGCAGGGCGTTGCGCTGCGCCTGCACCTGGGCGCAGAGGTGCGGGTGTCGATGGAAAGCCTGATGCTGCTGCAGGACGACCAGGTGCCGTTTGTGGGCCACGACCGTGGCTGGAAGGTGCTGCTGCTGGAGCTGCCGCACGGCGGTGTGCCCGTGGGTTGCCTGGCCATGGTGGAGCGGCTGCTGCGCATGCAGATACGGCCGCTGATCGCCCACCCGGAGCGCAACAAGGCCTTCATGGACGACCCGCGGCGCCTGGCGCCGTTTCTGGCCTGCGGCTGCTGGCTGCAGCTGACCGCGGGTTCGCTGACCGGCGACTTCGGCAAGACCGCCCAGAAGCTGGCCTTGCAGCTGCTGGACGACGATTCGGTGCGCGTGGTGGCGAGCGATGCGCACAACACCGGCGCGCGCCCGCCGGTGCTGAGCAAGGCCCACGCGCTGGTGAGCGGGCGCTGGGGCAGCGACGTGGCCGACGAGCTGATGCTGCACCGCCCGGCGCGCATGCTGGGCCTGGTGCCGGCCCTGGGGGCCTGATGCGGCGGCCCTGGCGCTGGCTGCTGGTGTTCGCCCCGGGGGTTGTCCTGCTGGGGCTGGTGGCCTGGGCGCTGTGGCCGGCGGCCCGGGGCAGCGCGCTGGCCATGGAACACCTGGCGCGGGTGCGCGCCTGGCAGGCCCCGGGGGCCCAGCCCCCCGCGATGGAGACCTGGTTCTGGACCCGCCTGGGCCTGGCCCGGGCACTGGAAGCCACGCCGCAAGACGCCGACCTGCACGAGGCCATGGCCTATCTGTATATGAGTGCGGCCTTTCGGCCCGGACAGGCGCCGATGGTGCAGCGCGCCTACCTGGAGCAGAGCGTGAAACACCTGGACCAGGCGGTGCAGGCCCGCCCCATGGCGCCGCTGGCCTGGGCCAACCGGGCGCTGGCGCTGCACACCCTGGCCAGCGATGAGACGCACCACACCGACCTGGCCCCCATGTGGGAGGGGTTTGACCGCGCCCTGGCCTATGGGCAGCGCGACGGCAGCGTGCAGGCGGTGATCGGGTCCGTCGCGTTCGGGCGCTGGGAGCAGCTGGACGCTGGCCGCCGAAAGGCGGTTCTGACCATGTTCATGCACGCAAGCGTCGGTCAGCGGCGCACGCTGCGAGCCTTGGCCAACGCCAATGGCGTGGCACTGGGGGGCTGATGACCCGATTGCCGGCCAGCTCCGACCAGGCCCTGCTGGGGCCGCAGGACACGCTGCTGTCCTACGCCCTGCTGGCCACGCTCTGGCTGGCCACCCTGCCCCTGGGCAGCAAACGGACGTTCGCCATGGTTGCGCTGGCGTATGCGGTGTTTGCGCTGGCGGTGTGGGCGACCTGGATCTGGCGCCGCCACGGCCAGATGGCATGGGCCAGGCTGAAGGCGGTGCGCTGGCCCCTGGGCCTGCTGCTGGCGCTGGCCGCGTGGATGGGGCTGCAGGCCCTGCCCTTGCCCGAAGAGCTGGTTCGGGCGGTGTCGCCCGAAGCCTGGGCGGTGCAGCGCGGGGTGGTGCAGCAGTTCACGCTGAGCCTGGACCCCGCGCAGACCCGGGTGCAGGCCGCGCTGGCGCTGGCGCTGGCGCTGTACTTCGCGCTCGTGGTGCTGGTGCTGCGGGACCGGCTGCGCATGGACGCCGCCGTGATGGGGCTGGTGCTGATCGGCCTGTTCCAGGCCTTGCTGGGGCTGGCGCTGTGGTCGCTGAAGGCGCGCTACCCGATGCTGCATTACGAGGTGGTGCACGACATGGTCAAAGGCACCTATGGCAACCGCAACCACATGGCCGGTTTTCTGGTGCTGGTGATGTCGATGGGCATCGGCCTGATGCTGGCCCGGCTGGGCAGCGGCCGCCCGGGCGGCCCCACCCACTGGCGCGGGCGCCTGCGGGGCGTGCTGGCATTTGTGCTGAGCGACAAGATGCGGCTGCGGCTGATGCTGGTGATTCTGGTCATTGCCCTGGTGCTGACCCGCTCGCGCATGGGCAACACCGCGTTTTTTGCTGCGCTGCTGGTCACCGGCCTGCTGGCCCTGGCACTGGCCCGCCACGCGGCGCCGGCCATGCTGGCACTGGTGATGAGCCTGGTGCTGATCGATGTGCTGGTGGTGGGCACCTGGGTGGGGCTGGAGCGGGTGATCGAGCGCATCCAGGAGACCGACCTGCGGGCGCCGCAGGCGCCGCCACCGTCCGACACCGCAACCATCGGCAGCGCCGGCAGCGGTTCGGGCCCGGCGACCGCGGCGACAGAAGCCGCGCCGCCCCCCCGACGGGCGCGCGGGCGCGAGGAGTCGGTGGAGGAGCGGCAGCTGGCCGCCCGCTATGCCCTGGACCTGGCGCACGACTTCCCGTGGACCGGCACGGGTGCCGGCAGCTTCTATGGGGCGTTTCTGCGCTACCGGCCGCCGGGCGAGGCCTTCATCGACCACGCGCACAACGACTACGCGGAAACCCTGGCCAACCTGGGGCTGGTGGGCCTGGGCCTGAAGGGCCTGCTGGTGTTGCTGAGCGCCGCCACCTTCCTCAGGACGCTGGCCAGGCGGCAGTCGAGCATGGCCCGGGGAATGGCTTTCGGCGCCCTGATGGCCACGATCGGCATGGCGGTGCACGCCACCGTCGACTTCAACCTGCAGATACCCGCCAACGCCCTGCTGATGACGGGGGTGCTGGCCATCGGCTGGGCGGCCAGGTTGCTGCCGTCGCCGGTGATTGCGCGCTATGCACGGCCAAGGTAGTTTGTTACCATCTTTGCAACTTTGGAGATATTGATGTCTAAATTCACTAAATCAGCCATTTTGGCAACCAGCGCCCTGCTTTTCAGTGCCGGGGCTTGGGCCCAGTTTTCTGCCGGTCAGTCGCCCGAGGCCCTGAAAGCCGAGGTTTCTGCCCAGGCCGGTCGAGGCGTGAGCATGGACGCCATGCTGGCGGCCGCCACCGCAGCGAAGGTGGACCTCAAGACCTTCATCTCTGCCGCATCCAAAGCCGGCATTCCGGTGTCGAGCATTGCCACCGCGGTGCTGTCGGCATCGGCCGTCCCCACCGACGCCCTCAAGGTGCTCGGGGAGGTGTTTGCCGGCAACCAGGAAGCCCTGGAAACCATCTTCACCACCGCCCTCTCGCTGCCCTCCCTGATGCTGCGGCCCGAGGTGGTGGAGTCGTCTCTTGAAGCAGGTTGCGGCCGGGACTGCCTGTCGGCGAACGTGGTCGCCAGACTGACCGCACCAACCCTGCTCAGGAAAGAGCAAACCCGCACCCCCACGTCTTCGTTCACCTCGACCACCAACACGGGCGGCGGCAGCGGACCCAAGCGCTCGATTTCACCGACCAGCTGAACCCGGCCGCCCTACCCGCACAGGGCATCGACCCATTCCAGCTGCCGGGGCAGGCAAATAGACCGCAGGTCGTACCGGGCCTGCGCCCTCTGGCGGGCGTTGTGCCCCAGCCGGGCTCGTTCCGCCGGGTCGTCGAGCAGGCCGGTCACGGTGCGGACCAGCTGATGCCGGTCGAAAAAGTCCACCAGCAGGCCCTGTTCCGCAGGGTCGATGACCTCGCACACCGGCGCCACGTCGCTGGCCACGATGGCGCAGCCCACGCTCATGGCTTCCAGCAGGCTCCAGCTCAGCACGAACGGGTAGCTCAGGTACACGTGCACGCGGGAGACCTGGAGCAGGCGGGTGAAGCGGTCGCGGTCGAGTTTTCCCAGGAAATGCACCCGGGCCCAGTCGGCCTCGGGGATCGCATCCTTCACCTCCCGGACGAACACCTCGCGCCAGGTCTGCCCTTGGGGCGCAGCCGCGCCATACCCGGTGCCGTCCGCCCCCACCAGCAGGACCTGCAACTGCGGCCGTGACCGCAGCAGATCGGGCAATGCGCGCATGAAGATGTGGAACCCGCGGTAGGGTTCCAGATGCCTGGAGACGAAGGTGACGACCTCGTCCGCGCGCGACAGCACCGGGCCACCGCCGGGCAGCTCGAAGCGGACCTCGGGCGCCGGACTCAGGGTGTGCGTGTCGATGCCGTCGTGGCAGACAAAGATCCTGTCCTTCCAGTGCGCTGGAAAGGTGGCCGCCTGCCACCGGGTGGGGCTGATGGCGGCGTCGGCCTGGTCCAGGTGGGCCAGGTGGTTGAGGTTTTTCAGCTGCAGGCGGCAGGCATCGGCCATGGGGTCGGCCGGCGCGAACTCGGGGTCGAAGCCGACGTCCGCCCCTTGGGCCTGGTAGAAGAACTCGGCGTAGAGCGCCAGCCGGGTCTTCGGCCACACGCGTTTGGTGAACAGGGGCTCGCCCCAGCCAGGGTGCGCCAGCACCACGTCGGGCTCGAACCCCTGGGCCTGCAGGGAGCGCATGGCGTGCCAGCAGGCTTCTGCCCGCAGAACCTTGGTCTCGATGTCCTGCAACCACGGGAGCAGCCCCGGCGTGTTTCGCCGCTGGGGCTGGTAGGACAGCACCCGCACACCTTGCCAGCTCGTGGCCTGGGTGGACCCGAGTATTCCCAGCGCCACGACCTGGTCACCCCGCCGGGCGAGCGCGGGCGCCAGGTGCCGGAACTGGCCGGGAAAGTTCTGATGGATCAGCAGCAGCTTGCGGGGAGACGGCATTCGGGTTCGGCGGCGTGAAAAACATCACGACAAGAAAACACAGCAAGTAACATTCATTGTGCTTTTTGCGTTTTTGATATATTTTCCAACAATTACATTTTGAACTGATGATTATGAGAGACCCCATTCCACTCAAAGAAGCCGACAAAAAAGTGGTGACGCCCTTCGTACCCACCGAGGTCAAAGCACTCCCCAGCAACAAGGCGATGCAGACCAGCGAGGACATCCACGTCGGACCCAACACGCAACTGAGCGGCGGGTTCAGCACGAACGGGATGATGATCGTCGACGGTCGGGTCGACAACGGCGACATTGCGGCCGACCGGCTGGTGGTCAGCCACATTGGTGGCCTGGACGGCAAGGCGGCGGTCCACCGCGCGGAAATCAGCGGCGTGTTCAACGGCGAGCTGGTGGCGGGCGATGAAGTGATCATTCGCCCGACAGCCAAAATTTCGGGCTCGGTTCAGTGCCAGAAGCTGGTGATCCACCGGGGGGCCCGCATCGAATGCACGTTCTCCTGCATCCCCGACGCGGCAGGCGATGCCACGGTGACCGCGGCCACCAGCACCAACAACCCCTGGTTCTCGCAGCGCAAGCGCCTGGACACCAAGGAACGCAAGATGTTCCTGGCCGGTGTCGGTTCGGTTCTGGCGCTGGTGGGTGCGGTGTCGATGCTGCTTGGATTGAAGACGTTGCTCAGTTGAGGCAAAAGCGGTTCGGTTGAGAGAGCAACTTTGCGGGCTCACCAGGGGTCTCCTCCTGGTGAGCTTTTTTTTGGCCGAAACCATCCCTTTCATCCTCAGTAGCCCACCGGCAGCACACGGGTGCCACCCTGTGCCGCGGCAGTCAGCTGCGCCGGCGTCAGCAGGCCGATCGACGACACCTGCAGACCACCCGACAGGGCCTTGATGGTGCTGCTGCTGCGTGCCGTCAGCTTGCCGAACTGAATGCCGCCTTGCGTGGCTTCGGCGTCCACCCCGCCCGTTCCCGCATCGAGGGTCGTGCCGGCCAGACCGAAGTTCGCCAGCGTGCCGGACCCGAGCGCACTGGCTGCGCGCAGCTTGATGCCGGTGGCGGCCTTGAGGGTCGTGAAGCTCAGGCCACCACCGGTGCTGCCGGCGTGGATGGCGTTGCCCGTGGAGGTGATGGTGCCGAGCACGGCGTTGGTGCCAGACGTCAGATCGATCAGTCCGCTGGCGGTCCCTTTCGGCAAGGTGAGCCCTGTGGCCGCCTTGAGGGTGGCCCCGCCGGCTGTCACGGTGAAGTTCTGGATGCTCATCGACGCGCCCGACTCCGCCACGAACGAGGTTCGTGCGCTCGCCGAGGTGACCGTGACGGAACCCGTCATCGCATCCAGCAGAACGTCTGCGTTGCGGCTGGTGGTGGCCCCCATGACGAGGTTGTCCTGCGACTGGGCCCGGACATCCCAGGACGCGGTGACCGCCCCCGTGCTCAGGCTGCCACCCTGCGAATCGAGATGGACCCCACCGGTGCTGGCCGTGACCGCACCCAGCACCACCGTTCCGGCCTGGGCCGTGACGTTGATGGCGGCGTCGGGATCGGTGGCCTTGGCGGTGATGGCACCGCCTCGGATGTCGGTGACGGCGGTGCTGCCCGCGTCGCGCGTGGCGCTCAGGTTGGCCACGCCCAGGGCCGACACGCTGGTGTAGCGGATGCCACCGTTGTGGGCACTGAGGTCCACGCCCATGCGGCTGCTGCTGACCGCGCCGGTGACCAGTTCTCCTTGCGCGGAGGCTGTAATCTGGGACACGGCCTTGATGGCCCCGGTGGTCAGGCTGCCGCCCTGGGCGTCGAGGTTGACCCCACCGGTGCTGGCCGTGACCGCGCCGAGCACCACCGTTCCGGCCTGGGCCGTGACGTTGATGGCGGAATCGGGATCGGTGGCCTTGGCGGTGATGGCGCCGCCGCGGATGTCGGTGGCGGCGGTGCTGCCCTCGTCGCGCGTGGTGCTCAGGTTGGCCACGCCCAGGGCCGACACGCTGGTGTAGGCAATGCCACCGTTGTGGGCACTCAGGTTCACCCCGGCGCCACTGCTGGCCACCGCACCGACGCTCATGCGCCCGCCGCTGTCCAGCGCGATCTGGCCGGTGGCCTTGACCGCGCCGACGGTGAGCTGGCCGCCCACGTCGGCCTGCAGCGTGCCCGCGCGGGAGGTGAGCGTCGAGATCTGGCTGTTGGCCTGGGCACCACTGGCCTGGATGGCGAGGTGGCGACCGGCGGTCAAGGAGAGCGCCGTGACACCCTGGTTGGAGGCCAGGGCCGCGGTGCCGGTGCTGGTGAGGGTGATGTCGCGCGGCGCGGTGACCGTGGAGAGTTCAATCTTGCCGGCGGCTTGGACCGTCACGTCCTGGGCCGAGCTGACGCTGGCGAGCTTGACACCACCCGACAGGCTGCTCACGCCCACGCTGCCGGTGGTGGAAGCCACCTTGGTGGCCACGATGGATGCGTCCCCGTGCAGTTCGGCACCCAGTCGGGCCGTGATGATGGCGGCGCGCAGATCCCCCGTCTGCGCCAGCGAGACGGACCCGCTCTTGCTGGTGACGGTCAGGGACGGTGCAGCGGTTTCGATCGCCTGGCCGGTGGCACCCGCGGCCTGCGTGGTGTCTCCCACGTTGCCGAGGGCGCTGACCACCACGGCCCCCTGGTCGCTGGTGACCACCAGGTCGGGGTTTTCTTCCCCACCGTCCAGCACGGCGCCGCCCGTGGACGAGACCACGATGGCACCCGAGGTGTTGTTGGCGCTGCGCAGGCCCGTCACGGTGATGTTGCCCAGAGCGGACAGGACCACCGTGCCAGTGCCGCCATCGATGGTGGCGCCATCGGCCATGGTGATGGTCTGGCCTTGCAGCACGGTGCTGCCGGTGCCGTTGGTCAGGGCCGCACCGGCCCCCAGCTGGATCGCCTTGGTGCCGGCGTTCAGCGCCAGACCCCGGCCCGTGGCAATCGTTCCCCCCAGGCTCAGGCCAGCCGCGCTGCCATTGAGCGCCATCAGGCCCGTGGTGGCACCGCCGTTGAGCACGGTGAGCACGCCCACCGGCGACGACAGGTAGGCCGAACCGCCCGCGCTGGCATTGCGCACGGCCCCGTCGACCGCGGTCTTGACGGTCATGGGCAGGGTGCTTTGTCCGATGTCGCCACCGGCCACCAGTTCGATGTTCACCGCGTCCACGGCCTGGGCCCGGGTGGCGCGGTCGTCGATCAGCGAATAGGCCGAGCTGAGCACGGCGTCGCCCGCCGCAGACACCTGCGAGATCCGCATGGAGGCGCTGTCCGCACTGAGGAACGCGTCGCCACCGGAGACCGCCACCAGCTTGGTGCGCTCCTTGGTGAACACATCGACCGACTTGCCACGCGCGCCAATGGCGCCGGTGGCCAGCAGGGTGACGCCCTTGCCGCCCGCGTTGACGGTGCCCGCCGCGTTGCTGGTGTCGGTGATGTCGCCGCGGGCCACGACGACGACCGCGCGGGCTGCGTCCACGCCGCCCAGGCCCACGTCATCGGCCGACAGGAAGACGTCGCCCGAGACGGCGGTGAACGAGCTGTCGCCGTCCATCATGATGTCGCCGCTGCCACCGGCGGTGACATCGATGCGCCCCGTGGCGGTGAGGCTGCCGCCGGTTTCCACATCGCCGCTGCCGGCGGCTACAACGATGTCGGCGCCGGATTCAATGCCTTCCACCGCGACGCCGCCACCGGCATACAGCGCCACCTGGCCGGCGGTCTGGATGTTTTCCAGCGCTGTCACGTCGCCATTGACCGATTCCAGGGTGATGCCCAGACCGGCGTCGATGCCCTGCATCGTGAGGTCGTCGGCGGAGAGCACGTCCACCCAGCCCACGGCCGAGAGGTCGCCGTTGACCGTGACGCCCTGCTGCAGGCCGCGCAGGTGGATGTCTTTGCCCGAGGTGATGGTGTTGACGGCCAGCCCGGTTTCGGCCCCCTTCAGATAGACCGAATAGCCCGTGGCCGAGGTGGCGCTGACGCCACCGGCCGGGTCGACTTTGGCGACAAAGGGATTGGCCGCCGTGCCCACCGAGCCGCCGAGTGCGACGAGGTTGGCCTCACCCGCCTCCAGCGCGCGGGTGCGATCGGGGCCTCGTGCATCAATGATGGAGCCCTGTGCGGTCAGCGACACCATGCCGGGCGAATACACGTCGGCCACCCGGATGTCGCTGGGCTGTGTGATCCAGATGCCTTCCTGTGCCCGCGCCACCAGTGTGGCGGCCGAGGCGGTGCCGCCGCCGGTCAGGCTCAGCGAGACAGGCTTGAGCGCCGATCCGATGGAACCACTGGCCGCCTCCAGGATGGCCTTGTGGCCCTGGATGACCGGACTGTTCGACGTCGAGGCGTTGAGGATGGAGCCACTGACCTTGATGCGGATCTCTCCATTGCCCGTGACCTGTTCGAGGTTGGCGTTGCCGCCGGTGGGGTAGGCATCGGTCTCGTCGGCACCGAGGTAGACAAAGCCGCTGGACTGCACGTTCAGCTTGTTGGACAGCACGTTGAAGGTGTCCTTCTTCACCACCGTGAGCCGCCAGTTGTCCCGGTCGAGGGACATGTCGTCGCTTTCGGCCGACATGATGGTCAGCTGGTCGTCCGTGGTCAGGCCGCCGGCCTTGAGCAGGTCGATCTCCACCGCGCCTTCGTCGCGTCCGATCTTGCCGCCCGGGCGCAGCACCACCCGGTTGCCCACCACGTTGGGCTCCTCGATGCGGGTCTGCGTGTCGGTGGTGGACTTGGAGAAGATGGCCTTGGGCAACGGGCTCCTGAGTTCGGCGTCGCTCCAGGTGGACTGCGCATCGACCGCGGCCGAGCCCGAGGCCTCCAGGGCGGCGTTCACCTCGCTGATGATCAGCGCGTCGGAAATCTGGTAGTCCGTGCCGCCGTAGATCTCGTGCAGGTCCTTGAATTCCCGGGTGCGGGCGGCCTCCAGATCGCTGATCTGCTGGGCCGTCAGGCCCGATGCCGCCAGGCGGGTTTTTTCGTCGTCGGAGAAGGTGAAGGCGTAGTCCACCGGGTCGTACGGATCGGCCGTGTAGCCGGTGACCGCGCCGGTGGCCGGATCGATCGAGGTGGTCTGGGCGTTGCGAAGGCTCCAGTACCGGCGGTACTGGGTGCGCGTGTTGGTGAGGGTGAGTTGCCGGCTGGCCTCCGCACTGCTCCCCTGGAGAGCGGCGGCATTCCAGAGCGCCAGCAGCTCCTCTTCGGTGCGCACGTCGCGCGTCTCGTTGCGGTTGTTGTCGATCAGGTCGCCCGCGGTTTCGATGTACACATCGCCCCCGCTGGAGGCCACCTGGTTCACCCAGAGGTTGCCCGTGCCCTGCTTGAGCGCAATGCCACGCGCTGCATGGGCGGTGATGCCGCCGCCGGCGGAGTCTTCGGTCTGGATGTTCAGTGTGGACCTGACCGAGCCGTCGGGGTTGAACTCGCCGATGCCGCCGCGCGGCGCGGCCAGTTCGATCCGGCTTCCCCGGACGTGCACCGCGTTCGGGTTGACACCCACGATGTCTTCGTCGCCCAGCAGCCAGACCTTGCCGGTGGTGGAGACCTGGTTGATGCGCAGGGCGCCACCCAGGCTCTGGAAGGCGATGTTCCCGCTGGTGGAGGTGGCCGTGAACGAGCCGTCGCCGGTGATCACGTTGACCGGCGCGCCTTCGGAACCGATGCCGGTGGCTGCGTAGAAGCGCAGGTCGTCACCGGTCACCGCCGTGCCGCCGCTGAGCTGCTCGATCGCTCCCTGGGTGGACTTGATGGACACCAGGCCACTGTCGTTGGTGATGCCGCCGGCGATCCGGATGTCCTTCTTGCTTTCGACTTCGATGTTGCCACTGGTGTAGCCCACCAGCTCGATGGCGATCGGACGGTCCGCGGCCACCCGCTGTGTGAACACGTCGCGGGCGCCCAGCTCGGTCCGGTAGTCGACGTAGTAGGTCTTCTTGAAGCACAGGAAACCGCACTTCTTCCACTTGCGGTAGTAGATCTCCTCCTCGCCCTCCGTGACATAGGTCTGGGCGCTCATCAGGAAGTTCTGCGGGGGAGCGCCCTCGGTCGTCACATAGATGCCCTCCGGCATGGCCGTGGACGTCTTGTTGATGGTCTCCACACTGTTCCAGCGGATCGTTCCCAGGTCGATGGCTCCCCAGAGGGCCGACGATTTCTGGTACCAGTAGCGCTTTTCCTGCCCGTATTCGTAGCCCGCCGACCAGACGTAGGTGCTGTCTTGCAGCGGCTGGTACTGGAAGCTGGCCCGCAGCTCCGGACGAGCCGGGTTGGCGGGTGCGGCGGCGACCACGGGATCTCCGATCACCGACGAACCGCGGCCGGCCGTGGTGGTGGCTTTGTACTGACCGCTGACTGGATCGCGCTGGTAGGTGGTGACTTGATAGGCGGAGATCACCCCGTCGGTGTAGACCGGCCGGCTGAGGTCGGTGATGCGGATGACGCCCGCGTCCCCGCCGGTGTCCAGACCCAGCAGGTCCATGCCGTAGCTGGTCTGGTTGTCGATGTCGAAACGCGCGTAGCCGTCGAGCGCCCGGATGACACCACCGCCGGTGTTGATGATGGAGCCCACCACCTCCACCAGGCCGCCGGTCGCTTCGGTGGCGGCCACCTTGAGGCGGTTGGATTCTGCGTCGTAGTAGACGATGGGCTGCTTGCGCCGCTCGTCCATCGCGGCGATCAGGGCGTCCCGCTGAGCCAGCGTGATCAGGCCATTGGCGAAACGCTTGTTGATCTCCGCCTCGTTGTCGGTGGGCAGCCGCCCGGCCACCTGCACCAGCGAGGACCGGCCCTGGGCCAGGTAGCTGCCGCGGTTGGCGGTCCACTGGGTTTCCCAGTTGTTGATGACCGTGCCCACACTGGCATCGGTCAGGGTGACGTTGTAGTCGGGCTGGCCCGACTGGATGGTGCCGTTGATGTTGAGGTAGCGCGCGCCCAGGAAGATGCCCCCGCTGGCGTAGATGCCCCCCGAGCCATTGCGCAGGCAGTTGGGGTCGAAGCTGGGGTCGTCGGCGGAGCCCGCGCGGGCGGTGCCACAGCGCACCACGCCCATGTTGTCGAGCTTGGCCTGCTGGTCGTTGGTGTAGGCGACCGCGTACAGGTTCTCGGGCGACCCGCCCACCGACTGGCTCACGCTGGGGGAGGACAGTACGATGTTTTTGCCCGCGCTGACCTGCACCTCCAGGCCGTCCAGGCGCGGGGTGTACCGGGGATCTTCCTGGATCACGGAGATGCTGCCCCCGGTGTTGCTCAGCAGGATCGGGCCCAGCTTGTTGTAGAGCAGGCCATTGACGCGGATTTCCGGCGGCCGCATCTGGTCCTGGCGCAGATCGGACCAGGTACCGTCCGGCGCATTGGCGATCACGGGATCGTCCGACACAGCTGTGCCGGGCAGGTAGCTGTTGATCACCTGGAGCGTGGGCAGTTCTTCTCCGGCGCCGCCACCGCGGGTGTCGATGCTGTCCACGGAAATCGACAGGCCCGTCTTGACGTCGCGGTTGTAGCCTGCGATTTCGGACCCGTTGCTCTCTGTGAGGTACACACCGTTGTATTTGGCGAAACCACCCGAGCTGTCGATGATCAGATCCTTGACCCGCAGGTTCATCGGGCTCTGGTTTTCGATCAGGATTTCGGAGTCGGCCCGCGCAATGATGTCGGCGTCGCCGGTGACGTTGTTGCCGAACAGTTCCACATTGCCGCTGCCTGCGCGCACGTTCTCCACGGTGAGGAAGGTGCCAGGAACGCTCTCCTGCACCATGACCTCGACAAGACCAGTGTCCGGGTTGACCTCGCGCGTGGCATAGCCCTCTCGCACCAGGGCATCCAGGTAAAAGGCGATCTCGGCCTTCACGAAGGTCTCGACCTCGTTGTCGACTTTCGGATTGCCGTCGCCGTAGTTCTTCAGCTGCGCATACAGCGTGTCGAGGTAGGCCGCACCCGTGGCCGCCAGATCCTCGGTACCGATGCTGTAGCGGATGTTGCCCACGGACCTGAGTTCATCTGGCGTACCGTCCGGATTGATGACCAGGATCTGCTTGTTGCCGTAGCCGGCCTCGAGCACACCGTTGAGGTGGGTGTTGGCGGTCAGGGTCTTGCTGGAGCTGCCGTATTCGCTGCTGACGCCGATCAGCTCGCCCACGTCGCGGGTCCAGTCGCTGACCTTGCCCTTGCCCTGCACCACATAGGTGCCTTCGATGCCACCGGCCTGGATGGTGCCGCCCGAACGCACGGCATCGCCGTAGATGTTGACGTTGTTGGTGAGGGTGAGCCGGGCATCGGCGTCGGGGTTGATCGACACCGGCACGGCCGAGTGGTTGAAGAGGTCGGCACGGGCGGTCACAAAGCTCTTGTTGCGCCAGAAGTCGCTGTCCTGCCCGGCCAGCAGGGTCACCGCGCCCTCGCCCACCAGCTGGGTGTCGGCCCCGATGGTCACCACGTTGTTCGCCGTCGCGTGCGCCAGGGCATCGCCCTGTGCGCCGGCGGCAGCGCCGTAGGTCTTGGTGATGGTGTTGGCCTCGATGTCCACATAGGACATTGCATTCGCGAACACCTCGCCAGCGACGAAGATGTTGTTGCGCTCGCCCACGGTGGCGCTGGCGTTGGCGGTGGACCGGATCTCGGTGTCGACCAGCGCGATCGGGATGGCTCCCCCCAGATCGAGGCGACCAACGGACGAACCCCGCAGCTGGTTGTAGGCCCGAAGCTCCAGCAATCCAGCGGTGCTGCCACCCAGCGTCAGGGTGACGTCGTCGCCCAGCTCGGCGGTGGCATTGCCGTTGATCACGGTGTTGGCATCGGCGCCGGCGCCGGCAATCACGCCACCGCCGCCGCCGCGCGCGCTCACCGCCAGCAGGTCGTTGCGCTCCACATCGTTGGTGGCCAGCACCCTCAACTGCCCGCCGGTGAGCGTCGAGTCGTCGTCCAGCCGGGCCAGCGCCGAGCCGGTCAGGCTGGCGCTGGTCACCGCACCCGAGCCACCGAAGGCCGAGGCGTTGACGGTCTCGGTCTGGCTGTCGTACCGCACCTTGCGGTCGGCGCTGATGGTGGTGGTGCCCGCCACGCTCAGGCCCGCGGCGGCCGTGCCGGCCACCGCGCTAACGTCTTGCTGGTGGGTCACCGTGGCCTCGGCGCCCGCGCCGGCCACCACGCCGCCTGTGCCGGCCACGGCGTCGGCATCGACCACCTCGTCGCCACGGGCGCTCACCGTCAGGTTGCCCGCCACGCGGCCGCCCAGCGCGGTGATCTGGTTGGTCACGGTGGACGTGCTCTCGGTGGTGGCCACGGCCACGCCGGCGCCCACGAAGCCCACACCCACGCCGGTGGAAGCGGCGCTGGCGGTCATGGCGTCGTTGGCCGAGATGCCCACGTCGCCCGTGGCCGCCAGGGTCACGCTGCCCAGGCTCACCGAAGCCAGGCCCTCGTTGGTGGCGCTGGCCGCCGCGCCCTGCAGGCCCAGCAGCAGGCCACCGCCGCCCGCGGTGGCATCGGCCGTGACCGAGCCGTTGCCGCTGCCCAGCACCGCACTGACCAGCAGGTCGTCACCACTCAGGCTCACCGGGCCTGCGGCCAGCACCTCCACCTCGGTCTGCACCTCGGACAGCGCCACCGACACGCCCACCGCCGCGCCCGCCGCCACCGACACCCCCAAGGCTTCGGTGTCGGCCGACGGGTTGGACTTGGCCAGCAGGCTCAGGTTGCCGCTGCCCGCGTCCACCGAGGTGCCGCTGGCCAGATTCAGGGTCACGGTGCCGGCGTCGGTGGCCGTGGCCGCCGCACCCGATCCCGCCACCACCCCGGCCACGCCGCCACGGGCATTGGCCACGGTGCTGGCGTCGCGCTCGGCCGTGGCGTTCACGCCCTGGCCGCCGAGCGTGCCGCCCAGCGAGGTGGTCACACTGCCAGTCTGCTCGGCCGTGGCCACCACCACGCCCACGGCCAGGGCACCCGCCGAGGCGCCGACCGCCTCGCTGAGCAGGGTGTTCTGGTCCAGGGCGCGCACGTTCACCGTGCCCCCGGCCAGCAGGCCGCCCGAGAGCGAGGCGCTGCTGGCCGTGGCGTTGGTCGCGACCGCCACGGCCGCGCCCACGCCCACGAAACCGCCTGCGCCGGCAATGGCCCGGCTCTCGATGGCCGGCTTGCCGCTGCTGGGCGTGCGCATGCCCGATTCGATCGATACGTCATCAGCCACGATGAGGTTGCTGGAGGAGACGGACGCGCTGTTCGCACCGCCCAGCAAGGTCACGGCCACGCCCGCGCTCACGCCGGCGGCGCCGCCGAGTGCCACGCCACCGGCGTTGTTGTCCACCGAGGTTCTGTCCAGGCTGTGCACCGCCAGCGCGCCGGCCACCACCGTGGGGGACGACAGGGTGGCCGAGGTGCGGTGCCCACCCGTGGCGCCGGTGAAGGCGGCCTGGGTGTCGTAGCGGCCACTGGAGTTGAGCGAGTTGGTCTCGGCCGCCGTCAGGGCGCCGCCTGTGCCCTGGGCGCGGTCGGCTTCGGTGGCTCCGCTCACCTGGCCCAGGGTGCCGCCGCCGCCATTGAGTTCGGTGCTGGCGTTGCTGTCGGGGGCACTGCCAAACAGCAGCACACCCACCGCACCGCTCACGCCCACGTTGCCGCCACCGCCTGCGGTGGCGGTGATCATGTCGATGTTGGCCGAGCGCTCGGCCGCCACCGTCAGCTCGCCCGACACGCGCACGCTGGACGCACTCACATTCGCGTCCACCGTGCTCTTGCCCACCACCAGGTTGGCCGAGGTACCCACCCCGTTCACACCACCCACGCCCACCTGACCAGCGTTGTGGTTCAGGGTCACGGTCTCGTCGGCGGTGACCGACAGCGAGCCCGCGCCAGACTCCTTCACAAAGGTCACGCGCGAGGTCTCGGTGGTCGCATCCGGCTGGGTCACCGACACCAGGGCGGTGAGCACACCATCGCCCAGAGAGCTCACGTCTGCGGTGTAGGAGCCATCGGTATTGAGCACCGCCGCCACCTGCCGCGTGCCGTCGGAGACGATCACGCTGGCGGCGTTGTTTGCCGTGGGACCGGCATCCGACTTGAGCACGAAGACCACCGCGTCCTGGTTGCGCGCGTCCACCTTCGAGAAGCCCGAGAGTGTGGAAATGCGCGTCTGCGCCGCCGGCAGGCTGGCCGCCACCGGGTCGGTGTCCGAGGCGTTGATACCGGTGGACTTGCTCAGCGTGGTGGTGGCCACCTTGTTCACGCCGCCTTCCGCGATGACCACCTGGGCCATCAGCACGCCGTCGTTCAGCGTCGAGGCGTTGGCCAGGTAGCTGCCATCGGCCTGGCGCACCGCGGTCACGGTGTTTTCGCCATCGGTGAGGGTGACCACGGCCGTGGTCGAGCTGATCTGCCCGTTGAGGTCGCTCAGCACCAGGCGAATCGCCGACTGGTCGGAGCTGTCCACCAGGTCGTAGGGCGAGGCCAGGTTGAGGGTGAAGGGCGCGTCGCCCGCCGAGGCCAACAGGCCGGTGGCGCGGGTGCGACGGCTGATGGTGCTGGTGCCCGTGACGGCGGCCTCGGTGGCACCTTCCATCACGCTCACCGACGCCCCCACCGCCACCCCGTTGGAGCCGCCCGCGGCGGCGGAGGAACTGGCCGAGAGCGAGGTGGTGTGGTTGTTCGCGTCTACCACCACCGCGCCGTCGGCGCGGATGTCGCTGTTGTTGATCTTGGCCCGCACTGTGGAGCCGGAGACGTTCACCGTGAAGCTCAGGCCCACGCCTGAGCCCAGCAAGGCCCCACCGTAACTGGCCGAGCCGGCCACCAGGTTGGAGGCGTTGGCGCCGTCGGCGAGTACCGAGATGTTCCTGGCGCGAAGGGTGGACGAGTCCACCAGCGCCACCGTTTCGCCCTTGAGCAGCACCACATCGCCACTGCCTGCCACGCCGTAGGCAGCGCCGCCGGCCGCACCGGCCGCGACCTGGACCACACTGTTGGTCGAGACAGCCTGCACACGCGCATCGGCCTGCGCCTGGGTCGACGCGTTCCTGACTTCGGCGCGCGTTGAACGGTCGATGATCTCCGTGCCCATCGAGCCCGACACCCCCACCCCGCCAATGGACAGGGCGGTGGCGGAACTGGCGATCATGGCGTGGTTGGCCGCCATCACGTCCAGCGACTGGTCCGCGTGGGCGCCACCGGTCCAGTCATTGAAAAAGACACCGTTGGCCAAATAGGCGCGCGTGCTGCCGCCGATCTTGTTCACGTTGATCGCGGCACCGGCAGCCCCTGCGGCGCCACCACCGGCCACCGCCGTGGTGGCACCGATCTGCTGAATGGCGGTGGCCTGGATGGCCAGGCCCTTGACAGTGCGCGAGTCAAAGCTGGCCCCGCCCAGGACCGCGTCCGACACCTCGGTCATGTTCATCAGGTTGGGCGCGCTGGCCAGCGATTCGTCGCGCAGGACGAGACCGCTGCCATTGCCCAGGGCGTTGACGTGGGTGTCCCAGCCCGCCACACCTGCGCTGGTGCTGCTGCTGATCAGGTTGGACTGCACGCCGCCGGCTGCGCCGACACCCGCCACCCCCAGGCCAACGGCTCCGGCCAGGGTGCGGATGCGGTCGCGGCTGTTGGCCGTGACCGCGACCGTGTCGGTCGCGATCACGTTGCTCACATAGCCATCGGCACCCAGCAGGGCGCTGGTGGTCGAGCCAATGGCGCTGACGGCCACCGAACCCTGGGCGCCGTTGGAGCCGGCGCTCATGCCGACGGCAATGGTGTCGATCTGGTTGTCGCTCTCGGACGACAGCAGCAGATCGTCCATGTTCTCGGTCCAGTAGCCGATGTTCGCTGCATAGTTCGCGTACGGCACGCCCTTGAGCTGGCCATGGGTCAGCGTACCGATGCGGTTGACGGCCACGGCGGCGCCCACGCCAGCGCCCATGCTGCCCGAGACATTGCCCGCCAGCGAGTCGATCTCCGAGGCTTGACGGGCGCTGATGCTCAGCTGGTTGGTGGTCACCAGGCCCGAACCCGTCCAGAGCGCCGTGATCTCGTCTTCCAGCAGGTTCGTTGTGTTCGACCCGCTGATGCTGGCCGTGCCGCTGGCACCAGCAGCCGCAGCGATCGACTGGATGGTCGAGGTGGAGTAGGCATTCACCTGAGCCGCCCCGGTGCTGCGCACCACGCTGTTCGTCACTTCGGCCTTGACCACCTTGCTGCTGTCTTCGTCAGCGGCGGTGCGGCCCAGGAAGTTCTGCGCCAGTGCGGCGCCGCCGCTGGCGGCACCGCCACCGGTCACCGTGCCGGCAAACGACTGGATGGTGGAGGTGTCGCGGGCCAGCACCGACGCAGACGTCGCGCTCACCAGCATGTTGGCTCCATCCATCTGCGCCAGCACGGTGGAGGTGATGGCGTTGGTGGTGTTGGAGCCCGCCAGACCCACCGAGCCGCCGCCAGCCAGGCCCGCGGCCACCGACTGGATGGTCCCCGACGAGGTGGCCTGCACCGCCAGGGCGCCGGTGGCGCGCAGCGTGCCGCCGGCCAGCCTGGCCGTCACGTCGCCGCCGATCTCGTTCACCGCCAAGGCCGCACCAGACGCCGCCGTGCCCGAGCCGCTGACCGCTCCGGCGAGCGAGAAGATGTCCGCGTCGTTGTCGGCGCTCACACTGAAGGCGCCGCCGCTGGCGCTTTGCGTCAGGTCCAGCGCCTGCGCCTTCACGCTGCCATGGACCTCGTTGGTGGTGAAGCTGCCGTTCACCGAGGCCCCCGCCGCCGCGGCGCCCGAGGCGGCCACCGACTTGATCTCGCCGCGCAGGTCGGCGTCCACCGTCACGGCGGTGCCCGAACTCGCCAGCGTCATGCCCGAGAGGGTGGCGTGCGCCAGGCTGCCCACCTGGTTGACGGCAATGGCCGCGCCGTAGGCTGCCGCCCCAGCGCCCGACACGTTGCCGGCCATGGTGCGCACGGTGGCCGCGTCATCGGCCTGCACCAGCAGCGAGGTGGCGCTGCCATTGAGCGAGCCGCCCGTCCAGTTGGCGATGACCTCGTCCTCCAGCAGGTTGGTGGTGTTAGAGCCGGTCACGGCCGCGCTGCCACCACCGCCCACGGCCAGCGCCATTGTCTCGATGGTCGAGGTCGACAGGCCCCTGACCTGCACCGCGCCGCTCGAACTGAGCGAGCTGTTGAGCACCTCGGCCTTCACCACCTTGCTGCTGTCTTCGTCGGTCGCGGTGCGGCCCAGGAAGTTCAGCGAGAAGGCCGCGCCGCCGGAGGCGATGCCGCCGCCCGTGACCGTGCCGGCAAACGACTGGATGGTGGAGCTGTCCAGCGCCTTCACCCGCACCGAAGACGAGGTCGCCGACTGCGTCACGCCGCTCATCTGCGCCAGCACGGTGGAGGTGATGGCGTTGGTGGTGTTCGAGCCGGCCAGGGCCGCCGTGCCACCGCCGGCCACACCGGCGGCCACCGACTTGACCAGGCCTGATGAGGTGGCGTCCACCGTCACCGCGCCTGTGGCGCGCAGGGTGCTGTCGGCCACCTTGGCCGTCACGTCGCCGCCCATTTCATTCACCGACACGGCCACGCCCGCCGCTGCGGTGCCACCACCGCTGACGGTGCCCGCCACCGAGAGGATGTCGGCATCGTTGTCGGCGCTCACCGCAAACGCCCCACCGTTGGTGCTCTGGGTCACACCCGAGACCTGGGCCTGGACGCTGGCGTTGAGTTCGTTGGTGGTGAAGCTGCCCGTGGCGGCCCCCGTGCCGCCGGCGCCGCCCGAGGCGGCCACCGACTCGATCTCGCCGCGCAGGTCGGCGTCCACCGTCACGGCGGTGGCCGTGCTGGCCAGCGTCATGTCCGAGAGGTTGGCCGTCACCGCGCTGCCCACCTGGTTGACCGCAATGGCCGCGCCAAAGGCGGCCGTGCCACCGGCCGACACATTGCCTGCCAGCGAGCCGACCGAGGCCAGGTCATCGGCCTGCACCAGCAGCGAGGTGGCGCTGCCGTTGAGCGAGCCGCCCGACCAGCGGGCCGTGATCTCGTCTTCCAGCAGGTTGGTGGTGCTCGAACCCGAGCCCGCCGTGGTGCCGCTGCCGCCCACGCCCAGGGCGATGGACTCGATCACCGAGGTGGACAGGCCCTTGACCTGCACCGCCCCGCTGGAGCGCAGCGAGCTGTTGAGCACCTCGGCCTTCACCACCTTGCTGCTGTCCCCGTCGGTAGCGGTGCGACCCAGGAAGTTCAGCGCAAAGGCCGCGCCGCCGCCGGCCGACGAGCCCACGCCCACCGCGCCCGCAAACGACTGGATGGTGGAACTGTCCAGCGCCTGCACCCGCACCGAGGACGAGGCCGCCGTCTGCGTCACCCGGGTCATCTGCGCCAGCACGGTGGAGGTGATGGCGTTGGTGGTGTTGGAGGCCGACACGCCCGCCGTGCCGCCGCCGGCCATGCCGGCCGCGGCCGCCTTGCTGGTGCCCGAGGCGGTGGCGTCCACCACCACCGCGCCCGAACCGGCCAGGGTGCTGTCGGTCATGGTGGCCGACACCTCACCGCCCATCGAGTTGGTGGCAATCGCCACACCCACGGCCGTCTCGCCGGCACCGCTCACGCTGCCGGCCAGAGAAGAAATGTCGGCGTCGTTGGTGGCGCGCACCGTCACGGTGCCGCTGTTGGCCGCCTGGTGGGCCCGCAGCATTTGCGCCTGCACCTCCGCCTCGATGGTGTTGGTGGTGACGCTGCCATTGATGGCCACCGTGCCCGCGCCGCTGCCCGAAACGGCCACCGAGCCGATGTCGCTGGTGAGCGAGGCGTCCACCTCCACGCTGGCCGGGGCCAGCAGTTCTGTGTCCTGCAAAAACGCGCGCACGCGGTGATGCGCGCTGCCCTCGCCCATGCGGTTGATGGCCAGGGCGCCGCCGATGGCGCCCGTGCCTGCGCCCGAGACGGCGCCGGCAAAGGCGTCGATCTGGCCTGTGCCGCTGGCCAGCACCTTCAGGCTGCTGGCGGTGCCGCGCAGGCTGTTCTGGCCGCCCAAGTCGTTGGTGCTGTCGTACAGCGCATAGACGTCGGCGTTGAGCGTGTTCACGCTGAACGAGCCAGCGCCGGCGTAGTCCTTGCCGCCAGCGAGCGTGGCCGAGATGGTCTTGATCGAACCCTCGGCATTGGCCTGCACCGTGACCGCGTTCGACACGATCAGGTTGCTGCCCGTCACCTGCGCCGTGCGCACCGTGTTGATGGTGTTCACGCCAAAGGCCAGGGCACCCGAATAGCCCTTGGAGGCCGACAGGCCACCGGCCAGCGACTGGATGCTGGCGGTGCGGCCTCCAGCGGCCTCACCGGCGCGCACCGTCACCGTGCCGGCGGTGACCAGCGAGTTGTCGATGATGGCCGAGGTGTTGTCGCCCAGCTCGTTGGCCGTGACGGTGCCGGCAAAACCGGCGTTGCCGTCGGCCGCCACGCCCGAGGCGGCGATCGACTTGGTGTCGCTGGTGTTGTTGGCCTGCAGCTGCACGGTGCCCGTGCCCACGTTCACCGTGGCGCCCGCGATGCTGGCCGTGTTGCCGGCCGCGCGGGTGCTCAGGGTGTCGCCGTCGCTGATGTAGGTGCGCGTGCCGGTCTGGGTGACCGCCACCGCCGCGCCACCGGCCTTGCCGTTGCCGCCGCCCACCGCAAAGCTCAGGTTGCCCGCCAGGGCGAAGCTGTTGCCCTTGGTGTCGGACTGCACGTCCAGACCGGCCGCGGTCACCGTGCCGCCCGTCACCTGGGCCTGCGTGCGCTGCCCGATCAGGTTGACGGTGGCCGAGCCCATGCCCGAAAACTTGCCCTTGGTGGCGCCCACGCCAGCGGACACACCCACGATGTCGGCCCGGCTCTGGGCCGTCACGCTCACCTGGCCGGTGGCCGTGATGTCGGCGTCCAGTTCGGCGTCGTAGGTGGTCTGGATGTCGTTGTGCACATAAGACAGGCCGGCGCTGGTGGCGCTGTTGCCCAGCGTCACGCTCAGCGTCCCGGCCACCCCCACGATGCTCTCCCCGCCCACCGCGTCCTTGAATTCGCTGGTGTAGCCGTTGCTGGTGGAGGCCATCTCGTAGTCGGTCACCTCCGAGGCACGCACCGGACCCGCCAGGGCATCGAGCGTGGCGCCGGTGGGCGCACCCCCGGCCTGCAGCGCAAGATCGCCCGTGAGATTCACCGTGGCGTCGCCCCGTACCCCGGCGCTGAGCGTGTTGCCGATGTGGTTGTAGACAAAAGATCCCATGAGCTGGCCCTTGGACGAGGCATCGGTCTGCACGCCGCCCACCGCTGCCACGCCCACCACCTTCTGCGCCGACAGGGCCAGCACGGCCAGGTCGTGCGCCTGCTGGATGGAGCCGTCGTACACCAGGGCCTGGGTACTGCCCTGGGCATTGACCACCGAAATGGCCGCGCCCACGCCGGCCGCGCCCTTGCCGTTGGACACCGACAGCGCGCCGCCGCCGGCACCCATCACGCTGCGGTCGTAGGCCACCACCTGCACGCCCATGGCCGTGGGGCTGGCCACGTCGCCGGTGACGTCGGTGTTCTCCAGCAAGGCGCGGGTGTCGTCGGTGCTGGTGGTCACCGAGGCCGAGCCCGCCACCGACCAGTTGGTGGTGCTGCCCTTGGACAGGCTGGCCGAAATGCCCGTGGCCACGGCGGTGCGTTCGCCCGACTTGATGGCCTGCACCACCAGGCTGCCCGACTGGTCGGCCAGGTCCTCCAGGGTGCTGTTGACGATGCGGGCGCGGGTGTCGTCGTCCGACTTCTGGATCGCGATCGCGCCGGCGATGGCCGCCGAGAAGGTGGTCGCGGTGTTCTTGGCCACGGACAGGGCGCCGCCGCCGGCCACGCTCACCTGCGTGAGGTCGGACAGGGCCTGCACGGCCACGGTGTTGGTGCCCGTGTCGATGCCGGTGACCAGGGCGCCGTCCACCAGCGCGGTGGTGTCCAGGTCGCTGAAGTTCGTGACGATGGCACCGGCGCCGGAGATGGCCATGCTTGGCGGCTTGTCGGCCACGGGCTGATCGGCGGCGGCCTGGTCGGTGCCCTCGCCCTTGGCCGGTTCGGCCGCCTCTTCCACCGGTTGCGTGGTGGCGGCATCGCCATCGAGCTGCTTCTGCTCGTCTTCTGCCTTTCCAGCCACTCTTTCGGCCAGGTTGTCACCGACGCTCTTGGTCTCGGTGGTCGTGGCCGGATCGGGCTCGGTTTCGGGCACCGGATCTGTTTCGGGGTCCGGGGTGTCGCCGGGGTCGGGCTCCGGCGGCGGCGGTTCCTTGCCCGCCAGCGCACCGGCCACGCCCACGGCCAGCAACATGCCCTCGGTGCGGGCCCTGGTGTTCAGTTGCCCGGTGCGCACATAGCCCTGCGCGCCTTCCACGGTCTGGGCACCGCCACCGTCGGTGTCGTTGTCACCCAGGTAGGCCCGGGTGTCGCCGCTCACCTCGTTGATGGCCAGGCCAATGCCCACGCCGGAGTTCTGGGTTTGCGTCACCGCGCCGGTGACGGCCACCACGCCCACCGAGAGGCGGGCGTCCACGTTCGTCTCGGGCGCGGTGATGAGCGCTTCGCGGCTGATGGACGCGCGCGTGGTTTCCTTCAGGACGTTGTACGAGGCAATGCCGTTGGCGGCCAGGCCCGCGCCTTCGCCCGAGGTGGGCGAAAGCGACCACACCCAGTCCTGCGTCTCGGCCTTCACGTCCAGGCGCTGGGTGTCGATCTCGGCCTGGTCGGCGATCCCGGCCATGGTGGTGTTGTCGTGGCTGACCATCGAGAAGGTGCCACCCACCGCCTTGCCCGTGGCCGAGGACTCGGGGCCGTTGCCACCGGCGTAGTGCAGGGTCTGCATGTGGTTCTGGGCACGCACCACCACGGCGGCGTTGAAACTGCGCTCGAAGTCGATCTGCTCCAGGGCGGAGCCATCGGGCGCCACGCGCGTTTCCGCCACGAAGTCGCCCAGCACACTCAGGTCTTTGTCCAGCGTGTACTTGATGGCCGGCGGCAGGACGGTGATGGTCTCCACCAGATCGGAATCGAAGTTCACCTCCTTCACCCCGTAGGTCCAGGCGGCGCCGTCGGTGGCGGTGGTGGTGATCCTGGCGCCGGTGTCCACCCAGGCACGGGTGTCGTTCTTGTTGAAGAACAGGCTCACCGCGCCCGAGACCGCCAGGTCCTGGGCGCTGGAAGTGGCCCCCACGCGGGTGTTGAAACCCTCGAACAACACGTCGGTGCCGCCCATGTAGGTCTCGAAGGCTCCGGTGAAGGTCTCCCACTCCAGCGGCGGTGCCTCGGGTGCCGTGGGGTCGATCGGCAGCATCGCCGTGTAGAACTGCGGCATGTGCGTGGCCGCGTTCACCGCCACGTGGCCCGAGCTGATCTGCGTGCCCGCACCCACTTCGGCGCGGGTGGTGTTGGTGTGGCTGGCGTAGTTCACCGCCATGCCCAGGCCGTAGCGCTGGCCGTCTTTTTCAACCGAACCAGCCGCCTCGGACTCGGCGACGCTCTGAACCATGCCCACCATGGCCTGTGCGTCCACCACCACATCCCCCTCGGTGGTCACCACGGCGCCGGGCGCCAGCACGGCGCGTGTGGTGTGGTCGGACTGCGACCAGGTCAGCGCCCCGGCCAGCGACAGGGCGGGCGCCTTGGGGGCTGGGGCGGGCGCGGGAGGGGCCGGTGCGGGTGCCGGCGCTGGCGCGGGTTCGGCGGCCGGTGCAGGTGCCGCCGCGGGTTCGGGCGCGGGGGCGGGTGTGCCCGCCGGCGGGGGCGCAGGCGAAGGCGCCGGCGCAGTGGACGATTCGTCGGCCTTCTCGGACGCCGCGGCGGCCATGGCGAAGAAGCCCTCGAACAAGGCGCTCTTGGCCGCCGTGCCCACCTCGTCCTTCGCAAACTCCAGAGACTCGGGTGGCGCCAGGGCGTTCTCCTCCTCCTCTTCCGTGGCGTAGGCCGCGCTGGCCGAGATCACGTTCTTGGAGGAGGCGTTCATCGCCATCACCTGCACATTGCCCTGGGAGTTCACCGTGCCCCCCACGACGGCCTCGGTCCTGGACTTGTGCAATGACAAGGCGCCCACCACGCCGGCCGTGCCCCCGCCGTACACCTTCACCTCGGCAGCGGTTTCGTATTGGCTGGCGTGGAAGGCCTGCGCCAGCACACCGCCGGTGGCACCGGTGCTGGTGAGGCTGGCGCCACTGGCGACATTCACCGCCGTGGTCACGTCCGAGCGCGCACCGGCGAACACGATCGAGGCCACGTTGTAGGTGTTGGTCTCGGCGTCCGTGATGCCCGAGGCCGCCGCGTTCATGCCCACCGCGGTCTTGGACGCCGCCACCAGCGACAGGTTCTCGCCCGCGCGAAGCTGCGCGCCCGAGAGAATGTCCACCTTGGTGGTGCCTTCGACGTTGGCAAAGCCAGCGCTCAGATTGGCCTTGGCCGAACCCTCGGCCTGAACCTCGGCACTGGCCGATCGCTCGGCCAGCGCGGTGAGCGTGATGTCCTGTGTGGCGGTGAGCACCGCTGTGGGGCGGACCGTGATCGTCGCGTTGCCCTTGGCCTCGACGTAGGCCAGGCTCAGCGCCAGCGGAGAATCGATGCCCTCCAGCGCCAGGTTCAAGGCCTCCTGCTGGATGACCCCTGTTTCACCGCCAAAGGAGGCCGACGATGCGACCGAAGCCTCCATCGTGATGTTCTTGCCCTTGAGCGTGCCCGCCACGTCGATGCTGGCGTCCGCATTGGCCAGGGTGACCAGGGTCTCGCCCTCGCTGCTGTTCTGGGCCAGCAGCGTGATGTCTCCGGCCTGCCAGGTGCTTCCATTGGCGTTGATCGCGCTGGCGTCGAGCACCGCGCCAGCACCCACGGTGATGGAGGGCGCCTTGATGGTGAGATTGCCGCTGTTGCCCGTGGAGAGTTTTTCTCCTTGTGCGTTCGTGGCCGCCCCGGTCTGTCGGGTGCTGATGGTCACGTTCTCCGCCACAGTCACCGAGACGTTGGCCTCGATGGTGTGATCGGTGCCACTGGTGACCACCAGTTCGGACACCACTTCGACGTCGTCCGGGTCCACATAGGCCTGACCCGAGGCGCCCGAATCGGTGCCCGCATCGAGCACCAGACCATCCAGGGTCACCTTCTTGGCCGCAGAGAACTCCACAAAACCGCCGTCGCCACTGCCATCGCCACGGGCCCGCAGCGTTGCACCGGGGGTGCTGGTGGCGCTGCCGTGTGCGAACAAGGTCACCGAACCACCGGCGCCGCCCGATCCCGCTGGCGCCGATGCCGACACCAGGGCCCCGGCCCCCAGATGCACGTCCCCACCCGCCACCACCCGCACGGCCCCGGCCCAGTGCGAGCCGTCCGACAGCAACTTGCCATTGAGCAGGATGTTGCCGGGCGTCGTGATGTCGATGACACCGTTGTGCTCCACCAGGGGTGTGAGCGAACGCACGCCCCCGACGTTGACCGCCGCACCGCCCTGGCGGCCCGACACGGAAATCTGGCCTCTGACGGCCACCGCCTGGGCTGCGCCGGCGCCTTCGCCGGCCATGATCTGCACCCCGTCGGTGGCATGCACCTCGCCGTCGATCTGCACCACGCCGGACGACGAGCGGTCGAAGCTGCCGCGCAACACCCCGGACACGCTGCCGGCCGACAGGCCCGCACCCTCGCCCAGCAAGCGGTCCACGAACGCGGCGGACGGCGAGGCGAACACCAGGCGGCCCGCATCGACCCGGCCGCCAGGCCCCACCGCAAAGCCGTGGCTGTCAATGAACAGCAGGTTGCCGCCGACGGCGCCCGACTCCAGCTTGCCCTGCAGCCGGCCATCGACCTGGATGCGGCCGTCGCGCACCACGTTGACCAGCCAGTTGGCCCCCTGGGGCACCACCATGCCCACGGTGTCGCCACGGCCGACCTTCAGCTCGGACAGGTGGTTGAAGGCATTGCCGTCGCGCAGAGTCGCGGTGGTCACCTTGTGCACACCGCCCGCGCTGGTCACCACGGTCTGCGTCGCCGCGCTGCCCTGCAAGGGCGTGATGACCGTTTGCGCCGCAGCCCAGGGCACCTGCGCCCCCAGGGCCAGGGCCGCAGCCAGCGACAGAGGACTCACCGGCGCCGACAGGCGGGCGCCGGTTGGGCGCGTGGAGACGGGCCGGGTGGCTGGGGCTTGGGGCTGACTCATGGTGTGGGTCCTGGCGATCGGTGCAAAACAAGGTCAAGGGGGGCGGTGGCCCGCCCTGTCATTCAAGGGGGCGAGGAGGCCTCCAGCTCACCGGCCAGGGGCACGGCCACCGCCGGCGGCGCGGCATCGGCCAGCGCACGCTGCCCCGCCCGCACCACCAGGGGGCGAAACCGCCGCAGCGACAGCAGGTGCAGATAGACCAAGGACAAGGTGCCCCGAACGTGCAGTTCGTGCACCGTCTTTTCGGGCAGCGCCTGCAGCTTGGCCTCGTCCACGACGCAGAAGCCGCTGAGCTCGACATCCCTGCCGTCGGCCAGCACCGCCTGCAGGCTGCGCTCGGTCAACACGCCGGCCGCTTCCAGCGCGGCCAGGTGCTGGCTCGTCTCTGCCAGGCCGGCGTCGGTGTCCACCAGCACCCGCAGGCGCTCCAGCAGCCAGGGCGACTCGGCGCCCGTGGCATCAAACAGCGGGTCCCCCACCGACTCGCTCAGCTCCTCGGTCATCACGCCCACCAGGAAACGCCCGGGGTCTGCGCCGTCCCGCACCAGCCGGAAAGGCCAGGTGGCCAGCGTGGCCGGCAGGTGCTCACCGAGCCAGGCCCCCTCGGGCGACACAAAAAGGTTCTGCCCCGACTGCAGCCCGGTGACCGCCAGCAGGGCCCAGCCGCCATCGGGCTGTCGCGCCATCACACACGGGTACTCGGTGCAGGCGGCGGGCAGCTCCGCCGCCGTCAAGGCCACGGTGACCGACGCACGGGCGAAGCCGTGGTTGGGCTTGTGGCGGTTCAGGCGCAGATGCCGGTGGGTCTCCCGGTGCAACACAGCCAGGGCCGGACCGGAGGCGGCGGCAGGAGGGGGAGGAGGTGATTTTTTGGGGGAAGCCATGGCGTTTCTCCAACGGAAAGAATGAGGAATCAGGGGGTGAGGCGGTCCAGTTCGCGCCGCAGCGCAGCCTCATCGGCGCGCAGGCGCTGCAGCGCCGCGGGGTCCGACGCACCCGGGCCCGTGCTGGCCATGGCCTGCTGGGCCGCCAGGGTGCGCGCCAGTTCGGTCTGCAGGATGGCCCGGGCATCGCTGTCGCGCGCTCGTTGTTCCGGCGACCCGACCGACCGGCCAGGTGGCGCGGTGCTGGAGGTGCGCTGGTAGCGCGCTTCGGACCGCGCCTTCGAAAACGCCACGCGCGAGCCCGGCGGGCGGGCGCGGACAGCGGCCGGTGCCGCCACGGGCGCCACCGGCGCCTCGGGCGCCGCGACCGCGGGTGGCGCAGCCCCCGCCAGCAGCGCCTGTGTGAGGCCATCGGCGTCGGCTTCGCGGCATCCCGTGGAGCGCGCCTGCACCGGATCGATCTGGTTGGTGAACAGGTTGCCCGGGCACCGGAACAGGGGCCCGCCATGCGCCGTGGCGGCCAGGGCCAGACCGGCCCAGCCGATGGCCAGGCGCGCGGGGACAGAGGTGATGAGTGCCATTGAAGTTTTGATGATGTTTTTATTGTTTTTAATATTATTGTTGATTTAAGGCAATAATAGACTCCCATCGCACAAAAAGTCCCCGCACCGGCCGCCTGGTTCCCTGGCTCATGTCCCCCATCGCAAACCACAGGCTGCTCTCACTCCGGCTGACATGGGCCTGGACCCTGCCGTTGCTGGTCGTGTTCTGCTGGCCGCTGACGCGGGGCCCGTCCGCCCAGGTGACGCCCTTCAGCGTGGGCCTGTTCGCGGTGGCCCTGGCCGGGCTGGTGTTTCGACCCCAGGCCGCCCGCGCCCCGCTGTGGTGGCTGGCCGGCGTGGTGGCGCTGGCCTGGCTCGGCCCCGGTACCGAGCTGCTGTCCAAAACGGCCCTGCTGGCCGCAGCGGCGGCGGCGGCGGTGCTGTTTGGCGTGGGCCGCACGGCCAGCCAGCGCCCCGACCTGCTCCGCGCCATGGTCTCGGCCACCGTGCTGGCCATGGTGTTCCATTCGTTCGCGGCCTGGCTGCAGTTCTTTGACCTCGAACGCGCGCTCTACCCGCTGGTCAACCTCAACCCCTCACCCCGCGCCATCGGCAACCTGCGCCAGTCGAACCACCTGGGCACGTTTGCGGTGCTGGGCCTGGTCGGCACCTGGTGGCGGCACCGCCGTGGCCTGGACGACACCGCCGTCTCGGCCTTCCTGGCCCTGCTGGCCTACTCCTGTGTGGTGCTGTCGGGTTCGCGCACCGCCGTGCTGGAGGTGGTGGCGGTGTCCATCTGCCTGGCGCTGTGGCGGGGCCCGCGCAGCCGTCTGGAGTGGCTGGTGTTTCTGGCGGGGCCGCTCTGGGTGTGGGCCATGGACCATGGCCTGCAGGGCCTGTCCGCCCTGCTCACCCACGACTTCCAGGCCCTGAAGGCCCGGGACACTGGCACCTTCAGCATTCGCTGGACCCACTGGGGCGAAGCCTGGCAGCTGGCGCTGAACCATCCGGTCCTGGGGGTCGGCTGGGGCGAACTGGGACGGGCACGCTTCCTGGAACTGCCCCTGCAACAGCACCAGGTCAACACCCTGAACGCCCACAACCTGGTGCTCCACGCCCTGGCCGAGATGGGGTTGGTGGGAGGCACGCTGTGCCTGGCCCCCATCTTCTGGGTGCTCTGGCGCCTGCGCCCCTGGGCCAGGGATCTGCCGGCGCCTCACCAAGCCAACCCGGTCGACTTCCGCTGGGGGTGGCTGGTGCTGGTGGCGGTGGGCCTGCACAGCCTGACCGAATACCCGCTGTGGTACATGCCCTTCATCATCCCCACCGCCTTCGTGTTCGGGCTGCTGATAGCCGGCCTGCCGCAGCCCGCCCGCGGGGGAACGGACACACCCGGCACGGTCTCGGGACGCAGCGTGGGCGCCCTGTCCGCCGGTCTGGTGCTGGCGACCAGCCTGGCGCTGCTGGACTACCGCCATGTGAGCACGGCCTATGGACCGGGCGGTCGCTCCCTGCCCGACCAGACCCTCGCCCTCCGCATCCAGGACACGGTGCTGTTCCGCCACTACGCCGACCGGGCCCTGCTGGAGCGGGTGCCCATGACGCCAGAACGGGTGCCCGAACTGCTGGCCGCGACCGAGCGGCTGCTGAGCCACGGCCCCAACACCTTGCTGCTGTGGGTCCGGCTGGTGGCCCTGTGCGAGTCGCGGCGGTACGTCGAAGCCCAGTGGCTGGAGCAGCGGTTCAGGACCCTGTACCCGAAGGCCCACGAACAGCACGCCCGGCTGCGCGGCCCGGCCGCGCTGCAGGCCTGTGGCCTGCGAGGCACCCAGCCAAGATAATTTTTTAGATTTCTTAACATTTTTATTGTTTTTGTCATTTATATATGTAAACTGACAACGTCCTCAGGACATGCCTCCCTCCTTCCAACCGTTGCCAGAAAGACTCCCATGAAAAATCGAGCCAAAGGAATCGGCCGCCAACGCGGCTTCACCCTCGTTGAAATGTCCGTGGTCATGGTCATCGCCGGCCTGCTGTTTGCAGCCGTCGCCACCGGCCAGGAACTGGTCGCCCAGGCCAAGGCCAGCAAGCTGGTCGCCGAGATCAAGGGCACCGAAATGCAGATCCAGCGCTACCTGCAGGCCAAGGGCCGGCTGCCGGGCGACTGCAACGCCGACGGCGTGATCGACTACGCCGCCGACGCCAACGCCACTTCGCAAAGCCTGCGCAGCGACATCGCCAACGCGTCCCGCGCCGCCGAGTACTCGTACTCGGTGCTGCTGCCGACGGAGCCTGATGATGGCGCTATCGCCTCAGCACAGGAGAACGGCTGTGCAGCAGACGGTGGTTCTGATGGCGTCGCCACCGTCGTACCCAGCACCTCCAACGCCAACGTCTGGATCAACGACCTGAAGCTGGCCGGCGTGATCAGTGACAGCGTGCCGAACCGCAAGTTCGCCAAGCTGGTGCACGAGGACTTCATGTTCGTGGGCAAGATAACCGACAACGGTGGTCAATCGGCCGTTGACGCCGACTACAACGCCATCGTGATCCACAACGTGCCGCAATGGATGGCCCGCCGCCTGGCCCTGTCCATCAACGGCCAGGACGCCCGCGCCGATCGTTCGCGCCTGCGCGTTCTGACCCGCACAGGCACCGATGGCAGCTATGAAGCCACCTGGGACAACGAGGGAGCCTCCGCAACGTCCGCAGAAATGCGCGACAGCATGGTCACGGTCGTGTACTTCTTCGACCTGGTGCCCGAGTCGCAAGCCGGTGGTGCTGCATCTCTTTGATAGAGCACTCGCTTAAAGCCTCGCTGCCTTGAGTTGCGAGCCTTCAAGCCCCGGAGGGTGGGTGCATGCATCCACCCTCAACAAGGCAGCCCTGTCGGCCCTTTTGTCGACAGGGCTGCCTTGTTGAGTCCCGGCGCCCCCGCCCCACCGCCCCGCCCCCTTTGTTGACACCCCGCCCATGAAAACCCTGTTCGTCGCCATGTCCCGCGCCGACACCGTCTATGGCACCCACCCGGCCCACTATGCGGTCATGAACGGGCGCCAGGTGCTGCAGCACGGCCAGGGGGTGGTCGATGCGCTGCGCGATCTGCCGGGCCATTCCCTGCGGCTGAGCCTGGACTCGGCGGCCAACCTCACCGAACGCGTGCGCCTGCGCGCGCTCTCGCGCCGCTTCGTGCCGGTGCTGGTGCAGCGCCACCTGGCAGAAAGTGGCGCCTTCACCGAGCGTTTCCGCTTTCGCAGCCGGGTGGAATCGCTGCGCCAGGGCGAGGCCGAGGTGGACGTGCAGGCCATGCTGGAAGACGACGCCGCACTGGCCCAGGACCTGCTGCCCAGCAGCGCCCGGCCCCTGACCCACCTGGTGACGGCAGAGGCCGCCGTGGCGGCGTTCGTGGGCGCGGTCACGGCGGCGCCCGTGCTGGTGCACTGGTGGCACGAAGGCGGGCTGCGCACGCTGGGCGTGCGCGAAGGCCGGGTGATCTGGCAGCGGGTTCAACCCTTTGCCCATCGGCGCCCCGGCGCGGACGCCGAAGGCTGGAAACCGCTGCTGGACGCCGCCGCGGCCATGGCGCCGATGGAGTTCGCTGGCGCCCACAGCCACACGCTGCGCCTGGGCGCCGGCCCCTGGGCGGCGGCCGGCGAATGGGCCACCAACGGGTCGCGGGAGCTGGTGCAGCAATGTGCGGCCCTGTTCCAGGGCGTGGCCGTCGATGTGCCGCTGCGCCATCCGGAGCTGTACGGTCTGGCCTGGGTCCACCGCGCCGACAGCCTGATCACCAACGGCTACCGCCAGCGGGTGCAGGCCTGGCACCTGGCGCCCCCGGTGGCGGCGGTGGCGGCGTTGCTGGGCGCGGTGAGCCTGGGCCTGGGGCTGTGGTGGCACAGCCAGGCGGCCCAGGCGCAGGCGGCCCTGCAGCTGGAGCTAGGCACCCTGGGTGCGCAGGCCGCGAACCTGCAGCAGCAGCGCCCGCCGGGCGAGGCGGTGGCGGCCCTGCGCTCGGCCGCCTGGCGCGAGACCGCGCTGGGCGCGAACCTGCGCGCCGACCATTTTCTGGCCGAGCTGCTCGCACAGATCCCCGCGGGCGCGCAGGTGACGCGGGTGCACATCACCCGCAACGACCAGGCGGCGGCCCGCGTCAAGACGCAGGACGGTCAGCCCGTGCAGGTGGCGCGCAAGGGTGGGCGTGGCAGCGCGCCCGCCGAGCGCCAGGCCAGCAAGGGCAAGCCGGCTGAGCCGGCGGCGACCGAGCTGCAGCCGGCGTCGGTGCCGCTGGCGTTCACGCCGCACACACCGGTGCGGCGCATGCCCACCGCTGGCGAGCCGAGCTTCCAGGTGGAGATCAAGATCTCGCTGGACGGTGGCTACGAGGGGGCCAAGCTCAAGGCCGAGTCGCTGGCGGAGAAACTGTCACTGCTCGGTCGCCTGTCGGACACCCGGCTGGCCTTTCAGGACACCGGGCTGCGCGGGCCGGGGGCCCAGCTGCAGACGCGGCTGACCATCGCGGCGGGAGCGTTCTGACATGGCCCTTGAACACCCCGTGCCGGACACCGCGGCGGCGACGCCCGACGAGGCCCTGCTCCAGCAGCTGCTGGCGATGGGGCGCCTGACGCCGCAGCAGGCCGACTACGCCCGCCGTGTGGCGCGCTCGCTGGCCGAACCCGCCTCTCAGGTGCTGCGCCTGTTGCGGATGGCCGGCGACAGCGACATCGCGCGTGCGCTGGCCACATTGCACGGCCTGCCCACCTGGTGGCCCGATGCCGCCCAGGTGGACACCGCGGCGCTGGCCCGGGTGCCGTTTGCCTTTGCGCGCCAGCACCGGATGCTGCCGGTGCGGTCCGAAGGCGATGTGCTGCAGATCGCCATGGACAACCCGGACGACGCCGATGCCCGCCAGCGCCTGCGCCGCCATGTGCCGGGCGAGGTGCAGTGGATCGTCTCGCCGCGCGCGGCCCTGGCCTCGGCCATCGAAATGGCCTACCACTTTGCCACCCACCCCAGCGCCGCCGAGCTCGAACGCGAGCTGGCCCGGGTGGGCGGCGACCTGGATGGCGGCCGCCTGGTCCGCCTTGCTCTGGCCGACGGCGTGGAGCGGGGGGCCAGCGACGTGCACTTCACGCCCAGCGGCTTCGCCCTGATGGTGTCGTTCCGGATCGACGGCGTGCTGCAGCTGCAGCATGTGCTGCCCACGGCGCTGCATGTGCGCGTGGCCTCGGCCATCAAGGTCGAAGCGGGCATGGACATCGCGGAGTCTCGCAAGCCGCAGGACGGCAGCTTCGCGCTCCAGCTGGCGGGACAACAGTTCGACCTGCGCGTGTCGTCCATGCCCACCACCCACGGCGAGAACCTGGTGGTGCGGATCCTTTCGCTGCGCGGGGATGTGCTGCCGCTGGACCAGAGTGGCTTCTGGCCCGAACAGGTGGGCCAGATCGAACGCCTGATGCGGGCACCCGATGGCCTGGTGCTGGCCACGGGCCCCACCGGCAGCGGCAAAACCACCACGCTGTACGCCGGGCTGCGCCTGATCAACGCGCTGGAGCGCAACATCATGACCGTGGAAGACCCGGTCGAATACCACGTGCCGCTGCTGCGGCAGGTGCGGCTGAACGAGCGCGCGGGCATGAGTTTTTCCAGCGCGGTGAAGGGCTTCCTGCGCCAGGACCCGGACGTGATGCTGGTGGGTGAGATCCGCGATTCGGAAACCGCCACCATGGCCGTGCGCGCCGCACAGACCGGACACCTCGTGCCCGCGACGCTGCACACCAACGACGCGGTCGGGGCCATCGGGCGCCTGCGCGATCTGGGCCTGCCCCCGTATCTGTTGTCCTCCACGCTGCGGGGCGTGATTGCCCAGCGACTGGTGCGCCGCTTGTGCCCCCACTGCCGCGCGCACATCGCCGGCCAGCGCTACCGGGCGGTGGGGTGCGAGCGCTGCAATGGCACCGGCTACCGGTCCCGCCTGGCGGTGGGCGAGGTGCTGGTGGTCGACGACGCCCTGCGCACGCTGATCGACGAGCAGGCGGGTGAGGCGGCCATACGCCGCAGCCTGGCGGGCCGGGGCTTTTTGCCGATGCGCGCCTGGGCCCGCCGCCTGGTGGAAGCGGGCGTGACCGACGAAGCCGAGGTGGACCGGGTGTTTGGCGAGGTGACGCCATGAAGATGTTCTGGTACCGCGCCATGACCGCCGAGGGCGCCAGTGTGCGCGGCTCGGGTGAACACGCGGATCTGTCCGAGCTTGTTGCGGTGCTCGCCGCACAGGGGCAGCATCCCTACCGGGTGTGGTCCCTGCCCAGCGGGTTCACCAGCCTGCTGGTGCGCCCCTTGCGCCCGGCGGCCCTGTCAGAGTTCTGCTACCTGATCGGCCAGCACCTGCGGGCTGGCGCCGATCTGCGCATGGCGCTGGCCGAGGCCGCGCTCAGCGCGTCGACCAGCCGCCTTCGGTTGCTCAATGCCCGCATCAAGCGGGGCGTTGAACGGGGCGACACCCTCGCCCAAGCGCTGGAGAAAAGCAAGCTGTTCCCTCCCATGCTGGTCAGTCTGGTGGTGGTGGGCGAGGAGTCCGGACGGCTGGGGGAGATCCTCTCGAACGCCGCGGCGCAATATGAGCAGATGCGCCAGCTTCGCAGCGCCATCCAGCGCTCCCTGATCTATCCGCTGATCGTGCTGGCGGTGCTGTTGGCCAGCAGCCTGTTCTGGCTGCTGGTGGTGATCCCGAAGATGACCAGTCTGTTCAGCTCGCTCAACGTGGCGGTGCCCGAAACCACGCAGCGCGTCATCGCGGTCACCGATTGGCTGCGGGGCAACGCCTGGTGGGTGGCCCTGCTGGTGGTGCCATTGCTGTTGGCCCTGTTTGTCATGGCCCGGCATCCTTCCGCGAGGCCGCTGTGGGACATGGTGCGGTGGTGGACGCCCGGACTCAAGCGCCTGGAGCGCACCCGGGTGTACCACGCCTTTTTCAGCAACCTCGGGGCCATGCACGGGGCAGGTCTGACCATGAGCCGGACGCTGTCCGTGCTGGTGGCGCAACCGGTCAACCACCACTTTGGCCAGCGCCTGCGGCGCATCGTGCTGGGCACGGGCCGGGGGCAGTCGCTCTCGGAAGGCCTGGCCAGCAGCGGGGCAATGGAGCGCTTTGCGCTCAGCCTGGTCCGGCTGGGCGAGTCCACGGGAACGCTGGACCAACAGAGCCTGCGGCTGAGCGAGCACTATGCCCACCGCCTGAAGCAGCAGATCGAAACCAGCTCGCGCCTGTTCGAACCCATGATGCTGCTGATCCTGGCCGGGTTGTTGCTGCTGATCGGTTCGACGATGCTCGGACCCGTGTACGAACTGGTGACCCGTGCCTCGGCGGGCTTCAACCTATGAAGCACCCTCTGGTGGCCCGTGCGCGGGGATTTTTGCTGATGGAGCTGGCGATTGCCCTGCTCGTGATCGGCGGGCTGGTGGCCTTGCTCATGCCCATGTGGAGCATGCAAGGACAAATCGAGACCGGCCGGCTGGACGCCCTGCGCCTGCAGCAGGGACGGGAAGCCCTGTTGCGTCAGGCGGTGCTCGCGGGCGGTCTGCCCGCACCGCTGAAGTTCAAGGAAGATCTGTACGGTGGTGCCTCGGCGAGCAGCCATTCCGAACTGGACGCCGAACTCGCGACCTTGCCCCTGGGTTGGCCGGGCGCCCTGCCCGGCCAGCTGCTGGGCGTGGCCTCCGTGTCGCCACTGCAGACCGCCTACTGGTACGACGCGCAGCCCGCGCTGCGGAGCGACGCCGGTACGGGGTTCTACCCGCTCTCGACACAGGTTTCCGGCGTCTGGTCTTTTGAACCGATCGTCAGCCAGTTCGACCCCGACAAGAATCCGAAGATGTCGACCGGCGGCAACGCCCGCCAGCTGTGCCGCAACCTGAACTCCTTGCAGGCGCTGGAGCAAAACATGCGGGTGCATCCGGACAACCCGGATGCGCTGTACAGCCGCACCCATGTGAACCTGACCTTGCCACGCACCTGGGCCGAGGGCTACGAAAGCCGTTTTTCCTGGGACAGCGCACTCGGCTACGCGGGATTCACCGGGGCCAGCGATTCTCCTCAAGACGATGCCTTTGACAACTCCTCGGCCATGGCCTTTGTGCTGCTGCGGCGCCAGCCACCCGCGCTCCGGCGCCTGGACCGGCAAAACACGGTGTATGCCCAGGTGGGGCTGAGCGGACTTGACCCGGCCCTGGCCAACCGAGGCTCGCTGGCTTACCCGGCCTTCGGTGTCGACCGCGGGTTCAGGATCTATGAGAACCCTCGAACGGTGCCCACGGACGACCCTTCGTCGGATGCCAACGACTACGGTGGGCGTGTGGAGGCGGTGTCGCTGGGCGAGTTCGCCTATGCCTTGCAGCAGGTGGGTCTGTGCACAGCCGCGGCCGACCGCTGCAAGGCCAATCAGCTCTTTGTGCGTTTTGCCAACTACGTGAGTTCGGCCCCACCGAGCGGCAGCAGCCAGGGACTGACCATGCGCTGGCAGCTCGCCGACCCGGATCTGGCATCGCCCGACGACGTGCTGCTCTCGGGTGACGTGGCATCGGGCAGCGTGAGCGACGGGGTCTGCCTGGATGCCTTCAGCACCGACATCGCCACCACGGCGCTGGCCCGCCAGCTGCGCATCTCGTTCATCAGCCCGGCGGGCGCAGAGGGCTACACCTCCGGCGACTACTGGTACCGGGGTGGCTGGCTGGTCGATCCCCAGGGCACCAATCCCCTGCCTGCTGCGGACGCCGGCGTGACCCGCTGGCGCAACCTCAGCGCCTTGTGGGCCGCCGAAGCGGGCAACACCGTCACGATCAGCTGCACAGGCAGCCACACCGTGTCCGCCGAAGGGACGGCGGGACAGCTGGTGGCTGCGGGTGTAGGCATCACCCTGCCCACCTGCACGGTCACCCAACAGCCCTAATGCAAGGAACCCCATGCCGTTGTCCTTTCACGCCAAATCCGTCAGTGTGTTGCTGCTGTCCTCGGTGCTGCTGGGGGTCGGGGTGTTCGCCGCGGTGACCGGCCGGCAAGCCAACCAGCGAGCGGATGCCGAACAGGCCAGGCTGGACCAGGCCCGGCAATCGCTCAACGAGAACCAGACCCGTGCGGAGACCTATGCGTCCCTGATCGAACGCATCGGATGGCGGCCGGGGCAGGCCCTGCGCCACGAAACCATCGACACCAGTGTGACGATCGCAGGGCACGAAGGCGAACGGCTCAACGAGATCCTGCGCGCCAACCATGTCGGCAAGGGGCAGTTCTTCCTGCGCTCGCTCACGCTGGAGGCGCAACGCGCCGGGCGCCAGGAAAGCGGCTCGCTCAAGGTGTCCATCAAGGGCGACAACATTTTGGTACTGGACCGCCCATGAGCCCATTTCTGCCCTTTGTCCTCGTGCCTGCCCTTGGACTGGGCGGCTGGTTGGCTGCGACCTACCTGCCAGGGCCCGAAGCGCCCGAGATGCCCAGCATCCTGACCCTGGACGCCCCCCCGGCGCTCGGTGTGTCGCGGCCCGCACCAGCGGTGGATGGCCCCGTGCACGTCAGCATGGCGGCCCTGCTGCCCCCGGTTTCACCGGCGGTGCTGGCACAAGCCGCTGCGCAGGAGCCCTTCCCGGAGGTCACCGCGATTCTTGTGATGGGCCCGCAACGCCTTGCCCAGATCAACGGCACACCGATGGTCCGGGGCGAGCGCCTGGGAAATTTCCGCCTCGCCGAGATCGAAGCCGATCGGGTGCTCCTCCAGCAGACCGGCCTGGGCCATCAGCGCTGGGTTTTCGTGAATGACCGTTGAATACCGTGCCCACGCCATGAACATGTCCTCCCCCTCCCCGGCCCTGCTTCCGCCTCCATTGAACCCACGCCTGCTCGCGCTGGTGTCGGCCATTGGCTTCTTGAGTGCCTGCGCGCCCTTGTCCAAGCCCCTGCCCGGCTCCGAAGCCATCCCTCCCACGGCCTATTCCCCGGTGGATCAACAGCTCAAGGCGGCACAGGCCGCCCTCCCGCCTCTGGCCAACACCCTTCCCGCCGAACAACGATTGCCCCTGTTCGACGGGGCCCGTGACAAGGGGACCGGGCAGCCGGAGCTTTATTCGTTCAAGGCCAAGGACCTGCCTCTGCGCGACGCCCTGGGTCTGCTGGCCAAGGCGCACGGCCTGAACATCGTGGCCGATCCGGAGGTGACCGGCAACGTCACGGTGAACTTCCAGGACGTTCCGTTTTCCCAGGCCTTTGACATCCTGCTGTCGAGCATGGGCTACTCGTGGGAGGAGGAGCGCGGCATCATCCGCGTGCGGTCCTCCGTGACCCGCACCTTCGAGGTGGACTACATCCGCTCGGCCAACAGCGCGGGCGATGGCAAGGAGTCGGGCGCGTTCTGGGGCGAGCTGGAATCCCAGATCAAGGCCCTGCTCTCCCCCAAGGGCCGTCTGGTGGTGAACCGTCTCACCGGCGCCATCATGGTGACGGACCTGCCCGCCAAGGTGGCCGACGTGCAGCGCTTCATCGAACTGATGCGCAACGGCATGTACCGCCAGATCGACATCGAAGTTCGCATCGTGGAGGTGACACTGCGCGACCAGTTCGCCCTGGGCCTGGACTGGAGCCGGCTGCGCAGCAACCCGAGCATGGGTGCGACCTCCGTCACCACCATGGTCACCGCCCCCCAGGCGGTGTCCCCTCTGGCCAGCACCTTGACAATGAGCTTCAACGGTGACAGGTACCTGTCGCTGATCGAGGCGTTGCGGGAACAGGGAGACGTGCGGGTGGTGTCCCAGCCCCGCATCCGCATACTGAACAACCACACGGCGCGTGTGAAGGTCGGAACCGACGAAACGTTTTTCTCGCGCAGCACGAACCGGACCATCCAGAGTGGTGGCGGCGTGCTCGACACGGTCAACGAAGCGGCACGCAGCGTGAACCTGGGCGTGGCCCTGACGGTGACGCCACAGATATCCGCGGATGGCTGGGCCATGCTCAACATCGCCCCCAGCGTGACCCGGCTGGTCGGCACCACCGCCTCGCCGTCCGGAGAGAGCAGCGCCCCGATTCTCGATGTCAGCGAGGCCAGCACACTGGTCCGGGTGCGCAGCGGCGAGCTGGTGCTGCTGGGCGGGTTGATCCAGGAAGAAACCAGCGACACGAACCGCCGCGTGCCAGGCCTGGGCGACATACCGGTTCTGGGACAGGCCTTCAGGAGCACCTACCAGGCGGGCAAGCGCAAGGAGCTGGTGATCTTTCTGGCACCCACGATCCAGGCGGGCCAGTAGGCATGTCGGTGCAGGGACATACCCTGGGAGCCTGCTACTCGCAGCTGGGTTTCAGGAGCATTCCTTTTTCGATCACGCCGGACACGGCCCTGGCCTTCCCGGGCGACCAGTACGTGCGCGCCTATCACCAGCTGCACTACGCCTGCTTGAACGGGACCCTGGCGGTGTTGAGCGCCGAGGTCGGACTGGGCAAGACCCTGGTGATCCGGTGCCTGATCCGGGCCCTGCCCGCGCAGGTCAAGGTGGCCTACGTGCTCAATCCCCTGCTGGATCGGGAGGGGCTGATCCAGGCGATCTATTGCGAGTTCGGCGGGCACAAGTCCCCGCCTGCAGTCCCGCATGCGGTGCTGTACCAGTTGCTGATCCAGTCGATCCTGCAAGCCTCGCTGGAAGGGCACAAGCACGTGATCATTGTTGACGAAGCACACCGGCTCAGCGCGGACGCTCTGGAGCTGTTGCGCCTGCTGTCCAACCTGGAAACCGAACACGCCAAGCTGATCGGACTGGTGCTTGTGGGGCAGCCCGAACTCGAACGCACCTTGTCCCTGAGAGGCATGCGTCCGCTCAGGGAGCGCATCGGCATCTGGCAGCGCCTGCAACCCATGAGCCGCGCAGAGTGCTCCGCCTATGTGCGCCACCGCATTGCCCGCACCCACATCGACGGGCAGTTCGAATTCACCGAAGCCGCACTGACGGGTCTGCACTGGCGAACCAGTGGCGTCCCCCGGCGCATCAACCTGGCCGGGGAGCGTGCCCTGTTCTTGGCCTGCGGCGAAAAGACCAGGCGCGTCACCTTGGGCATGGTGTGGAGTGCCTGCAATGAGTTCTCGAAGGTCTGGAAATGAGTTCGATTGAACAGGCACTGCGGCAGATCGACTCTCAGACCCGACACCTGGAGTCCGGGCCCGCCAACGCCGGCAATGGCGAACACTCCAGCCTTGCCGCCCCGGTTCCGCCCCCCGCAAGAACGGGCGGGACCATGCGCTGGACGTTCGCCGGCCTTCTGGGCGCTTCATTGCTGGTCGGAGCCTGGAGTCTGGGCCGGCATTCTTCCCTCGAAAAGAACACCGTGGCGTCCGCGGGGCCAGATTCGCCTGCCGCCGCCGAGCGCTCGCTTGCACAGCCCGCGCATGTCAACCGTCCGGCGTTCCAGCCGGAAGGCAACGGGGCGTTGTCACCGAACGCATCGGACGTGCTGGAGCGCCCGGACTGGCTGGATCATGGTGCCGGCCCCTGGGACGGCGGAATGAAGGACGAAGCTGCGCGCATCTGGGCCAACGGCCTGCGCAGCGAGTCGCCCGACCGGTTGGCCTTGTTGCTGGCCGACGGGCTGACCCTGCCGGAAGCACACCGGCTGTACCGAGAATGGGCAGGCGTCTGGCCGGTGCTGGCGCTTCGGCAGGTGCCATCGGAACCAGAGCGCTGGATGATCCTGGTGGTCCCCGCCGAACGGCACCTGGCCACGGTTCGCGATCGACTGGCGCAGGTGTCCGGCTCCCGCATCCAATGGGGCAGCATTTCCCACTGGCTGGCACGCACAGCGCCCTTGCCTCCCCCCATGCTTGCGGCGTCCTCGCAGACCGGCACCCCTGAACCCAAGCTCCCTGAGCCGACGCCATCGGCGCCAGCCCTCTCTGCACCACCGGGGAAAAAGCCGCCAGAGGTTGCGATCGCCAATGCCCCTCAGGCCTCCACACCACCTGCACCGCCGCCGCAGCCGTCTCCAGCCCAGCCTGCGCCGGCCGTCGCAGAACCACCGGCGCCCGAACTGAAACGCACCGCCAACGGAAATGCCACCGAAGCGGGTTCCCCCGGCGCGGCGAAAGCCATCGCCAACGAGTACGCCCTGCTGGAGCAGAAACTGGCGCAGGGCCACTATGCAGCGGCCCTGGACGGTGTCTCAAGCCTGGAAAAGGACGTCGGCACCACCTGGCGCACGCGGTACCTGATGGGGGTGGCCCTGTCGGGTCTGGAGCGCTGGTCCGATGCGGCAGTCGCCCTGACAGAAGCCAGACGGCTCAATCCTGACCATGTGCAGCTGACCCTCTATCTGTCGGTGGCGCAGCAGGAGCTGGGCGCCCATGCGGATGCACTTGGAACGCTCACACAGCTCCAGGCGACCCACGCCGAGCTTCCGGAGATCTGGCTGAATCAGGGCCATTCGTACCAGGCCATGGGACGGACAGAGGAAGCGCGGGTGGCGTTCAGGCGCTTCATGGTCCTGAGCAAAGGACGCCCCGACTTGCAGGCGCAGCGCCAATGGGTGACGGGGCAACTGGGGGACCTTCAATGACTGGTCCTTTGTCCCTGGCCGTGCCTCGCACAAGGCGCGCAACCCGCAGGCAGCACCGCGGTTTCAGCTTGCTGGAAGTGTCTCTCGTACTGGTGTTGACCGGCGTGCTGATGGCCATCGCCCTGAAATCCCAGGAAATGGTCGAGCAGTACCGGCAGGCCCAGTTTGTCAACCAGGTCAGGACCCTTGTGTCCAGCCTTCAGACCTATCGCCAGACCAATGGCCGCTGGCCAGGTGACTGCAACCGCGATGGTCTGCTGGACGAGCCCCTCAGGGACAGCAGCCTCATGGTGCCAGAGCTGCTGGACTACGCGGTGCCGCCGAGCTACACGGCGGCGCCGTCCGCCAGCAGCACCTACACGCTGGGACTGGTCTGTCCCGGCAGCACATTGGACCCATTTGAGGATGCGAACGTGGTGTTCAACGAACTCAAGCTGGGCGGACTCATCCCCTCGGGACAACCCAACCGGCTGGCGGCGTCGCACCCGCTGGGCGGGCATGCATTTCCCGGCCGCTTCACCACCCTGCCCGAGGCGACGGCCTTGCTGGAGGACCAGTTCAATGCGGTCGTGCTGCCCAACATCTCCATCTCCACCGCCAAGAAGCTGGCGGTGGCGGTGGATGGATTCGACGGCAGTGCGGCCAACCTGAACCGCGTGCGACGCACATCCGACATGCAGACCTTCGAGCCGATGTGGACCAAGGACGGAGAGTCGGAATCCTCCCGCATCACAACCGTGCTTTTTTTTGATCGAGTTCCACCGTTGGTTTCACCATGATTGACCGAATGATTCACCAGCCGTACCGCTCCTGGCTCCTGGTCGGAGCCTGCCTGTCCGGCATCTCCACAAGCGCTGCAGGCCAGACACTGCCCCCCGATCCGGCAGCGGTGATGAACGAACACATCCGCCGCATGGAGAAGGCTTCGCCCAGCAACACACCACGTGTTCCGTCCGAGCCTGCGCCGATCACGCCAACAGCCCCTCCCACGTCGGGGACCGTCTTTCTCAAGGAAATCCAGTTTTCAAACTCGGCACTGCTGGCGCCCGAGGCACTGCGCGAACTGGGTACCCGTTACGTCGGACGAACCCTTCGCAGCGCCGACCTGCAGGCGCTTCTGGATGACGTCGGACGCCTGTACCGCGAGAAGGGCATCTTGACCGCACAACCGATGCTGCCCCAGCAAAACCTGGGCAGTGGAGTGCTCAAGGTACTGCTGGTGGAAGGTCGGCTGGGTGAAGTGAAGGTGCGGACACCCGGATACGCGGACCCGGCATGGCTGGCCACCTGGTTCGATCTCTCCCGTGGAGAGGTGGTGACGAACGAGGCGCTGTCGAGCCGGCTGGGGATCTTCAATGCATCCAGCGACATGCAGGCGACCGCCGAGTTCGTTCCCGGAGCAGGCTTTGGATTAACAGACCTCGCCATCGACGTGGCCGTGTCCGAGCGAAGCCAGTTCTGGTCATTTGTTGAAAGCCAGACCGCGGGCTCTCATCTCGCCGCGGTGGGCGTGCGGGTTTCACCCGTAGGACGCACTGGCGGCAAATTTGAAGCGGCCGCGCTGGCCACCGAAGACGCCAAGACACTGTCGCTGGCCGAGTTCTGGCCCATCGGCGTTCGAGGGTGGCGCGCGGGCGTCAGTGGATCGGTTTCCCAGAGCCAGACAACCGTGCGCCCGGAAACCGAAGGCGAAGGTCAAAGTCTGAAGGTCCAAGGCGACTCCAATGCCTTGAACTTTGAGCTGGGTAGAAACTGGGTGCTCAGCGCACCGTGGAGTATGGGCACATCCGTCAACTGGGGCACGCTGCGCTCACGCACCACGGTCATGGACCAGCAGCTCATCAGCCAGAAACTCAAACGTCTGTCTGTGTCGAGCACCTTCAACTATGCAAGCGCCGGTACACAGGCGATCACCAAACTCGGCCTGACCTCAACCAGCGGCGGCGGGCTGAGCTTTCAGCACCTGGACCTGCTGGTACAGATGCAAACCAGACTGGACAAGCCCGGCCATTGGTATGGCCGCCTGAACGGTTTCGCGCGACTGGCCAGCAGCGGTGACGCGATGGCCAGCGAGCAGGTGATTCTTGGTGGAACCGATACCGTTCGGGGATTCAGCGCCGGAACCGCCGCTGGCGAAAAAGGCGGGGCACTGCAAATGGACCTCCGCTACCGCCATCAACCGTCTCAGCCCCTGTCCAGTGAAAGTTTCGTTTTCGTGGATGCAGGACAAACCTCGGCTCCAGGAGCACGACAGGATCTCGCCTCTGTCGGTGTGGGCGTGCAAACCAGAATCAATGAAAACCTGGGCGCTGACCTGGTCTGGAGCCATCAGATGCAAGGGCCTCGGTCGTCGCCCAACCGATGGCAGCTGCGTGTGGTCGGCAGCTGGTGATTGCCTTCAGCGGCTGTATGGTTCACTCGATTTGCAGCTGCAGGCAGAGTTTGTACCCATGGCCGCGAATCGCTCGAATTGATGGCTCTTCGGCCCCAGCCATCTGGAGCTTCTTTCTCAGGTGGCTCAGGCGCACATTCAGCGTCGCGCGACTTGCCGCTCCATCGTCCAGTTTCAGAAACGCAGCCACGGGGCCATGACCCAGCACCTGTTCGTCGGCTTGGGAGAAGCCCACCAGCAGGTTCACTTCCGCCTGGGTCAACAGGGATGTGGACACAGGGCCTTTCACCAACATCCGTTTCATGTCCAAAGTGAGTCCATGCGGCGCGTCGATCTGCAGCTTTCTGCGCAGCCGGATGGACTCGATCACAGCAAGCAGCTCTTCGCTCTCGAAGGGTTTTGTGAGATACACGTCTGCGCCCGTCTTGTATCCCACCATGCGATCAAGCAACTCGGAGCGGGCCGACACAATGACGATGCCCGTGTGTGGGTGTGACTGTCGGAGCCTGCTTGTCAGACTGATGCCATCTTCACCAGGCAGGTTCAGGTCCACGATGTAGATGTCAGGGGTCACAAGCGACTGATCGACGTCCTCTGCACAGAAGACACCTTCTGCGTTGTGGCCGTGCTCGCGCAACAGACCCACCATCGTGTGTCGGAGCAGGTCGTGGTCTTCGACCACCAAAATGTTCAAAGGGGTACCCATAGTTCAAAGCGAATGCTGGTGGAGTCGGGAACGTAACGAATGCTGCCTCCCAGTTGCTCGGCAAAACCAGCGACCAGATACAGGCCCAGGCCCGAGCCCGTCTGGCGTCGGGCGTGCGGGGCCCGGTAGTACTTGCTGAACACCCGCTCTGGATCGGGGCGGCCACCGGGGCCTTCTGCGTTGGAAAAGACAAACAGGATGCCGTCTCTTCCACCCATCACCTTGGTTTCGCAAGACACATCAACCCCCTGGGCAGGGTCACCGTAGCGGCAGGCGTTCTCCATCAGGTTGCTCAGCAGCATGCGCAACACCTGTTCATCGGTGTCAAGGATCAGACCGGGCTGACCATTGCAACGAATCGCGACGTCGGAGTGGTGAGAACCTGCAATCTGCTGCAGCAGCTTCAGTGCATCGCATGACGTTCGGTGGAGATCCAACGGTTTGTCCCACATTCGGCCCGCCTGAACACAGCGATTGACAATCACGTTCATTTCGCCAAGCGCCTGCTTGATGCGCTGCGTTCCGTCGGGTGCAGTACGCAGACGGTCCATCATCATTCCAATCGCCAGCAGCGGCGTCTTCAGCTCGTGGGCCAGCATGGCCAGCAACTGCTGCTGCTCTTCCCGGTACCTGCGCTCGATAGACACGGTGGTCTGGAGCGACTGCAACTGGGCCTCGGTCTGCGCCTGACGCTTCAACAGCCGATGTGAGCGCACCTGCAGTATCCACATCAAGAATCCACCGGCGATCAGTGCATGGGCCATCGGCAGATAGATCGCGACGCTCGGCAACACCACCCATCCGACCGCCGGGAGAACACCGGTGATCACGGCCGCAAGAATCAGCACGTGGGCGCCGACCAGCAAGGGTTTGGCAGGGAACTCGGCATTGCCGCCGCTCATGGAGAAAACAGAGGAGCGGGCCCACAAGGTGATCACGACCCCCAGAATGGCCGTGTACAAGACGGAACTGGCACACAAAGCCACCGCGGCCATTGGCCGGTCCAGCGCCAGCAAAATGAGCTCGACTGGAAAAAGCAAAATACCGCCCCGAAAAAACCGCAACGTCCACGCCGGAGGCTTGAGCGCCTCGGCAAATTTCAGCTGGCTGACGATGCCGAAAAAGACGTAAGACAGCATCATCAGATTGGACAGATGATCGATGGTCGTGGGCAAGGCCCAACCATCCAAGATCACACGGGCATAGCCAAGCCCAAACACCGCTTAGAACAGAGCGCTGATCTGCTTGGCAACAAAAAACGCCAACAGCTTGTCCGGGGCGTTCAGGTAGACGTTCAAAGCCCAACCAACAAAAAGGACCAGTGCGCCAAAGTAGGCTGCACTGAGCAGTTCATGCTTGCTGTCCGAGCGACGTATGTGCTCTTCTGACATCACATCCACGTCGATCATTCTCGAACGCGTGGAAGTCAGGCGCAGCCAGACATAGCGTTGCTCATGTCCTCTGAGAATGACGAAGTTGAAGTACCGGGATGGGTACTCATCGTCGCTCCATGCAAACTGGTCCCCTGTGCGCCGAGGGGAAACCGATGTCCCCAGGGGGTCAAACAATTCGATCTCATCCAGATGCGCGGGCATGATGCGCAGGACGAGACGTTCTTGTGGGTCACCAGCAGGCTCTTGCGATTGAGGATCCACCAGGATTCGGATCCAGATGGGTGCAGTACCAAACCCCTTGCCCAGCAAGCCTGTGAATGGGGTAAACGTCTCGTTCTTCACCTGCTCCCAGGAGAGCATGCCAGTGTCGTCTTCAAACCAGGCGCGCTCCTGGATCAGCGACGCAGCGCCGGCCGAAGTTCCAAGGCACAGGAGCAGCGGAAGCAAGAATATCCGTCGCCGGAGCCAACACAGCCACGCAGCCTTGTGAAGGACGCAAGCCAAGGTGGTTGGCCATTCTTTGATGTGCAGTGCCATAGGCCAATGTTTCGTTACCGCGACCGCAGACGGTGACCGCCACAAAGGCAGAGCACACCGTGAATTGCCTTGCCCAGACAGCAGCTTCTCGCGGGGACCACCTCAAGCGGGTTCGACCGCTCCTTGGACAAGCGGCAGTGCATCAGCTCTTCACACAGCGGGACTGATCGTTGATGAGCCGAGTGCGCTGGCCAAAACCACCCTCTTGTGAATGCAGATCCGAGCGACCTCGCACTCATGGGCTGAGAGGTCGGCTGCTCACGAGGCGCCGCACCGCATCTGGGGGAATGCTTTTTATTCTTTCAATATTGGATTCTATCATTAGATGCATTTTTGATATTTATGTTATAAATATTAATAACATCAACCAACCCAGTGCGTGGAGAACAATGCCTGTCGTCGCGATACTGAATGGAAAGGGTGGGAGCGGCAAAAGCACGTTGTCGACGAACATCGCCGCGTGGTGCGCCAGCGCCGGTCACCAGGTGATGCTGGGTGACGTCGACAGGCAACAGTCTGTTCGCAGCTGGCTCAGACGCAGGAGCCCCACCGCTTCTCACGTCACGACCTGGGCACTGGACAACGGAAAAGTCTTCCGGGCACCACCTGGCACGACCCACGTGGTTCTGGACACGCCCGGGGCACTGTACGACCACGAACTGGCCAAGCTCATTGTTTGGGTGGACGCTGTGGTGGTGCCGGTAGGCCCGTCGATCTTCGACCAGGACGCTTCGCTCAGGTTTCTGAACGAGCTTCTCGCCCTGCCCAAAGTGCGAAGTGGCCGCTGTCAGGTTGCAGTTGTGGGCATGCGATGGCCCATGGACCGAATTGAAGAATGGAAAGATCGGCGCAGCACCTGGCCCGTCCAGTTGCTGACCGCCATTCCGGATTCAGCACACTACCGCCGCTACCTGGAGACCGGCAGCAGCCTGTTTGACGAGCCTCATATGGCTCCCGAAAAAGAACAAGAGTATTGGCGACCACTGACGCAGTGGCTTGAAAGGGTGTGGCAGCAACACCCCGTTGTCCATGGGAATGGCGAACGTCTCAAGCAAGGAATGGCAAAGACAGAAACCCCTACCAACCTGAACAGCGCAAAAACAAACCAAACTGAGCCTCTAAATACCCAGATTATTGGCGCGAAGGATTCAAACATCCCGGCGTATCTCTTGAAGCAACCGGCCACTGAACAAATAAAAGAGTCGACTCAGCCTCACCCAAGAGTCTCTGAGTCGAGCCATCCGGTGTTAGCCGCTGCTGCAATTCCAGATGCCACCTCACAACAGAGCAAGGCAGGCATTGAGCAGGTGCACGACAGCATTGACGGCACCAGACAGACTTCACAAGCCCCGAATCCTTCACAACGGCCAGGTTGGCTAAAGCGCTTGCTCGGTGGTCAATCGCTGAGGTAGCGCACAGCCGCAATAAATAGACTTCAACCCACCGGTATCCTTACCCGGAACTTTGCACCCCTCCCCAGCGCACTCTCAAGGCTCACCTGTCCATTCATCTGTTCTGTCAACCGCCGCACGATCCACAGTCCGACTCCTGCGCCTCCATATGAGCGGGTAAGAGTGGCGTCCAGCTGCACAAATGGTTCAAACAAGAGCGCATGCCTTTCCGGGTCTATTCCGATACCAGAGTCAGAAACCACAAATTCAAGGACCGATGGGGATTTCCAGTCGCGCGGTAGCAATCGAGCCTCAACCGTCACGCCACCATGAGAAGTAAACTTGACGGCATTTTCTATCAGCTTCTCTAACACCACCCACATGGGTCGCCGGGGGAATTCACACTTCGTGTCATGTTCGCCATTCCAGCGGCACGTAAAAGACAGGCCTTTTTTCTCGGCAAGCGGACGAAACCGCTCGGCGACATCTTGAAGCATCTGAGCGACAGGAACCGCCTCTACGGTCGACAAGGCTTTTTCCTCATCCCCCGAGGAGAATAGCAAAAGATCATTTATGAGGGACAACAGAGCTTCACCAGACTGAAGAATGGATGCTGCCAAAGATTGCCTTGTCACCGGATCGACCGGCCCTTTGTCGAGCATGAGCTGAGCGGCGCCAATGACGCCATTGAGTGGGGTGCGCAGCTCGTGGCTCATCATTGCAAGAAATTGGCTCTTTGAAATGTTTGCAGCCTCTGCTTGTTGACGGGCATCCACCAGCTCAGAAATATCCACCCGCAATACAACAGTGTCATCGGTGGTCGTACGACGCTGGATATCTCTCACCCATCTCCCGGAGTGGGTGTGATCCAATCTGACGTCTCCCAGCACATGATCAGCCAAGCGATCCCGGACCATCTCCTCCGTCTCTCTGGAAGTGAGATTGGGATAATCCCTCACGAGCCTGATTCGCAACAATGCCTCATACGAATGAGCCTCTGCTTCCGATTCTGTTGAAAACCCGAGCTCCTGTACAAACCGGCTGTTGCTGTAGCACAAATTGTCCTTCGCATCAAAAATTGCAAACGGCTGCTCCAGGGCCTCTATCGCATTTCGAAAGCGAATTTCGTTGTCCGCGAGTTGCTGCGTTCGCTCTGCGACTGCCACCTGCAATTTCTCGTTGGTTTGGTCATAGGCTTTAAGCGCCACCCTCAGTGTGCTTGACAGCAACTCGATCTCATCGCGTGCCGTCCCCCCAGAGGTGGCCGATTCGCCGTGATTGGTTCCGACCTGCCGACAAAAATCCACCAGGTCACGAAGGCGTCCGGTAACCCTCTCGGCAAGCACACCTGCCAGCCTCCACGTCACCACACCAAGCAGCAGTGCGACGGCCAGGGCTGCGGATGTCAGGGTCACCAGTGGCTTGAGCCAGACATTGTCCAGTCCATATAGAGTCAGCTCCAGCGGAGCTCCCTGCACATTTTCAGAAAGGGACATCCTTTGTGAAACTGGAAAATTCCCTCTTTCGTACTTTGCCTTCAAATCCAGCACAACATGCTCACCTTGAAGCAGTGCCAAGCCATGCACCGCATCCATCTTTCCAGCTCGCATCTGCATCATGGCACCAACATCGACAACCGCACCAAGAGCACCGATCACATCGCTGGTATTGGGAAAAATCACTGGAAACACCAACAGCAACACCACCTGCTCTTTACCAGGAATCAACTCTATCCACGGCGTTCGGCCTGACATACTGCGTTGAAAGGCCTGTTTCAAAACTCCTTCATTGACCATGGGCGGTACTCTTCCCAATACCTCACGACCCCGGTAATCAACCAACAGAGTTCCTTTGAGAAACGGAAGGGTTGTTCGAGACTCCAGAAATGGCTTCAGATAAGCCTCTCGCCCGGCAGAGTCGGTGAGACCAGTCCACACCAGAGGATTTCGACTTAATATACGCAAATCCTCGATTTCACTGTTCAGATCACTGGTCAAGACATCGTTCAATACCGACAAGCCCACACGATGTGCATGAGCCTGATTTCCCGGAATTTCCATCAAGGTAATTGCCAGCAGTACAGATCCCAAAGTCGAAACGACCAGCATCGTTAACAGAAACGATGTTTTCTTGATTCGCTCAGTTAACGAATGGTGCGCTATCTGCATGGTCTGGCCCCCTGCAATCCTTTCACCGCACCGGCACCAACTCGTCTTTCGAGTTGTATCTCGCAAAGAACAGCAGATCTGCAGACAACGCGTCATGACGTTGTTTTGTAAACGGCTGCCGATAGTCCTTGACAAGTCCACGATATCTTCCCAACGACTCCATCGCCCTCCTGATGTGGGCTCTATTCGTGCTGCCAGCCTCATCGATAGCACGAGCCAGAAGATGGGTAAGATCGTAGGCATGGGCGACACCAACAGGGCTCTTGATTGCCTGGGCAGAGGGCACACCATAGCGCTTTTGCATTGCACTCACTACGCGCCGCGCAGCTGGGGTCTCATTGTTGATAAAGGAAAATGACTGAACAACCGAGAATTCAATCTGATCCAAAGCGTCTCCTGCAATCTTGGCGAAGTCGCCACCCGTCACCCCCCAGTGACTAATGATTGGCAACCGCGATTTTGGATCAAGGGCCGCAACCTCTTTCACAAATATCGCCCCTTCTGCCTCATTGGCTACGAGAAAGATCGCCTGCGCCCCCGCCATTCTCAAGTCGTTGTATGACTGCAGCAATGAGACGTCACCCCAGTTGTACCAGCGCAGTCCAACCACGGCAGCACCCGATGCAGCAGCGGCCTTCTCAATCGCCAGCTTGTTGCTTCTGCCCCAGGAAGTGTTGGGCAAGAGTACTCCCAGTTGGGTCGCATCGTGATGATTTTTCGCAAACCGGACCACCGCAGGCGCGACCCAAGAGTCCTTGATCGATAGACGAAAACTGTAGCTTGGCTTGTAGCCATGGTCAGTGATTATGTCGGCCGAACCCCAGGGATCAAGGAGAAGAATTCCAATGTCGTGAACCACTGGAAGGCTTTCGATGTAAACAGGACTGAACTTGCCACCGAAAACCGCGACAAGATCAGGCACAGCAGCAAGCTCTTTCAGGTTATCAATGCCAACGGCTGTAATTGATTTGTTGTCACGCACCAAAACTTGAAGGGGACGCCCGCCAAGAACTCCTCCAGCTGTGTTGACTTCATCAACGGCGATTTCTATGCCCTGCAATATCGCCTGTGCGGACGTGCTGGACTTGTTGCCGAATTCAGCATCCAGACCGATGTACACCGGGGGCAACGCGCGAGCAGTGCTGCACGCCAACAGCACCCAACAAAACAGCCAGCTCCTCCAGACGCGCGCCAGAAGCCACAACCTGAAACCCAGTTTTGGGATGCGAACCTCCCCCCTGCTCTTGACCACAAGGCTGCCCCCATGTGGAAGGACCAGGAGGACGGGCCGGAGCACTGCGGGCCACGTCGAAAGGCCTGACTTAAAGGTTTGGCTGATTGCGCTCATATCTCTATAAAACATTTTTGCTACTTTGATCCCCTGAAGCAAAAAAAAACCCATCTTACGATGGGTTTTAAGCTGTGGCGATACACAGCGTCAGGGAAGCTGCCGCAGACACAGGAGCTATCCAAAATCTACGGCAGAGCTCAAGTTTATTATTTTTGATGTTTATGTCAATTATTGAACAAGAAAGGGCTCCAAGACCATCGTCCATCGGCTTTGACGGCAAAGGTGCCGCTGGATGGAGGTGGCGCCTCACACGGCATGGTCGCCCTGCTGCGTGTGTGCAGAAGCCGGCAACAAGCAGAAGCACTGCAAGCAGTATCGGGAGACATCCTCATACTCTTCAGCGGAGCCCAGTCGACTGCTGATGCACGATTTGGGCGTGAATCCAGCAGGGCGACAGAAGCTTTTGCCTCAAAGTGAAGGCATTGTTTCTTCCGGGAGACGCGCCATGCAGCAACTCCGCACCGCCCCCTCTGCAGACCACAACGACCATCCATGGGCTGCCTACGCTGTTTTAGGTACGGTGAAGATCACGACGAAGGCGTCGTGAATCTTGTTTCCACTATGGTTAACCGAGGCGTCCCTGTGCGGCGGAACCGCGTCGCCGATTCTGCTCATTGCTCTTTGTCATCCGCCGGTCTGCCCTGCAAAACCAGCGTGCGATGCTGTTGCCGTTTGTCGGAACACCTCGTGCATTTAGTACGTTGTCCAGGCGGACAGCCTGTAGTTCAGAACTGTCCGGTTTCCGGGGGAACGTCAACGGGTTTCCGCTGTCTGTGATCCGGTTGCACAGCGACTCGGGACAACGCCAGGATGACTATGAGCCGCTGATCTAGTGTTGCAAGATCTACTGGGGCCTGCACCTCACGCCCAGCGCTGCTCGCGAGCTCCCCATAGTTCGATGCCCGCCGGTCAGCAGCCACATGCAGATCATGCCGTGCGCCAGTAGCCGCAGCGCCCGAGTAGCCAGGGCATGGTGAGCATGGACACCGTCATCGCGGCCATGAAGCCCGAGGTGACCCACTGTGCCCGTTCCTGCTCGAGTGTGAAGTGCTGGCTCATGTCCGGAATGGCCACGTTGATGATGGTCGATGACACCACCGAAGCCATGGTGCCGAGCATGACTGACAGCAGCAGCCACCAGTGGAAGCGCGGGCCGTGCAGCGCGCGCAGGGCGGTGATGGAAGTGTCGGGACGTGTCACTCCGGTGCATGCAAAAAATACGAGCTTATCGGTTTATGCCGTTCGAGCTGTCCCGGGCATGATCGGGGCGCTTGTCAGCGCACCTTCCAGGCGATGACCACCCCGGCCAGCAGCGCCAGCCATAGCGTCTCGCTCAGTAGCAGCGCCACCGGGCGCCAGCCCAGCTTACGCAGGTCGTCCAGGCTGGTTTTCATGGCCGCGGCCGCGATCGCGATCACCAGCAGCAGGCGCGATATGGCGCTCGCGCCGGAGATCAATGTTGTTGAAAGAACACTGGTCGAATTCAGCAGCATCAGCACCACAAAACCCAGCAGGAAGGTCGGGACGACGGGTACTTCGGTCCGGGGCGGGGTGCCCTCGCCGATCACGATCGCACTGGGCACCTCGCCGCAGCGCACCCAGGCCGCCACAGCCAGCACCACCGGAAGCAGCAGCATCACGCGCATGAGCTTGACGATGGTGGCGCTGTCGGCGGCGGCGGTGTCGCCGGCCTGGCTCAGCAGCATGCCGGCGGCCACCACCTGGGCCACGTCGTGGATGGTGGCGCCGAAGAACACACCGGCTTGGTGGGACGAAAACCCGGCCATCTGCACCAGCAGCGGGTAGAGCAGCATGGCCAGGGTGGACAGTACGGTTACGCCGACCACGGTCAGCAGGGTAAAGCTCTCGTTCTCGCGCGTCGGCGGCAGCACCGAGGCCACGGCCAACGCGGCCGAGGCGCCGCAGATGCCCACCGCACAACCCGACACTATGCCCTCGTCGCGTCGACAGCCGAGCGCTCGCGCCAGTAGCAGGCCGGCCGCGAGGGTCATGGCCACGCCACCGACCACCAGCAGCGCCGTGGGCCAGCCCAGCGCCTGCACCTGGTCCACGCCGATGCGGGCCCCCAGCAGGGCCACGCCGATGCGTAACACCGTGCGGCTGCAGAAGTGAATGCCCGGCTGCAGGTGCGCGTCCTGCGCAAGGAAGTGGAAGCTCAGGCCCAGCAGCAGCGCATAGAGCAGGGCTGGGCCGCCGTGGTGCTCGCTGATGAACAGTGCGGAGAGGCCGACCATGGAGCACAGCAGGGTGCCGCCAGTCTGGCGTCTGGCTTGCCGCCACGCGCCGGCGAGTCCCGCCCAGAGGCCACCTGCCGATTCAGTTGGCGTTGACACGGTCGGTCTTCACGCGCTCCCAGGCGTCTTCGACCCAGTCGCACAGCAGGCTGCGTGTCTCGCGCGGGTCGATGATGTCGAGGATGCCGAACTTCTCCGCCGTGCGGAACGGCGAGGTCATGTTCAGGTAGAAGGCTTCGAGCTCGGCACGTTTGGCCGCCGGGTCGTCGGCAGCCTCGATCTCGGCCTTGTGGGCGGCCATCACGCCGCCTTCGATCGGAATCGAGCCCCACCGCGCCGAGGGCCAGGCCACACGGAAGTTCAGCGACTCGCCGTACTTGGGCGCGTGCAGGGCCCCAGCCATGCCGAAGCAGCGGCGCACGATCACCGAGGCCCAAGGCGAGCGGCACTGGTGCAACGCCTCACCTACCCGGGTGGCGCCCAGCAGCGTGCCGGCCAGTTCGGCCTCCAGCCCGGTCTGGTTGCCCGGCTGGTCGACGAAGTTGACGATGGGCAGGCCGAACTGGCTGCACAGCTTCACGTGGCGTTCCATCTTGTAGGCCGCCTGCACGGTCATGGCGCCGCCCTGGATCTTGGGATCGTTGGCGATCACGCCGACCGGGATGCCGTCCAGCCGTGCCAGCGCGGTGATGACCGAGCCGCCCTGCCAGCGGCCGATCTCGAACACAGAGCCGAGGTCCATCACCGCTTCCAGAATCTTGCGCGGGTCGTAGATCTTGCGGCGCTCGCGCGGGATCGCGTCCTTAAGGCCGTCCTCGGCGCGTTGCGGGTCGTCGGCCGGCGTCACGACCGGCGCGAGGTGGAACACGCTGCGCGGCAGGTAGGATAGGAAGCGTCTAACCTGGGCCAGCGCGTCGGCTTCGTCGACCGCCTCGTTGTGCACCAAGGTGCTCTTGCGGTGCACCTTATGGCCTCCGAGCTCGTTCTTATCGATGGTCTGGCCGTAGGCCTGCTGCACCACGTGCGGTCCGGCGGCCATCACCTGCGCCTGGTCCCGCACCATCACGCTGAAGTGCGAGGACAACACTTTTACCGCGCCCTGGCCCACGCACGCGCCCAGCGCCACCGCCGCCACAGGCACCGTGTCGAGCAGTGCGTTGGCTGGCCAGCTCGGGTACTCGGGGATCTTGGTGCCGCCGATCTGCATCAGCAGCTTGACGCTGCCGCCCGCCGAATCGACCAGCCGGACCAGCGGCAGGCGCAACTGGTGCGCCATGCGCTCGATATAGATCCACTTGTCGGCGATGGTGGCTTCGGACGAACCCGCGCGGATGGTGAAGTCGTCCACATGCAGTGCGACCTTGCGGCCGTCGATGCGGCCGGTGCCGGTGATGGCGTTGGTCGGATCCAGCCGTTCGAAAACCCCTTCGCGGGTGTAGTGGCCCTTGCCGGCGATCTGGCCGAACTCGCGGAACGTGCCTTCATCGAGTAGCTGCGCGATGCGCTCGCGCGCGTTCATTCGGCCGCTGGCCTTGAATTTCGCCAGCGCTTCGGCGCCACCCATGGCGCGCACCTGGGCGCGGCGCGCCTGCAGTTCGGCCAGTTCGGCGGCCCACTCGCCAGCCGGTTCAAAACGAGCGCTCATCGGGTGCCGGCCCCCAGCGCCGCCACCAGCGACTGAGTCTCTTCGAGTTCGCTCTGCAGGTAGCGGTGCGAATCGACGTAGCCCTTGAAGATCGGCTTGTTACCCGACTTCTCGACCAGCTGTTTCCAGTCGGCCGACTCGGACACCTGACGCATCGCGTTTTCCCAGAAGCGGATCTGGTCGGCGTCGACCGCTGGCGGCAGCAGCACGCCGTTGTAGCTCACGTAGTCGGCGGCAATGCCCAGCTCGCGCCAGGTCGGCACCTCGGCCAGCGGCCCGGTGCCGCGGGCGGCGGCACAGCTGGCCAGCATGCGCAGCTTGCCGGCGGCCACCTGGGGCACCACGGTCGGGCTGGTGGCGATCACCACGTCGATGTGACCGCCCAGCAAGGCGGTGACCGAATCCCCGGAGGAGCGGAACGGCACCACCGTCAGGCGCGAGACGTCCACACCCGCGAGTTTGAGCGGCTTGGCGATCGCCAGGTGCAGGTTCAGCCCACGCAGCGGCGCCACCGCGATCTTCAGCGACTCCGGCTCCTTGCGCAGCTTCTCCACCACCTCGGTGGCCGAGCGCAGCGGCGAGTCGGTGCGCACCGCCACCAGGGTCGTTTCCTCGACCATCATCGACACCGGCACGAACTCCCGCAGATCGGCCTTGAGCACGCCGGTGGCCTGGCCCGCGATACTGCCCGTGTGGAAGGTGGCGAGTTGGTGGGCGTCGCCGCGAGCTTTCTGCATCGCCTGGAGCACCAGCAGACCGGCCGCGCCGGGTTTGTTCATCGGCACCACGCTCTGCCCCTGGACCAGCTTGAGCGTCTCTAGCGCCTGGCCGATGCCACGGGCGTACAGGTCGACCGAGCCGCCTGCGGCCACGCCGATGTTGTAGGTGATGTTGGCGCTGGGCTGCCAGCCGGCCGCTTGGGCCCGGCCTGCGCCGCTTAGCATGGCGCCGCCGGCGGCCAGCCAGCCCAGGGCCTGGCGACGGGTGGTGAAAGGTGTCTGCATGTCGGTCTCCTCTGTGAAAGATGAAGTGGTGCGTTCAGACGGGGGTGTGGGTGTCCCCGACCACCTGCTGCCGCACCAGTTGCTCGATCTCGTCGTCGCTCATGCCCAGCGCCTCGCGCAGCACGGTGCGGCTGTCGGCGCCGAGGTCGGGACCGGTGTGGCGGATGCCGCCGGGCGTGGCCGACAGGCGCGGTACGACGCCGGTCTGCGTGGTGTGGCCCAGTACCGGGTGCGGCACCTGGGGCAGCATGCCGCGCGCGGCGAAGTGCGGGTCGGCGTAGATGTCGGCGATGGTGTAGACCCGGGTGCAGGGTACTTCGGCTTCGCGCAGCCGCGCCTCCAGCTCGGGGCCGTCGAAGCCGCGCGTCCAGTCGGCCACGATCGCGTCGATGGCGCGCATGTGCTCGGGTTTGCCACGCGCCTGGATGGTCTCAAAGCGCGGGTCGGTCAGCAGCTCGGCTTGCTGCATCAGCCCCACCAGCCGGCGCCAGGTGGGCTGGCTGTTGGCTGCGATCAGCATCCAGCCGCCGTCGCGCGTCGGGTAGGAGCTGTTGGGCGCCATCGAGGGCAGGTTCGAGCCCTCGCGCATCGGCACCACGCCCAGCTTTTCGTGCGCCGGCACCACTGGCTCCATCTGCGTGAAGGCCGCTTCGTACAGCGCGGCGTCGACCACCTGGCCGCGCCCGGTGACGCTGCGCGCCCGGATCGCCGCCATCGCGCCGAAGGCGGCGTAGACCGAGGTCAGGTAATCGGTGGTGGCCAGCGCCACGCGGGCCGGCGGCCGGTCCGGGTCGCCGGTCATGTGGCGCACGCCGCCCACGGCTTCGCAGATCGCGCCATAACCCGGGCGGTCGGCGTAGGGGCCGGTCTGGCCGTAGCCGCTGATGCGCACCATCACCAGTCCCGGATTGCGCGCGCTCAGCGCCTCGTAGCCCAGACCGAGCCGTTCAAGCACGCCGGCGCGGTTGTTCTCGACTAGGATGTCGGCGCGCGCGATCAGCTCGAAGGCGATGCGGCGCCCGGCTTCGGTCTTGAGGTCGAGCACGACCGAGCGCTTGTTGCGCAGGATGGAAGCAGCGTAGAGCGACTGCTGCTGCACGTGCTGGCCCATCTGGCGCACCGGGTCACCGTCGGGCGGTTCGATCTTGGTCACCTCGGCGCCGAAGTCGGCCAGCAGACGGGCACAGGCCGGGCCGGCGATGGTGGTGCCGATCTCGACCACCTTCAGGCCGGTCAGCGGGCCGGCGGCCAGATCGGGGGAGGCGTCGTGGCTCATGCGGCACCTCCGTCGCCAGGCGCCTGCTGCAGCACGCGCACCGCTTCATCGGCCGACTCCTCTATGCGCTGGCGGGTCAGGGAGACCATGCGCTCGGTGTCGCCAGCCGCCATCGCGTCGGTGGCCTCCTGCCACAGCCGAGCCGAGCGCAGGCGCCGCTCGACCGAGGCCAGGCCCAGCTTGCTGTAGCGCAGCGTCTGCAGCGACAGGCCGGTGAGCATGCACTGCAGGCGCCGGTTGCCGGCCATGCGGGCGCAGAGGATCAGCAGCCGGTAGGTGGTCTCGGCGTAGGCGTCGCCGGCCTCAGGCAGTGCGGCCAGGCTCTGCAGGCGCCGGGTGCCCGCGCGCAGCAGAGGCAGCAGTTCGGGGTGGCCACTGGCCGAGAGCTTGCGCACCACCAGTTCGAAAAGGCCGGCCCGGATCTCCATCAGCTCCTGCAGCTCCGCGGTGCTCAGCTCGGTGACGATGGCGCCGCGGCGCGCCAGGATGGTGACCAGGCCTTCGCGTTCCAGGATGCGCAAGGCCTCTCGGATCGGGCCGCGGCTGACGGCGAACTCGTCGGCCAGCTCCTGCTCGCCGATGCGTTCGCCCGGCGCCATCTGGTTGGAGAGGATGCGATCACCGATCCTACCGGCGATCTGCTCGGGCACCGTCAGCGTCGGGTCGGTCTGGTCAGCAAACAGACGGAACGCGACCGCGCCTTCCCAGGCTGCGAACGCGTCGGCGGGCAGGTCGGCGGAGTTCATGGCTTCACCCCAGCACTGCTACGACTTGGCCGTCCTCGACCATCTCGCCTTCGGCCACCAGCAGTTCCTTGACTACGCCGGCCGCCGTGGCGCAGACGGGAATCTCCATCTTCATGGATTCGACGATCAGAAGGGTGTCGCCCTCGGCGATGGTTTGCCCATGGCTTACTTCGACTTTCCAGACGGTTCCAGTGATGTCGGCGTACAGGTTCATGGCATTTCCTTTGTTGATGTTCAGATTGTTAACAATCTGAACGAACTTGCCACGGGTGTTTACCCGATGTGTGGGGTGTCATACGCGCGGCCCTGCACTTCTTGCAGCAGCGTTGGTCGTTGCTCCAGAGATGCAAGGCCTGGTGCTCGCAATATGGCTGGCTGAAGCTGCTGCAGCGTCCACGGATTTGTGATCGATCAAACGCGACGCCTTGCGCAACTTGGTGGCCGGGCACTCCGACAGCGCGACGAGCTCGCCGCCTGGCAGGGGATCAGCGTGCACTCACGTTGCCGTCGGCTCAAGACGCTGGTCCAGCGCTGATCGACGAAATTTCTGCACAACGAAAACCATGACAAAAAAATTGCTATTGAACTGATAGCTGAAGGCTATTTGTTTACGGGCATGGCGTTGATGCAGGTCAAGAGACCCAAGGGTTGACTTTTGGACCATAGATGCACCGGAACAGACGTCTGCGCATGCTCACAGCGCCACGTTCGGCCGGCCACTCTGTCGTCAACTAAGAAAGTGAGAATCTCATGAAAAACAAGTTCGCCCGGACCCTATGTGCCGTTGCTGCTGCCGCGACCGTGATGACCATCGGTACGGCGGCTCTGGCCCAGAAGCGCGCCGACGAACCCGTCCAGACCATCCCGGCCATGCGCAATCTTGACCCGGCCATGGTGGAACTGGGCAAGAAGCTGTTCTTTGATCCGCGCCTGTCCAAGTCTGGCTTCATCTCCTGCAACAGCTGCCACAACCTGAGCATGGGCGGTTCGGACAACCTCAAGACCTCCATCGGCCACAACTGGCAGAAGGGCCCGATCAACTCGCCCACGGTGCTCAACTCCAGCCTGAATCTGGCCCAGTTCTGGGACGGCCGTGCCAAGGATCTGAAGGAGCAGGCGGGTGGGCCGATCGCCAACCCAGGAGAAATGGCCTTCACCCACGAACTGGCCATCGACACCCTCAAGTCCATTCCCGGCTATGTGGCCGAGTTCAAGCAGGTCTTCAAGACCGACAAGCTGAGCATCGACGAAGTGACCACGGCCGTCGCTGCCTTTGAAGAAACCCTGGTCACCCCAAACTCGCGCTTCGATCGCTGGCTCGATGGCGACAACAAGGCTCTGACGCCCAACGAACTTGAAGGCTACAAGCTCTTCAAAGAGAGCGGCTGCGTGGCCTGCCACAACGGCCCCAACCTGGGCGGCAACTCGTTCCAGAAGATGGGCCTGGTGCAGCCTTACAAGACCGCCAGCACGGCGGCTGGCCGCGTGGAAGTCACCGGCAAGGACGCCGACCGCCTGAACTTCAAGGTTCCGTCGCTGCGCAACGTGGAACTGACCTACCCCTACTTCCACGACGGCGAGGCCGCCACGCTGACGCTGGCCGTGGATCTAATGGGCCGCCTGCAGCTCGGTCGTGAGTTCAGCAAGGACGAGAACGCAAAGATCGTGGCCTTCCTCAAGACACTGACCGGTCAGCAGCCGCAGATCGCCATGCCGATCCTGCCGCCGTCGACCGACAAGACGCCCAAGCCGCGTCCGTTCGAATAAGCGGCCGTTTGTCCCTCGGTATAGCCGACCTTCGGGTCGGCTTTTTATCGAACGCCGCGCAATAGCAATGCGTTGTCAAGAGGCAAGATATTCCAGGCATGGATGCATGCAGCCGTAAGTCTGTCTCAATGAAAAAATTATGTGTCGCACGATTAGCGCAACCATCCTGTCGACGCACAGCTAGTCGCCTGCGTCGCAGCGTGGCTCACCTGCAAGCGTTGGCTCTGGCAGCTTAGGCGCACGGGATCGAAAGGCTGCTGTTGAGGATGATGCGGTCGTCGATTCGGTCGGAGGTCGATGACTGTTGCTTGACCCAGCAGCCCTTCTACCTTCACGCTTCGAATGACACAGTCAAGCCTTGACAGGCCGGCCAGCCAGCCGGCAGAACCTGGTGGTTTGGTAGGCACTGTAGTCAACGACGAACTTGAGATTCGACAGCCGGACCAGGTCGCTGAGCATCCCTGCCGGCCTCAAGTGTCGTCTTCTGCATCGTCCATGATGCGGACGCCTCCTGGATGAATAGCGCAATCGATCCAGCCAGCTTCACGTCCCGCGCGTCGGGTGATCCCGCCAAGGCACGCCCTATGTGCAGCCAGCCCTTCAAGGCTTCTGCCCTGCTGCTACGGGCCTTGTCGCCCGATGTGGTGCCTGGTCGAGCCTTTCTCAATCGCCCTGCCTCGTGGGCTTTCAGTTGCCACAGGTCCGGGTAGCTCGCGCTCCGGCCGCGGGTGGCCTGTCGGATGGCTTCGGCCTCCACCCCGTAGCCACGCAGCTTTTCGGCAAAGGTCTCGCGCCATCGCTGCAGGTCGGCCTTGCGCGGGTTGAGTCGCCTGCCGCTTGAGGACTCTGCCCGCACGCTGATGTGCACGTGCGGGTTGGCCTGGTGGTCGTGCAGCACCATCACGTATTTGTGGTCCGCCAGTTCGGTCTGTGCAAACTCACGTGCGGCCCGCTGGACAATCAGCGGGTCGGTGCCCCGGGGCATGGACAGCATGATGTTGAAGGCCTCGCGACGGTAGCCTTCTTCCCCGATCAGGCTGCCGCCATAGCGCCAGTCTTCGCCCAGCTCATGCACTGCCGACTTGCCGCGCACCGTGTCGCCTTGTTCGGTCTCGATGTTGAGCCGGCCGTTCTTGCTGACGTAGCGGAAGTGGGCGGCAATGGCCAGCATGCCCCGCCCTCCCCCGGTGACCTTGACCATGACCTGGGGCGCTCGCTTCACCACGGTGGCTTCAATGCGCTTGCGGATGGCGTCTGCACGCTGGCGCATGCCTCCATCACCCAGCCTGGGCTGCGGCTTGACCTTGACAACACGGTTGCCCGGGTAGAACAGGCGGTCACCCCACTGGATGAGCACCCCATCGATGTTCGGCGCTTGGCTCATGGCGTTCTCCTGGAAGTCACCGGTTGAACCGATGAGTGGTATCTGCGGATGGCCCATGCGGGCGCAGATCGGCCATCAGGGCCGCGGCCTGGGTGAGGTGGCGATGGATGTCTCCGTCCAGCGTGTCGAGCATGTCGCGGTAGACCAGCGCCTTCTGCACGTTGCTCTGGGTCAGCAGGCGCGTGAGGGCGTGGATGCTGCGGCTGAGGCCGGAGAGCTGTGCGTTGGACGTGGTGAGCGCAGATAGCAGCTCGGTACGGCTTGAGCCTGAGGTCAACGCGGGGATGCCTGCGATGAGACCTGCCAGGTAGGCGCCGCGCGACAGCCCTGCTGCGCGCACACCGGCTGCCAGTCTCTCGACCTCAGAGGTTGTCAATCTGATTGACAACTTGATCTGGGACTGGCGCAAAGGGGCGACGCTCTCAGAACCTGTGATCGGCTGTGGAAGCGATTCAGCCTGCCCGAGTTCGCGGGCCACAGCCCGACGAACCACTACCGACACGCTTTCACGCCGCGCCTGCGCATGGGCCACCAGCGCGGCCTTCAGACCGCGCATATCGACCGTGACGAAGTCAGAGGTGTGGGTGTTCATGGGCCAACCGAAAGGTGCAAACGTGAGCGAAGCGAGTCGTTTGTGAAACCGGCGGCGTGCCGCCTATCCTGCACTCATCCATGGAGGCAGTCTGAGTCTGTTTCGACCCCGACTCTTCGCTGGATTTGTCCCTGAATCCAGCCGTTCAGGAGCCCCTGAACGGTCTGAACATGAACGCACTGGATTCGTTGCCGCACAAAACCCTCACAAACGGCACAGACCGCGATCCACAAGTGATCAGTCCCTGCCCAAACCGACCAGCGAACGAACAACAGCCGATCAGTCCCTGAACAGAAACCGCACGATGAAGCTCGTTCCGACCGATCCACCGGGCAGAAGCTCACGCAAGGCCCGACGCTACGCACAGGACATGCGTGTGCTGCGCGCCCAGGGCTACACCTTCGAGGCGATTCGCACAGCCCTGGCGGCGGTCGGCGTACACGTCAGCAACGCCACCGTCCAGCGCGAGATCGCCAGAGCCGCCAAAGGGACCGTCGTGGTGAAAGAAGTTGAAGCCATTCGGGAGCTGGCTGTCACCGCCGAGCCCGACCTGCGCAGCGGCAAAGAGATTGCCGAGGCCTTCACCGCCACACTCAATGCCAACCCCCTCTTCCGTACCAGGAGCTCCGAATGAAGATCGCTGTAATCAATTTCTCCGGCAACGTGGGCAAGTCCACCGTCGCCCGGCATCTGCTGCTGCCCCGCATGCCGGGGGCTGAACTCATCGCCATCGAAAGCCTGAACGCCGACGAGGGACAGGGCCAGGCGCTGCGGGGGCGCCAGTTCGGCGAACTGCAGCAGTACCTGCAGACGGTCTCCAGCGTGGTGGTGGACATCGGTGCCAGCAACGTCGAAGAGCTGATGGGCCAGATGCAGCGCTACCGCGGCAGTCAGGAGGATTTCGACGCCTTCGTGGTGCCCACGGTGCCGGCGCTCAAACAGCAGCAGGACACGATCGCCACCCTGATCGATCTGAGCCGGCTCGGTGTGCCGGCTTCACGCCTGAAGCTGGTGTTCAACATGGTCGAAGACGGGGTGACGGTGGCCCAGGCGTTTGATCCCCTGCTGGCCTTTCTCAAACAGCAGGCCATCGCCCGGGTGAACCAGAACTGCAAGCTGGGGGCCAACGAGATCTATGGACGCATCAAGGGAACCAAGACCGATCTGGCCACGCTGGCCAACGACGCGACGGACTACAAGGCCCTGATCTCACAGGCCAAGGACACCACAGAGAAGCTGGCGCTGGCCCAGAAACTGGCCACGCGGCGATTGGCCAGCGGCGTGGTGCCAGCGCTGGATGCCTGCTTTGCGGCGCTGGAATTGAACAAATGAACAGCGCGAGCACGGCACGCGAAGCGCTGATCGCCGAAGCACTCGGCGAAGTGGGCGCCCTGATCGACCGCCTGGAGGCCTTGGTTCCTGCGATGGATGAATTTGGTCAGACGGCCTGGCGAGCCCACGAAAACCTCATCGAGCGGATCTACCGTTTCGACAATCAGGTCCAGAACACGATCAATGAAGCGGAGTCTGAAGCGCTCAGGCGCATCCTTCGACATGCCGAGGACATCACCCGGCAATCGCTGGAAACGCAGGCAATGGCGATGAAAACGACGGCACGCGAGTTGTTCCGCACCGAATTCGATCCGGCCACCGCCCGGGTACTGACCCAGATGCAGGAGCTCGCTCAAAGACGCATAAGCACACGCATGGTGTGGATCTACTGCCTGATGGCCTTTTGCGCGGGGGCGAATCTCATGGCACTTCTTGTCCACTACTTGCCGAGTCGTTGAAGGGTGCCGTGCAGCGCAAGCTGGCGATGGATGCGATCTGGCACTACGCAGCAGTTAACTGCATGGCCAATGTGATGCGGCCCTACTTGGAAAGCATTGCGGTGTGATGTTTCGCTGCCACACGCACCTTGCTCACTTGCTCACACTTGAACCGGCCGGACAGCTCATGAAGGCCTGCCAGTTTGATTTGGTGGTATTTCTGGTGGTATCGCTAACTTCAGATTGCAGAAAAGTGAGGTTTCATGGGGCCTGCAGCCCATGATGTGAACGACGCCCTCCCGCCAGAACACGCCCTAAGTGATTGATTCACTTAGGGTTTTTTCTTTTCTGGCCGATCATCCCCCGCAGCGTCCCCCGCAGCAGATTGCGATTCATGCGGCCATGAGCGAACAGCCCAGTCGTTTTTTCGCGCCGACACTTCCCAACGTTGCGCCGGGGCAAACCTTCAAAAGCGATATAACCTACATCGCGGCCTCCAGCGTCTTGCCGCTGCCCAGGCCAGCTTTGGAGGCGGCAAGGTCGCGGGTCTGCCCTTTGTCAATTAAGGAAATATTTCCTGAATTGGCCCGAAGCTCAGGATTCCCTGTGCGCCCCTGCAACCTCTCCGCCACCGCCTCTGCAATCGCCACGCGCTCGGACACGGTGAATGCCTTGCGCAATGAGAAAAGCCCCACGCGGGGGCTTCGGTCGGGGGCATGTAGATCAGTCCGACGGGTGCATGAACGGCATCAGCGCCTTGGCTGCAGAGACACGCAGGCGCATCGGTGCATCGTTGCGGTTGACCAGCGCCAAAAGCCATTTTGCAGGGCAGTCTGTAATGGGCAGGCCATCTATCAGGCGCGGCTTGTTGCGACTGCCTGCGGGCCTTCCAGCGCCTTTCCTGCGGCCTCCCCAGCCGGTCGAACTTGATTGTTTTTCCATGCCCGATTTTTTCCGCGAATGAGAAGCAGTGGGGTTTCTCAGGAACCAAGGTGCTTTGACTTTGAACCTGCCCCATCCCTATCTAGCGCAAACTTTTTTTCTGTACGTTTAGCAACGTAACTGGAACTTGCCGGTTTCCATTGGTGGAGCTTGCCACTCTGAAACGGCCCCATCCCCGTCAAGTAAAAATGCCCACGCACACAGTGACTAGCTGCATCGTGGGCTGCGCGGGGTTTTGCATGTGCTCGCACTCACCGGCTTATCGAGCGTGCGGGGGTGAAGTCAATCAGGGCGCCCCTCGCACCTACTGCCCTTGTTTCTTACGCCTTCGGTGTGATAAGGCGCATGGAACCGGCGGTTCGGAATGTTGGGATCACGCGCAGTTCACCGAGTACGGTGCTCAGGTTCTTCGTGAAGTCGTCGCCGCTGTAGGCAATCTCGACACTGAAACCATCGGACAGCAGCAGCTCGGAATGGGCGCTATCCATCAGCAGCGCCTTGCCAGCAGTTACCGCAGGACTCAGCACTACACGCAGGCCGCGCATTTCCGAAGGCATACCGCCCAGGTAATTGCCGCTCAGGTAGTGGTCGTTTGCAGTGCCCTTTGCCACGGTGATAGCCAGCCAGTCGGCAGGGTGTCGGCGCCGACTGAATCTTGACCCACCCTGCCGATTGAACTTTGACCCAGGGCTGGTGGCCGGAACCGCGTGATCCCGGCTGTGTACAACTGTAGCTCCTTGCTCCTTTCAGGTGGTTTGGTGGATGTGGGTGGC
>QXGG01196115.1_pt1 | contig 101782 bp, 108 predicted proteins | sample 1982491 | NCBI WGS metagenome assembly QXGG01 (sample SAMN09924614, study PRJNA488089) | Wastewater metagenome, whole genome shotgun sequencing project. | isolation source: South African research farm wastewater | place: South Africa: Irene, Agricultural Research Council, Animal Production...
GCGCCTCGCAATGACTGGGCTTGCCCTCGCGACGATTGCCGTCACTGCGAGGCCCGCTAGGGCCGTGGCAGCCCATCTATTCTCCAGCTCGTGCCACCGGGGCTATCTTCCAGCACCACCCCCTGGGCAGCCAACTCGGCCCGGATCTGGTCGGCCCGGGCAAAGTCCTTGGCCTTTTTGGCGGCCGCCCGTTCGGCAATCAAGGCCTCGATCTGGCCTTTATCCACCCCTGCAGCGCCCGACTGCAACAACTGCGCCGCAGGCCGGGCCAACAGCCCCAACATCGAGGCCAGCGCCCGAAGCGTCTTGGCGAGCTGCCGTTTAAGCGACCCATCGCTGGTCTTGTTCACTTCAGTGGCCAGCTCAAACAAGGCCGCAATCGCAATGGGCGTATTGAAATCATCATCCATGGCCTGACCGAATTCAGCGATCGCTTTGGCCACTTGCGGCAGGTCTTCAAACTCCGAGGCCAACAACGCGCAATCCACCGCTTGCTGCACATTACCCCAAGCCTCGGTTTCGCCGGCGCCCGAAAGCGCGGTGTACAAACGCGTCAACCCCTGCCGTGCGTCTTCTAAATGCGTATCGGAATAATTCAGCGGGCTGCGATAGTGGGCACGCAAAATAAAAAAGCGCACCACCTCGGGGTCAAACTTTTGCAGCACTTCGCGAATGGTAAAAAAATTGCCCAGCGACTTGGACATTTTTTCATCATCCACCCGCACAAAGCCATTGTGCATCCAGTAATTCACAAAGGGCTTGCCGGTTTCTTTGGAATGCGCGCCCTCGGATTGCGCAATTTCATTTTCGTGGTGGGGAAACTGCAGGTCTGCGCCGCCGCCATGAATATCAAAGTGCTTGCCCAATAGCGCGCAGCTCATGGCCGAACACTCGATATGCCAACCCGGCCGGCCCTTGCCCCAGGGCGAATCCCATTTCACTTCGTCGGGCTCATCGGCCTTTGCGCTTTTCCACAGCACAAAATCGAGCGGGTCCTTTTTGCCGTCACCCACCGCCACTCGCTCACCTGCGCGCAGCTCATCAAGCGATTTTCCCGAGAGCTTTCCATAGCCTTCAAAGCCGCGCACTGAAAAATTCACATCGCCTTTTTCGCCCGAAGGCAACACCGCTTGATAGGCCAGGCCATTTTTTTCCAGCGTAGAAATGATCGCGTGCATTTGCGGCACATAGTCGGTTGCACGCGGTTCATGATCGGGCGCCAGCACACCCAGGGCGTGGGCGTCTTCGTTCATGGCATTGATAAAACGCTGGGTCAGTGCCGAAATCGGCTCCTTGTTTTCCACCGCGCGCTTGATAATCTTGTCATCGATATCGGTAATGTTGCGCACATAGGTCACCTCAAAGCCCTTGGCCCGCAGCCAGCGGCTCACCATGTCAAACACCACCATGACGCGGGCATGGCCAATGTGGCAATAGTCGTACACGGTCATGCCGCAGACATACATGCGCACCTGGCCCGGCGTAATGGGCAAAAACTCCTCTTTGGAGCGGCTTAAGGTATTGAAAATTTTCAAGAATTCACCGTGCTAGACTGAGACGATTCACTGCAATGATCTACGCGCATTTTATGGGAATGATCGCAAAATCAATTTTTTCACAAGCACGCTTGGCCGTAAGCGCTCTGGGCTTAACAGCGGGTGTGCTCTTGGCACAGGGCTCGGCATTGGCGCAGGCAGGGGTGATCGACACCACCGAGCCCGCACCGCCCGCGCCGGGGCTCTTTCCTGGGTCTCGGCCCATGGCACCTGCCGCTTCGCCCGAAATCCTGGAAGCGCGTTCGCACATTCTTTCAAAGCGTTGGACCGACGCCAGCAAATTAATTGAAGCCCAGCTTGAAAAGCGCCCCCGCGATCCGCAATGGCGGTTTTTGCAATCCGTGCTGTTTGCTGAAATTGGCAAACGCAGTGAGGCCATTACGGTGCTGGAACTCATCACCGAAGACTTTCCTGAGCTTGCCGAGCCCTATAACAATTTGGCAGCGCTTTATATCGAGGAAGGCGAACTGCACCGTGCGCGCCTGCTCTTGGAGCGCGCTGTTCAAAACCGGCCCGACTACGCCTTAGCCCACGAAAACCTGGGCGATGTGTATGCGCGGTTAGCGAAACAGGCCTACGATCGGGCCAACAAGTCTCGCCAGCCGTCGCCGGCCGCCGGAATTAAGCTGGATTACCTGGAAAAAATGCCCGCCCTGCGTTCAACCCGCGTGCTGACCAACCGCTAACCTTTTTAACGGAGACTTTGAAGATGAATGTAATTCTGCGCACTTCGATGGGCGATATCACCTTGGCACTTGATCCGGCAAAGGCGCCCAAGACAGTTGAAAACTTTGTCGCCTATGTCAAGGCGGGCCACTTCGATGGCACTATTTTTCATCGTGTCATGGATAACTTCATGATTCAGGGCGGCGGCTTTAACGACAAAATGGTGCAAAAGCCCACCAATGCGCCGATCAAAAACGAAGCCGATAACGGCTTGAAAAACATGAAATACACCATTGCCATGGCCCGCACCAACGACCCGCATTCGGCCACAGCCCAGTTTTTTATCAATGTGGCCGACAATGATTTTCTGAACTTCAGCTCGCCCACCGAGCGAGGCTGGGGCTATGCAGTATTTGGCAAAGTCACCGCGGGAACGGAAGTGGTCGACAAGATCAAGAAGGTGAAGACCGGCAACAGCGGCTTTCATCAGAATGTGCCTGTTGAGCCTGTCACCATTCTGAAAGCCGAAGTGCTGAACTAACGCATTGCCATGGCAAGCGCAGCGAACCCTGATTTCTCGAACGCGCCTTTAGTTCCCGTTCGCTGTGCATTGCTGTGTTCCGACACTCACTTAAGCCATCACCGACCAGCGCTCACCCGCGCGTTTCTGGCCTGGCTTAAGGCCAACACGCTCAACAGCCCGCAAACGCCTGATGCATTAGTTTTGTTGGGCGATTTGTTCGATGCCTGGATTGGCGATGACCTGCTCGATTGTGTGGGCGAAGCCGACACCGCTTGTGTGTGCGAGGTGCTGGAGCTGCTGCGCGCGATCAATGCCCACGGCATTGCGATTTATATCGCCCATGGCAATCGCGATTTTTTGATCGGCAAAAAATTGGCCAATCAGTGTGGCGCACATTTGCTGCACGACCCATCGGTGCTGGTCATTGACAACGGCCCGCGCGTTGCGCTCACGCATGGCGATGCGCTGTGCACGCGTGACATTGGGTATCAGCAGCTACGGCAAACGGTGCGCAATCCACGCTGGCAAGAAGATTTTTTAACCAAGCCTTTGTCGGCGCGGCTTGCAATCGCTGCCGAGCTGCGTGCAAAAAGCGGCATGGAAAAAGCAGAGAAGGCCGAAGACATCATGGATGTCACGATCGAAGAAGCCCAATTGCTGGCCGATCGTTTGCGGGCCGATATCTTGTTGCATGGCCATACTCACCGGCCCGGTGTGAGCCTTATGCCCAATGGCAAGGCCCGCTGGGTATTGCCGGATTGGGAGGTGGATGCCAGCGGCGCGCTTGTGCGCGGGGGTGGGTTGTGGGTGGATTCGGGGGGTGTACGGCCGGTGGATTGCCACGGGGCTTTCAGCCCCTCGCAATGACGGGTAAGAGAGTCCGTCGCAATGGCGGGTTCAGTAATTCGTCATTGCGAGGAGCCGCTTGCGGCGACGTGGCAATCTACTTGCGCAGATCGCCACGCTGCGCTCGCGATGACGGTCATTTCTGCTTCAACCGCTCAATTTCCGCTTGCTGTTTTTTCATCTCATCAACAAGCTGATGCAGCACCACATCAATCGGGTCTTGCATGCCCGGCACCACGCCATAGGCCGCGAAGCGATCGCCTTCCACCTGCCGTGCCATTGAATCGGCGTATTGCTCATCGACAATGCGCGCGGGAATTCCAATTACCGTGGCCCCTGGCGGCACCGCCTTCACCACAACGGCATTTGAGCCAATCTTGGCGCCCTCGCCCACAGTAAACGGCCCCAAGACTTTTGCGCCCGCGCCCACCACCACGCGCGACTCCAGCGTGGGGTGTCGTTTGCTGCCCTTCACTAACGAGGTGCCGCCCAGTGTTACGCCCTGATAGATCGTGCAGTGATCGCCGATCTCGGTGGTTTCGCCAATCACCACGCCCATGCCGTGATCAATGAACACGCCATGGCCCAGTGTTGCACCCGGGTGAATTTCAATACCGGTCAACCAGCGCGAGACCATGGCAATAAAACGCGCAAACCATTTCAAGGGCCCCAAACGCGTAGCCCAAAACGCATGGGCTAATCGATGCAGCCACAGGGCATGCAAGCCCGGATAGCAGGTGAGCACCTCGAAAAACCCGCGTGCGGCAGGGTCGCGATCAAGAATCGCGCGAATATCTTCTCTTAGCGTGGTAAACATAGTCGAAAGAGTATCAGGTGCGCCGTTCAATTTCTGTGCAAAGCCCACGCAGCATCTGGACTTCGTCTTCCCACATGTCTTTGCGAGCCAACAGCCGCCGCAGCCGCTCATTAAAACGACCGGGGTTAGAAGGGTCAAGATAACCCACCTTGATGGCCACCTGAATCAAGTGGGCATGCAGGCCTTCGACCATCTCGTGATTGGCGGGCTTGGCGGTCTCGCGGTTATTGCCCGAAGGCATTGCGATTGCAGACAGATCGCGCAATCGCGCTGCCCGTCGCAGTGCATAGGCCACGACTTGTACCGCCTGCGAAAGGTTCAATGAGCTGAATTTCTCTTCCACATCCAGGCTGCAAACATGGCGACACTGCAAAAGATGATCATTGGAAAGCCCCGAACGCTCGGGGCCAAACACAAACGCTGCGGTGTCGCAGGTGTCTGACACCTGTGACAAATGCTCCACCAAAGACTCGCAGGCCTCTTCCAAACTGAGTCGCGGTGGCTCGAACTCCCGCACCCGCGCACTCATGGCGCAGCTCCAGGTGGCCGGGCCCAGCGCTTCTTGCAAAGTGCCGATTCGCGATTGCCCAAGCACGCGTGCAGCGCCGGAAGACAAGGCCACTGCATCGCTGCGACTTGCAATCTTGGGATCTTCGGGATTGACTAGCCAGAGCTGATCAACGCCCATGGCCTGCAAGGCGCGGGCGCTGGCCCCCACATTGCCGGGGTGGCTGGGCTCGACCAGCACGAAACGCACCCGCTTAAGGATCTCTCGAAAGGCACTAGAATTGGACATAGGCGCAATCATGCCCTGTTTTTTCTCGCTCCTTAAACGATCTGACCATGCACCCATTGCTGAATACGGCAGTTAAAGCCGCTCGCCGCGCCGGAAGCATTATTAACCGCGCAAGCCTAGACCTTGATCTTTTGAAGATCGGCCGCAAAGCCCCCAACGACTTTGTGACCGAAGTGGATCGCGCGGCCGAAGCCGCGATTATCGAGGTGCTCTCGACCGCCTACCCCGACCATGATTTTCTGGCCGAAGAAACCGGGGTGGCCGGTGCCAATGGAAAACGATCGATTACTTCTGACTATGTGTGGATCATCGACCCGCTCGATGGCACAACTAATTTTATTCACGGCTTTCCGCAATACGCCGTCTCTATTGCGCTGTCGCACCGCGGCCAAATTACGCAAGCGGTGATTTACGACCCGGTGCACAACGATTTGTTTGTGGCTTCAAAAGGCAAAGGCGCACAGTTAAACGATCGGCGCATTCGTGTGTCGCAGCGCGATCGCATGGACGAGGCCTTGATTGGCACGGGCTTTCCGTTTCGCGACTTTGAAAGCCTGGATATTTTTGTTTCCATGTTTAAAGACTTAACTCAGAAAACGGCGGGCCTGCGCCGGCCCGGGGCGGCTTCGCTTGATTTGGCCTATGTGGCCTGCGGAAGGCTTGATGGGTTTTTTGAGATGGGCTTAATGCCTTGGGATGCTGCAGCAGGCAGCCTGTTAATTCTTGAAGCCGGCGGGTTGGTCGGGAACTTTAAAGGCGATGGCGAGTATCTGTTTGAAGAAAATATTATCGCTGCATCGCCCAAGATCTTTGGACAGATGGTCAATACGCTATCGCGTTATCAATTGCCGAAGGCGGAAAAGGGCCTGAAACTTAAAGGGCTTATCAATGCCTGAGCGTGGATTGCCACGCCCCTGCGGGGCTCGCAATGACGAGACGAGTCACCGCGAGGCCGCACGCTTTATTCGTCACCGCGAGGCTGTCCGCTTTATTCGTCACCGCGAGGCTGTCCGCTTTATTCGTCACCGCGAGGCTGTCCGCTTTATTCGTCACCGCGAGGCCGCGAAGCGGCCGTGGCGGTCCACGCAATGACGACTAACTCTCACACCCCCATGATGCGGCAGTACTTGGCCGTCAAGGCCGAGTACCCCGACATGCTGGTCTTTTATCGCATGGGGGATTTTTACGAGCTCTTTTTTGAAGACGCGCAAACCGCCTCGCGCTTGCTAGGCATTACGCTGACCACCCGAGGCCAAAGCGCGGGCGCGCCAATTCCCATGGCGGGTGTTCCATTCCATTCTGCCGAAGGCTATCTCGCCAAGCTCGTGGCGCTTGGCCGCTCAGTGGCCATCTGCGAACAGATCGGGGACCCAGCGACCTCCAAAGGCCCGGTTGAGCGCAAAGTGGTGCGGGTCATTACACCTGGCACATTAAACGAGGCCAGCCTTATTCCCGAACGCGCCCAAGCCTGGTGTTGCGCAGTGGAAGTAGAAGGCCAACACGCCGCACTTGCTTGGCTCGATGTGGCCAGTGGCGAGCTGCTGTGGGCTCAGGTGTCAGACACCGCGGCCTTGCTTGAACACATTAACCCCGCAGAAACCTTGGTGAGCGAAATCTCTGCGCTACGCAATTCCCATCGGGGCTCGCTCACCACCCGCCCGCCCTGGGAATTCGATGCGGTGCGCGGTGCCGAGATTTTAAAAAGCCGCCTGGGTGTAGTCTCGCTTGCAGCCTATGAGCTTGACCAGGCACCGCTGGCCCTGCGCGCAATTGCAGCGCTAATTCATTACGCAGAAAAAAGCCAAGGCCGCGCACTGACACATTTGCGCGCCCCACAGCACCACCGGGCCGACGACACGCTGGTAATCGATTCAATTGCGCGCAGAACTCTGGAGCTCGTGAGCCCGCTGTTTAGCGATGCAAACCCGCAAACCACCCTGCTCGCCGTGATGGATCGTTGTGTCACTGCTGCAGGCAGCCGAAAGCTTCGGCAATGGATTGCCGCGCCCTTGCGGCACAACGCACAAGTGCAGGCGCGCCAAGCGGTGATTCAATGGCTGGTGACTGGTGAGCACACCACCGAGCTGCTTAGGAGACTGCGCGATGCGTTTGTGCCGATCTCTGACATTAGCCGCATTGCGGGCCGCATTAGCCTGCGCAATGTGCGGCCGCGTGAATGTTTGGCGCTGAAACAATCGCTCATTGCACTGAGCAACATTATTGAATTGCTCAACGCACAGCTTGCGGTCAATGACTTAGCGATCATGCGGGAAACCGTAACGGCCTTGACACAGCCCGCGCTTGCCCACTGCCAAGCCTTGTTGGAGCGGGCAATTGATGAGCAATGCAGCGTGCAGATTCGCGACGGCGGCGTGATTCGCACAGGCTTTGATGCTGAGCTTGATGAGTACCGAAGCCTTCAAGCCGACAGCGGCGCATTTTTGCTTGAGATGGAGACCCGTGAGCGCGGGCGCACTGGCATTGCCAACTTGAAAGTAGGCTTTAACGCGGTGCATGGCTATTACATTGAAATCACTGCGGGGCAGCTTTCGAAAACACCCGATGATTATCAGCGCCGCCAAACCCTTAAAAACGCCGAGCGCTTTATCACTCCCGAGCTCAAGGCCTTTGAAGAGAAAGCGCTTTCGGCCAACGACCGGGCACTGGCCCGTGAAAAGTTTTTGTTCGAAGAGCTGCTTCATCAACTTGAAGCCTTCGTGCCGCAACTGCAAAGCGCTGCCGAAGCGTTAGCGCAGCTCGATTGCCAAATGGGGCTTGGCAGCTTTATTACGCAAGATCATTGGGTGTTGCCCACCTTATCGAACCAGGCAGAAATTCGGATCGTTGAAGGCCGCCACCCCATGCTGGCGCTCACCACACCCGATTTCACGCCCAATGACACTTGTTTAAATGACACCCAGCGCATGCAAGTGATCACCGGGCCCAATATGGGCGGCAAATCGACCTATATGCGCCAGGTTGCTTTAATTGCGGTGTTAGCCCGCATGGGTGCGCCAGTGCCAGCACGATCAGCGACGGTGGGCGAGATCGATCGAATCTTTACCCGCATTGGCGCGGCAGATGACCTGGCCGGTGGCCGCTCCACCTTCATGGTGGAAATGACCGAAGCCGCCATGATTCTTCATCAAGCCACCGAAAACAGTTTGGTGCTCATGGATGAAATTGGCCGTGGCACCTCCACTTCCGATGGCTTAGCCCTGGCATGGGCCATTGCCCAATCCCTTGCAGAAAAAAATAAAAGTTTGTCGCTTTTTGCCACTCACTACTTTGAGCTCACTGCACTTGAAAAATTAATTCCTGGAATTGTGAACGTGCATGTGGGCGCCGTTGAACACGAACACAGCTTGGTGTTTTTGCATAGGGTTGAGCCTGGGCCCGCAAGCCGAAGCTTTGGCATTCAGGTGGCCCGCCTTGCAGGCTTGCCCGAATCGGTCATGGCGCTTGCCCAGCAAAAGCAACACGCCTTGAATCAACAAACTGCGAATAAGCCGCAACTTTCTTTGTTCTAAAAAATTATGGCCACTGACATTTACCAGCCCACCGCCTTGCTTGGGGGCTTAAGCCCCAAACGATTCATGCGCACGCACTGGCAGAAAAAACCGCTGCTGGTGCGTGAAGCATTTCCCAATTTCAAGCCCCCCATTTCAATTGGGCAGGTGTTAAAGCTGTGCAGCCATGAACTAGCGGAGTCGCGCATGATTACCCAAGAGGGCAAATCGAAACGCTGGAACTTACAACACGGCCCGTTTGATCAAAAAGAAATTCCCTCGGTGCACGATCCGCGCTGGACCGTGCTGGTGCAACAGGTCAACACGCTGTTGCCCGAGGCCGACCGGTTTTTAGATCACTTTCGGTTTGTGCCCGAAGCACGGCTTGACGATTTAATGATCAGCGTGGCGGGGCCCGATGGCGGCATTGGCGCGCATTTAGATTCTTACGATGTGTTCTTGGTGCAAGCCGCAGGCAAGCGCCGTTGGGAAGTTTCTGAAACCGTCGACCCCACCCTTGTGCCCAATGTTCCGCTCAAGATTTTGAAAAACTTCAAAGCCCAACACGATTGGGTGCTCGAGCCTGGCGACATGCTGTATCTGCCCCCTGGCGTGGCCCACCGCGGCACCGCCGTAGGCCCCGGCTGCATGACCTGGTCGATTGGCTTTCGGGCGCCTGGCCGGGTCTCGCTGGCCGATAGTGTGTGGGGCCATCACATTGACACGCTACAAGATTGTGATTGGCGTGACCCTTGGCTGTCGGCCACCGACACGCCGGGGGAAATTCCCAAAAAATTGATCAAGGCCTTGGCCAAGCAAGTGCAAGACAGCCTGCCTGGCCGCAAAACCATTGAGCGGGGAATTGCCTGCGTGCTGTCGGAGCCCGCACCGGCCGCAGTGTTTGAGCCACCTGCCAAGCCCGATTCGCTGGCGGTGTTTAGCCGAAAAATCGCCAAGACGGGGCTAAGGCTGGCACCGGCAAGCCGGCTCCTATATTTGAAGGGGAAGTTTTACTTTAACGGGGAAGAGATCGAGCTTGGATTGCCACGGCCCGAAGGGCCTCGCAATGACGGGCTATCGTCATTGCGAGGGGCCGCTTACGACACTCCGTCATTGCGAGGGCCGAAGGCCCGTGGCAATCCACCCGACCTGGAGCAACTTGCCAACACGCGAGCCCTTTCCCCCACGGCCTGTGCAAGCTTGGAGGCAGCGCACAAAAATTTCGTTTATCGGGCGTTTTTAAACGGCTGGATCCGTTATGATTGCGATCGCTAACCGGGTAATTACCCTAGGTGGCAATTTCATCGTTTTCTTACCTTAAGGAAAAAGTAAAAATGAACAAGTCTCTCCTGGCTGCCCTGATCGTGGCTCTTGGTGTTGTTGCTTGCGGCAAGAAAGAAGAAGCTGCTGCTCCTGCTCCCGCTCCTGCTCCCGCAGCTGAGCAAAAGCCTGCTGACGCTGCACCGGCTCAGCCTGCAGCTCCGGCACCTGCCGAGGCTCCCAAGAAGTAATTGTTGTAGCGCGACTTAAACTCGCCAAAAACGCCAGCAAGCAATTGCTGGCGTTTTTGTTTTTATAGCTGCGTGGGATAGCGGGCTTTGCTTGCCGCTTCTTCTTTAGCAATTCGGCCCTGTTGCACCAAGGCCGACAGCGATTGATCGAGTGTTTGCATGCCACTTGCGCTGCCCGTTTGCATGACCGAATACACCTGCGCAAGTTTTCCTTCGCGAATCAAATTTCGAATCGCCGGGCTGCCGAGCATAATTTCATAGGCTGCAACACGGCCCTTGCCCTCTGCACGTTTACACAACACCTGCGAAATCACTGCTTCAATCGATTCTGAAAGCATGGTGCGCACCAGCTCTTTTTCTTCTGCCGGAAACACATCAATGATTCGATCAATGGTTTTGGCCGCACCCGATGTATGCAAAGTGCCGAGCACCAAATGGCCCGTTTCGGCTGCAGTCAAGGCCAAGCGAATGCTTTCCAAATCCCGGAGCTCGCCCACCAAAATCACATCGGGGTCTTCGCGCAGCGCCGAGCGCAATGCATTGGCAAAACTTAAGGTGTGGCCGCCCACCTCGCGCTGCTGAACCAGGCAACGCTTGGGCGTGTGCACAAACTCAATGGGATCTTCAATGGTCAAAATGTGTTTGGCTTCGGTTTGATTGAGCCAATTCACCATGGCCGCAAGCGTAGTGCTTTTGCCCGAGCCCGTAGGCCCGGTCACCAACACCAGGCCGCGCGGTTTGTTGGCTAACTCTGCAAACAGCTTGGGCGCGCCAAGCTGATCCAGGTTCGGCATATCGCGCGCAATGGGGCGAAAGGCGACCGAGGCCCCACGCGCCTGCCAAAACACATTGGCTCGAAAGCGAGATACGCCCGCAAGCTCAAACGAAAAATCGCACTCGCGTTGGGCTTCAAAACGGGAACGCTGAGATTCATTCATGAGCGACGCAGCGGCGGCTTCAATGTCTTTGCTGTGCAAGGGCTCTTGCGACACCGGCAGCAAATCGCCATCAACCCGGATCATGGCGGGCGTGCCCGATGATAAGTGAAGGTCAGACGCTTTGCGCGCAATGGTTTCGCGCAACAGAGTTTCAATGTTCATGGCTAATTGTGGCCCAGACCCGCGCTATCTCGGAAGAGACGGCTGCAAACGATTCAAACGGTCACGCGCAAGGGTTTCCAGCGCAGGGGGCAAATCGGCTTGCTCCAGGGCCTGCGAAAAGGCCTGCGCTGCGGCGACCGAATTGCCCTGCGCCTGAAGCGATACGCCAAGGCCCACCAGCCAACGCGAGGAATTCGGCCCGATGCGCAAGGCGTCAACAAAAAGCTTTGAGGCCTGGGCATGCTGGCCCTTTTGCTGCAGCAAGGTCGCCAACATGGCCAGGTACGGCGCATCGCTTAAGGCATGCGGCAAGCCCTGCGAGAGCGAACCAATGGCAGCATCGGTCTCTCCGCCTTGCAGCTGTGCATGGGCCAGGCTCATGTAAAAACCCGACTGCATTGGCGCGATTTGAATGCCTTGTTGCAGCAAGGCCTTGGCTTGCGGCCACTTGCGTTCTTCGATCAACACGCGCGCAAGCAGCTGTCGTGCATCGTGATTGACAGGTTGCAAGGCGAGCGCTTCGCCTAAGCGCTCTTGCGCCAGGCCTGAATTGCCCGCACGAATCAACTGAGCGGCTTCGCGATAAAGCGCCGCAGATCGCTGCTCGGCAGACACGGTTTTGGCCATGGTAGCGGGCGGCTTTGCGGCAGGCTTAGGCGCAGGTTTCGGCGCAGGGTTAGGGGCAGCAACAGGCTTGGGTTTTTCAACGGGTTCAGGCGGTGGTGCCGGCGGGGTAACGGGTGGCGCCGGTGCAGGCGCAGGCTCTAAGGGCAAGGATTCGATTCGTGAAGTGTCCACCACCGGAACCGGCGGCAAAGGCGCGATCCCAGTATTCATGCGCTCGAACCAAAACCACAGTGCTGCTGCAGCAGAAAACGCCAACACCAAAAACAACCACAGAAACGATTTCTGCCGATGCGTGGGCACCTGCACGCCGGACAAATTCGGCTGAAGATTTTGGCCGGAAGGCAGCTTGCCTTTGCGGGCATCGAGGTCGCGAAGCGCTTTATTGATCAGGCTCACCGAAACACTCCGCGATCAATTAAGAGCCAAACGATTGAGGCCGCCAGCACAATTAGCCACACCACCATGCGTCCTTTGAAATGCGGGTCTTTCTCTAAGGCTGGTGTATCGCGAATCGCTGCATTCACATCGCTAAGCCCCACCTGTTTACGGCCTTTGCCATAGGCCGACAGCAACGCCTTATGCGCCACAATGTTCACAAGCCTTGGCACACCCTTGGTGGCTAGGCGAATGCGCCAAATGGCGAGCCTGGAAAAAAGTGCGGGCCCGTCGTAGCCTGCTACCGACAATCGGTGCTCAATGTATCGGCCGAGCTCCTCTTTGTGCAAAGCCGACAGCTGGTGTTGAAAGGTAATGCGCTGGCGCAGCTGTCGCACCGAGTCCTGATTTAAACGATCTTCAACTTCGGGCTGGGCAAACAAGATCACTTGCAAGAGCTTTTGCTTTTCGGTTTCTAAATTGGTGAGCAAACGCAAAGCTTCCAGCGTTTCCGTGGCCATGGCCTGCACTTCATCCAAACACACAATGGCCCGACGGCCATCGCGGCTCAGGTCAATTAAGCGCTCAAAAATAGCGCGAACCAGCTGCTGCTGATTCGTGCTGATGGCAGCCACCTGGCTCACTCCCAACTCGGTGGCCACCTCTGCCAACAAGCCGTTGGGCTCAAGGTAGGGGTTGGGAATATAGGCAATCTTGAATTCGGGATCCAGACTTGCCATGAGTTTTCGACACAGCATGGTTTTGCCTGTGCCCACATCGCCCGTGATTTTTAAAAAACCTTCACCCGTGCGCGCAGCCACCAGCAAAGTATTCAAGGCCTCTTGGGCCGGCGTGCTTGAGAAAAAGAATTCGGTGTCGGGCGTGAGGCTAAACGGGTATTCGCGCAGACCGAAGTGAGTAAGGTACATCCCTGCCCTTGCGCTTACCGAGTGGCCGCGGGCTGCGATGCGCCGCCCATGTTCATGATGCGATCGCGCGCAGCGCCAATTTCCTGCGCCCACGCCTGATCATCTTTCACAATCGTGGCACGCAGCAAAATCACCAGCTCCCGCTTGACCGATTCCTGCTGGCCTTTGTTAAACAGTGCCCCCACGCCAGGCACATCGCGCACGCCCGGAATGCCAGCCCGGCCATCCGAGGTTTCTTCTTTCATAAGCCCGCCAATCACAATCACTTGACCATCGCGGGCACGCACTACGCTATCGGTTTCGTTAATGCTATTGCGAGCAAAGGGCACGCGGGTTGCATCGCCTGTTAGCAAGCCGGTCTTTTCAACCTCACTTACCGTATTCACCATGGAGTGCACATGCAAGGTGATGTTGTCTTCTGCGTCGACCTGAGGCGTGACATCTAGAGAAATTCCCGAAAAAAACGGCTGATACACCAGGCTTGGGTTCACGGTAATGGGCTGAGAGCCTGCCCCCGCGGTTTGAGAGCCGCCAGAAATATTGGTGACAAAGGGCTCTTCAGTGCCCACTTTAATAACGGCTTTTTGATTGTTAATCGCGGCAATCCTTGGGCTCGACAGCACAAAGACCTTGCCTTGTGACTCTAAAAAGTTAATGAGTGCAGCAAAATTACGGGCCTGCACGGCAACGCCTAAGCCTTGGGAAAACGCATTGGCCTGTTGCACGCCCACCAGAGTCGTGCCCAGCAAATCACCGAGCGTCGTGGTGGCGCTTACCCCCCCACCGCTTGCACCTGGGTTAACTGTGACCGCGCCAGGCGAGGCCCCCACCGAAAACCGCGCATTGCCATTGCGAAACGCTGCCCAGTTAATGCCCTGCTGAGCATCTTTATTGAGCGCGACATCGATGATCTTGGCTTCAATAATCACCTGTCGTGTTACCGCCACTTGCATAGAGGCCAAGAGCTGATCCACCATGCGCAACTCATTGGGCATGGCCCGAACCAGCAAGGTGCCGCTCATTTGATTTACCGTTAAGCGACGGCCCTCGGGGCAGCCCTCAGAGCCTCGCAAACGCTCACCCACTTGTGACTCTCCTGGAAAACTCACATCGGCCCGAGACACCACGCCCGATTGCGAAACTGCCGAGCGCGTGGCTGCGCCAGCCGTTGCCTTTGGAATTGCGCAGCCCAAAATAGTGCGCAAGGCATCTTCAGCCTCACCCCAGAAATCTGCGCGCACCGAAGTGGTTAAGCCCGATGCTTGCACCGACGCATAAGAACTGCCGGAAGTGGTGGTGCCTGACACCCCGCTGGTGGTGGTGCCTGCAGTGCCCACCGAGGCGCCGCCAATGACTTGCAAATCACTGACACCGCGGCGCTGGCCCACGATGTAATCCACCCGATACAAACGCGTTTGCAAGCTTGAAGGCTCCACGATAATGCGATTGCCCGCAACGGTGTATTCCATATCGGTGACTGCACGAATCGAATCCAGGGCTTCAAACAAGGTGACATTTTTCAAATTCAAGGAGATCAGCGGATCTGGTGCCGGCGCCCCGGCGCTTGGCCGAATCAACAGGCTGTATTGCGTGCCCGCGACAACGCCCGCGAGCACTTCGCCCAAGGGCGCCTCAGTCACCACCAAATCAAAGCGGGGCGAAGCGCTTTGTCGTGCCGAAGCCGGCACGGCAGAATCCAGCGAAGGCTGAACCAGTTCATTAAACGCCTGCGCGGAAAGGGCAGCACCAGCGCTTGCAGTGTTTGGGGCAGACCGCTGATCGGCCGCCCTATTCAAGTCACGACTAATTCGCTGCTCAACGCTTTGATCTGCCGGCGGATACGTCGATGAACAACCCGCCAGCGCCAGCACTGCAATGACTGCAAACAGTCGCGGCCTCATGGCTTTGCCTTTGACGGAGTGATCGTGACGCGAGGGCTGATCGACATCAGTTCTTCGGCCCCGTTGATCTGAAGCCTCACCCCTTTCGGACTGATTTGCATGATGCGCCATTGATCGAATGTATCCCCCTGTTTCAGGACCACGCCATCGATGACTGCGTGCCGCTGATCCTTTGAAATCACCAGCACTCGAACCACGGGGCGCACTGGCACCACCGACTCGGCACTGGACTGCGCCTGAATTATCGCCTGAGGCGGACGAAATGGGTCTTTTAGGGGCTGTGCAGCCCCAAACGCCGGGCCCAACAAAGGAAAAAGAAGGATCGCTCGCTTCATTGAGCACCTTCCGACAGTGGTGGTGAAAATAACAGCACGGTCACTTTCGCCGAAAGCTGTGGGTAGTTGTTTGCTGACACGGCAAGATCCGACCAAAAAAGCCAGGGGGCTGCCATTTGCGCTCGGCTTAAAAAGCTCACCAGCTCGGAATAGCCGCCTTGAAGTTCGAGCTCGAAGGCCTGAGGGGTTGCCAAAACCGCTTTATCGCTCGATGTTATTGATCGCGAAGGCAAGGTTTTAAAACCTTGCACCATGGCTGTGGGACCAGGCTGCCCCGAGAGCAAGGCCAGCACCTTTTCGCCGCCCAAGGGCGGGCCCGACAAGGCCGCCCGAAGCCGCACGACCGATTGCTGCACCAACTCAAGCCGGCGCGCATCCATTTCTTGGCGCTGACAATCTTGCGGCGAATCTGCCGGATCAACAATTTCTTGCGCCGCCAGGGTATAGGCGTTAATGCTGATCTCAAGCGAGCCTTGCTGCGAGCGGGCCAATTCCAACTTGTCAATCACCGGCAAAATCAACATGAAATGCGCCAGTGCATACAAGGCCACCCACAACACCGCGGCGCTTAGCCACTGCTCTCGAGCACTCATTCGAGAGAAGCGCTCAATAATCCAGGTGTAAAGGGTGGGCATCGTGGTCTAAGCCTGCTTCAATAAAGTCGAAACCTGATCTGATTCCCGCTCGCTTCAGGACGCGACAGCTCCATGGCCTGAAGGCTAATTCCAAAAGGCGCGATCGCAAGGTTTAAATCCTGGGCATAACGGGAAACCGACTCCATATTCAGTGCATGGCCCTCCAGGGCTAATTTGCGGCCGTTTTGATCCACTGTGATCGCGCTCAGCCAGACAGTGTCGGTGTGGGCGTCGCTAATGGCGGCGAACAATTCGGCATGGCGCCACAGGCTTCCCGACTCGCCCTTTTCAACCAAAGCCCACAGTTCGGGCTCTTTTGCCCGCTCTTGTTTTAGCCGAGCGATCAGCGCCACCGGAACAGAAGTTGGCCCACAACTCGATTCCGCCATATCCGCCAGATTAAGTTGCACTTGCGCAAGATCATCGCGAAGACTTTTGTTTTTTCGCTCGACTTCGGCAACACGCTGTTGAAACACCAGTGCAACAACGGCGACTGCAAGCAACACCCCCACCGCGCCGAAAAGCCCCACGCGCATGGCAAGCGGCATGGCAGGCGGTCGAATTAACAAGTTAATTTGGCGGCTCATGATCGACCCCCCAAATATCTCAAACCGGCACCCAGCACCCTAAAAAAAATCGCCTGATTTGCAGGAGTCTTTAGCGCCACGCATGGGCCCCAATCGAAAATTCCAGAAAGGTCGATCTCTTGCGTGGGCAACAACAAACGGTTGGCCAAGGCATGACCAAAACCAATGCTGCGCACACGCGGCGCCAAGGACACCGAGTCAATGCGAATAAACGGCTGGTCACGTCGCACAGAATCCATTGAGCGTTGAACCTCCAAGGCAACACGGTCGAACTCGCGTGCGACTTGCGTTGGATCGCTGCTCTCATCAAACAACAACTCTGGAATGGAATGCACATGATAGAGCTCGCCTTGATAGGTCACCGTGGCATGCACACCCTTTGAATCGGCCGCCACCAAAAAACAGCCCCTGCCTTGCGTTTCTAACAGGCCTGCGATATTGCGTTGTGCGGTGACTGCAACATCGATTGCTTTCAACTTGATACCGGCCTCTCGAAAAGCAGTCTGCAACGCCATGATTTCTGCTCTTTGTGCAGTGATCGCAAACACTTGGCGAGCCCGCTTTTCCGAGCCAGGCGCAAGGGGTATTTCAACCCAATCGACGCAGGCTTGACCGTCAGAAGCCATGGGCAAGGCCGAGATCGACCAACGCAGGCTTTTTTCCAGCTCCTCGGGCTTCACGGGGGGGCGATCGACGCGCAAGATCTCGAAATCACCGGCCGGCAAGACCAATGCGGGCTGAAAGCCTGTGAGCTGAACCGATTTTGCTGCGTTGGCCAACTGGGCCGCCAGTGGGCTTGCCAAATCTCGTTTGGCGTTAAAACAGGAACGCACCTGTGGCTTGGCGCCGGGCCGGGAAGGGGGAGAAATGCTGACGGCCACGATGTCCTCGCTGATTTCAAAGACAGTCCAGCCGCGGGGTTTGGGCCTAAACAGTTCGGGCCAAGAAAATTTCATGCCTGACTTTAAATGCCTTTTTCAACATTTATAATGCCTGCAGTTTAAATCCTCGAGGGAGTTGCACCAATATGGCCAAAATTGCACATTCAAAGCCTTCTGGCTTGACCTTAATCGAACTGGTCGTGGTCATGATCATTATCGGCATTTTGGCCGCTATTGCCGTGCCGGCCTATGTCGATTTGCGCGATGAGGCCAAACAAGCGAAAGCCGATGCAACCGCAGCGAGCCTGGCCACTGCGGCGCTGCTGCAGTACACGGAATCTCTGCTGAAAAATGAAACGCCCTCAACGGTTTGCAGTTCGGTCGCAACCAAAGTCACCCCCAATGTTGCAACCCCGGCCACGATTACATTCAAATCCACGGGGATTTGCACCTACGACGCCGACGGAACAGATACATACAAATCAGACTTCGTCTTTCCTGGTGCGGCTTCGTAAGTCAAGCGTCTGGGGGCCCAACGATCGCGATTCGCTCACGACCTTCAGGAGTTAGCCTGCTCGAAGTCGTGTTGCTGGTGCTGTTGTTGGGCATTGTTTACCTGATCGTTTCGCCCCAAATCCCCAGATCCGACGAAACCTCACTGAGCACCCAAGCCCAGACCGTGGCCAACCACTTACGCAGGGCCCAGACGCTCGCGCTGAGCCAAAACCAAAGCCTTTGCGTTGAGGCAGCCAGCGCGCACTACAAGATCACATTGGCGCCCGGTAATGTCTGCTCGGGCAGTGCCATTAACGACCCGGTAACAGGCCAGCCCTACGTGGTGGCCCTCGGCCAGAATGTGCAGTTAACCGGCACGGCAACACTGTTAATCACCAGCCAAGGGGTGCCGGCCACGGCAGCAGCCTACACTCTGACCACGGGCGACTCGAGCCAATCCGTTGCCGTTTCGATTACCCAAGGCAGCGGGCTTGTTACTATTAACAACACGCCTTAGTGTTTCACTTAATAATTCAACCAAAACCCGCATGCGCTTTCATTTTGCAACACGATCGGCAGCACCCAAAGGGCTCACCTTGATTGAATTGGTCGTGGTCATGGTGATTATTGGCATTTTGGCGGCCATTGCCGTGCCGAACCTGATCGATCTGCGAGATGAAGCCAATCAAGCCAAAGTCAACGCGACGGCTGCAAGCTTGGGCACCGCAGCGGCCTTGTACTATGCAGAAACCATCTTGGGTGGCTCAACGCCTTCCACCTCGTGCAGAACGGTGGCCACTCGAGTCTCACCGCCGGTGACCGATACCAACATTACCTATGTCTCTGCAGGCTTGTGTCGCTACACCGAGGGGGCGCTTTCGGCAGATTTTGCCTTTCCCAACGCTGCAAGCAACTAAGGCCTTCGGCTCCAGCCGGCTTCATCGGAAGCGAGCTCGTGCCAGGCCCTCGGCCTGACGAGATAAGTATTGCCAAGCTTGTCAAGAAAGAACACGACATCGACAACCCGTTGAACATCTTGCAGCACCGCGCGCACGCGCACTTTGCAAAACTCATCACCCTGCACTTTCACATAGGGCGAGTCTAAAAACGGGTCGAAGTACGGCACGGGTGTCTCAAAATACACAAACCCTTGATCAAACTGGTAAGGCCCCATGCCCGGCAAGCCCACACACACGGTTTCAAAATTTTTGCTTTTTTCATTTGTCGAAGTGTCAAGCCAGCCTGCGGCGTATTCCACACCGCTTTCTGCCACCATTAATGCAGACATGCTTCGATGAATCAGAATTGAATCACCTGCGCGATTGCCCAAAATGCCAAGGGTCTGGCTCAGGATAAAAAAAATCGCAACGATCAAAAATGCAATCGCTGGGATCGACACAAAACCTGCTGCTCTTTTATTCATTTCAAGTTTCGCAAGGCTACGCTGGAGTGCATAGCCACCGCTGGGCTATCCAACGGCTGATGGGTAAAGGTAAATCGTACTTGTCTGACCGTAGTCACCGAGGTGGTGGGCTGCTCGGCCGCGGTGTAATAGCCAAACAACACTGCCCCCGTTTCGCCAGGCAAGCCTGCCGAAACATTGGTGATCATAGACGAGCCGTTTAACAACAGCTCATTTTGCGCCAGGGCAATCGACACCGTTTGCACCGTGCCTTGAACATTTTTTTCAAACACCAATTCATTGGGCTGCATGGTTAACACCCGATAGCCTTTGCCCTGAACGCGCACCTCGCGAATTTCGCGGGTCATGCGCTCCGTCGCAATGTGTGCAGCCGACAATGCCTGGCTGTCGGCCGTTGCCACCTTCGACGCCACGACACTGTCGGAAATCATGTTGCTGCCCACCGCCAACAAAATGCCCAGCAAAGCAATTGAAATCACCACTTCTAAAAAAGTGAGTCCGCGAGCTGCTGTCATGGGTTGTAATCCACAAACTGAATTTGCACGGGTGCCAACGCTGGGCCACCTGTTTTAGAAATTGAAATGCGAATGGGCGTACACACCCTGCCGCGTGGGCAACACCCCGCCGGCAAGGTGCAGCTCGTTGGGTTCGTGGTTCCGGGGGTGGCCGGCGGGCCCGCATAAGGCGTGCCCACGACAACGGTTGGCGGGTCAAACCCCATGTCCACAACCGTAGAGCAGATGTTGGGGTTTAGGCTCGCATAAACATTTCCGCGGCGGGTCATTAGAATGCGTTCGGCGCATTCCTGCATGAGTGCTACCCCTTGATGCTGGGCATGGGTCTGATCTCGCTGCACAAACAACACCCCCACCAAGATCACCATGGCGGCTGCGGCGCTGCCCAACACCAGCACCGCCACCACAACCTCGATCAAGGTAAAGCCTTTGGGCAAACGGTCCGCCTGACTCATGAGGCGCAGTGTACCGCCATCTGCAAGATTGGCTTAGACTACTTTCCCATGGACAATCTAACGTGCCCCACCCTTGGCGAGCTTTTGAAAACCCAGGGCGTGATCTCTGAAGAGCAGCTCAACCAGGCCTTAGCCGAACAAAAAAGCTCCGGCCGAAAGATCAGCCAAATCCTGATCGACAGCAACTTTGCGAGCGAGGAGCAAGTGGCCAAGGCCTTGGCGACTCAGCAAGGCATTAGTTATGTCGACCTGAATAAATTTGAATCCGACCCCACCCTGGTGCTGGGCTTAAGCGAGCTGCAATCGCGGCAATTTCGCGCCATGGTGCTGGAGGATCGCGGTGAAACATATTTGGTGGGCATGGTCGACCCCAGCAATGTCAGTGTTCAGGATTCGATCGCACGGGTGCTCAAACGCCCCATTGAAGTGGCCGTGATTACCCAAGAACACCTGGCGAATGCGATCGAACGGCTTTATTCCAAGCAGGTTGAGATTGGCGAAGCGATCCAGCAGTTTCAGTCCGATACGGAAAATGTCGTCAATGCCATTGACTTGTCCCAAGTGGTCACAAAAATCGATGGTGAAGAGGCGCCTGTTGCCAAACTGTTGTATTCCATGTTTCGCGAGGCGCTGCGCCTAAGGGCTTCCGACATTCATATTGAGCCGCAGGCAAAAAAGCTGCGCATTCGTTACCGCATTGACGGCGTATTGCACACCCACATCGAAACCGATCTGGCGATTGCCTCGACATTGGTCGTCAAGCTCAAGCTATTGGCAGGGCTCGATATTTCAGAAAAACGCCTGCCCCAAGATGGACGGCTTAGCATTCAACTCGATTCGCGCACGCTGGATGTGCGAATGTCCACCATGCCCACTCAACACGGCGAGTCGGTCGTGCTGCGGCTGTTGATTCAAAGTCAAAGCATGCGAGACCTGGCGGCCCTGGGCATGCCTGCCGAAATGCTCGAGCGTTTTTACCAAATCATCACGGCCCCCAATGGCATTGTGCTGGCCGCAGGGCCCACCGGCTGCGGCAAAACCACCACGCTGTATGGCGCACTGTCGCGAATCAATCACCCCGATGTCAAAATTCTGACCTGCGAAGACCCCATTGAATATCGAGTTGCCGGCATTAACCAAGTGCAGGTCAATGAAAAAGTGGGCCTGACATTCCCACGGGTGCTGCGATCATTCCTGCGCCAAGACCCCGATGTATTGTTGGTCGGTGAAATTCGTGACAAGGAAACCGCCGAGATTGCCGTGCGTGCCGCCATGACCGGGCACATGGTGCTCTCAACCCTGCACACCAACGATGCCATCAGCGCCCCGTTGCGATTAATCGACATGGGCGTGCCGCCGTACTTGATTGCGGCAACGCTGCGCGCCGTCCTGTCGCAGCGCCTTGTCCGGCTGGTATGCCCGCACTGCGCAGTGCCCGCTACCCTGACTGCAGACCAGGAAGAGTGGCTGCGCCGGTTTTTCCATGACAAGCCACAACCGGGCAAATTCATGGTGGGCAAAGGCTGCGCCCACTGCGAAAACACTGGGTATTACGGCCGCATCGGAATATTTGAATTGCTGGAAATTAACCGGGAGCTTGCCAAAGCCCTGCAGCATGGCGCTCCCGAAGAATTCGAGACCTTGGCTCGCGAACAGCTGGGCGCCCAAAGCTTGTTACACCACGGCATGGCCCTGGCCCTTGAAGGCAAGACCAGCATTTCAGAGATTATGAAAAATGTGTTTTTGCTCGAGTAGCGGATCTTGAATGGAGATTTATCGATACCGCGGCCGTGACCGTCAGGGTAATTTGGCGCAAGGCGCACTCGAAGCCGATAGTGAGGATGCCGTTGCCAAATGGATGCTCGCTTCAGGCCTGACCCCGCTGGATATTGAGCAGGAAAAGAAGGCCCGGCTAACGCGCAAGGCATCGCCAACACCGGCCGACTTGTTATTGTTTACGCGACAGTTAGGCGCCATGATCAAGGCTGGGGTTCCCATGATTCAGGCCACCCTTAGCCTGAAAAACACCAATCAAAATCCCCGAATGCAAGGCTTGTTTGAATCCCTGGCCGATGACTTAAACCGAGGCAAAGAGCTAAGTGCTGCGCTGGCGGCACACCCCAAGGCCTTTGATGACTACTACATCAACATGGTGCGTGTGGGCGAAGGCACGGGCCGGCTTGAAGAGATTTTTGAGCGGCTTTTTAGCCAGCTTGATTTTGAACGACGCTTAAAAATGCGCGTGCAGGAAGTGGTGCGCTATCCAAGCTTTGTATTAGTGGCGATTGGCGTGGGCTTGGTCATTGCCATGGTCTATATCATTCCAGCGTTTTCACGACTTTACGCAAGCCTTCAAGCCACACTTCCCTTGCCCACTCGAATTCTGATTGGCGTTTCCGATTTTGTGGCCGCCAATGGATGGGGGTTGTTGGTGTTAGTGGCAGTAGTCGTGGCCGCTATTTTTCAGGCCAAAAAGAACAAAGCGTTTTTGCTGGCCTGGGATCGGCTCAAGCTAAAAATCCCGGTGGTGGGCAGCCTGTTGCGCAAGGCAGCCGTAGCCCGCTTTTGCCGCAGCCTGAGCATGGCGCTCAAAAGCGGTGTGCCCATTATCAGCGCGCTCACCCTGTGTTCACGCGTGACCTCAAACGCGTATGTCGAGTCTCGCGTGCTGGTCATGCGCGATTCAATCTCGCGTGGCGAACCCTTGATTCGCGGTTTTACCCTTGCGGGAATTCTGACCCCCCTTGAATTGCAAATGGTGGCGGTGGGCGATGAGACCGGTAATGTCGAGGGCATGATCGATCAGTTATCAGTGCTTTACCAAGAAGAGATCGAATGGGAATCGAGCCGATTGGCCCAGACACTAGAGCCCATTTTGTTGGTCTTTATGGCGAGCTTGGTATTGGTGCTGATCTTGGGAATTTTCCTACCCATGTGGAATTTAAGCCAAGCGATTCGTTAACGCTCGCTGCGGTTGCGCTAAGCGATCTCGATCCAATCAAAACCTGCTTGCTGATTGGCAATCGCCAATCGGGCTTGGCGATTCAGTGCCGGCAAAAGCGCCTGAGTTGCCAGCTCTACAGTGTTGTTGTGTCGGCTCAAATGTGCCGCAATCAACACCTGAAGACGCGACTGGTCAATCGCTGCTACTAACCCTGCGGCCGCTGCATTGGATAAATGGCCGTACGGCCCTGCAATCCGAGATTTCAGTGCGGGCGGATAGTCGCTGTTGGCTAACAAAATTTCGTCGTGGTTGGCTTCAAGAAAAAACGCATCCAGGCCACCCAGCATCGATTCAATAAAAGGCGTAGATTTGCCAAGATCGGTGAGCACACCCAAACGCTGGGCTTGGCTTTGCACCACCAACTGCACCGGCTCGCGGGCGTCGTGCGGAACAGGAAAACAATGCAAGGTGAGTGCGCCTAATTCCAACACTGCGTGGCTATCGATTTCGTAGGTTTGAACGCCGCTCCAGAACTCTTGGCCACAGCCTGCGAATGTGCCGTGCGAGGCCAACACCGGAATACCTGCACGGCGCGCCACACGGGCCACGCCACCCACATGATCGTTGTGCTCGTGAGTGACAAAAATAGCATCGAGATCCGTGAGCGCCAAGCCGCGCTGCTCAAGCCGCTCTTGCAAAAGCTTTATGCCCAAGCCGCAATCGATTAACACTCGCGTGGGGTCCGCGCCATGCCTTGCGCAAGACTCCACAACAAGCGCATTACCCTCGCTGCCGCTTGAAAGACTCGTAAACCGCATCGTAAGAGGTGTCAGGCAACAAGGTGTCAGGCACCGAGGCCTGCCTCGGTGCCTGACACCTTACTTACTTATTTGAGTTGCTCAAACAATACTTTGAGCATGCGCTGGGCGTTGGTGTCATTGGCCGGATTGCCATTTTTATCGAGCACACTCACCGCAGAAGAATTCACACCCTTGGCCAACACCTGTACGCGATATTGCTCGGCGGATTCACTGCCGGGCCGCGAAGAGAACATGCGCGAGAAAAACCCTTGCTTTTCGCCTTCGTCTTGCACAGTGGGGTCGCGATAGCGTACAAAGAACAAGCCCTTGGCGCGGTCACGGTCTTCGACGGTAAAGCCAAGCCGGTCAATGGCCACGCCCACTCGGCGCCATGCGCGGTCAAACGACTCAGAAATTTCAATGGACGAGGCGCTGCCCGTGCGAACAATGGTGGCCGCTGGCGCGGCCTGCGGCGCCTGGGCCATGAGCGTTGCAGCGCGCGACTCTTCGGCACCTAAACGCAGCATGAGCCTGCGCAAAAACTCGGCTTCGAGTTCACGATCCGCGGGCCGGTTAGTCCAGGTGCTTTTGACATCGGAAGAAGTCACTGAAGCAATTTCCACCACGCCACGGTGGCTGATCACAATTTCAGTTTGGTTGGCCGAGGAACGATCCAAGCGGGTTCGAAATTTATCGCGCTCGCCAGTGTCGTAGAGTCGATCAAATACTTTGCCGATGGTGCGGCGAATAATGTCTTCGGGAATTTTGGCGCGGTTTTCTGCCCAGTCGGTTTCAATCAAGCCAATGGCCGGATCTTCAACCGCCAAGACGAACCCATTATCGAGCCAGAACTGGCGCACCACCGGCCAGAGTTTTTCTGCGGGCTGCTCCACCACCAAGACCCGCTGATCGGCCTGCCGCTCAATACGCATGCCCGATACCGCCGGCAATAAAGTGGTGTCCGATTTTTTCGGCTCTGCACGGGTACGATCAAATTCAGCACGGCTGGCACTGCCCGAGGCGGGCATGGCGAACCGATCATCGCGACGAGGCGAGACCAGATCGGGCGGAACCTCAAGGGTATTGGCCTTGGTTTGAGTTGCTGATTGATAGTCGATGTCGTTGGCCGACATGACACCGCAGCCCGATAAGGCCACCACTGACAAGGGGGCGATCCATTTGGCAAACCTGCCGACAACAAGCTTCATGCAATGACTCCAAGTTCCCTGAGCGCTGACTCTACCACCGACTGAGCGGGCTTTGAGAGCTCGACCAACGGCAGGCGAATCCCCGACTTGGTCTTGCCCATTCTGGCCAAGGCCCACTTGACGGGAATGGGGTTGGCCTCGATAAACATGGCCCGATGCAAGGGCAAGAGCTTGGACTGAAGATCGGCTGCCTGCTTTGCATTGCCTGCCATGGCCAGTGCACACAATTTCGACATGAGATCGGGCACGACATTCGCGGTAACTGAAATATTTCCGTGGCCCCCCATGAGCATGAGGGCTGCGGCCGTGCCATCGTCGCCACTGTAGACCGCGAACCCCTCGGGGGCTTCGCGCAGCAGCCAGAGACCGCGCTCGATATTGCCCGTGGCATCTTTAATTCCGACAATGTTCGGAACCTGTGCCAAACGAATCGTGGTGTCATGCGAAAGATCGGCCACGGTGCGGCCCGGCACGTTATACAAAATCACCGGTAGATCCACGCGCTCGGCAATCGCCTTGAAATGTTGGTAAAGGCCTTCTTGCGTGGGCTTGTTGTAATACGGCACTACCTGAAGGCTTGCCTGCGCGCCAAGCTTTGCCGCTTCGGCAGTGAGCTCAATGGCTTCAAGCGTTGAATTGGCGCCCGTGCCCGCAATGACCGGGATTCTTCCGGCAACTTGCTCGACTGTGACCCGAATTAATTCCAGATGCTCATCGACATCGACCGTTGGCGATTCGCCCGTGGTGCCCACGGCCACAATCGCATTGGTGCCTTGCTGAACATGCCAATCGATCAGCGACCGATAGCTCTGAATATCCAGGCTTCCATCGTCATGCATTGGCGTGGCAATCGCCACAAGACTTCCGGTAATCATGTGCTCTCCATGGCGCATGTGCGCCTTGCTTAGCTGTAATCCAACCCCATGGCCTCGCGAACATCGCGCATGGTCTGGCGCGCAAGCTCACGGGCTTTTTCCGAACCATCAGCCACGATGCTTCGCAATAAATCGGTGTCTTCTTCGTAAGGCTTGGCCCGCTCAAGAAACACCTTTTGCTCGGCTAACACCGCATCGATCACCGGCTGCTTGCACTCCAGACAACCAATGCCTGCGCTCGTGCAGCCTTCTTGAACCCATTTGCGGCACTCATCGGTGGAATAAACCTGATGCAGCTGCCACACTGGGCAGCGATCGGGACTGCCGGGATCGGTGCGACGCACGCGCGCAGGGTCTGTGGGCATGCGCTTGATCTTTTGAACAATGCTGTCGGGCTGCTCGCGCAGGCCAATGGTGTTGTTATAACTCTTGGACATTTTTTGCCCATCTAAGCCGGGCATGCGTGAGGCTTCGGTGAGCAAGGCTTGCGGCTCCACCAAAATCAAGCGACGCCCGCCTTCGAGGTAGCCAAACAAGCGCTCGCGATCATCCATGGTCAGGTTTTGAGCGCCCTGTAATAGCGCCTTGGCCGATTCCAGCGCTTCTTCATCGCCTTTTTCCTGAAAGCGATCGCGCAACTCGTTATAGAGCTTGCTGCGACGGCCACCCAGTTTTTTCACAGCCTCTTGCGCCTTTTCTTCAAACTTGGGCTCGCGGCCATACAAGTGATTGAAACGACGGGCGACCTCTCGCGTGAGCTCGACATGCGGCACTTGGTCTTCGCCCACCGGCACATGGGCTGCGCGATAAATCAGGATGTCGGCCGATTGCAGCAAGGGGTAGCCCAAAAACCCGTAAGTGGCCAGATCGCGATCAGCAAGCTTTTCTTGCTGATCTTTATAGGTTGGCACACGCTCAAGCCAACCCAGCGGCGTGCACATGGAAAGCAACAGGTGAAGCTCGGCATGCTCGGGCACACGAGACTGAATAAACAAGGTGGCCTGGCTGGGGTCGACCCCAGCAGCCAGCCAATCAATGAGCATGCCCCAGACATTGTCAGAAATGATCTCGGGCTCGTCGTAATGGGTGGTGAGAGCGTGCCAATCGGCAACAAAGAACAGGCACTCGTACTCGGACTGAAGCCGGACCCAGTTCTTTAACACCCCGTGATAGTGGCCCAGATGCAGGGCCCCGGTGGGCCGCATGCCCGATAAAACGCGTTGTGGATACATTTGTTTGAGATTTTATCAGTGGACCCAGCCGTGCCAGACGGGGTGGGTGGCATCGGGCAGCGGGGGCACCGCGCCGGCATCGAAGCGGCTCTCGCCCGGGGCATGAAAATCACTACCCCGAGAGGCATGCAGGCCGTGTTCAACGGCCAGGCGCTGATAGCGCCGGGCCTCCGTATCGGAATGGCTGCCCGTGACCACCTCAATCGCGCTTCCGCCCAGGGCCTTAAATTCATCGACCAGGGCCCAGTGCCCAATGGCCCCCAGGCGATAGCGGGCGGGATGGGCCAGCACGGCCACGCCATTAGCCCCCAGAATCGCACCCACGGCCTTGGTCAGGCTGGTCCACTCATGAGGGGTGTAGCCTGGCTTGCCCGGAGTTAAATAGCTGTGAAACACCGATTGCATGTCGGGGCAGATGCCCTTGGCCACCAAGGCCCTTGCGAAATGGGTGCGGCTGATCAGATCGGGATTGCGCGCCAAGGCCTTGGCGTCTTCCAGCACATTCGGCAGGCCATGGGCCACCAGGCGATTCGCCATTTCCTGGGCACGCGATTGCCGGCCCTGCGCAATGCTAGAGAGCACCTGCTGCAGCGGCGCATGCCCGGGGTCGACATTTAAGCCCACCACATGAATGGTTTCACCGCCCCAAGTCACCGACACCTCAACACCATGGATGTAATGAATGCCCAGGCTTTGCGCGGTCTCGCGGGCCTCGGCTTGGCCAGCCAACGTGTCGTGATCTGTCAACGCCAGTAGTTGCACGCCATTGCCGTGGGCACGCGCCACCACTTCAGCGGGCGATAAAGCGCCATCGGAGGCAGTGGAATGCAGATGCAAATCCACATTCAAATCGTGCGGAAGAAGAGGTTCGTTCACCGTTTCATTTTCCTGCAAAATTGCCCTTTGCGTTGATAAAGGAAATAGCCCATGGCAATTTATGCCCTTGGCGAACACCAGCCCCAAATTCACGACTCGGCCTATGTGGCACCACAAGCCACGGTGATTGGCAAAGTGGTGCTCAAGGAAAACAGCAGCATTTGGCCGGGCGCGACCCTGCGTGGCGACAATGAGCCCATTGTGATTGGCGCAGGCTCGAATGTTCAAGAAGGCGCGGTGCTGCACACCGACCCGGGGTCGCCGCTCACGGTCAACGACAATGTGACTGTGGGCCACCAGGCCATGCTGCATGGCTGCACGGTGGGCGAAGGCAGCCTGATTGGCATTCAGGCCGTGGTGCTCAATAACGCAGTGATTGGAAAAAACTGTTTGATTGGCGCGTGCGCCTTGGTCACAACCGGCATGACGATCCCCGATCGCTCCATGGTCTTGGGTTCGCCTGCAAAAATCATTCGTGAATTAAGCGATGAGGAAATTGCCGGCATGCACCGTGGCATTCATAGCTATGTCGCGCGCGCGGCCTTGTTTAAAAAAACACTGAAACGGATCGATTGACGTGTCAGATCGCTTGTTGAAATTAATGTTTGAAGGCGGCGGCGTGCGTGCGCATTTTGTTCGCATTGACAAAAGCTGGCTTGATGTGGCGAGCCGTCACAGCGAGCCGCCCGAAGTGCTGTCGCTGCTTGGTGAAATGAGCTGTGCCAGCATATTGTTTTCTGCAAGCCTGAAATACCAAGGCTCGGTGATTCTGCAAATTCATGGCGATGGCCCGGTGCGACTTGCCGTGGCGGAATGCAATTCGAAATTGGGGTTTCGCAGCACCGTGAAAATGTCAGAGACACCAGAAGTCAAACCAGGCGCAAGCTGGCAAAACCTGGTGAACCAAAACAATCAGGGCCGCTTTAGTGTAGTGCTTGACCCTAAGGTCGCGGCGCAGCAGCCCTATCAAGGCATTGTGCCGCTTCACCAGGCGGGCTTGGCGCAGGCGCTGGAGTCATACATGAGCCAGTCGGAGCAGCTGCCGACACGGCTTTGGCTTGCCTGTGATGGGGAGCGGGCCGCGGGATTGTTGTTGCAGAAGCTTCCAACCGTCATCGCGAGCCGCGATAGCGGCGCGGCGATTGCCACGGGCCCTTCGGGCCCTCGCAATGACGACCTAAACGTCATTGAGGCCCCGGCAAACGAGCCCATCATTGCGAGGAGGGCAAAGCCCGACGTGGCAATCCACGACGACGATGAGTGGGAACGCCTGATTGCCCTCGCCTGCACCGTCACCCCCGAAGAACTATTAAAAACCGACCCACAAACGCTGCTGCATCAACTGTTCTGGGAAGAAAAACCGCGACTGCTTGAAGACCAAGCCGTTGAATTTTTCTGTCCTTGCTCACGCGAAAAAGTGGGCCGCATGCTGCGCACGCTCGGCACCGAAGAAGTGGCCGACATTCTTTCTGAACAAGGCCAAGTCGAAGTGAACTGTGACTTTTGCAACACCGCCTATGCCTTTGATGCGGTGGACTGCGCCCAGCTTTTTAAGGCGGGCCACCCTTCTGGGGCGACGACGGGCTCGAAGACCCTGCATTAGCAGCCGTCTTGTCGTTTTTAGGCTGGCCCCACTGCAGGAAACGCTCGCCCGGCGCAATCAACCCCAGCTCATAGCGGGCCCGCTCCTCGGCAGCCTTGGGATTTTTTTTCAAGTCGTGCACCTCGGCCTCTAGCTCACGAATGCGTTGCTGGCGGGCCAGGTTTTCTTCTTCTTTCACGGCGACATCGCGCTCCAAGAGCCAGACCCGGATCCAGCCTCCGCTGCCAAACCACAGCGGAAACTGAATCAACACCAAGGCAATGACCAAGACCTTGGTCAGGCTGAGATCCAGCAGTCTTTTTAAAAACCCTGGCGAGCCGGCCATTGCGTGAAAAGCGACTCAGGTACGAATGTTGTAAAACGCATCCATTCCCGGATAGTGGGCGGCATCGCCTAGGTCTTCCTCGATGCGCAGCAGCTGGTTGTATTTCGCAGTGCGATCGGTGCGCGACATAGAGCCGGTTTTGATCTGCAACGCATTAGTGCCCACGGAGATATCGGCAATCGTGGTGTCTTCGGTTTCACCGGAACGATGCGAGACCACGGCCGTATAGCCGGCACGCTTGGCCATTTCAATGGCCGCGAATGTTTCTGACAAAGTGCCGATCTGATTGATCTTAATCAGAATCGAGTTGGCAATTTTCTTTTGAATGCCTTCACGCAAAATCTTGGTGTTGGTTACAAATAAATCGTCGCCCACCAACTGCACTTTTTTGCCCAGCACTTCCGTTAAGTAGGCCCAACCATCCCAATCATTTTCGGCACAGCCATCTTCAATGGTGATGATGGGATACTTGTCGCACCAGCTGGCCAACAAATGCGCAAAGTCTTTTGACGACAGGCTTAAGCCCTCACCTGCAAGCTCGTATTTGCCGTTTTTGTAAAACTCAGAGCTCGCACAATCCAGGCCCAGCGCGACCTGACGGCCAGGCTCATACCCTGCCGCTTCAATGGCCTTGAGAATCATTTGGATCGCCGCTTCGTGGTTTTTGACATTGGGTGCAAAGCCGCCTTCATCGCCCACGGCAATCGACATGTTCTGGTCGTGAATGATCTTCTTTAGGCTATGAAACACCTCGGCGCCATAGCGCACCGCTTCGCGAAATGTTGGCGCGCCCACAGGAATGATCATGAGCTCTTGAAGATCAAGATTGTTGTTCGCATGCGCGCCGCCGTTGATCACATTCATCATGGGCACGGGCAGGCTCATGGGGGCAGAGCCGCCCAGGTAGCGATACAGGGGCAGGCCCGCTTGTTCAGCAGCCGCCTTGGCCACGGCCATGGACACCGCCAACGTTGCGTTTGCGCCCAAGCGAGATTTGTTCTCGGTGCCATCAAGATCAATCAAGGTGCGGTCGATGAAAGCCTGCTCGCTGGCATCGAGCCCCATGAGCGCTTCCGAGATTTCGGTATTGATGTGTTCAATGGCCTGGGTCACGCCCTTGCCAAGGTAACGCGACTTGTCGCCATCGCGCAGTTCAATGGCTTCGCGCGAGCCGGTGGAAGCGCCGCTGGGCACGGCGGCTCGGCCCATAACACCGGATTCGAGCAACACATCGCACTCGACGGTGGGGTTGCCACGGCTGTCGATGATTTCGCGGCCGATGAGATCTACGATTGCGGTCATTTTTTTTCCTTTGGGTTATGTAGATTGCCACGGCCCTTTGGGCCTCGCAATGACGAACTAATAAACGTCATTACGAGCCGCCAAAGGCGGCGTGGCAATCCATGTTTACACCGTCATTGCGAGGGCAACGCCCGAAGCAATCCATCAGTCAAAATTCTCTTCTAAAAACGGCTTCGCTTTCACAGTCTGATCAATTGTCACCAACTGTTCCAACAAATCTCGCATGCGATGCAAGGGCACCGCGTTGGGGCCATCGGACAATGCTTTGGCGGGGTTGGGGTGGGTCTCCATGAACAAGCCCGAAACTCCCACGGCCACTGCAGCCCGCGCCAGCACTGGCACAAACTCGCGCTGGCCGCCGCTGGAAGTGCCCTGCCCCCCAGGCAGCTGCACCGAGTGGGTTGCATCGAACACGACCGGACAGCCCGTTTCACGCATGATTGCCAACGAGCGCATATCGCTCACCAAATTGTTATAGCCAAAACTCACGCCGCGCTCACAGGCTAAAAAACGATCGGGATCAAGGCCGGCCTCCACGGCAGCATCTCGGGCTTTTTGCATGACATTTTTCATATCGCCCGGCGCCAAGAACTGGCCTTTCTTAATGTTCACCGGCTTTCCGCTTTGCGCGACTGCGCGAATAAAGTCGGTCTGGCGGCACAAAAACGCAGGTGTTTGCAAGACATTCACTACAGCTGCCACTTCTGCAATTTCGTTTTCGCTGTGCACATCGGTGAGCACCGGCACATTAAGTTCTTTGCGCACCTTGGCCAAGATATCCAAGCCGGTGTTCATGCCCAAGCCACGAAACGAGGCCCCAGACGACCGGTTCGCTTTGTCGTAGCTCGACTTGAAAATAAACGGAATGTCCAACTCGCCGCAAATTTCTTTGAGCTTTCCTGCGGTATCCATTTGCAGCTGCTCTGACTCGACCACGCAGGGGCCCGAAATTAAAAAGAATCGGTGCTTTAGGCCAACATCAAAGCCGCAGAGTTTCATGCTACCGCCCTTTCTTTTGGCAGGGCCTGTCGGGCGATCGCCGCTTCAATAAAGCTTGTAAACAGCGGATGGCCATTGCGCGGCGTGGAAGTAAATTCTGGATGAAACTGCACGCCCACAAACCACGGGTGCTCGGATTGCGGCAGCTCAACAATTTCGGCAAGCTGCTCATGCGGCGTTTGGGCGGCCACCACCATGCCCGCTGATTCAATCTTGGGCCGCAGCACATTGTTCACTTCGTAACGATGGCGGTGGCGCTCATTGACTGTGTCGCCATAGATCTTATGCGCCAGTGTTCCCGCTTTTACAGGACACTGTTGTGCACCCAAACGCATGGTGCCGCCAAGATCAGAAGACTCGCTGCGCTGTTCGACCCTGCCGTCGGCATTTTTCCATTCGGTGATCAAGGCGATCATGGGTTGCGGCGTGGCGGGATCGAATTCAGTGGAGTTGGCACGGGCCAGGCCGGCCTTGTGGCGGGCATATTCCACCACCGCAAGCTGCATGCCCAGACAAATGCCCAGGTAAGGAATTTTGTTTTCGCGCGCAAACTGAATTGCCGCAATCTTTCCTTCCACACCCCTGCGGCCAAAGCCACCCGGCACCAAAATGGCATCAAAGCCTTGCAGAGATTTCGCGCCCGCAGACTCTAGGGTCTCAGAGTCAATGTATTCAATGGCTACTTTTGATCGGGTATGCATGCCTGCATGAATCAGCGCTTCGGTCAAAGACTTGTACGACTCGGTAAGGTCGACATATTTGCCGACCATGGCAATACGCACGGTTTTTTGTGGGTGCTCTAAGCGCTCGACCAAGTCATCCCAAACACTGAGATCAGAAGGACGGGTCTGCAAGCCCAAGGCCTCGCAAATTAAGTTGTCGAGCCCTTGCTCATGCAAGCGGCGTGGGATGCGATAAATAGAGCTCACATCCTCCACCGAAATGACCGCCTCGCGCGAGACATTGGAAAACAGCGAGATCTTGTCTTTTTCTTCTTCAGGAATGGGGCGATCGGCCCGGCACAGCAGCGCATCGGGCTGAATACCGATCTCGCGGAGCTTTTGCACGGAATGCTGTGTGGGCTTGGTCTTGAGTTCGCCCGCCGAGGGAATAAAGGGCACGAGTGTCAAGTGCACAAAACAAGTATTGCGCCGGCCTACTTTTAAACTTAACTGGCGAATCGCTTCTAAAAATGGCAACGATTCAATGTCACCCACCGTGCCGCCCACTTCCACAATGGCCACTTCGGCCTGATCGGGCTGGCCCACACGGGCGCCCTTGGCAATAAAGTCTTGAATCTCGTTGGTAATGTGCGGAATGACTTGCACCGTTTTTCCCAAGTACTCACCGCGACGCTCTTTGCGCAACACCGAATCGTAGATCTGGCCGGTGGTGAAATTGTTGTGCTTGTACATACGCGCAGAGATAAACCGCTCGTAGTGGCCCAAATCCAAATCGGTCTCGGCGCCATCTTCGGTGACAAACACTTCGCCATGCTGAAAGGGGCTCATGGTGCCCGGATCCACATTCAAGTACGGATCCATTTTGATCATGGTCACGCGCAAGCCGCGCGACTCGAGCAAAGCCCCCAGTGAAGCAGCAGCGATTCCCTTGCCAAGGGAAGAGACGACGCCGCCGGTGACAAATACATACTTGGTCATTCGATAATCGGACAGGCGGTTTTCGCCCGCACCTCCTCCACGGTAACGCCCGGGGCCAGCTCACGCAGCTCCAAGCCTTTGATCGTGACCGACAACACGCACAGATCGGTAATGATTTCGTTGACCACCCCAACGCCAGTTAAGGGCAGGTTGCACTCGGGCAGGATCTTCATGTCTTCGGTGCCATCTTTTTTCTTGGCCGTGTGCTCCATAAGCACCACCACACGATCAACGCCTGCCACCAGATCCATGGCGCCGCCCATGCCCTTGACCATCTTGCCCGGAATCATCCAGTTCGCAAGATCGCCTTTTTCAGACACCTGCATCGCGCCCAAAATCGCCAGGTTAATGTGGCCGCCGCGAATCATGGCAAACGAATCGGCGCTTGAAAAAATCGAAGAACCCTTGAGCGTGGTGACCGTTTGCTTGCCCGCATTGATCAAATCGGGGTTCACTTCTTCTTCAGTCGGGAACGGGCCAATGCCCAGCAAGCCGTTTTCGGATTGCAGCCAGACTTCCATATCAGAAGGCACATAGTTGGCCACCAGGGTAGGCAGCCCAATGCCCAAATTCACATAAAAACCATCGCGCAGTTCTTGGGCTGCACGGGCTGCCATTTGTTCGCGTGTCCAGGCCATTAGCGTGTTGTCCTGTTCTCAATATATTTCGCAGGGTTTTTGTTCACCACAATGCGCTTGACATAAATTCCGGGCGTGTGGATTTCATCGGGATCGAGCTCGCCGTTTTCCACCAGCTCTTCCACTTCCACGATCGTGACCCGGCTCGCCATGGCCACATTGGGGTTGAAGTTGCGCGCCGTCAGGTTGTAGACCAGGTTGCCCGCACGGTCGGCCTTTTGGGCTTTGACCAAAGACAAATCCGGAACAATCGAATGTTCCATGACATATTTTTTGCCATGGAATTCGCGAATCTCTTTGCCTTGCGCCACCATGGTGCCCACGCCCGTTCGGGTGTAAAACGCGGGAATGCCTGCGCCACCAGCCCGCAGTTTTTCGGCCAGGGTGCCCTGGGGCGTAAATTCCACCTCGAGCTCGCCGGCTAAAAACTGTCGTTCGAATTCCTTGTTTTCGCCCACATACGAGGCGATCATTTTTTTAACCTGGCGCGATTCCAGCAACAGGCCCAAGCCCTTGCCGTCAACACCGGCGTTATTGCTGACACAGGTAAGATTTTTTGCGCCGATGTCGCGGATTGCGATAATTAAGCTTTCAGGGATCCCGCACAAGCCGAACCCCCCGACTGCGATGGTCTGGCCGTCGCGCAGCACATCGTGCATGGCAGAGACGGCGTCGGGAAAGACCTTGTTCATGAACTGCTCCAAAAAGGGCTGGATAAAACCCTGATAGTGTAACGGCATCAGCTTTTGTTTTTTATGGAGGATCCCTCGTGGAACAAGCCCGTGAGTCAATGGAATACGATGTTGTGATCGTGGGCGCCGGCCCTGCAGGACTGGCCGCGGCGATTCGGCTCAAGCAGCTTGCCCAAGCCAGCGGCCGTGAAATCAATGTCTGCGTTCTTGAAAAAGGCTCCGAACCGGGGGCGCATATCCTGTCTGGGGCCATCATGGACCCGATCGCCATTAATGAGCTGTTGCCCAACTGGAAAGCCGATGGCGCACCGCTGAACACCCCGGTTTCTGAAGACCAATTCCTGCTGCTTTCGCAAACCGGCGCCACGGGCTTTGCGCAATGGATGCTGCCCGCCTGCTTTAAAAACCATGGCAACTATGTGATCAGCCTGTCGAACTTTGTGCGCTGGCTGGCCCAGCAGGCTGAAAGCCTGGGCGTCGAGATTTTCCCGGGCTTTGCCGCTGCCGAGGTGCTGTATCACGAAGACGGCCGGGTCAAAGGCGTGGCCACGGGCAACATGGGGGTGGGCAAAGACGGTCAGCCCACCGAAAACTTTCAAATGGGCATGGAACTGCACGCCCGCTATACCCTGTTTGCAGAAGGCTCACGCGGCCACCTGGGCCGACAGCTCATTGAAAAATTCAAGCTTGATGCGGGCCGCGACCCACAATCCTATGGCATTGGCCTAAAAGAACTTTGGGAAATCAACCCCGCGCAGCACAAGCCAGGCCTGGTGCTGCACACTGCCGGCTGGCCCTTGGACAGCAAGACCTATGGCGGCTCGTTCATGTATCACATGGAAAACAACCAGGTCACGATTGGCTATGTGGTGGGCTTGAATTATTCCAACCCCTGGCTGTCGCCCTTTGAAGAGTTTCAGCGCTTTAAAACCCACCCCGCCATTCGCAAATATTTAGAAGGCGGCAAGCGCATTGGCTATGGCGCTCGCGCCATTACCGCAGGTGGCATTAACTGCTTGCCCAAGTTCACCTTCCCCGGCGGGGCACTACTGGGCTGCGATGCAGGCTTTTTAAACGCATCGCGCATTAAAGGCAGCCACACCGCCATGAAAAGCGGCATGCTGTGCGCAGAGGCCGTGGCCGAAGAACTTGCCAAGGACACACCGGCCGCCGAACCCGTGGGCTATACCCAGCGCTTTGAAAACTCGTGGCTCAAAGAAGAGCTCTACAAATCGCGCAACTTCAAGCCCGCCATGGCCAAAGGCCTGTGGATGGGCACCTTGCTGGTGGGCATTGACCAAAAGCTTTTTGGCGGCAAAGCACCCTGGACCTTGCATGGCAAAAAAGCCGATCACGAGTATTTAAAACCCGCCGCGCAGTGCGAGCGTATTGCCTACCCCAAGCCCGATGGCCAGCTGACTTTTGACCGGCTTTCTTCGGTGTTTTTATCGGGCACTGCCCATGAAGAAAACCAGCCTGCGCATTTGACGTTGAAAAATGCAGATGTGCCGGTGTCGATCAACCTTGCCCAATTCGCCGGGCCTGAAAGCCGATATTGCCCGGCAGGCGTTTATGAATACCTGGACTCCCAAGGCAACAACATTGACGCAATGACCGAAGGCGCAAGGCTTCAAATCAATGCGCAAAACTGCGTGCATTGTAAGACTTGCGACATTAAAGATCCCAAACAAAACATTGTTTGGGTCACCCCGGAAGGCGGTGGCGGGCCCAACTACACCGGCATGTAGGCATGAGCGAACACGAGCAGCGCGTTCACTTGGCCGCCGCCTACCGGCTGGCGGCCCAACGCGGCTGGGACGATTTGGTGTGGACGCATATCTCGGCGTCGGTGCCCCAAAGGCCCAATGAGTATTTGATCAATCGCTTTGGCCTGCGGTTTTCAGAAATTACGGCCTCTAACCTTGTCACGGTGGATGTCACAGGAAAGGTGACTGACGGGTCGAATGCACCGGTCAACCCCAGCGGCTTTGCCATTCACGGCTGCGTGCATGCGGCACGTCCCGACGCGGTGTGTGTCTTGCACTTGCATACCTTTTGGGCCCAGGCCTTTGCCGCCACGAAACAAGACTTGCTGCCCTGCTCACAGCCCGCCATGCGCTTGTACAAACGACTGGGGCGACATGCCTACGAAGGCCTGGCCTTTCAAGAAGACGAACAGCAGCGCATGGTGCGTGCGCTGGGCGATCGTGATGGCCTGATTTTAGAAAACCACGGCGTGCTGCTCGTGGGCCGCAGTGTTGCAGAAGCATTTATTTTGATGCACTTGTTTGAGCGGGCCGTGCAGATACAACTCACGGCCCAATCGAGTGGCCGCGAACTCGTGCTCATTGATGAAGCGACCGCCGCGCTGACCTTTGCACAATGGGTTGGACCGAACAACGCGCAAGAAGGCATCGATGAGTGGCCGGCGCTTTTGCGCGGCCTGCAAAAAACCGACCCCGATTTTTCTGAATAATTTTCGATTGAAGGAGACTTGTCATGCCCACGATTCGCATTGAGCTGTTTGAAGGACGCACCGAAGAACAAAAGCGCGCCTGTGCCAAAGCCGTGACCGAAGCTGTTACCAAAACATTAGGCGGAAGCGCCGATTCAGTGGACATTTTATTTTTTGACATGCAGAAAATGAACTGGGCCACTGGCGGTGTGCTGTGGAGCGATAAAAGCAGTTGATCTACGGCATTACCGATATCACCACCTTTGTGCTGGGCACGATTTTTATCGTGCTCTTGCCGGGGCCCAACTCTCTGTATGTCATTACGCTCGCCTCGAAACGCGGCATTGCGGCAGGCTACCGCGGCGCCTTGGGGATTTTTGCTGGCGACACGGTGCTCATGCTTGCGGCCGCAACGGGTGCGGCTTCGGTGCTGTATGCCTCACCCGCTGTATTTACCGGTTTAAAACTGATTGGCGCCGCGTATCTGGCCTGGCTTGGCATTGGCTTGTTGCGCTCGGGGTTTGCGACTTGGAAAAATCGGCAGGGGTTACAGGCGCCTGCCGCCCGAAACACCGCTGACTTGCGCAGGCCATTTCGCACTGCCATGGCGATTAGCTTGCTCAACCCCAAGGCGATCATGTTTTTTATTTCGTTTTTTGTGCAGTTTGTGGATCCCGCTTACGACTACCCTGCCTTGTCGTTTTTAATTCTTGGCGCGATCGTGCAGCTTGCAAGCCTTGCGTATCTTTCAGGCTTGATTTTTGGCGGCACTCGGCTGTCGGCGCATTTCAGCCAGCGACCTTGGCTTTCGGCGTTAGGCACCGCATTGGTGGGGGTGTTGTTTGTAGTGTTCGCGGCAAGGCTGGCGCTATAACATCGTCATTGCGAGCGAGCGCAGCGAGCGTGGCAATCCCCACGGCCGCCGAAGGCGGCCTCGGGATGACGGGTTCTAGTCTGTAAATTCAGGCTCGGCCCGTGCAACCGCAATCACGGTCCTCACCAACAATCCCATAATCAATACCGTGGCAAATCCCAGCATAAACATCGCCCAAGCCTGCATGGGCCAAGTGGGCATGAACTGCGCGTAGACCAAGGTCGCCGTTGCAAACGCCGCAGTGGGAAATGAAAACGCCCACCACGACAAATAAAACGGAAGCCTGGCAAATCGTCTGAACTGGCTAAACAAAAAGATCGCAAAAAATAGCGCAACGCCATACAGCACATGGCCCACTGGGCTCAACTCACCCACTCCGGGGTGCTGACCCGTTAACTGCAGCCATGACAAAAACGACACCGCCGGCGGAGCCAACAAAATGCACAGTGTGGGCATGAGGCGCTGGGGCAGCGCAGGCTGCACAAACAACAAACGATGCAGCACCAAAGTGAGCAGCACAATCCAAAACACAATCCCCACGCCAAAAAACCACCACGACACTTCAATAAAACCAAGACGCACACCGGCCAAGGGCATGATCACATTGCCCACTGCGGGAATAAACCAGGGGGGTGATGCATGGCCCGGCTGCAAGGTTTCGCGATGCACCCAGGCATTGACCATCATGGCCATGGCAATCACCTGCAAGCCCGCGCCGATGATCCACAGCGGAGCGGCCAGCGGCGCAAACGCGCCCAACGCCACCGCTGCCATCAAGCCAAACGAGACTGAAATCGCTGCGAAAAACGCAGACTTCACGGGGTGCTGCCACTCCTCGTGAATCTGGGCATTGCTGCCAATCCATTTACGAATGTACAGCCCCAAAAACAGCACAAACACCAGTGTCACAAGGCCTGCAAACGAGGCCGCGACAGGGTAAGTGACCGAAGGCGCCCAGCCCAGGTTGGCTGCCCTTCCCCACAACAAGGTCAGGCCCGATAGGCCCATGACCACGGCAAAAGCAGAAACCGGTAATTGCTTGAAAAACGAGGGTTTGGGGGCAGACATGTGGGGGGTGGCATTCAGGAAACGAGAAGGGCTTGAAGTTTATCCCCGAATGGTTTACTGTACATAAAAACAGTGAATACTTTTTCAGTACTTAATTTGGAGCACCCTTGCATGAAAGCACTCACCGCCCGGCAACAAGAAATTCTTGCCCTGATCCGCAGCCACATTCAGGAAACCGGCTTTCCGCCCACCCGGCTCGATATCTGCCATGCCCTGGGCTTTAAATCACCCAACGCGGCTGAAGAGCATTTGCGGGCGTTGGCGCGCAAGGGCGTGATCGCATTAACTTCTGGCGCTTCGCGTGGCATTCGTTTGCTCACCGAACCCATGGGCGAAGAAGGTGCCCAAGAACATGGCATTCCGCTGGTGGGCCGTGTGGCGGCCGGCCAGCCGATCTTGGCCCAAGAAAACATTGAAGCCCGCTACAGCGTAGATCCTGCGTTGTTCACGCAGCCGCCCGATTATTTTTTGAAAGTGCGCGGCATGAGCATGCGCGATGCAGGCATTCTGGAAGGTGATCTGCTGGCCGTGAAAAAACTTCCTGGCGGGGCCTCTGAGGCCCGCAATGGGCAAATCGTGGTGGCGCGTTTGCACGATGAAGTCACGGTGAAGCGTTTTTCAAAGCAAGGCAAACAAATCAGTTTGTTGCCTGAAAACCCCGACTTTGAGCCGATTGTGGTGAACCCGACCGATGAACACTTTGCAGTAGAAGGTTTGAGTGTTGGCTTGATTCGGGTGGGGAAATGACAATGGATCGCTTCGCTGCGCTCGCGATGACGGGGGATGATCGTCATCGCGAAGGGCTGACAGCTAATCAACGTCACCGCGAGCCCGAAGGGCGTGGCGGTCCACCGGCCGCAGATTGCCACGGCCCTACGGGCCTCGTAATGACGGGTTGCTGGAAAGGCGATCAGCTCGCCCCTTCTACACCCGGCATTAGCAGCGGCTTTCGCGCACTCGATCGCGAGCTGCCCGGCAATGGCTGGCCACGCAGCACACTTATTGAACTTTTAGTGCGCGATCTCGGCATTGGCGAGCTGCGGTTTTTAGCGCCCACGCTGCGCACACTCACCCAATCGGGCAAACATGTCGTGCTGTTGGCACCGCCACACATTCCCTATGCGCCAGCATTTCACGCCATGGGCATTGACCATCGAAAAATTTTATTGGTGCAAGCAAAACGGCCGGTCGATCGATTGTGGGCGGTTGAACAATCCTTAAAAAGCGATCAATTTGGTGCCCTGCTCACCTGGCTTGATACCGAAGAACACGATCGCTTGGTGCGGCCCGAACTGATTCGCCGATTGCAATTAGCTGCAGCTCGCACACAAGGCTTGGTGTTTGCATTTCGGCCGTTTGCCGCACAAGAACATGCATCACCCGCGCCATTGCGCATGCTGCTCTTGCCACGCCGCTACCCCGAAGTTGCAGCGCAAATTATCAAACGGCGCGGGCCAGTCATGTCTTCACCCATTGATATCGCCATTCCTATTCCTGGAGCTGGCCTGCGGCCACTTCCAGATCACGAAGCCATTGTGGCAGGCACTTCCCATGCTGTGGATCGCATGTCTCATTCCCGAACGCTACCGGCCACCTTATTGCCAGCCGCTGCCGCCCACGGTTCGCCAGCACGCCGCTGAGTCGTTTGCGCAGGCTGTGCAACGCATGGGCCAGTGGGCGCTTAAGTTCACGCCCTGCGTTGCGATTGTGGGCCGCAACCGCGATGTCTTGCTGTTGGAAGTGCAGGCAAGCCTTCGGCTTTGGGACGGGCCTGCCCGGCTGATTACCTTGTTAGAAGAACAATGGAAGCTGTTTGGATGGCATGCGCCGGATGAAGTGCGCATGGCGAGCGCACCGAGTGCGAATGCAGCCTGGTGGTTGGCGGTGGATTGCCACGGGCCTGCGGCCCTCGCAATGACGGACAGTAATAACCGTCACCGCGAGCCTCTTGACCGTCATTGCGAGCGTAGCGAAGCAATCCACCGGCGGCAGATTGCCACGGCCTCCTGCGGAGGCCTCGCAATGACGAATCCCTTACTCGCAATGACGAATCTCGCCGTCATCGAACAAGCGCAGCCCTACCTTGCAGTGCTCGAACGTATGGGCATTCGTACACTCGGCCAGCTTGAAGCCCTTCCGCGCGCAGGAATTGCCAAACGCTTTGGCAAGGAATTATTAATCGCTATCGATGCCGCCCACAACCGAATCGCCCAGCCCCAGCAATGGATCACCGCACCGCAGACATTTGCAATACGGCGCGAGCTGCTCATGCGTGCAGAAAACACAGCGCCCATTGAAGCAGTGTTAGCACAATGTTTTCATGAACTTTGCGCATGGCTACATGCACGGCAAATGGGAGTTCACGCACTCGACATACAACTGCACCACGACGACCCGCCCCACACCTTGATGACCTTGCGCTTTGCAAGCGCTACACGCGACGCCGAACGGTTTAGCCGATTACTTGGCGAACAGCTTGCCCATGTGTCGCTAAAAAACCCGGTGTATGAAGTAAGCCTGTTTGCGAATCAAACCGTGAGCCTTCCCCATGCCACTGAAGATTTCTGGGGCAATGCCAGCGGCTCACAACAGGCCTTGCACGCCTTGATCGAACGGCTGCAGGCACGGCTTGGCCCCGAAGAGGTGCAACAACTGCAGATGATTGATGAACACCGCCCAGAACATGCGATTCGATTAGCGCCTTTAAATGAAAGGCCCATAACGCAAACGGATACAGGCACTGCCACGGCCCACCGGCCTTCGTGGCTGCTGAAAAAACCCATTGCATTGCGTGTATCGCAACATCGGCCCAACTATCACGGCCCGCTGCAATTGTTGGCCGGGCCCGAGCGCATTGAAGCCGGCTGGTGGGATGACTCGCCCCAAGGGCCTGCACAGCGCGATTACTTTATTGCCCGTGCCTCCAACGAGAGTCTGCTGTGGGTGTTTCGCACGCCCGCACACGACTGGTATTTGCATGGGTTTTTCAGCTAATCGATTTGGCAGGCCATGGAATTTGCAGAGCTTGTTTGCCGCAGCAACTACTCTTTCTTACACGGGGCTTCTCACCCGGCAGAACTGGTTGAGCGCGCGCATGCGCTGGGCTACAAGGCCTTGGCGCTTACCGATGAATCATCGGTCGCTGGCGTGGTGCAAGCCCATGTCATGGCCAAGTCGCTGGGCTTACACTTGATCATTGGCGCTCAGTTTGCATCGCCTGAAATTTCTGGAAACCTTGTGATAGTGGCGAAATCGCGCACCGGCTATGCACAGCTTGGGCAACTGATCACCACCACTCGGCGCCGTGAGGCCAAAGGCCAGTACCGCCTGCAACGGCAAGATCTTGAATCGGGCCTGCCTGATTGCATCGCTGTATGGCTGCCGGGTGTTCACGATAACCCCACCGTGCATCACCAACAGGCTGGGTGGCTCAAATCTCGATTTGGCAGCCGGCTGTATTGTGGCTGTGCGTTGCTGCTGCGAGGCACCGATCATTTATGGCGTGAGCATTTGCAGACACTGGGCGCACTGCACCGCATTCGTATTGTCGCAACCAGCGATGCGGTGATGCACCGCCGATCTCGCAAGCCTTTGGCCGACACGCTCACAGCGATTCGGCATGGCCTGCCTTTGTCGAACTGCGGAAAAAAGTTTGCGCCCAATGCTGAACAGCACCTGCGCACACGCTTGCGGCTTGCCCGGATTTATCCGCCTGAAATGTTGGCTGCCAGCATTGAGATTGCCCAGCAGTGCCAGTTTTCTTTAGAAGAGCTGCGCTATGAATACCCCGATGAAGTGGTTCCGCCCGGGCTAACGCCCACGCAATGGCTTCGCCACCTAACCGAAGACGGCATTCGGCGCCGCTTCCCGCCCGATCGTTACCCCAAGGGCCTGCCCGAAAAAGTGCGCAGGCAAATTGAACATGAGCTTTCCTTAATTCATGAGCTGCACTATGAGCCCTATTTTTTAACGGTCTACGACATTGTGTCCTTTGCCCGCAGCCGTGGCATTTTGTGCCAGGGCCGAGGATCGGCCGCCAACTCTGCCGTGTGTTATTGCTTGGGCATTACCGAAGTGGACCCCGATCGCATGAACATGCTCTTTGAGCGGTTCATTTCCAAGGAGCGCAATGAGCCGCCCGATATTGATGTGGATTTTGAGCATCAGCGGCGCGAAGAGGTTATTCAGTACATCTATCAAAAATACGGCCGTGATCGTGCTGCATTAGCAGCCTCGGTCACCACTTATCGTCCACGCTCGGCCATTCGTGATGTGGGCAAAGCCTTGGGCATTGAGATCGCGCTTGTAAACGATGTGGCCAAACACCACCAGTGGTGGGATGGCCGCAAGGTGAACCACACCGCATTGCCAGAAACGTTGCCGCCGCCTTTGCGTGAACGCTGGGCCGACCTATGTAACCAATTAATTGGCTTTCCACGGCATTTATCCCAGCATGTGGGTGGCTTTGTAATTGCACGACACCGGCTTTCTGACCTGGTGCCCGTTGAAAATGCCGCCATGCCCGATCGCAGCGTGATTCAATGGGACAAGGATGACATTGATGCACTGGGGTTGTTAAAAGTCGATGTGCTGGCCCTGGGCATGCTCTCGGCCATTCGCCGCGCCCTGCAATTCATTGGCCAAAAACTTGGGTGTGAATTCCAAATGCAGGACATTCCCCCCGAAGATTCAAAAACCTACGACATGATCTGCGCGGCACAAACCATTGGTGTGTTTCAAATTGAATCGCGCGCGCAAATGTCCATGCTGCCAAGGCTCAAACCCCGCTGCTTTTATGATTTGGTCGTTGAAGTCGCCATTGTTCGGCCCGGCCCCATTCAGGGGGGCATGGTGCACCCTTACCTTCGCAGGCGCCAGGGCTTGGAGCCCGTTGACTACCCCAGCCCCGCAGTGCGCGAGGCCTTATCGCGCACACTGGGTGTGCCGATTTTTCAAGAGCAAGTCATGCAACTGGCGATCTTGGCGGCCGGCTTTAGCGCGGGCGAAGCCGATCAGCTGCGCCGATCCATGGCGGCATGGCGGCGCAAAGGTGGCCTGGAAAAATTTCACGACCGGGTAATTGATGGCATGCTGGCCCGCGGCTATCCCCGTGAGTTTGCCGACCGGGTGTTTCGACAAATTGAAGGCTTTGGAGAATATGGGTTTCCGGAATCGCACGCGGCAAGTTTTGCGCTATTGGTGTATGTGAGCTGTTGGATCAAGTGCCATCACCCCGATGCATTTTTAGCGGCGCTTCTGAATGCGCAACCTTTGGGGTTTTATTCGCCTTCGCAGCTGGTGCAAGATGCACGCCGAAACGGCGTCGTGGTATTGCCGGTAGATGTTCAGCGCAGCCATGTGGAAAGCGGCCTAGAAACCAGCCAAGTGCGCTTAGGTTTAAATCGCATTGCTGGTCTTTCTGAAAACGGCATGCAAGCAATTGTTCGAGCACGTACCGCCCACGGTCCGTTTACTGGCGTGGAAGATCTTGCCGCACGCGCAGGCCTAAAACGCGACGACTTAAATGCCTTGGCGGCTGCAGGCGCGTTGAAATCGCTTGCAGGCAACCGACACCAGGCAGTGTGGCAAACCAGCGGCTATCAGCCCATGCCCCGGTTGCTAAGCGACACGCGTGTCAATGAGCCGCATGTTGAGTTTTCTGCACCCACCGAAGGCCAGGATCTGATCTCTGATTACGCAAGCCTGGGGCTGACATTGGGCCGCCACCCTTTAGAAATGCTTAGGCCGCAGCTGCAGGCACTTGGCGCAAAAAGCGCACGCGAGCTGGCCAATTATCGGCATGGCCAGCTGGCGAGGGCGGCGGGTTTAGTGACGCACCGGCAGCGGCCCAGCACGGCCAATGGCACTTTGTTTGTTTCTTTGGAAGATGAAACGGGCATGATCAATGTGATCATTTGGCCCGATGTGCTGGAGCGTTTTTACAACGCGGTGCTGTATTCCCAGCTGCTGCTGGTGTATGGGGTGTGGCAGCGCGACCAACATATTGACCCCGCCGCGCCGGGCCAAGTGCGACATCTCTTGGCGCAGCGGGTCGAAGATCGCGAAGATTTGTTGCAGGCCTTAATTGGCGAGCTCACAACCCATTCGCGGGATTTTCACTAACGCCGTCACCGCGAGGCCGCGAAGCGGCCGTGGCGGTCCATCACTGCAGATTGCCACGGCCCTTCGGGCCTCGCAATGACGGGGGAATATCGCAGCCTCGCAATGACGGGGGAATATCGCAGCCTCGCAATGACGGCTACTTGAAAACCAAGACAGGGATTGCTGCCTGCGCCAGCACCTTTTGCGTCTGGCTGCCCAACATGACGCGGGCCAAGCCCGTGCGGCCATGCGATGCAATCGCAATCAAATCACACTTGTGTTTTTCGGCCGCCTCAACAATGGCATCGGCCACAAACTCGCTTAACACATAGTGGGCCGTATACGGCACGCCAGCTGCGGCGCACTGATGCTCAATTTCCTTGAGCTGTTCTTTGGCCGCATCGCCTGCCTTTTCGTTGTATTCATCGGGAATATAGGCAGCCTCGGGCAGGTAAGCCCGCATGCTCGCATCAAGATCGGGGGCGACATGAAAGCCCGTGATCTGAGCCCCCACGGCTTTGGCGAGCGTAATTGCTTTCTCCAAGCCCCGCTTCGAAAGATCAGATCCATCGTAAGGAACAAGAATATTTTTAAACACGGTTACTCCCCTTTTGTTTGCTTCTCAATGGTTTCATTATCCGTCAAACCATACGGCTTGACCAACTCCCACACATGCGTGGGCACCATATTTTTCATGCGCTTGGGCTCTTGCCTGCGCAAATGAATCACTGTTTCAACCGCCTTCATTTCCACACGGGCACGCGCAAATTCCAAGCCTCGGGGGCCCACCTTGGGCATGAGCCAGCCCACTAACGGACGCAAAAAATTGGGCATGGCCCGAAGCGGCAAGCCGCCGGCGGCACGCTCGGTGTTTTGCATAAAGCCTTTGACCGGGCCCTTGCGATTGCCCTTGCTGCCCGGCGCTGAGAGCGACACCTCGTCGCCCAACAAACCCAGCAGTTCAGCACCCCGATCGTTGCGTACGATCAACCACTGCTGGCCTTCTCCGCCCATGTAGCCGACGGTAATGTCTGACAAGACATTGGTGTAATCCACACAGGTGCGACAGGTGAGCGGGAAAAAATCTTGCGGAAGCTTTGATAAGGGCAATAACAAAAACGGAATGCGTTTTTTGCGGCCGTTTGTGAAGCGCAATTCCACATGGTAATCGGCACAAAACTCTAAATAGGTAATCGACGCTGGGTCATCTGAAAGCAGTTTTAAAAACTCATGAAAACGCTCGGTGGTGGTGTTGTCCGAACACGGCGTGCCAATGACATAGAGTTTTTCCAAACCCAATTCAGCCTCTAGGGCTCGTAAGGCATAAATTTGGCAAGGAATACCAATCACCGCGAGCCGTTTGTAGCCCTTGGCAATCGCAGGCTCAACTAAAGAAATGAGTGGCGCATAGCCCATGCGCATGCCACGGCATTGCGCCAAGTCTTCTTTGAGCGTCACGATCACAGGCACCGGCTTCCACTTGTCCGCAGGATCGGGCGCCATGGTGATCACGGCATCGACCATGTTTTGCTCCAGCAGGCGTTCAGCAATTCGGGTGGTAATGCCGGTCCACTGCGCGCCCTGCAGCGGCGCCTTTAAGGCGGCGCGAACCAGGCGTTGATACGGGCCAAAAAATAATTCATCGTTGTGCTGTGGGTTGCGCACACGGCCATGCACTTTTGTTTCCATGGCCGGGTAGTTCGGCGTGATGAACTGGCAGGCATAGGCACAGCGCTTGGGGTTGGCGGTGCGTGAGACGCCGCAGTCGGTGCACAGGTCGCGGTGGGGGGCGGGCTCTAGGTGCATTGGATTGCCACGGCGCTTCGCGCCTCGCAATGACGATTTATGGAGCCGTCACTGCGAGGCCCCAACGGGGCCGTGGCAGCCCACGGCCGATTAACTGTCAAGGCCTCGCGCAAGGTCAACCTTAAGGTCTTCAACATCTTCCAAACCCACCGCAATGCGCACGAGCGATTGCGCAATACCTGCCCGCTGGCGAGCCTCCTCTGAAATTCGGCCATGGGTCGTGGTGGCCGGGTGCGTGATGGTGGTGCGGGTATCGCCAAGGTTGCCAGTCACCGACATGATCTCAACGCTGTTGATCACACGATAAGCGTTCGCCCGCTGTTGATCGGCCGTTGCGCCTTTGACCTCAAACGACACAATTGCGCCGCCCGCGCACTGCTGTTTCATGGCCAGCGCATGCTGGGGATGCGAGGCCAAACCTGGATAGAACACACGCGCAACACTCGGATGTTTTTCGAGCCACTGGGCAAGCGCAAGGGCGGAAGCGCTATGGGCTTTCATGCGAACTGAAAGGGTTTCCAGCCCTTTGTGTAAAACCCACGCATTAAATGGCGAGAGCGATGGGCCGCAGGTTCGCACCACCTGATAGATCGGCTCAAGCAACTCACTGGGCCCCGCGATTGCACCGCCTAAAACACGGCCCTGGCCATCGATATATTTAGTGGCGGAATGCAAGACCAGATCAGCGCCAAGCGCCAAAGGTTGTTGCAGGGCCGGTGTACAAAAACAATTATCAACAATCAGAAGCACGCCTTTGGCTTTTGCAATTTTTGCAATCGCGGCAAGATCGGCGATTTCCGTCAACGGATTCGATGGCGTTTCAAGATAGAAAAACCGTGTGCTGGGCGTTACTGCAGCTTCCCAAGCCTTCGGGTCGGTAAGCGAGACATAACTGACACCAACGCCAAACTTGGTTAGATAGGTGTCAAAGAGCTGTACCGTGGCCCCAAACAAACTAGGCGTCGTGACAATGTGATCGCCTGTCTTCAAAAATCCCAGGCACATGGCCAAGACCGCGGCCATGCCCGAGCTGGTGGCCACACAGCGCTGCGCGCCCTCAAGCGAAGCCAGTCGCTCTTCAAACATTTGCACCGAGGGGTTGGTAAAGCGTGAATACACCACGCCCTGCTCTTTGTTCTGAAAACGACGGGCTGCCTGCTCAGCATCGTCAAACACAAAGCTTGAGGTTAAAAACATGGCCTCGGAATGCTCGCCGAACTCGGAGCGCACTGTGCCGGCGCGCACCGCCCGGGTTGCAAACCCGAGGTCGCGGCGAGCTGAAGATTTCGGTGTTTTACTCTTTGTCATCGGACAAGTTTAAGGCCAACTGCTTACGGGCCGCCTCGGCACCACTGCTCACGCGAGAAGACTCCAACAAATCCAACAGCTCAGCGCTGACATCGCCGGTAATGTAGTGGCCATCAAAACAGGAGGCCTCGAGGCCTTTGAGATCAGTATTCAGGCTTCGGACATCTTGCTTCATCGACTCAATATCTTGGTAAATCAGGGCGTCGGCTCCAATTGCCCGGCAGATCTCTTCATCGCTTCTGCCAAACGCAATGAGTTCGCCCCGGGTTGGCATGTCAATGCCATACACATTGGGGTAGCGCACCGGTGGCGCTGCCGAAGCAAAGATCACCCGTCTGGCGCCTGAATCTCTTGCCATTTGAACAATCTCTTGGCTTGTAGTGCCTCGAACAATCGAGTCATCGACAATCAAAACACTTTTTCCTTCGAATTCCGAAGCAATTGCATTGAGTTTCTGACGCACTGATTTTTTGCGCGCGGCCTGGCCCGGCATGATGAACGTTCGGCCGATATATCGGTTCTTGATAAAACCTTCCCGATATTCAATGCCCAGACGCATGGCCAGTTGCATGGCTGCAGGCCGGCTCGAATCGGGAATGGGCATCACCACATCAATGGCGCCACTGGGAAACTGCTTGCGAATTTTTTCTGCCAGTGACTCGCCCATGCGAAGGCGTGCATCGTACACACTGACCCCATCAATCACTGAATCAGGCCGGGCAAAATACACATATTCGAATACGCAGGGGTTGAGCGTGGTTTTTTCTGCGCAAACTCTGGAATCAATCTCGCCTTCGGCTGTAATGATCACGCACTCACCGGGCGCAACATCTCGCACCGGTGTAAAGCCCAGGCCTTGAATGGCGACAGACTCCGAGGCCACGATCCATTCATCGGCTGGGCCCGAGCTGTTTTTCCCCAAGGCAAGGGGGCGGATACCGTATGGGTCGCGAAACGCAACCACCCCAAAGCCTGCAATCATGGCCACACAGGCATAGGCGCCACGCACCCGTTGATGCAAGGCCTCAACCGCTGCAAACACCGAGTTCGCATCCAGGGCAATGCCGGTTACCGCACGCTCGAGTTCGTAAGCAAAGACATTGAGCAGCACTTCTGAATCGGATTCGGTATTGATATGCCGACGATCACGGCGATACATATCTTCTTGCAGCTCTTCGGCGTTGGTTAAGTTGCCGTTATGGCCCAAGACAATGCCAAAGGGCGCGTTCACATAAAACGGCTGGGCTTCTTCAGAGTTATAGGCATTGCCGGCAGTGGGGTAGCGCACATGGCCCACCCCCATTTCGCCCGCCAGATTGCGCATGTTGCGGGTACGAAATACATCGCGCACCAAGCCATTGCCGCGGTGCATGTGAATGCGCTTGCCCTCTGCAGTGGCAATACCGGCTGCGTCTTGCCCACGATGCTGCAGCAACAACAAGCCATCGTAGAGCAATTGATTAACAGGCGAGTGTCCTACGATGCCAATTACGCCACACATGCCAGGGCTTCCTTCCCGTTGAAAACAGATTTTGGAATCTGCAGCCGACGCTCAATTTCATCGGGCAGCCACGGGGCCGCGGTGCGAATTCCCAACTCAATAAATTGCTTGGTTTTGGCGTTTTGCCATGCTGGGTCTTTGGGCAATGAGGTCATGGCCGCCAGAATTCCCAAGACCACTACGATCAAGCCACCTCGGGCAATGCCAAACAACATGCCCAGTGTACGGTCAATCACGCCAATGCCTGCAGCGGTCATCAGTTCTTTCAAGGCCAGGGTCACCAGTTTGCCGATCAACAAAATAATGACCAGGACCATCAAAAAGCCCACCGTCTGCATAAGCGGCGGCGTGAGCCACTCGGGCAAGAGCTCCGCAGCGTAGTGCGACAGACGGCTTGCGCCAACAAACGCCAGCACCCAGATTGCCAGCGAGGCGATTTCTTTCACAAGACCCCGAAGCAGCGATAACAAGGCCGAGGCAGCCACCACCACCAGCACGACCATGTCGATCCAAGTGAAATCGGTGAAAAATGTCATGACGCGGCCACCACTGCAGCATCATAGCCCTGAGATTTCGCGCGGTCGCGGATTTCGATGGCTTGATCTCGGGTTTCAAAAGGGCCAATGCGCACACGATGCCGCTCGGCGCCGTCTGCGGTTTTGATTGCTTGAATCGTGACACGATGGCCACTTGCCTCTAAGCGAGTCTTGACTCGCGTTGCCGCCTCTTTGCTGGCATAGGCGCCCACTTGCACCATAAAACCTTTTGTCATGACCGTTTTAGACGGCTCGGGCTTGGCGGGCTCCGCCTTTGACGGCTCAGCCTTTGTCGGTTCAGCTTTTGGCGGCTCCGATTCGACGGCAGGCTTTTCGGGGGTCGTTATGGATGCAGCCGCGGCGGGTTGCGCCGCAGGTTCGGCAGGCGGCGCCACAGGCCGTGTTGGCATTTGCACCAATAAATCTTGGGACAGCGGGCGGGCTTGATCTTCTAACAATATTGGCGCGACTGCAGCAACTGCGCCCACCAAAATCAGCGCACCAAGCAAGCGCCAACGCGCGCGACGCTTATGCTCGGCCATAGGGTCTGATCCCTTCGCATCTTGGTCAGCTGGCATAACTTGTGGGCATGAGTTGCGCAACAGTCAGAAAGGATCCGAAGACCACGATTCTATCATTGGCTTGCGCGCGCCCCTTGGCCGCAGCAAAGGCCTGGGCGGGACTATCAAAACACTGTGATTGCGCAGTGGGCAAGGCCTGTAACAGCAATTGCTGAAGTGCGTGAGCCGTCATGGCCCTTGCGCCAGCATCGGGGCCATCAAGCGTGGCAAGACACCATTGATCAATGCGATCACCAAGCTTTGAAAAAATTTCCTGGGCATCTTTGTCAGCCAAAATCCCACACACTGCAATCGTGTTGGGAAAAAATCCCATCTGGTCAAGATTGGCGGCAAGCACGGCTGCTGCGTGCGGGTTATGCGCCACATCGAGTACAACGGCAGGCTGGCCAGGCAGCACCTGAAAACGGCCCGGCACTTCCACTAAGGCGAGCCCTTCGCGAACTGCAGCAGCTGAAATCGGCAGCTTGTCGCGCAAGGCTGCCAACGCGGCAAGCGCTGCCGAAGCATTGATCAACTGATTCACGCCGCGCAATGCAGGGTAGGCCAAGGCGTTGCGCCGCAAGCCTCGACCGGCCCAGCTCCATTGCTGACGATCACCTTGGTAATTGAAATCAAGGCCGAGCTGCCACACATCGGCACCGATTGCGTTAACCACTTCGGTCACAGTTGCCGGTGGCTCAGGATCGGCGCAAACAAAAGGCCGGCCACGCCGCGCAATGTGGGCCTTTTCCCACCCGATTTTTTCACGGGTGTCGCCAAGATAATCCTGATGGTCCATGGCAATCGACACCAGCACAGCACAATCGGTATCGACAATATTCACGGCATCTAAACGGCCGCCCAGGCCGATTTCCAGAATTGCAACATCAACTTGTGCCCGGCGAATGATGTCGAAGATGGCGAGCGTGGTGAATTCGAAGTAGGTCAGGGATTGGATTGCCGCGCCCGCTGTTGCGGGCTCGCAATGACGGTTGCCTTGTTTAACCGTCACCGCGAGGCCGTCTTTCGGCCGTGGCGGTCCACTGCAATCTGCGGCCTGAACTCGTTCAAAGGCCGCGATCAACTCCTCGTCACTGACCACCTCACCATTGATGCGCAGCCGCTCGTTGAAGTTGAGCAAATGCGGCGAGGTGTACATGGCGACGCGATAGCCCGCCCGCAGCAAAATGGATTGCAACATGCCGCACGTCGATCCTTTGCCATTGGTGCCGCCCACCACAATGGCAACACCGCCAAGCGAAATGCCCTGCTCGCCCTCTTCAAAGCCCATTTGCGTCGCGACGCGACGAACCCGCTCAAGCCCCAAGTCGATCGCCTTGGGGTGGCGCGCAGAAATACTGTCAAGCCAGTGACTTAGGCTCAATTCGAAATGGCAGGCTGTCTCAAGAGCAAGGTGAGCAAATCGGCAAGCTCATCTCGCATTTTTCGGCGATCAACAATTCGATCAATGGCGCCTTTTTCAAGCAAGAACTCTGCACGCTGAAAGCCCGCTGGAAGTTTTTCGCGAACGGTCTGCTCAATGACACGTGGGCCTGCAAAGCCCACAAGCGCTTTGGGCTCTGCAATCACCACATCGCCCAAAAATGCAAAGCTTGCCGAGACCCCGCCCATGGTGGGATCGGTAAGTATGGAAATGTAAGGCAGCTTCACGCTGGCTAACTGCTGCAACACCGCCGTGGTGCGGGCCATTTGCATTAGCGACAACAGCCCCTCTTGCATACGCGCGCCGCCACTTGCGGTGATGCTAATAAACGGCACACGATTTTCATACGCCGCCTCTGCAGCGCGCACAAAGCGCTCCCCCACCACCGAGCCCATGGAGCCACCCATGAACTCAAACTCAAAGCAGGCCACCACCACCGGCACCGACTTGATGGCGCCGCTCATGGCAATCAAGGCATCGGTCTCGCCGGTTTGCTCCATGGCTTCTGACAGACGATCAGGATATTTGCGGCTGTCTTTGAATTTCAGGGTATCGACCGGCAACACTTCCTGGCCAATTTCATAACGGCCCTCAGGGTCAAGCAATTTATCCAAACGCTCGCGGGCACGGATGCGCAGGTGGTGATCACACTTGGGGCAAACCTGTTGATTGCCATCCAAATCAGCCCGATACAAGACCGATTCACAGGCGGGGCACTTTAGCCACAGGCCCTCGGGCACGCTGCGCCGTTTTGCCTCGGAGCGCTGAATTTTCGGGGGAAGAATTTTTTCAAGCCAGCTCATGCGGCCTCCGTAGAAACTTTTGCGGGCATGGAATCTAACGCTTGCCGAATGCCCGCCATAAAACGCCCCGCTGCTTCAATGGGGTCTTGCGCAGTTCTCTGTGCGTCTTCCATCAGCCGAATCAAGGCACTGCCAATCACCACTGCATCGGCACACTGCGCTACCGCCGTGGCCGATTGCGCATCGCTAATGCCAAAGCCCACGCCAATCGGCATGTCGGTGTGTTGACGAATCAATTGCACGCGCTCGGCAACCGACTGCGTATCGAGATTGGCAGCACCGGTAACGCCCCGAAGCGACACGTAATACAAATAGCCCGAACCCAGCCGGGCCACGTCTTGCATGCGCTTTTCGGTAGAAGTGGGGGCCAGCAAAAACACCGGGTCAAGATCGGCCGCATGCAAGGCGGCACTAAAGGACTCACATTCTTCTGGCGGATAGTCCACCACAATCGTGCCATCGACACCGGCTTGTTGAGCCGCTTGAACAAAGGCATTCACCCCAAAGCGCTCAATAGGGTTGGCATAACCCATGAGCACAACCGGCGTGCGAGAATCGGTCTTACGAAACTCGGCCACCCAATCCAGACAATCTTGCAAGGTGACATGGCGCGATAAGGCGCGCTCGCTTGATCGCTGAATCACCGGGCCATCGGCCATGGGATCGGAAAACGGAACCCCCAACTCGAGCACATCGGCGCCATTGGCCACCAGGGCATGCATAAGCGCCAATACCGATTCGCGGGAAGGATCGCCTGCGGTAATGTAGGGCACCAGCCCGGTTTTGCCTTGGCGTTTCAGTGATTCAAAAGTGGCTTGTATTCGAGACATATCAGAGAGAGAGCCCGCTTTTTTCGGCAACCGTGTGCATGTCCTTGTCGCCACGGCCCGAGAGGTTGACCAAAATGGCTTTGTCTTTGGCCAGGGTCGGCGCAATTTTTGCTGCATAGGCCAGCGCGTGGCTGGTTTCTAACGCAGGAATAATGCCCTCAATGCGGCAGCAGGTGTGGAAAGCCTCAAGGGCTTCATCGTCGGTAATGGCGACATAACTGGCCCGCCCCGTATCTTTCAGCCAGGCGTGCTCGGGACCCACACCGGGGTAATCGAGCCCCGCAGACACCGAGTGGGTTTCAATAATTTGGCCGGATTCATCTTGCATGAGATAGGTGCGATTGCCATGCAAGACACCGGGAGTTCCCGCACTGAGCGTCGCCGCATGCTGGCCAGTTGCAATGCCGTGGCCACCCGCCTCAACACCGACAAGCTCAACGCCGGGGATATTCAGGTAATCGTAAAACACGCCCATGGCGTTGCTGCCGCCACCCACGCAGGCCACGATCATATCGGGCTGTCGGCCAATCATTTCGGGCATTTGCCATAAGCACTCTTTGCCCACTACCGAATTGAAATCCCGAACCATCATGGGGTAAGGATGCGGGCCAGCCACCGTGCCGATAATGTAATAAGTATTTTCAACATTGGTGACCCAGTCACGCATGGCTTCATTAAGCGCATCTTTTAATGTGCGCGAGCCACTTTCCACCGGCACGACCGTTGCGCCCAAAAGTTTCATGCGATAGACATTGGCCGCTTGGCGCGCCACATCGGTCGCGCCCATATACACCACACATTCCATGCCAAAGCGCGCGGCCACAGTGGCAGAGGCCACGCCATGCTGGCCTGCACCGGTTTCTGCAATGACTCGCGGCTTGCCCATGCGGCGGGCCAAAAGCGCCTGGCCAATGGTGTTGTTGACCTTGTGCGCGCCGGTGTGATTGAGATCTTCGCGCTTGAAGTAAATTTGAGCCCCACCCAACATTTCCGACCAACGCTTGGCGTGATACACGGGGCTGGGCCGGCCCACGAAATGCTTGAGCTCGCGGTGAAACTCTTCTAGAAAATCGGGATCGTTTTTGTAGTGATCGTAAGCCTGACGCAGTTCATCCAGCGCCTGGGTCAGCGTCTCGGAAACGAAACTGCCGCCGTAAGGGCCAAAGTGGCCGCGATTGTCGGGGTAGTGATAAGGGCCGGATTCGGGAGGCGTGATCGGAAGTTCATTCGGTTTCATGACTGCTCGCTTTGGCTAGGCTCAGGCTGCACGCACAGCATCAACAAATTGCGCGATTCTTTGCGCATCTTTAATTCCTCTTAACGGCTTGCCATCTTTTAGCGACTCCACACCGCTGCTCACATCGACACAAGGCGGCGATAAGCGTCTAATGGCACTGCCTACAGAGCCCGATTCTAGCCCCCCGGACAGCACCCAGGTAGCGCTGCGCAAGGGGAATTGGGCCAGCGATGCCTCCAGCACGCTCCAGTCGAAGGCCTGGCCGCTGCCCCCAAAGCCAATGCTTTCCGAGTCAAAGAGCAGGGCCTGGCAGTCTGAATAGGCTCGCATCAGGCCAGAGAGCCTGGAAATCTCTTCAGCAACCGCGGGCCCTGCAAGGCCAGTCTTGACCCGAAGCGCCTTGATGACGGGCCGGCCCAGGCCCATGCAATCCTGCGGTGATTCATCGCCGTGCAGCTGAAGATGTGAAATTCCGGCCTGATCCGCCACTGCCAGCATTTCCGATCGCGAGGCATTTACGAAAAGCCCCACGGTACAGACCCAGGCGGGTACCTGCCGAATCAATTCCCGGGCACGTAGCGCCGAGACGCTGCGCGGGCTTTGGTTGTAAAACACAAAGCCCAGGGCATCGACACCGGCCTCAACGGCCGCCTCGACATCTTGCTCTCGGGTTAATCCACAAATTTTGATTCGGGTACGCATAGCAAGCTTGAATCGTACTCGACCTTTTCGAGACACAGCCCCCGGGCCGGAAAAGTACGGGCGGCGCGGGCACGGTCTTTGCCCTGCAATACGTCAACGATCCAAGTCACAGGACGAGCGCCTCGTGCCACCTCGACCACCGCGCCAACCAGATTTCGCACCATATGATGCAAGAATGCATTCGCCCGCAAGGAGCAAACAATCATGGCGCCGTGCCGCTCGATTCGAAAATGTTCAAGCGTACGAATTGGCGACTTGGCCTGACACTCTGCGGAACGAAAAGCGCTGAAATCGTGGGTGCCGACCAGCAGCGACGCCGCAGACTGCATGGCCTGAAGATCAAGCGGCTGATAAAACCAAGTGGCAGTTCGGGCGGCTAACGGTGATCGTGTGGGCGAGTGATCAATGCGATAAATATATTCACGGGCGATTGCCGAGTAGCGCGCATGAAATGCGTCGCTGACAGGGGCAGCCCATTGCACCGCGATTGATTCAGGGAGCAATGCATTTAGGCCGCGCACCCAGTTCCATGACGGCCGATCAATCTCCGTGTCAAAGTGCACTACCTGGCCGTGCGCGTGTACCCCTGCATCGGTTCGGCCTGCACAAATCGTTGCATGCGGCTTGGTGGTGAAGTGCGCGATTGCGGCCTCAAGACAGTCTTGCACCGTGTTGCCGCCGGGCTGGGTTTGCCAGCCCTTGTAATCGGTGCCATCGTATTCGAGGCCGAGGGCTAAGCGCATTCAGGTTCCGTCATCCCACCAAAATCCGCAGCATTCGGCGCAGCGGTTCGGCTGCGCCCCACAGCAGCTGATCGCCCACAGTGAATGCGGCTAAATAATCCGGGCCCATGGCCATTTTGTGCAAACGGCCCACCGGCACGGTGAGCGTGCCGCTGACTGCCGTTGGCGTGAGCTCACGCTCTGAGCGCTCACGCTCATTCGGAATGACCCGCACCCAGTCATTGGCGTTGGCCAACATATCGCTAATTTCATCAAGCGGAACATCTTTTTTCAATTTCACCGTCAGGGCTTGTGAGTGACAGCGCATCGCGCCAATGCGAACGCACAAGCCGTCAATTGGAATTGATCCTGGCGAGCGAAATGGGGCAAGGCCCAAAATCTTGTTGGCTTCAGAGCCGCCCTTCCACTCCTCCTTGCTTTGGCCGTGATCAACCGGCACATCGATCCACGGAATTAAGCTGCCGGCCAAAGGCACACCGCGGAAATTTTCTACCGGCAAACCCGCGTTACTGCCCGCACGCAACGTATCGGTGACCTTGCGATCAATCTCCAAAATCGCAGAGGCCGGATCAGCCAGCTCTTTTTCAACAACTGCATGCAAACGGCCCATTTGCGAAATCAGGTCGCGCATGTTCTGCGCCCCGGCGCCCGAAGCTGCCTGATAGGTCATGGCACTAACCCACTCGACCAGATGGTTTTGAAACAAGCCGCCCATGGCCATGAGCATGAGGCTAACGGTGCAGTTGCCACCAATCCAATTCTTGCCGCCAGCGGCCAAGGCCTGATCGATCACATGACGATTCACCGGATCTAAAATAATCACGGCATCTTTTTCCATGCGCAATGCCGAAGCGGCATCGATCCAGTGGCCGTTCCAGCCCGCAGCCCGCAGCTTGGGAAACACTTCTTTGGTGTAATCGCCGCCTTGGCAGGTGATCACAATATCCATGGCCTTGAGCGCATTGATATCGGTGGCAGATTTCAAGGTCTCATTGGATCTTGCAAACGCTGGCGCGGCACCGCCTGCATTTGAGGTGCTGAAAAACACCGGATCGATCGTGGCGAAATCGTTTTCTTGCTGCATGCGCTGCATGAGCACCGAACCCACCATTCCACGCCAGCCCACCAAGCCTACTTTTTTCATGTTGATCTCTTTAAAGGTTGTTTAAAACGGCATCGCCCATTTCGCGCGTGCCAACACGTTTGCAGCCTTCTCGGTAAATATCACCTGTGGCCACGCCACTGGCAAGGGTTTTACGCACGGCATCCTCAATGGCATTGGCAGCCTGTGCGAGACCAAAGGTGTAGCGCAACATCATGGCGGCTGACAAAATGGTGGCCAGCGGATTCGCCAGATTTTGACCGGCAATATCCGGTGCTGAGCCATGAATGGGCTCGTACAGGCCTTTGTTATTCGCGTCGAGCGAGGCCGAAGGCAGCATGCCGATTGAGCCCGTCAACATAGAAGCTTCGTCAGACAAAATATCGCCAAACATATTGCCGGTGACCATGACATCGAACTGCTTCGGATTTTTCAACAGTTGCATGGCCGCGTTATCGACATACATGTGGGTGAGCGCCACATCGGGGTATTGCTTGCCCAGATCAGTCATGACATCGCGCCACAGCTGTGTGGTTTCCAAGACATTCGCCTTGTCGACCGAGCAGAGTTTTTTGCCACGCTTTTGCGCCGCCTGAAATGCCACATGGCCAATTCGACGAATCTCGCTTTCGCTATAACGCATGGTGTCAAAGCCTTCGCGCTCACCGTTTTCCAAAACACGAATGCCGCGTGGCTGGCCAAAATAAATGTCGCCCGTGAGCTCACGAATAATCATGAGATCCATGCCAGACACAACCTCAGGCTTTAATGTCGAGGCGCCGGCCAGCTCGGGGTAAATCAAGGCCGGACGAAGATTTGCAAACAGGCCCAGTTCTTTGCGCAAACCCAAAATCGCCTGCTCGGGGCGAAGCTCGCGCGGCAAAGTATCCAGGCTAAAGTCGCCCACTGAGCCAAACAGAATTGCCTGCGCCGACTTGGCAAGGGCCAGGGTTGCTGCAGGCAAGGGGTGGCCGCTTGCGCGATAGCCTGCGCCACCCACCGGCGCCTCTTCAAGTGTCAAGCCAAAGTGGCCTTGCTCGGAGAGGCGCTTGAGCACGCGCACGGCCTCGTGCGTGATTTCGGGGCCGATTCCGTCGCCGGGAAGGACTGCAATGTTTAAGGTTGTTGTCATAATTTATTCAGGTGGATTGCCACGGGCCCTTTGGGCCCTCGCAATGACGAAATGGATTGTGGCCCTCGCAATGACGAAATGGATTGTGGCCCTCGCAATGACGAAATGGATTGTGGCCCTCGCAATGACGCCCCCTCTGTCATCGCGAGGGTCCAGCGGACCCGACACGATCCAGCTGATGTGGGTCTGTGCCCAGCCACGGCTTTTCAGCCAGACGCTTGGCCTCATACGCCTTGATCTTGTCGGCATGCTGCAAGGTCAGGCCAATGTCATCCAAGCCGTTGATCAAGCAATGCTTGCGAAACGGCTCAACATCGAACTTGCGCACGAAACTGCCATCCAGGGTGGAAACCGTTTGCGCCTCAAGATCCACTTTTAATTCAAAGCCCTCTGTCGAGGCGACCATGCCAAACAACTGATCCACATCGGCTTCTGAGAGCACGATCGGCAGCAGTCCATTTTTAAAGCAGTTGTTAAAAAAGATGTCGGCATAAGACGGCGCAATGAGCACGCGAAAACCAAAATCTTCCAATGCCCAGGGCGCATGTTCGCGGCTTGAGCCACAGCCAAAGTTTCGACGGGCCAGCAAAATGCTGGCACCCATAAACCGCGGCAGGTTCAAGACAAAATCTTTTTTCAGCGGTCGAGTACTGCAATCCACGCCCGGCTGGCCCTCATCTTCATAACGCCAAGCATCAAATAAGTTGGGGCCAAAGCCGCTGCGTTTAATCGACTTTAAAAACTGTTTGGGAATAATCGCATCGGTATCGACATTGGCGCGATCCATTGGCGCCACAAGCCCTTGATGTTGTTTTAATGGTTTCATGTATTTCTTTCAGCGTTTGCTTAGAACTTACGAACATCGACAAAGTGGCCCGCCAACGCGGCAGCCGCCGCCATGGCAGGCGAGACCAAGTGCGTTCGACTGCCTGCGCCCTGACGGCCTTCAAAGTTACGGTTCGAGGTGGATGCACTGCGCTCTCCTGCATTCAGGCGATCGTCGTTCATCCCCAGGCACATGGAACAGCCCGGCTCGCGCCACTCAAAGCCTGCTTCTTTAAAAATCTTGTCTAGACCCTCGGCCTCGGCTTGGGCTTTAACCAAACCCGAGCCAGGAACCACGATCGCAAGCTTCACATTGTCGGCTTTCTTTCGGCCCTTGATCACTGCAGCTGCGGCACGCAAATCTTCAATGCGCGAATTCGTACACGAGCCAATAAAGACCTTGTCGATCTTGATCTCCTGCAGTGGGGTATTGGGCGCAAGCGCCATATAGGCCAGCGCGCGCTCCATATTTTCACGGCGCGATGCGTCGGTTTCTTGCGCGGGGTCAGGCACTTTCGCACCCACTGGCAGCACCATTTCGGGCGAAGTGCCCCACGTGACTTGCGGCTCGATCTGTGCAGCGTCGAGCTCTACGATCTTGTCAAACACTGCATCGGCATCGGAGTGCAGTGTTTTCCAATACGCCAGGGCTTTGTCCCAATCGGCACCCGTGGGGGCCAAGGGGCGGCCCTTCACATAGTCGATCGTTTTGTCATCAACTGCCACCATGCCAGCACGCGCACCCGCTTCAATCGCCATATTGCAAATGGTCATGCGGCCTTCCATCGAAAGGCTGCGAATGGTGCTGCCACCAAACTCAATGGCATAGCCCGTGCCACCTGCGGTGCCGATCTTGCCAATCACGGCCAGCACAATATCTTTCGCCGTCACACCAGTGGGCAACTGTCCTTCCACTTTGACCAACATGCGCTTGGCTTTTTTCTGAAGCAAACACTGAGTGGCCAACACATGCTCGACCTCTGAAGTGCCAATGCCATGGGCCAAACACCCAAACGCTCCGTGTGTGCTGGTGTGTGAATCGCCACACACCACGGTCATGCCGGGCAAGGTCGCTCCTTGCTCAGGCCCAATCACATGGACAATGCCTTGGCGCTTATCGCTAATGTTGAAATATGTCAGGTCATATTTTTTGGCGTTGAGATCCAGAGTCTCGACCTGCAAACGCGAGATTGGGTCGCTAATGCCTTTGCTGCGATCGGTGGTGGGCACATTGTGATCCACCACCGCCAAGTTCGCGGAATTTCTCCACAGCGGCCGACCGGCAATCTCGAGCCCCTCAAACGCCTGTGGGCTCGTGACCTCATGCACCAAATGTCGGTCAATGTAGATCAGGCAAGTGCCATCGGGCTCTTGATGCACGACATGCTCGTCAAAAACCTTGTCGTAAAGGGTGCGTCCGGCCATGAAAGGTTTCTCCTGTTTTCGGCGAAACCTGTAATTATGCCGTCTTGAGGGCCTGGGCTAAAGGGCTGGGCGATAGCTTCGAAGCGCAAGCATACTGACAACAAAGCCCAGCAAGGCAGCCAGGGCTGACGCAATAAAGCTGAACTCTGGCGACACCGCATCCCACAGCCAACCAGCGGCGATTCCGCCCAAGGAGCCGCCAAGCCCATAAGAGCTCATGGTGTAAAACGCCTGTCCGCGTGCCTGTGCCTTGGCCGGGAATAATTGCCGAATCAGGGACATGGACGCACTGTGGTGAATGCCAAACGTAACCGCGTGCAACAGCTGCGCCAAGAGAATCACGATCAATGATCCGCCCGAAAACGCGAACATTAAAAAACGAATCGCCGTCACCGCATAGGAAGCAACCCAGCAGGCCCGCACCGAGAAACGCTCAAATAGCTTGTGTTGGAACTGAAACATCACGATTTCAGCCACCACGCCAAGCGCCCACAGCAAACCGATCTCGGTTCGGCTAAAGCCTTGCTCGTAAAGCCACAAAGAGAAAATCGTATATAGCGGCGCATGGGCCAGCAGCATTAGAAAAGAAGCCCCCAGAAAATAACGTACCCGCGAATCCTGAAAAATTTCCTTTGCCTTGACTGGCTGTGGAGAAAGATCATGCACTTCCCGGTGCGGCAGCCACAATGTGACCAGCACCACCAGCGCCAACATGCCAATCAGGGTTGCGGGCAGCCAGGCAATGCCCACTCGGTCAAACCAAGGGCCCGCGCACATGACCGCCACGATAAAACCGATTGAGCCCCAGACCCGCATGCTTCCATAGGCTTTCAAGCTGCCTTGGCCAACATGCATGGCCATGGATTCGGTAATGGGCACTTGGCCACTCAAGAAAAAACTCATGAGACACAGCGCCAAAAAAAGCGGCCAAAAATTCAAATCCATCAAGAGCAGCAAGGCCGAACACAAGGCTAACCCTGCAGAGATCTGCACCAAGTGCGCAACCCCTTTTGTGCCCTTGACATGATCGGCCATCCAACCCCAGGCCGGTGGGCCTACCACGCGCGCCCATTGCATGGGCGAGATCAACACACCGATTTCGGTAGGCGTAAAGCCCCTGCCGCTAAGCCACAACGAAAGATATGGCGCAAACAGCCCCACATAAGCAAAGTAAGCCCCAAAGAATGAGGAAAGCCGTGTGGTGGGCTTCACACGCAAACAGGAGAACTAGCTGCAGCTGCCGGGAATTGGCGCAGTGGCGATACGAACATCGGCATTTTGCGCGCGATGCCGCAATGCATGATCCATGAGCACCAAGGCCAACATGGCTTCTGCAATCGGCGTTGCACGAATTCCAACACAAGGATCGTGACGGCCGTGAGTCTCGACCACCGTCGGCTTGCCGGCAAGATCAATGGAGCGGCGCGGCGTGCGAATGCTCGAAGTGGGCTTGATCGCAATCGCTACCGTAATCGGCTGGCCCGTGGAAATGCCACCCAGCACGCCACCGGCGTGATTGGTGACAAAACCTTGCGGCGTCAGCTCATCGCCGTGCACCGAGCCGCGCTGGGCAACACTTGCAAAACCTGCGCCAATCTCAACACCCTTGACTGCATTAATGCCCATCATGGCGTAGGCAATATCAGCATCGAGCCGGTCGTACACCGGCTCGCCCCATCCCACCGGAACATTCGAAGCCTGCACTTCAATGCGCGCGCCACAAGAGTCGCCCGCTTTACGCAGCGAGTCCATATAGCTTTCGAGCTCGGCAATCTGTGACTTGTTTGCCGCAAAAAACGCGTTGTTGGAAATTTCGTTGGGATCTTCAAAACGAATCACATGCTCGCCAAGCTGCGACATGTAGCCACGAATCTCAACACCGTATTTTTCTTTGAGCCATTTCTTGGCAATTGCCGCCGCCGCAACGCGCACGGCTGTCTCCCGCGCCGAGGAGCGGCCACCGCCGCGATAGTCGCGAATGCCGTATTTGTGCCAGTAGGTGTAATCGGCATGCCCGGGACGAAAAGTGTCTTTAATGTCGCCGTAATCTTTGCTGCGCTGGTCTTGGTTGCGAATCAGCAGCGCAATGGGTGCGCCCGTGGTTTTGCCTTCGAACACCCCGGAGAGAATTTCAACCGTGTCGGGCTCTTGGCGTTGCGTCACATGGCGCGAGGTTCCCGGCCGGCGGCGATCCAGTTCGGGCTGAATATCGGCCTCGGAGAGCACTAGCCCTGGGGGGCAGCCATCGACCACGCAGCCGATCGCGGGCCCGTGGGATTCACCAAAAGAAGTGACGGCAAAGAGGTGGCCGAAGGTATTTCCAGACATTGGGGGATTTTACAGCCGCTCGGTAATTCGTCGCACCACAACCTCACGGCCCAGCACCGCCATGACCTTGTCAATCGACGGCGTATCGGTGCGGCCCATGAGCATGAGCCGAAGCGGCATGGCCAATTGCGGCATTTTCAAGCCCGCCTTTGCAAGCACCGCTTTCATGGCTGCCGACAATGCCTCGGCCTGCCAGTTCTCGGGCAGCTCAGCTAAAAATGCTTTGACCGCGGCCGCAACCTCGGGGCTTAGTTTTTCTTTAAGCTCTAGGGACTCACGGGGCGGCTCACGATAAAACATGGTGACCGACTCAGAGAGTTCGTTGAGCGTATTCGCACGATCCTTAAGCAAATCGCACACCAAAGGCAAGTGCGGACCGCCAGCAATGGTGAAGCCCTCTTCTTTGACGCGAGTCACGATACGCGCAGCGAGCTCTGAGCCTGGCTTATTGCGCAAATAGTGGTTGTTTAGCCACTTCAATTTTTCAAAATCAAACTGTGCGGCCGACTTGCTGCAGTTTTCCAGGCCGAACCACTCACAAAACTGGTCCATGGAAAAAATCTCGTCATCACCATGGCTCCAGCCCAGACGCGCGAGATAGTTCAGCAGCGCTTCGGGCAAATAGCCGTCTTCGTCGTATTGCATGACCGAGACTGCGCCATGACGCTTTGAGAGCTTTTCGCCATCGGGCCCATGAATCATCGGCAGGTGGGCATAGTGCGGGATGGGCGCACCGAGCGCCTTCAAGATATTGATTTGCCGAGGCGTGTTGTTGACATGATCATCGCCACGAATCACATGCGTGATTTGCATATCCATGTCATCCACCACCACGCAAAAGTTGTACGTGGGCGTGCCATCGGTGCGGGCGATAATCAGGTCATCGAGCTCTTCGTTCGAAATTGCAATGCGGCCCTTCACCCCGTCTTCCCAAGTGACTAATCCAATATCGGGGTTGCGAAACCGCACCACAGGCTTTGCGCCAGCCGGTGGCTGAAGATTTTTCTTGGCTGCATTTTCTGGCCTCCAGCGGCCATCGTAACGGGGCTTGGCGCCTCGAGCGCGTTGTTCTTCGCGCATTTGCTCAAGCTCTTGAGGGCTTGCGTAACAGTAATAGGCCGAGCCCTGTTCCAACATTTGCGCAATCACCTCACGATAGCGATCCATACGCTGCATTTGATAAAACGGGCCCTCGTCGGGATTAAGCCCCAGCCACGACATGCCATCCAAAATGGCTTTCACGGCCTCCGGCGTTGATCGCTCAAGGTCGGTGTCCTCTACACGCAAAATAAACACGCCTTGGTGGCGACGGGCGTAAGCCCACGAATACAGCGCAGTGCGAGCCCCGCCCACATGCAGGTAACCCGTGGGGCTCGGAGCGAAACGTGTGCGTACGGTCTTGGGGGAAGTTTTTTCAGTCATAGCCCGAGAGTTTATCGCCGGACGCCGATTATTGCGCTAAGGCATTGGCCACATTGCCCAACGCCATATCGGCTTTCACCATTTGATCGACAAGCCTGCGCAAGGCGCTGAATTGATCGAGCAGTGCATCAGTCTCTGACACGGGCCGTTTGCCCTGCACTGCATCGTAGAGCAAGTCTCGTTTAGCCTGTTGATAGTTCGCCTCAAACATTTCATGTGCTTCCAGTAAAAGTTTGCCGCGCTTTCGGCCCTGCTGAGACTCTTGAAATAACGCCATGCAATCGAATGCCGAGGAAATTAAACGCTCGACCCCGGGATAGCCCAGTGCCGGCGCTGCAATGGGCAAGGCCGTACCGGCCACCCGAACTGCTTCATCAAGATAGCGCGCCGTACGAAGCTCGATGGCAAGATCCTGTGCCTCTTGGGCGCTCATGGTGCTCGTCGATACCCGTTCGATAAAACTTTCAATGGCCTGATGCAGCATGATGTGTGCTTCAAGCCTGGCGCTGGGGACATTGCCTTTCAACCCCGACACAACGCTCTCGGCCACGAGGCTGCGTTGACGGCTCAGCTCTTGGCGCAAGGCCGATACAGCAAGCGAGGGCAAATCCGTAAGTGTTCGATCCAAATGTTGTGGCTTGGCAAGATCCTCTTCAAAGGAGCGAAACTGCCCTTCAAGCCAGCGGGCCAAAACGCCTGAAAATGGCAAAACCAGCACAACACCAAGGCAATTAAACAGCGTATGAAACAAAGCCAACTCGCTGCCAATATCTCCGCCAAAATGAAGCCACCCAGCAAGCGCATCAACGCCTGCCAAAATAACGGGAAACAAAGCGAGAGCGACCAGCCCGGTAAACGCATTGAAGAACACATGGCCGGTGGCCAGGCGCTTGGCATTCGGGGTCGCCTTTAAAGAAGCAAACACCGCAGTGGAAGTGCTGCCAAGATTTGCGCCCACAACGGCTGCAGCACCAGCCTCGAGCGTCAACAAGCCGCCAGCTGCCGCAGTAATGACCAACGCCAATGTGGCACTGGAAGACTGCGTAAAGATCGTCACCACCAACCCAGCGGCCAGAAAAACTGGCCACGCGGTTTCGTGGCCAAGCTTTACGCTGGTTTGCTGAGCCAAGCCAGCAAAAGCCGCCTCTAAGATCTGCAGCCCCATAAAGAACAACCCAAATCCTGCGAGCGCCTGGCCTAGCCCTTGCCAGCGTTTGTTGGCAACCCCAAAACGTACTGCAATGCCCACGGCCAACAGGGGCATGGCGAACGCCTGAAGATTTGAATCAACGCCAGCGAAGCTCACCAGCCAGGCGGACATGGTGGTTCCAATATTGGTGCCAAAGACCACACTCAAGGCCTGACGAAACGACATGAGCCCGGCATTGACAAAGCCAATTGCCGCCACCGTCACTGCACCCGAATGTTGGACCAAGGCAGTCACCACGAACCCGGCAATGACACCTCTGACCGGCGTTGATGTGAACTTTTCAAGCAAGCGCTTGAGCTGATGACCAGCGTAAGTTTTCAAGCCCTCGGTCATCATGGCCATGGCTAACAAAAACAGTGCCAGCCCGCCCAAGCTGTTTAAGAAGTTGGTGACGGTCATGTTGGACCCTGGGCCTTGTGGCTAATCGATTGAAAGCGCCGCGGGCTGGCCCGTTTTGATGATGACCGCAATAGCAGCCATTACTTCCTTCTCTTTTCCACGAAAACCGTGTTCAGTGAAAGCCTCACAAGCGCCCCCTTGAAATCCGCTGCCGCCATTTACCGTTATCAGCGTTGCTCCAAATTTATCGGAGAGGCTCTTGGCACCCAACCAAGTTGTGAGGTGGCACGGATCGTTTTTGTGATGAACGAAAAACTGCGGCACTTTCGACTGCCTGTAGTCAAACCCCGAGAGCTCACGATAAGAGTTACGGGCAAGCGGCTCGGTAATGGCAGCCGTGTGAATCGCGCCAGTGTACGCCGTGGGCGCGTATACCGGCATAAATGAGGAGGAAATAGTTCCCATACTGGTGCCAACCAGCCATACCTCTTGAATAGAAGGAATACGCTTTTTTGCCTCATCAATCAATTTCTGCACATGCAGTTGCCGTTCTTGTGAGGCCTGATAAGTACTGGAACAATAATCACCGCTGTTAGAGTGGCAATCTACAATCAATGTCGCAATGGCCTCATCTGCGAGCTGACGGCGCGCGCGAATCAGGAAATTTCCATTGAGCTTTGAGTTGACCATAATGCCGTTTTCAACAACAGGCCGAACGACAGACGGGTAACCCGGCAAGAGAACAGCCAGCCGAGTGTGCCCTGTGGTGCCAATCTTCACCGAGAGTACGCCAGCCTGTTTGAGGTTAGCCCCCAGATCTACAACAAGAAGCTCTTCCTTCAGGCCCTGGGCATGGACAGGCACTTGCGCCTGCGCAACCGTAGAGACAAACACCAGAATTAAGAGCACAAATAACCTGATCGAGAAATTAGTTGCATGCATAGTTGGCTTTACGAAATTGTTTGTCTCGAGATGATTAATCATGTGATCTCCTGCTTGGGATAGCCGCCACTGCAATTCCGAAAATACTTTGAAAACGATTGGCAAAAGCCTGACGGCTCTTCAACGAGCCGAGGGGGTTTGAGTAATCCAAACTTCAGCTCTGATAAAGCGTTTAGAGTCTCCCTAGCCCCAAGGTCATTTGCAGTGTAATACCGGGCCTTGGCAGGCAACAACTGTAGCAAGTCTCTCGCATCACCGATGAATAGCGCGTCGCAAATGTTTCCCATGCGCGTTAAAACAAAGTTCCAGCGTCGCTCGCTCCAGGGCCAGCGGGCCCAGTATGGCAGGTGCACCACACCCAACCGGTACACCCGTTCACCCCCAACGCCAGGCGCCAAAGAGTTCGTGCGTAGGCCCCACGGGTGCACGAGTTCGATCGAACTAAAAGCCTTCAGCGTTTCAACAAGATTGTGCAGCTGTGGGCAATGCAGATTGCTTAAGCTGGCGGCGGGCGGCGAAGCAAAAAGCGCTGGCTCCTCCAGGGCAGGCATGTCTTGTGTCGCCTGCTGCGCGAGCCGATCAAATGCTCGACGATCAGATTCTTGATGGCCCCGCGCCATTGCCTCAAGCGCTTCATAAGATGTATCCAGTGGCGTTGCACTGCAGTGCCAAGCCGCCGGCGCGTATTTCGAGACATTTTCAGCATTGAATAGATACGGCTTTACGCTGAATGTACCGGCAACCCATTGCCAAGAAAGGTGGTTTGATGCGAGATCGCCATCGAGCAGGTGGCTATATAACCAATCCGCCCCGGCCCTCCAGTGAATATGTCGCAAATGAATTACATAACTTGCAAGCCACATGCGGGCGTGGTTGTGAAGATATCCCGTTGAGTAGAGCGTTGAGACCGCTTGATCAATGACCGCCAGCCCAGTCCTGCCCTCACGAATATCGCTGGGCAGCACAGTCGAATAACGCACATTGTCGATCCCGGCACGAAAGTCTTCAAAAATGGCATCGCCCTGATGGGCCCACACATGATGAAAAAACAATCGCCATGCGAATTCCGCAAAGAGCTTGTCCTGCGGTGTAAGGCTCGTTCGCTCGCGAATCTTATCGACCGCTTCCCCTGGGCTCAGAAAGCCATGTGTGAAATACGGTGAAAGCCCTGATACGGCACCCAGCAAGTGATTACGCGTGGCGGCATAGCGCTTGGGGTCAAGCGCTTCTAATCGACTTTGCCATGCCCGATCAGTCGGGGGGAAGCTTTCGCTAACCCCAAGAGATTCCGTCGCGCGATTGCCTGCGTACACTGTTACCTCGACGTTTCAAAGTAATTGCTGCGGCTTGAGGGCCAGAGAGCTGTTAAAATCGCGTCGAGTTGAGTAAACTTTTCAGCCCCATATCGGACGCGTAGCTCAGCGGTAGAGCACCGCCTTCACACGGCGGGGGTCGTAGGTTCGAACCCTGCCGCGTCCACCAAAAAACATTTTCAAATTCAAAGACTTACCAAACTTTTATCAGTAGCGCACTGAAGAAAAAGTAGTAGAGAAAAAAGTCTACTACAAAAATTAGATTTTAAAGTTTGGTTCACGAGCAGGCCCTGCTCATTTCAAAATTGCACTCAGCGGCAGGGCCTCGATTCAGAGCAGAGCGCATCAATGCACATGATTGATTTCCAAAAGTTTCTCGATGCACAAGAGGACATCGTCAATGACGTCTACGCCGAGCTTGCGCAGGGAAAAAGCGCAATCACTGGATGTGGTTTGTATTTCCGCAGCTAACAGCCTTGGGCCGCAGTACTACCGCTGTGAAGTATGGAATTGAGTCGATGGATCAGGCGCAGGCGTACCTCGCACACCCGGTGCTTCGTAGCCGATTGCTAAAGTGCATTGAGCTGGTGCTCTGGACTGCCCCTGGTCTGCTAGACGGTCCGGGCCTATGCTTGGTTACCGTCCGGAAAAACGACATCGCACGATCAGGCCCCGGTCATGAGCAGGGCCTAGTGTTGAGTGATTTATCGAGGTAGATTTGGGTTTGAATCCTGGAACAGGAATCAAACCTTTCTGCAACAACCTGATTCAATACTTTTCTACTACAGGCGTTTTTCGCAGAGCTTAAGGCTTTGCGTTTGCTCAGGCCGCATGAGCATCCCAGCGCCCGGAATGAGCGAGCCAGCTGTCTTTCTACAAAACTGACTTTAATTCCTCAGCAGAGACGCCGGCCTGTCGCAGTATCCCGTTCACAGTTCCGACTTTTAATTCTTTGTGATTTGGGACAACACACCCCGCAGACCCTCGGCGCATGATCATGTGGCTACCAGTTTGACGAGCTTTAGCGAACCCGAGCTTTTCCAGCGCCGTCATAAGATCGGCACCAGACAGCCCGGGAAATTTAGGCATGCGCTACTTCGAAGGTCGTAACGACAGGATGGGGCATTTGATGACCGGGAAATTCCTCAAGAAAGAGCTCCGTAGCTTCCTTGAGATTCTTCACAGCCTCTTCGACGGTTTCCCCTTGGGTGGTCGTGCCTGTCTCAGGATTGAGGGCAACAAAGCCCCCTTCTTCCGCTGGGGTCAATACGGCTGTCAGCAACATAACTTCTCCTTGTAACAGGTCAGCGTAGTCTAAATCCGCCCAGGATTTTGAGCAATACCAGGCCCTGATCCGTTACTGTCGTTTAAACCGACATCACGAGAGCAGACCCTGATCATGAGCAGGCCCTGGTGTTGAGTGAGATGTCGAGGTTGATTTTGGTTCGAATCCTAGAACAGGAACCAAACCTTTTCGTAAAAGGCGTTTTAGTACTGTGCTACTTTTCTACTACAGGCCTTTTTCGCAGAGCTTAACTCGTTGATTGCGAAAGAGAATTTAAAACGCCAGATGTCTTCACACGGCGGGGGTCGTAGGTTCGAACCCTGCCGCGTCCACCAAATTTAACAGCACGATCACCAGCTTCCGGTATTCGGCATGGATGCCCAGGGCTCAGCCGGTGGCAAGGGCTCGCCCTTTTGCAGCAACTCAATCGAGATTTGATCTGGGGATCGCACAAACGCCATGTATCCGTCGCGCGGAGGACGGTTAATGGTTATGCCCATTTTCATGAGGCGATCGCAGGCTTCATAAATATTGTCCACCGCGTAAGCAATATGGCCAAAGTTGCGCCCGCCCGTATAGGCCTCGGAATCCCAGTTGTAGGTAAGTTCTACCTGAGCCTGATGATCCCCAGGGGCTGCCAGGTACGCCAGCGTATAGCGACCTGCTGGCACTTCTTTTGTTTTCACAACTTCCAGCCCAAGGCCCTTGGTGTAGAAATCGATCGATTGCTGCAGATCGGTCACGCGGACCATGGTGTGAAGATACTTGATCACCGTTAAACGCTCCTTGGGTGCGATGAAAGGCGCCTATCATCCACTTGCTAAAGCGCAAGATCAAGCCCCTGGGCATGCCAGGGGCTCAATTTGCCAAGACTTGCAAAAGGCTAGGCCCGAGCCAGACGGTTATCGATACTGAGTTTTCCTGCACCCGTGATCGCGAGCAAAATCAATCCGCCGGCAACACGGAAGGGAGAGGCAATCCAAGAGAGCTGAAGTAGCCAACGGTACCCTCAAATCCCGTGAGCTTTGCCACACCGGCAGGCAAAAATAGGGCGACAAACAATAGTCGGCCAAAAAAGTTAAGGCTGTTTTCAACGACGTGCATAAATAACTCCTAGGTTAAGTGAAAAAATCAAGGTTAATGAAACAGGTAGCCGTCCATCGCCAGCACCACATCCGAGACGCCGCGATAAAACGCATGGGCTTTAAAGTGCTCCCCGGCTGCGCCGAGTGCTGTAAAAAAAGGCAAAAAATGCTCGTCACGAGGATGAGCCCTCGGGCCACTGCTGTGCAGCCGACGATAGTTCAACAAGGCCTGAATATCGCCAGCCCGGAGCCGCTCAGCGACCCAATCAGGGAATTCGTGAACATATGCGGGTGTCGATTCGCCATGAATCATGGCGTTTCGCCAATCGTTTAAGTTGTGCGTTAGATTGCCGGAGCCCACGATCAAAAACCCCTGTTCACGCAGCCCCGCCAACGCCTGCCCAATCTGGTAAGCGTGCTGCGGCCCCCCGTGATGCTGAACGGAGAGAGACACCACGGGAACATCGGCCTCGGGAAACATATGCATTAATGGGACCCAAGCGCCGTGATCAAGGCCGCGCTCGAAATCGGTGTCAACCTTGAAGCCCGCTTGCGCCAGGTTTTTGGCAACCTCACTCGCAGCAGCAGGCGATCCCGCCGCGGGATAGCGAATTTCGTAGAGCCGACGATCAAAGCCGTAAAAATCGTGAATGGTTTCAAGTGTCGGCGCCGCCCCCACGGTCGGCTCCTTAGTTTCCCAATGCGGGCTGATCACGACAAGGGCTCGAACGGTCGATAAGGTTTTTGCCATTTCTGCCATTCGAGCGCCGGCGACCCCTGGCGCTAACGCGAACGCAGGAGAGCCGTGGGGCACAAACAATGATGGAAGCGGTTTGGTGTTCATGCCAGTGACTCTACCCACGACCACCCGGTTAAAAAAGCCGCTTTTATTCATTACTTTGTTGCATAATCTGCAACAATGGACAGACTCGAAGCAATGCAGGTTTTTGTGCGCGTCGCGCAGACGGGCAGCTTTTCTGCCGTCGCGGAGCAATTGCATGTGGATCGCTCCTGGGTAACGCGGCAAATCGCATCGCTCGAAAAACACCTTGGCGCGAAGCTGCTCACCCGCAGCACGCGCAGACTTTCGCTCACCCCGGCGGGGTCGATTTACCTCGAAAAATGCCGGGTCATCCTTAACCTGGTCGATGCGGCAGAGTCCGATGCGGTCGGTGAAAAAGCCACGCCTCGCGGCCCGATTCGACTTGGAATTCCGCTGAGCTACGGCCTGCAGGTTTTAACGCCATGGTTGCTGGAGTTCAGCAAACACTATCCCGCGATCGATCTCTCGCTTGATCTCTCTGATGATCGCGTTAACCTGATCGAGGAAGGGCTCGATCTTGCAATCAGGATCACCAGCCACCACGCACCGGGAGATGTTGTGCGAAAACTTGGTGAGTGCCCTATGGTGACATTTGCCTCTCCCCGCTACCTGTCACTTCACGGAACGCCTCAACATCCACATGAGCTCGAACAACACGAATGCCTGGTCTACTCCAATACACCAGCGCGGACTCAGTGGGCGTTTCAGGTCGCCGGAAAAAAGACAACCGTGCCGGTTCGAGGCCGAATCCTTGCCAACAGCGGACTGCTGCTGACCGAGGCTGCCGCCCAGCATATGGGGGTCTCTAAGCAGCCCTATTTCATTGCGAAACCGTATCTCGACGCGAGAGCGGTGAGCCCTATTTTAGAAAAGCACGAGGTTTCTCCATTGGGAATCTACGCGGTGCTTCCCAGCAACCGCTACATTCCTCACCGCGTAATTACACTCATGAATTTTTTGTCAGAGCACATCGCTTCCTCAGCCCTTACTCAGGACGCCACCAAGGGTTCGCCCTCTCGCTACAGGACCTGAACGGCCTTTTCGAAGGCTAGCCTCATGTTGCGCGGATAGACTCCTTTCGGATCTGCCACCCCGATGTTCATCAGAAAGTTGACCTGATATCGTCCATCGGGGAAGAACTCTGCATTCACCTTCTGCGCGTCAAACCCCGACATGGGGCCGCAGTCGTAACCCAGTGCGCGAGCGGCAATCAGCAGATAGGCCCCCTGCAAGGTGCCATTTCGAAAGGCAGCATCGTGAGCGGCTGCTTCATTGTTTTCGAAAATTGACTTTGCGTCGTAGGCAGGAAAAAGCTTGGGCAAGTGTTCATAGAACTGCCGGTCGTAGGCCACAATCACCGTGACCGAAGCCGATTCCACCTGCGGAATATTGCCCGGAGACAAAGCAGGCATGAGCCGTTTTTTAGCCTCGGCGCTGCGCAAAAATACGAAGCGAGCCGGGGATGCGTTAAACGCCGTTGGACCCCACTTCATCGTGTCATACAGACGCTCAAGGTCTTGATCTGATATGACATGCGGAACAAATGCATGCGCGGTGTGGGCAGCGGAAAACAGTTGCTCAAGCGTCGTATTCGAGACAGAAGGTTTCATCTTTAATATTCCAATAGAACTATTTGACCAACGCCATGAGTCGCTCGCAGGCCTCACAGTTCGTTAGCACTTCGGGGATTATCTCTGATAACGCTCGACCCATGACCCTGGGCAACCTTGCAGAAAATCAACTTTCCGGCGCAGCGCCAGGAAAATCCGGACATAATTAGGCCTTACACTCTTTGAGCCTGAATTAGGTCCCATCCGAACAAGTTCATGAAGCGCGGTTTTTACACCATCATGGCGGCGCAGTTTTTTTCCTCGCTTGCCGATAATGCGCTGTTGATTGCTTCAATTTCCTTGCTCATTGAACTCGCAGCTCCCGAGTGGATGAAGCCGCTTCTAAAACTTTTCTTCACGGTTTCTTATGTTGTGCTTGCCCCTTTTGTCGGCGCGTTTGCCGACTCCATGCCAAAAGGGCGGGTCATGTTCATTACAAACACAATCAAAATTTTTGGCTGTGGCCTGCTGTTTTTCTCCGTCCACCCACTGCTCGCTTATGCAGTCGTAGGGTTTGGCGCTGCAGCGTATTCTCCGGCCAAATACGGGATTCTTACCGAGTTGCTCCCGCCCGAAAAGCTGGTGGCGGCAAACGGGTGGATTGAGGGCACCACGGTAGGCTCAATTATCTTGGGCACCATGGTGGGCGGAGCTCTTGTAAACCCAGCTTTTTTCAGCCAGCTCATGCGTTTGGATATTCCCGGCGTTGACCTGGGGATTCAAAACCCCGCAGAAAGCGCCATTTTGGTCATCGGAGGCATTTACCTGATCGCCGCCCTGTTTAACCTGCGGGTGCCTGACACCGGTGCCCGCTACCCGAAACAACACCGCAACCCGATCAAGCTCGTTCTTGATTTTTGGTATTGCAACTTAACGTTATGGCGAGACAAGCTAGGCCAAATCTCACTTGCCGTCACAACTTTATTCTGGGGGGCAGGCGCATCGCTTCAGTTCATTGTGCTGCATTGGGCGAAAGATCAACTCGGCATGCGGCTTGATGAAGCGGCTATTTTGCAGGGAATTACTGCAATCGGCATTGCCCTGGGTGCTGTGCTGGCCGCTCGACTTATTCCCCTGAAAAAAACCCCATCGGTGCTCAAGCTTGGTGTTGCCATGGGGCTTTTGGTCCCCGCAATGACATTGGTAACAAGCCTTGAGTGGTCGGTGCCGCTTCTTGTGCTGATCGGTGGGCTGGCCGGGTTTTTCGTAGTGCCCATGAATGCACTGTTGCAGCACCGAGGCCATGTCATGCTTTCTGCAGGCCACTCCATTGCAGTCCAAAACTTTAACGAAAACCTGAATGTGCTGCTGATGCTTGGCCTCTATGCCTTGCTGGTTCGTGTCGAGCTTCCAGTCAACGCAATCATTGTGATCTTTGGCTTGTTTGTTGCCGGCACCATGGGTTTGGTGATCAAGCTTTACCGTCACAACCGTGCCCACTACAACCTAGACGCCTTGATTGGGGTAGAAAAGCACCCGCATTAACCATGCCGAGAGCCGTTTCGCGCAGGCCCAAGAGGGTTTGGTGGCTTATCCGCTGGCTATTAGGGCTGGCGTTGTTAGGCCTGCTTGCCTACCAGGCCGTGATCTTTGCGCAGGTGCTTTGGTTTCAGTCTAATAACCCCGAGACCACCGCATTTATGCGGGCCGAGAATGATCGGCTTCAGGCCAACATTACGATCCGACAAAGGTGGGTGCCCTACGCGGCCATTTCGCTGTCGGTGAAACGAGCGGTGATCGCCGCAGAAGATTCTGGCTTTGCATTTCACGACGGAGTGGACTGGGAGTCGATTGAAAAAGCAGCCCGTGAAAACATGCGGGCTGGCAAGGTACGCCGAGGGGGATCCACCATCACCATGCAGTTGGCGAAAAACCTTTTTTTATCCTCTGATCGCTCGTATTTGCGAAAACTCCAAGAGCTGATCATTACTGGCATGCTGGAAGCCGCCCTGGATAAGCGAAGAATATTAGAGCTCTACTTGAATACCGCAGAATGGGGGGTCGGCGTTTTTGGAATCGAGGCAGCTGCCTATCACTACTTTGGCGTTCCGGCCTCACAGATTGACGCGATGCAGGCGGCTTGGCTTGCTTCGGTGCTGCCCTCGCCCAAACGCTTTGATCGCAACCGAGAGTCAGAGTATTTGACCCAACGCGCGTTTGTTATTTTAGAGCGCATGCCCAAAGTGGCCCTGCCCCGCTAAAAAACAAGAGGTTCAAGGCCGGTGATCCAACCTTGAACCTTGGGTTGCAACAATTAAAGAACTGCGTCTTTCAGTTTCTTGAGAGCGCGAATCTTTACTTTTACCGTGGCTGGCTTGGCAGCAAACCACTGCTCTTCGCCGGTGAAGGGGTTTTTGCCAAAGCGCTTGGGCTTGGCGGGAACCTTTTGAGCCACTACTTTCATGAGGCCCGGCAGAGTAAATTCGCCAGCGCCTTTTTTGCTCACGGCCGACAGGGTGGTTTCTTCCAGCGCAGCCAACACTGCTTTCACCGATTTTGATTCAAGGCCCGTCGTGTCTGCCAAGTGCGCAACCAAGGCGCTCTTGTTCAGCACGGATTTAACCGGCTTCATTGCTGATGCTTTTGCAGCAGCTGGCTTTTTAGCTGCGGATTTCTTGACTGCCGCCTTTTTTGCGGGTTTTTTTGCCTTGGCGGCTTTGGGTTTTTTCGTGGCCATGAGGTCTCCAGAGAGTTAATCAAAAACAACTATTTAAATTTTAGCAGGCGTATAGCCAAAAACGCGAATTTTAGGCAATATCCGGCCTTATCCTAACGCCATGAAAACAACGCGCCCCGACACCCCGTGCATCGCAATATGCTCAACCGCGCAAGGTGACAATATTTGCAAGGGCTGCGGAAGAACCTTTGAAGAGGTCACCAACTGGGTCCTGATGACCCAGGAAGAAAAGGACACGGTCTGGGACCGTATTGAAGCTGAAGGCACGGCACTACGGTTTACCACCTACCGCGAGCGCGCGCTTTAGGCCGCAAATTCACCTAGAATTCAGACGGCACCTCAGGGAGATACCTCATGCTCTACTCCGTTAAATCGATTCTTTACGCCTCAGATCTTTCGCCGAGATCCCCGACCGTATTTCGTCACGCCGTCGGTCTGGCCCAAAAATTTCAAGCACAGCTGCACGCCATTACTGTGCTGCGCCCGGGCATGAAAATTCCTGCGGATTTGCTGGATGACCACCCTGACGAATTACCCACTGAATTCGATAAGCAAGGCGAAGAGCTCTTGAACCGACGAATCAAAACCTTTGATTTGGCCCACCCCGAATACGAGGTGTACAAATATCTCGCCAGCGCCAAAGCCGTTGAAGGCGAGCCTGCCAAAGTAATTCTGGAAGCAGCCGCCTCGACAAAAGCCGACATGATTGTGCTGGGCTCTCGTGGCCACAGCGTTATTGATGAACTGTTGCTGGGGTCGGTCGCGCACAAGGTCACGGTCAAAACCACCATTCCCGTGGTGCTGGTCCCCTTTGATCGCGACTAATGAAAACGGGCCGTTAGCGTGAACTGCAAGGCCCGTTTTGACTGCGAACCACTGGTTGTGATTACCGCGCCTGCTCCAGGGCTTGAATACGCTCTTCAAGCGGCGGATGGCTCATAAACAGTTTCTTAAAGCCATCGGCCATTCCACCGGAAATTCCAAAGGCTTCGAGCTGCTCGGGCAAATGGGGCTGGTTAATCGATTGCTGCAGGCGCTTGAGCGCCGCCACCATTTTTTGACGCCCTGCAAGATCTGCGCCGCCTGAGTCGGCCCGAAATTCCCGTTGCCGGCTAAACCACATGACGATGGCGCTGGCCAAGATACCCAACACGATTTGCGCAATGATGGCCGTGATCCAGTAGGCAGGGCCATGGCCTCGCTCGGTCTTAAACACCACGCGATCCACCACGTGGCCCACCACGCGGGATAAGAAAAACACAAAGGTGTTCACGACCCCTTGGATCAAGGCCAGGGTGATCATGTCACCGTTGGCGACATGGCTCACCTCGTGGGCCAACACGGCCTCGGCTTCATCACGGGTCATGCCACGCAGCAAGCCAGTGCTCACCGCAACCAACGCGCTGTCGCGGAACATGCCAGTGGCAAATGCATTCATGTCGGGCGCGTCATAAATGGCCACCTCGGGCATGCCAATGCCTGCGGCCTGAGCCTGCCGTTGAACCGTGGTGTAAAGCCACTTCTCCATGTCATTGCGCGGGGTGTCAATCACCTGACAGCCGGTCATTTGTTTTGCCATGAACTTGGACATGGCCAGGGAAATGATCGAGCCGGTCATGCCCACCACAGCAGATAAGACCAGCAGGGCCCCGAGATCCAGGCCAACGCCTGCCTGATCCAGCACCTGGCCCAGGCCAAACACCGACATGATCACGGCGAGCACCACCATGACAGCGATATTGGTCAGCAGAAATAAAAAGACCCGTTTCATAAGATCTAGAGTTCCTTTCGGTTAATGAATCGACTCCCAGCCGGCGGCTAGGACCCGCAAGCTGGGCAAGAGTTCAACAAGATCAGCTGGCGATCTGATCCAGCGCGCTCGCCAAGTGCCCCACGCTTCGGTCGGGATTATGCAGTTTCTCGAGCCCAAACAGGCCAATTCTGAAAGTCATGAAATCGGGGGGTTCATTACACTGCAGGGGCACCCCTGCAGCCACCTGAAGGCCCAAGGCCAGAAATTTCTTGCTGTTCTGAATGTCGGGGTCTTTCGTGTAGCTCACCACTACGCCAGGCGCCTTAAAACCCGGCGCTGCCACACTGGGGTAACCCCGAGACTCGAGCAGCTGTCGCACACGCTCGCCCAGCTCGATTTGCTCTTGCCGTACCCGGGAAAAACCATAGCTGCGGGTTTCTTTCATGGTCTCCCAAAGCCTGACCAAGGCATCGGTCGGCATGGTCGTGTGATACACATGGCCGCCCGCCTCATAGGTTTCCATGACCTGGAGCCACTTCTTTAAGTCACAGGCATAGCTGGTGCTGCTCGTGTGATCGATGGCCTGACGGGCCCTTTCGCTGAGCATGACCATGGCACAACACGGCGAGCTGCTCCAGCCCTTTTGGGGGGCGCTGATCAAGACATCAACACCCGTGGCGCGCATATCCACCCACATCGCGCCAGAGGCCACGCAATCCAACACAAACAACCCACCCACTGCATGCACCGCATGTGCAACACGCGACAAATAATCATCGGGAAGAATCATGCCCGCCGACGTCTCAACATGGGGTGCAAACACAACCGCCGGCTCTTCGTTTGCGATTGCGGCTTCAACTTCTTGAATTGGGCACGGCGCCCAAGGGGCTTGTGCCCCGGCGTGAGTTGGCCTGGCTTTTAAAACCACGGTTTCAGAGGGAATTGAGCCCATTTCAAAAATCTGTGACCAACGGTAACTAAACCACCCATTGCGAATGACCATGGCTTTTTTGCCCGTGACAAACTGCCGCGCGGCGGCCTCCATTCCAAAGGTGCCGCTGCCCGGAACCAAAATGCTGGAGTGCGCCCCATAGACTTCCTTGAGCATGCTGGAGATTTCACACATGACGCCCTGAAAGCGCTTGGACATATGATTTAAAGCCCGATCGGTGTAGACCACCGAGAACTCGAGCAGGCCATCGGGATCGATATTTGGCAAAAGACCAGGCATGACAGCACTCCTTTTGAACACGATGGGCCGATTTTACTTCCCGCGCCGCGTTACCATCACCCCATGGACAACACGCTGATTGCTCCCTTTGAGGCCCATCAATCTCTGTTAAGCCTGGACACTGGAAAGGTCGCGATTTTTAATCGCGGAAGCGGCAGACCGCTGCTTTTGGTGCACAGCGTGAACGCGGCGGCTTGTGCCGCTGAAATTAAGCCGCTTTTCGAGCATTTCGCCAAATCTCGAAGCGCATGGGCCTTAGATCTTCCTGGCTATGGTTTATCAGAGCGCAAGGCGATGCCCTACACCGTACGCATGATGACCGATGCAGTCATTGCATGTGCTCGGCACGCCTACGAGCAAGGCGGAAAAGCCCCACTCGATGCGCTTGCTTTATCGTTATCGACCGAGTTTCTTGCGCGCGCCGCAGCTGAGCATCCGTACCTGTTTCGCAGGCTGATCATGGTGAGTCCTACCGGGTTTCGCGGCACCCGAAGCCTGCGAGAGCCTGCCGGAAGCACTCGTTACATGGCCTGGCTCGATCGGCTCTTGCAGGGCCCAGGCTGGGGCGGAGCGGTGTTTCGCGGGCTAACACGGCCCTCTGTGATTCGTTATTTTTTGAAACGCACCTGGGGGTCTGATGCGATTGATGAAAGCCTGTGGGCCTATGACACGCTCACAACCCGCCAGCCCAATGCCGAGCACGCGCCCTTGAGTTTTCTAAGTGGCAGGCTTTTTAGCAAAGACATTCATACCCTCTACGACCAGCTCGAAATGCCCATGCTGATCACCCACGGCACACGCGGCGACTTTACCGATTACCGGGGATTGTCGCTCTTTGGGCATAAACGCAAGTGGCAGGTTCATGTGTTTCAAAACACGGGCGCCCTGCACTTTTTTGAAAAGCCTGCAGAATTTGCCGATCTTGCCGACCGCTTTTTAAATCAGGACTGAAACAAAGCGCGATCCTAAGGGATCAGCACATAGTTTCCCGGCGCATCATCACAGGCAGCACCTGGAATGGACGGGTTGCCCATTGGCGGTGGGTCCACCAAACCGCCGCTGGTTTTTCTGAGCCACTCTTCCCAAGCAGGCCACCAGGAACCCTCAAAAATTTCGGCCTGCTCGTTCCAGGTTTGCGGATCAATATACGGCGCATTTGCCTCGCGCGTGGCCAGACGATAGCGACGCGAAATGCTCGACTCTCCGGGCGGATTGACCACGCCCACATTGTGACCGCCAGAAGTCAGACAAAATGTAATGTCGGCATTGGTGAGCAAATGAATCTTGTAGACCGATTGCCACGGAGAAATCGTGTCACGCTCGGTGCCCAAGCAGAAAATGGGCACACGAACATCTTTCACGACGACCGGCCGGCCTTCCACCTGATAGCGGCCTTGGGCAAAATCGTTATTGAGATAAAGGCTATGCAAATAATGGCTATGTTGATGATAGGGCATGCGAGTGGCATCGGCATTCCACGCATTTAAGTCAGAAACCGCTCGTCGTTTGCCCATGAGGTAATCATGAATCATGCGAGAAAACACCAAATCGCGCTGGTTCAATAACGCGAATGCGCCAAGCATTTGCTTGCCATCGAGATAACCTTGGGCCGACATAATGTCATCAAGAAACGCGAGCTGGCTTTCATCAATAAACAAAGCAAGCTCGCCGGGCTCGTCGAAGTCGAGCTGCGAGGCCAACAAGGTTAGCGTATGCAGCCGCCGGTCGTTGTTGCGCGCCATATAGGAGCATGCAATTGCCAGCAAGGTGCCGCCAAGGCAATACCCCAGGGCCTGAACGCGCCGGCCAGGAATAATTGCTGAAATCGCATCAAACGAGGCCAACACGCCATCTTTCAAATAGTCATCCATGCCAATTTCACGATCATCGGCCGTGGGGTTTCGCCATGACACCATGAATACCGTGTGGCCGGATTCCACCAAAAACCGGACCAGTGAATTTTCGGGCGAGAGATCCAAAATGTAGTACTTCATGATCCATGCCGGAACAATCAAAATCGGTTCTGCATGCACCTTCTCTGTAACGGGGCTGTATTGGATCAGCTCAATTAAGTGATTTCGAAAGACAACCTTGCCGGGAGTGACTGCAACCTCTTGCCCTGGCTTGAATTGCTCAACACCCACTGGCGGCTGGTTCGATGCCAGACGCAAAGCGTCTTGAAGCCAGTTCTGCAGCCCGTTAAACAAATTCTGACCGGCCGATTTCCAAGTTTCAGAAAGCACCTCAGGGTTGGTTGCGACAAAATTTGAGGGTGAAAAAAAATCGAGCACCTGACGAGCTGCAAAATTCACCATGCGCTCATGTTCCTGATGGACGCCTCGCACGCGCTTGGTCGCATCGTGCCACCACTGCTGATTGAGCAAAAAGCCCTGATAAATCACATTGTAGGGCCACTGATGCCATTGGGGCGCAGCAAAACGCTTATCTTGCGGCAAAGGCTCAATGCAATCCTTACACTCTCGGCCTGTCGCCGCCCGCATGGCATAGCTTGTGAGCTGAACGCTTTTATCGAGCGCCTTCAAGGCAAGCTCTTGCTGCTTGCCCGGCGAAAACGCAAGGTGGGTGAACCAATCCATGTAGGCGGTGAGCGTCGATAATGGCGAGATGCCCCCGGTTACATGGGCAACCGCCGCATGGATTACCCGGTCAAGATCGTGCTGCAGCAGATCGGAACTTTTCATACGAGGCTTATTCTACTGAGTAAAAGAGTGATAAACATGACACAACAACAATCCCTCAACAAGGTGCGTGTATGGGATTTGCCCACCCGCGCGTTTCATTGGCTCTTGGCGGCGGCAGCGCTCGGCTCGTTTGTCTCGGTCAAGATCGGCGGCAACGCCATGATCTGGCACGGCCGATTCGGCTACGCCGTGCTGACATTACTGATTTTTCGCGTTATTTGGGGGCTTGTTGGGCCGGTACATGCCCGTTTTTCACAGTTCCTGAAAGGGCCCGCAGCGATCTTGGCCGAGCTCAAGGGGCAAAACAAGATCTCGGTAGGCCATAACCCCCTTGGCGCTTTGTCAGTGGTGGCGCTAATACTGCTTTTTGCCTCACAGTCATTGTTGGGCCTCTTGACAAGCGACGATATTTTCTACGATGGCCCCATGGTGAAATATGTCAGCAGCACTACCGTAGAGCTGGCAGGCTGGGCACATCGCAACGCAGAATGGTTCTTGGTGGGCATGGTTGCGCTGCATGTTCTGGCGGTCATTGTTCACCGCGTTGTCAAAAAACACGACCTAATAGGGCCAATGTTCACCGGCGATCAGGCGATCCCGGCGGAAATGGCAGTGCAACCCTCACGAGACGACATGCAAACCCGGCTCACCGCCCTGCTTATTTTGGCCTTGTCTGCTGGAGCAGTTGCAGTGATTGCCTACGCTTAGTTGGCTTTAGGCTTGAGCTGTTCGCAAGGGTCAGGCCGTTGCACGACAGGCGTGATCCAAAAGAAATTCGCCCTGTTGTAATCAACAGGATCGCCCTCAGAAAAAATCACGCTGATTACCGCAAGCTCTGGCCGCTGCGCCTTGATCACCTGCGGAACACCCGCCCCAAGCCAGGCATGGCCGTTGCCCGTGACGAGCACAGCCGGAAGGTGATCGAGCGTGACACGGGCCATCGCAATGTCGCGACCCCTTTGAACCAAAGCCATTTTGGGTGTTGCGCTACGCGGCAATAAGCCACAGTGGCCGTCGAAAATTTCTTGCTCAAGCGCGCCTTGGAGCCCTGGCGTCAGCGTGGCTTTTTGAAGCAAATCGCGAAGCTCCGAAGGCAATGCTTGAACGCCTTGACGCGACAGCGCAACGGTCATTTCCCTTGAAAGATTGCCCCCAATCAGTCTTAAGCGCTGATTCAACACAGACTGAAACAAGGGCGCATGCATGGGCCACTGCCAGGCCTTGGGCTCAAAACCGGCCTGCTCAAGGCCAGGCAGCAAGCCTAAAGAGAAATCGACCTCTTTTGCATAAGTGAGATGCTCGGCCACTACTGTGAGCTGCGGCCTTGCAAGGTCGCGAATCAAACGAGCACGAATTTCATGGTGCAAAGGATTTTCATGAATCTCGCCCAGCACAACGACTTGCGCCGATTTCAGTTGTAGCAACAGCGTCGAGTAGTCAACCGCCGTTTTTGCTGACGACACAATACGCTCGGGTTGCGACGCATGCAAGGGCACCGCCAGGCAAACTATCCCGGCAAATAGCACCCTCACAACATTTCGGCTGACTTGCAAGCTCATCAATGATTTCCTTGAGTTATGTTGTGGTTGTAATCGCATGCGCGCAGGCGTGAGCGCTGGCCCAGGCCCACTGGAAATTATGGCCCCCCAAGTGGCCAGTGACATCGACGCACTCACCGATAAAATAAAGATTCTTGTGCCCACGGGCCATCATGGTTTTGCTATCGAGTGCTCGTGTATCCACACCGCCACGCATTACTTCGGCCTTTTTCCAGCCCAAAGTTCCAGCCGGCTTGAATTCCCAATGCGTCATCGATTCAATGGCTCGGCTCTGATCCGCCTTGGAAATTTCTGCACAACGCTTGCCCGGTAAGCCCGCTTCGCTTGCCAACACTCGCGCAAGCCGCTCAGGCAGCACTTGCGCCAAAGCCGACTCGGCTAGTTTGGATTGTGTACTGGGGTCACCCAACACCTCAGTCAAATCGGCGCCATCGGACCAGTCAATAGCCACTGACTGGCCCTCTTCCCAATAGCTGCTTGCTTGCAATACTGCGGGGCCCGAGAGCCCTTTGTGGGTAATTAACAGATCTTCGTGAAAGCTCGCTTGGCCATACGGTGCGTCACGCTGCCCTCCGATGATGCGAACATTGAGGCTCAAACCCGCCAAGCCAACGATTTCTGTGAATCGATCCGCGGTCAGCGCTAATGGCACCAAAGCAGGCCTAGGATCGACCACGGCAAGGCCAAGCGCTCGGGCAAGATCCAATGCAAAGCCACTCGCGCCAATTGCCGGAACCGGCAAGCCGCCAGAGGCGATCACGAGATGGCCTGCGCCCTGGGACCCACTGCTGGTGTCGACACACCAGCGCTGGCCCTCTTGCCGAATCCCGTGCACTGCAACCGGGTGGCGAAGCGCTACCTTGCCCATGGCGCATTCGGCAAGCAGCATGTCCACAATTTGCTGTGCACTGTCATCGCAAAACAACTGGCCTTTATGCTTTTCGTGAAATCGAATGCCATGACGACGCACCAGGCCAATAAAGTCTTGGGGCTGATACCGGGCCAATGCGCTTTTTGCGAAATGGGGGTTTCGCGATAAAAAGTTTTCTGGGTTGCTTTGCCGATTCGTAAAGTTGCATCGGCCCCCGCCACTGATCCGAATTTTTTCACCAATCTTTTTGGCGTGGTCGATCAATAGCACCCGCTGGCCAGCTTGGCCCACCTGGGCCGCGCAAAACATGCCCGCTGCCCCTGCTCCGATTACGATTACATCCCATTGCATGGCTTCTATAATGCCCGTCATGAAGGCTCATGTGTTGATCACTGGACACAGCCGCGGCTTAGGCGCCGCCCTAAGCGAGCTCTTGCAGGCGCAAGGCCACCATGTCATGGGCTTATCAAGCCAAGAGCTCAACCTCGCAAGCCCCCAGGCAGTCGCCCGCTTTGTGCAAACTGATCAGCTCACTATATTTTTTACCATGGCCTCTCAGGCCGTGCTGATCAACAATGCAGGCCGGCTTTTGCCAGTAGGCATTAACGGCACGCTCAATAGCCAGGAAATTTTAGACACGATTAATGTCAATGTAAGCTCGGCGCTTGCGATTACCAACGCGTTTCTCGCCGCTACCCAGCACTGCAAAGACCGACGAATTGCACAGATTTCCAGCGGTGCGGCCCGCAGCCCCTATGCGGGCTGGAGCGTTTACTGTGCAAGCAAAGCTGCCCTAGACCAACACGCGCGTTGCATCGCTCTAGAAGCAATCCCCGGCTTGCGCATTGAAAGCATTGCACCCGGAATTATTGACACCGAGATGCAAGGGCAAGTGCGCGCCACCACGATTGAACAATTCCCCATGCGGCCCAAGTTTGACAAGCTCAAGGCACAAGGTGCACTGGCTAGCCCACAAAGCGTTGCCCAGAAACTGTGGGCGCATTTAATGAGTGAGCGCTTTGGCTGCGAGACCTGCACGGACCTTCGGCAAATTGGCTAAGTTGTAACGCTAAGTCGCCAGCACGCGCCACAGGCCGACCCCGCTCACCAGAATCAAAGCAAACCCCAGCACACGGAAAAAGGCGGGCGTCTCGGCCGCAACGATTCGCTCATGCATGCGATTGCCCAGCACATGGCCAATCCAAGCACAAGGCAACAGCCACAAATGGTGAATGAGCTGCAAGTCCACCCCGGCCACTACAAACGAGATGAGCTTGATTGCGGTGAGCACAAACCACAACACAAAAAGCGTGTCACGAAGCTGGTGCTTGGGGACATGGGCTGCAAAAACCGGAATGACCAATGGCGCGCCCGTGAGCGATGTGCCGCTGAAATAACCGCCACCCGCTAGCAACGCATTGTCGATGAGCTTGCTTTTATTCCGAATCGGTCTATTCAGGATATACCCCAGCGCATAGGCCAGAACAATCCCAAAAATAATTGTGCTCATCAGCTTGGGCGACAATGTCAGCAAGCCCACCACCCCCAACATTTTGGGAATGATCATGACCTTTAAGGCTCTGACTAAAAAAGGCCAATCGATATTGGCCTCGGAAGAGGTGGTGCCGCCGGTGCGGGTTTTTCGATGATGGCTTTGCCACATGATCCAGCTGGAAAACACAATCAGGTGCACCGCGATCAGGGGCAGAAAAATAATGGGGTCGTCGATGACCAACAGCAAAAAAGGCAAGGCGAGCACGGCGCCTCCAAACCCCAGCCCACTTCGAACAAAGCCGCTCCAAACGAAGACGAGGCCAATAAAACCGTACTGGTACCAAAGCAAATCAGACATGCCGGGATTTTAGGTGATAAATTTTCGGGTCTGTAACTTGTCCCGAACGCCCCAGACAGCTTTTGATTAAACGCTCTCGAGAAAGGTCCGACACCATGAAGCTCTACCGTCGTGCAGTGCTTACCATCGCTCTCAGTGCCCTGGCAGCCGTCTCGACTCATGCCAGCGCCATGCTGGGAGACGAAAAATATCAGCCGCAGGTCGGCCAAGAAGGCAAAGATGTGATCTGGGTGCCCACAAGCGATGCGTTGGTCAAGAAAATGCTTGAAACGGCCAAAGTGACCTCCAGCGATCTTGTTTACGACCTGGGCGCTGGTGACGGAAAAATTCCAATTGCTGCAGCAAAAGACTTTGGCGCCACAGCCGTTGGAATTGAATACAACGCCGAGATGGCCGCTTTGGCACGGCGCAATGCATCGCGTGCTGGAGTTGCCGACAAAGTGAAAATCATTACCGGCGATATCTTCAAAGAGGATTTCTCAAAAGCAACCGTGGTCACCATGTACTTGCTGCCCGACCTGAATCTCAAGTTGCGGCCAACTTTGCTGAAGATGAAACCCGGAACCCGAATTGTGTCGCACGCTTTCACGATGGGTGACTGGGAGCCAGACCAGAGAATCGACACTGAAATGGCTCAGGGCTATTTCTGGATCGTGCCGGCGAGCGTTGGAGGGCGGTGGACGCTCTCGGGCATTGGCACTCACAAAGAGGTGACCCTTCAATTGAGCCAACGCTACCAGGCCATTGGCGGCACTATGACCATGAACAAAAAAACTCAGCCGATATTGAGCCCAACGCTTCAGGGTGATCGACTCACCTTCGGCTTTATCGACGAGCAGGACCAACTTCACACCGTCAAGGCGAAAATCACCGGGCATCACCTTCAAGCAGATGTCAGTGCAGGCAGCCAGTTTTACGCCATTAAAGGCCTTCACCATCACTAGGGCCGCTGCGCATGCAACATGACGATCCGCGGCGGCTGCTGCAACCTTGGGGTGCGATCGCGATTATTGTTGGCATTGTGATCGGTGCCGGCATTTTTAAAACACCTTCTATGGTGGCGGGCATCTCTGGCGATCCGGGCTGGGCAATCACCATTTGGGCTGCCGGTGCGTTGCTCTCCCTGGCCGGTGCTCTGTGTTACGCCGAGCTCTCCACCACCTACCCGCATGCTGGCGGAGACTATCATTTCCTGGCAAAGGCCTACGGAAAAGAAGCGTCATTTCTTTATGCTTGGGCAAAAGCCATGGTGATCAACACTGGTGCGATTGCATTGCTGGCCTTTGTATTTGGCGATTACATGAGCGAGGTGCTCCGCCTTGGAGAGCACTCTGCCGTGATCTGGGCCCTATTGATTGTCATCGCACTAACTCTATTTAACATCTTGGGCATTCAGGCCTCGGCCGGCCTTCAAACAACACTGCTTGTGTTGCAACTGGCGGGTCTTGCAGCAATGGTCTTTGCAGGAGTTTTTCTCACAACGCCCACCCAGCCAAACCCCGCAGCATTTTCCAGCGCTCCGCCGCTTGGCCTTATGGGCCTGGCCATGGTGTTTGTGCTGTTGACATTCGGAGGCTGGAACGAGGCGGCGTATATTTCTTCTGAGGTAAAAGGCGGCCCCAAGGCAGTTGTGCCGGTGATTGTCATTAGCCTGGGAATTATCACGGTTGCGTACCTGCTCATTAACTGGGCGCTGATTCATGGTTTGGGAATTTCCGGCCTGGCGCAAAGCAAGGCCCCCGGCGCGGCGGTCATGCAAGCGGCCTACGGCCCAGTCGGCCAAAAAATAATTGGGCTTGTCGTGGCGCTTGCCGCGCTCACCAGCATTAATGCCACCATGGTGGTGGGGGCCCGATCGAACTATGCCTTGGGCAAGGACTGGCCGCAGCTCGGTTTTCTCGCCCAATGGGAAGGCGAAAAAGGCGCCCCGACTTTGGCGTATCTGATTCAAGGGGCGATCTGCCTGGCGCTGGTTGGCTTTGGCGCACTTCAAACCGACGGATTTGAAGCGATGGTTGAATTTACTGCGCCCGTGTTTTGGGTGTTTCTAACCTTGGTAGGTATTTCGGTGTTTGTGATGAGGGCGCGCGAACCGCTGACACAACGGCCGTTTAAAGTGCCGCTTTACCCCATGACACCAATCCTATTTTGTGCCTCGAGTGCTTATCTCGCCTACTCAAGTGTAATGTATGCGGCAAGCCGCAGCGCGGTGCATGTTTCCTTGTGGGTCATGGCAGCCGGCGTGGCTGCCATGGTCGCTTTAAAACTAGCCCATCGCCTTGTTCGAAAGCCATGAGGCGATCCCGGGGAAATCCCCCTCTTCAACCGCGCGTGGCATAATTTCGCGCATGACGAGAACTGTTCAATGCATCAAATTGGGCAAAGAAGCCGAAGGCCTTGATTTCCCTCCCGTGCCCGGGGAGCTTGGAAAGAAAATCTGGCAAACCGTTTCCAAACAGGCTTGGCAGGACTGGATTCGCCAGCAGACCATGCTGGTCAATGAATACCGCCTGAACTTGTCAGACCCGAAAGCCCGCAAGTACCTGGCACAGCAAATGGAAAACCATTTTTTTGGGTCGGGGGCAGAGGTTGCCTCGGGCTATGTTCCCCCCAAAGACTAACTAGCCCTGGGCCTGCTTGGCCACTTCCTCGACATCTTGGTGGCGAACATCAAGCCCCTTGACCATGTACACCACATGCTCGGACATGTTCTTGGAGTGATCACCAATTCGCTCTAACGCCTTAGCGATAAACAGCAAGTCGATTGAGCGTGAAATAGTGCGCGAATCTTCGATCATGTAGCTGATCAGCAGGCGCAGGGTGTTGCGAAACTGGTCATCCACGCTGATGTCTTCGCGAATGACTTCAGCCAGGTTCGAGGAGTCGTTGCGGGCAAAGCCATCCAGCGATTGGCGCATCATGCGCAGGACCAGGTTGTACATGGGCGAAAGCTCAACCCTTGGCGTGAATGATGAATTGCTCTCGTGAATGTACAGGGCCATGCGGGCAATTTTCTCGGCCTCATCGCCAATACGCTCAAGATCGCGCACCATTTTCATGCAGGTCAGCACAAAGCGCAGGTCGTAAGCCGTGGGCTGCCGACGGGCAATCACATGGTTGCACTTGTCATCTACATCCACTTCCATGCGATTGACCTGCTTTTCGCGGTGCAAGACATCTTTCAAGAGCGGCACATCGGCCTCTTCCAGGCCCTGAAGCGCGCTGCGGATCATGCCCTCTACCAGGCCGCCAAGCTCAAGCACATTCGTGCGAATTGCTTCAAGCTCTTTGTCGAATTCTTTAGAAGTGTGTTGCGGCATGAAAGCCCCCAATGATTAAAATTTTTAATGGAGTGTAGGTAGTTTTTGTTTCAGTTTTGTTGCAATCGAATCACGCCGGCCGCTGATGCCACCAGGGCAAGGTCGGCACGGCGCAGGGCAAAAATGCCGTTTGCCACCACCCCGGGAATCTGATTAATCGCGGTTTCTAAACCCACTGGGTCGGTGATTCTGAGGCCATGGACATCCAAAATGGGGTGGCCGTTATCGGTGATCACGCCTTCGCGGCGCTTTGGCTTGCCCCCAAGCTTACCAAGTGCCCAGCTCACGGGCGTAATTGCCGACTCAATGACCTCTAAGGGCAAAGGAAAAGCCCCCAGCACCTCTACCCGTTTCGAATCATCGACAATGCAGACGAAGCGTTTGGCGGCGCTGGCCACAATTTTTTCCTGAGTCAAGGCGGCCCCGCCGCCCTTGATCATGCAAAGGTTTGGGTCGATCTCATCGGCGCCATCAACATAGAGGTCCATGGGCTCGGTTAAGGCGTTGAGCCCCACCACACGGTAGCCCAGCTTTTGCAAGCGCTGGGAACTGCGAACCGAGCTTGAGATCGCAGCCTCAAGCATGATCTCAGCCTCGGCCAAAGCATCGATAAAGCAATCCACGGTCGACCCCGTGCCAATGCCAATAATGCCGCCTTGGGGCACTTCTTTGACCGCCTCGCGGGCAACCGCGACTTTTAAGGCGTGTTGGCCTGCATTCATCATAGAATTCTAAAATTATCGATAAAGGAATTGTGCCATGTCCAAGGTGAAATACGACTGTAGCAAGTGTCCCGGCTATTGCTGTAGCTACCCCCGAATCACAGTCACGAAGAAAGATGTCCGCAGGCTAGCTGAACACTTTGGCATGACTGAACAGGCGGCGTGGAAGAAATTTATTACCCAATACACCGTGGAAGACGGCGACGAAAAGGGTGAAGTGGAAAATATCCTGAAGCACAAAAAAGACCATATCTACGCCACCGTTTGCCAGTTTTTCGACAAAGACGAGCGGCGATGCACGATCTACAAGGCAAGGCCCAGCGTGTGCCGGGAATATCCCGACGGCAAAACCTGCGGCTATTACAACTTCTTGAAGTTTGAGCGCAAGCACCAGGGCGATAAAGAGTTCATTCCGAGCGCCTGATCACTTTTTGGACGGGTAATGACAGGGTGGTGACCCAACACACCGCGAGCATCAGGGCCGAGCCCACTAATGTGTAGGTGAGCCCTCCCCACTGATAGAGCAGGCCCGAAAGCAGTGTGCCAATGAAGCGGCCTGCGGCATTCGCCGCATAGTAAAAACCAACATCTTCGGCCGCTTTTTCCGATCCTGCATAGGCCAGGATCAGATAGGAGTGCACCGAGGAGTTCACGGCAAACAGAATTCCGAACACCGCCAGCCCGGCAACCACCACCCACTCAAGGTTTTGCACATTGAGCACGACAAGCGCGGCCAGCGCCACGGGCACCAAGACTAAAAAGCCTGACCACCAGCGGGCTGCGGGCACCTCGGTACTCAGGCCATCGGCACTGCGCTTGACCAGGCTTGGGGCAATGGCCTGGACCATTCCATAGGCGATCGTCCAGGCGGCTAGAAAACCACCCACCATGGTGAATGTCCAGCCCGCAGAATATAAAAATACCGGCACTCCCACCACGAACCAGACATCGCGCGCGCCGAACAAGCCCACTCGGGCAAGCGCCAAAAGATTGATACCCGGATTTTTTGCGAATAACTCCCGCGCTGATGATGAGGCTTTACTTTTCCCCATCAGCGGGGGCAACAGAAAAATAACGCCCACTAAAACAAGGGCCAAAAGACCCGCCATAGTCCAAAGTGCCACCCGAAACCCTAGCTGTTCGAGCAAGAGCCCACCCAAGAAAAAGCCAACACCTTTCATGGCGTTCTTGCTGCCGGTAAACCAGGCGACCCATTTGAACAGCTGGCCCGATGCGCCCGATGCAGTGATCTTGATGGCCGACTTGCTCGATGTCTTTGTGAGATCTTTGGCGACGCCACAAACGCCTTGGGCCAATACCACCCAGGCCACCGACACCACTGCAGACCAATCTGGCGAGAGCGAAGAAAGCAGTAAAAACCCACAAATTTGCGTCGAAAGCCCCACCATCAGCATGCGTGAAATGCCATAACGCGTGGCAAGCCAGCCGCCAATCAAGTTGGCAAGAATGCCTGCAAACTCATAAAGCAAAAACAAAAACGCGAGCGTAAACGGTGAATACCCCAGCTGGTAAAAGTGCAGCAGCACCAACATACGCAAGGCGCCGTCGGTGAGCGTAAAGCCCCAATAAGCCGAGGTGACAAGGGCGTAATGCCTTGTTGCAGAAGTCATTGCTGCTTAAACGCCTTGGCTATCGAGATAGCAAGCAAGATCGACCATACGGCAGGAATAGCCCATTTCATTGTCGTACCAGGCATAGACCTTGAGCATGGTGCCATTGGTCACCATGGTCGATAAGCCATCCACAACACTGCTCCGCGTATCGCGCGCGTAATCAGCGCTCACTAAAGGCCGCGACTCATAACCCAGGATTCCGGCCAATGGGCCTGCCGCTGCCGTTTCGAACAAGGCATTGACTTCCTGAACTGTCGTTTCGCGCTTTAATTCAAACACACAGTCTGTGAGTGAGGCATTGAGCACCGGGGCTCTGACTGCGTGGCCGTTCAGTTTGCCTTTGAGCTCTGGATAGATCAGCGCGATTGCTGTTGCGCTGCCTGTTGTAGTGGGCGCGAGGCTTGTCATGGCACTGCGTGCACGGCGCAGATCCTTGTGCATGGCATCCACCACTTTATTGGTATTCGTGGGATCGTGAATCGTGGTGATCTGCCCGTGGCGAATTCCAATCGCCTCATGCACAACCGATACAACGGGTGCCAGGCAGTTGGTGGTGCAAGAGGCTGCCGTGATGATCGAATGCTTTGAAGGGTCGTAAAGCGTGTGGTTAATGCCAAACACAATGTTGAGTACATTGCCTGTCTTTACCGGCGCTGCAACAATGACACGCTTGGCACCCCGATCAAGGTGGCCCTGCAAAACCTCAGGGGTTAAAAATTTACCCGTGCACTCCAGCACAACATCTACGCCCCGATCGCCCCACGGGATTTGCGCAGGATCCTCATGTTCGGTGTAAAGAACTGACTTCCCATCAATACTGATTGCATTGGGAGTGGGTGCCGCAATATCGGCACGCCACCTGCCCTGCACCGAGTCGAATTCAAGCAAGTGCGCCGCAGCCGCTGCGCCTCCCTTGGTCTCGTTAATGTGCACCACATCAAGACGATTTGTGCGGTATGGGTCTTCACGCGGGCGTTCTGCAGCACCCATTGCAGCGCGCAAGGCCAGACGGCCAATTCGGCCAAAGCCATTAATTCCAACTTTCATAAGGCTCTCAATTTGAACTTTTTAATAATATCGAATACAAGTATCTAAGCCCAGTGTGACAGTCGTGTTACAAGTACGACCAGCGCTTGCTCTCGAGCAACTACTCAAAATAGCCCCATGAAAAGACCAGCCGTTTTGCTCGCAGCCTTACTGTATATCGGCTTACTGCTGCTGCCGGTGGCCTTAAGCTTTCTGACGCCCGAGGCGCGCACGCTTGCGCACAGGCCTTTGGTCAACGACCTCGCCTCTGGCATGGCCATGGTGGGCTTTGCGGCCGTGCTCATGGAGTTTTTTCTGCTGGGAAGAATTCGCCCGATGTCCACGACTCTCGGCAGTGATTTCCTGATGCAGGCCCATCAGCTGTTTGCACGCACAGCCGGTCTATTTATTTTGTTGCATCCGTTTTTTTATTCCGTTTTGGGCGTTCCACCAAAGCCCGACGATTCAAGCTTTGCCCAATCGAGCAGCCTGACAAGCGCCTCGCTGCTCTCGGGCATTGTAGGAATGTTGTTGCTCTTGGCCATTATTTTTTCGGCCCTACAACGAAACGCACCAGAATCGAATTACGATCGCTGGCGCAAATGGCACGGCATTATGGCGATGGGCGTTGCCGTAAGTGGCCTGCATCATGTGTTAGATGGCGGCCGCTATGCGCAACTGCTTGGGGTGCAAGTGTATTGGTGGGCGCTGTTTGCCTTTGCATTGGCAAGCCTGGGCACGGTCTATTTCATTCGCCCTTACCTGCAGGCGCGGGCGCCGTTTAAGGTCAAGGAGATTTCAAAGGTTGCACTCAAGACCTGGAGACTTGTGCTTGAGCCTGTCAGTAAGCACCCATTTGAGTTCAAGCCCGGCCAATTCGCTTGGCTCAAGCTTGGCGCTGCGAGCCGGCATGCCGATAACCCCTTTTCCATTAGCAGCGCACCGAATCCGGGTAAAGAGATCCATTTCCTGATCAAGGAAATGGGTGATTTCACGCGCTCGCTGCCCCAAACACCTATTGGCACGCCCGCTTTTCTCGATGGGCCTCACGGACACTTCCAAATTCCGGCGCATGCAAAATCGATCGTAATGATTGCGGGCGGAATTGGGATTGCGCCTTTTGTGGGCCTGCTACAAGAGCTGACGAATCAATCTGACCCGCGGCCCGTGCGCCTGATCACGGGCAATCGTCTTTCTGAGCAAGTAATTGCAATTTCGAGCCTGATCGAGCTCACCAAGCTAAAAGACTTTAAAGAAATTCAGGTTCTTGGCGAGCCAGCACCAGAGTTGCCCGGGCTGAAAGGCCAGCTTGACTTAGAAACGCTCAAGAGGGCTTTGGATGATGAAGCGGTCGCCCCCCTGCGCAGCAATGCCGTGTTCATGGTCTGTGGCCCAGCCCCCATGATCGATGCCACTGAAGCAGCCCTGGTCAGGCTTGGAGTTCCGCTGGGAAGAATTGTTTCTGAAAAATTTCAGTATGAGTTCAATTTAGACAGCCCCCGTAGCCGCAGGACGCTCGGCGTCTGGATAGTGATTTCTGTCTCATTGGCAATTGCTGTCCTACTGATCAGGCTTATCAGCCAAGATTAGCGAATGCTGGGCCGCTTGTTTACCCAGTAAACCAGAGAAAGCATCAACGGCACCTCGACCAAGACACCCACCACAGTAGCCAGCGACGCCGCCGACTGCATTCCAAAGAGCGCTATGGCAACGGCAACCGCCAATTCAAAGAAGTTTGAGGTGCCGATTAAACAAGCGGGCCCCGCAATCGGGTGCGGAAGCCGTAGCCACTGGGCTGCAACCCAACTCACGAAAAAGATTCCGTAGGTTTGAACAATGAGCGGGATGGCGATCAACGCAATAAGAAGTGGCTGGCTCAGAATGGTTTGCGACTGCAGGCCGAACAAAATTAAGACTGTTGCAATGAGCCCTAGGATTGAAAGCGGCTTGACTCGCGCCATGAACAATTCCAAAGCCTTTGGCCCACTGCGTAACAATGCATGGCGGGTGGCAACACCTGCAAGCAGTGGCGCAACCACATACAGCACCGTTGAGAGCACGAGGGTCTCCCAAGGTACCTCAATGTTGGTGACACCCAGTAGTAATCCTGCAAGCGGGGCAAACGCGAAGATCATAATCACATCGTTGATCGACACCTGCACCAGGGTATACGCCGCATTGCCTCGCACCAGCTGGCTCCATACAAACACCATGGCCGTACAGGGCGCAACGCCCAACAGAATCATTCCAGCGATCACTTCCTCGGCGGTTTGCGCAGGCACAAGATCGGCCCATAAGAACTTGAAAAACACCACCCCAATCGCGGCCATGGTAAAGGGCTTAATCGCCCAGTTCACCACGATCGTTAAGAGAAGCCCTTTGGGCTCTCGGCTCGCCTGGCGAATCGAAGCCCAGTCAATCTGAATCATCATGGGGTAGATCATTGCCCAGATCAGCACCGCAACAATCAAGTTCACCTGCGCAACCGACTGCTCGGAAATCCAGACAAATACGCCCGGAGTCAGAACACCAAAGGCGACCCCAATGACAATCGCCAGGCCCACCCAAAGGGTGAGCCAACGTTCAAAAAGGCCCATGATTATTTGACTTTTTTACGGGTGGGCAATGCAACCGTGATAGCGCATGGTTCACCACTGCAACAGTTCTCGGAAAGAAAGCCGATCAGATCATTGACGAACTGAAACTGCGGACGATAGATCAGCTGGCGGCCGTCTCGGGTTGCCTGAATCAGGCCTGCATTGGCAAGTTCTTTCAAGTGAAACGACAGCGTTGCCGCAGGAATTCCCAAAAGCTCGACGATTTCTGAGGGTGTGACACCCTTGGCTGCGCGCTGGACAATCAAACGGAAGATGTTGAGTCTGGCCTCGTGGCCCAGTGCATTGAATGCGGCAGTAGCTTGTGGATTTTTCATATCAACGGGCCTTACCAATGTCGGTGAGAGACTTTTGCAAAGCGACACGATCCAGCTTTTCTACAGGCAAGGCTAGCAGCAATTCGATACGCCTGCGAAGAACCGTGGCTACCTCCAGATATTTCTGCTCAATGGTCTTGCTCTCGCCGTCTTTCACCGAGGGCTCCTCAACGCCCCAGTGGGCGGTGAGCGGCTGGCCAGGCCAGACGGGGCAGACTTCCCCGGCGGCTTTGTCGCACACCGTGAACACGAAGTCGAGGTCGGGTGCATTCGGGCCGGAAAACTCGCTCCAATCTTTGCTGCGCAGGCCCTCTGTTGGCAGACGATTCATGCTTAGAAACTTCAGCGCGTTTGGGTTGACCTCTCCTTTCGGGTGGCTTCCGGCAGAGAACGCCCTGAAGTGAGGGTTTCGTATTCCGTTAAGAATAGACTCCGCCATGATGGAACGCGAAGAATTGCTCGTGCAGATAAAAAGCACATTAAAGACACGCTGGCTAGACATGGTCGAACACTCCGAGGTTTAAGTGCCATAATATTACACTTCTAATATTATAGAACTGTTACAGTTGCACAAAGTCACAGAGCTGATCGCATCGTCAGCACAAGGACAGCCACTCAAGAATTGAAAGGGTGCGAGCGCTTTGTGCGTGGGGTGGCCGATGGGACTCGAACCCACGACAGCCGGAATCACAATCCGGGACTCTACCAACTGAGCTACGGCCACCACTGCTAAAACATTTTTCCCGCCCCGCCAGCATTTGGCCTGCCGGGAGGGAATCGAACCCCCGACCTACAGCTTAGAAGGCTGTTGCTCTATCCGACTGAGCTACCGGCAGGTGTCCGAGGCCAGGGTACTGCAACCTGGTCGGGGTGGAGAGATTCGAACTCCCGACCCTCTGCTCCCAAAGCAGATGCGCTACCAGACTGCGCTACACCCCGAGAAGCACGAAATTATAACAGGGGCACCCCACCCACCCACTTATTTCGGCGACAATTCCGCCCTTAGTTGCCTTGCTGCCCCCATGACCACCCTCCACCTCACCGCACTCTATATCGCCGCTTTGGTCGCCGCCAACTTGTTAGTGGCCTGGCTCGGGCCCTGGTTTAGCCCGGTCAACGCATTTTTTTTAATCGGCCTGGACTTATCACTGCGTGACAAGCTTCATGATGCATGGCAAGGGAAGTATCTGGCACTGAAAGTGGGTGGCCTTGTGGCCGCGGCAGGCGTGATCTCCTTTGTTTTGAACCCGGCAACTGGAAAGATCGCGATTGCCAGCATTACCGCCTTCATTTTGGCAATGTCAGCAGACTCCTTGGTTTATCAGCTGCTGCGAAAACGCCCCTGGTTGCAGCGATCGAATGGATCCAATCTCGTTGGGGCAGGCGTTGACTCGATCATTTTCCCAACGATTGCATTCGGCGGATTTATGTTGCCGATCGTGCTGATGCAGTTTGCCGCCAAGGTGGGCGGCGGCGCGGTATGGTCGCTGATCCTGAATCGGCTGGCGTTGACGAAGGCTGGATTGCCACGCCCTTCGGGCTCGCAATGACGAACAACTCATAACTCGTCATCGCGAGGAGCCGCTACGCGGCGACGTGGCGATCAGCCGAATCGGCCGGTAATGTAATCCTCGGTTTCTTGGCGCTTGGGCTTGATAAAGATTTCATCGGTCTTGCCATATTCGACCATCTCACCGAGATACATATAGGCTGTGAAATCAGAGACCCGTGCAGCCTGCTGCATGTTGTGGGTCACAATCGCCACGGTGTAATCAGACTTTAGCTCGTGAACAAGCTCTTCAACCTTCGCCGTTGAGATCGGATCAAGAGCCGAAGTGGGCTCATCGAGCAAAATCACCGAGGGCTTAACTGCAACCGAACGGGCAATGCAAAGCCGCTGCTGCTGGCCTCCTGAGAGCGCCAGGCCGCTTTGGTTCAGCTTATCCTTGACTTCGCTCCACAAGGCTGTTTTGGTCAATGCCCATTCCACGCGCACATCCATCTCTGCCTTTGGAAGGTTTTCGTACAAACGAACCCCAAATGCAATGTTGTCGTAGATCGACATGGGAAAGGGGGTTGGCTTTTGAAACACCATGCCAATGCGGGCACGCAAAAGATTCAAGTCTTGTTTCGGATCCAGAATGTTCTGGCCATAGAAATTGATCTCCCCCTCGGCCCGTTGCCCGGGGTATAGGCTATACATGCGGTTCAAAGTACGCAGCAGGGTGGATTTTCCACATCCCGAGGGGCCAATGAACGCCGTGACCTTGTTCTCGACAATATCAAGGTTGTTATTTTTCAGGCCCTGAAACTTGCCGTAGAAGAAATTCAGGTTGCGAATTTCGATGGCGTTTTTATGCTGATGTGCTGTGGTCTCATTCATATGTCAGTCTTTCATAAGCGCGCGAATTCACTCGCCGGTTTTTAGTGTCCAGCCTTCCTCTCACGGAAAAACACCCGCGCAACAATATTGAGCACGAGCACCGCCAGAGTAATCAGCAAAGCGCCGCCCCAGGCCAGGCGGATCCAGTTATCGTAGGGGCTCATGGCAAACTGGAAAATCACCACCGGCAGGTTGGCCATGGGCCCGTTCATATTGGTTGAGAAGAATTGGTTGTTCAACGCCGTGAACAGCAAGGGGGCGGTTTCTCCGCTAATGCGCGCCACTGCGAGCAACAAACCAGTGACTACGCCGCTTTTTGCTGCCCTCAGGGTCACCATGGTGGCCACTTTCCACTGAGGCGCACCTAACGCATAGCAGCTTCCCGCAGGCTTCCCGGCACTAAACGCAACATGTTCTCGGTGGTTCTCAACACCACGGGAACAGCAATCAACGAGAGTGCGATCGTGCCTGCCCAGCCCGAGAAGTGCTTTACCTGGGCAACCAAGATCGCATAAACGAAAAGACCCAGCACAATGGAGGGCGCACTCAGCATGATGTCGGTAACAAACCTTGTAACCGAGGCCACCTTGCTGCGATCACCAAATTCGGCCAAGTAGACGCCTGCCAAGATGCCGATCGGGGTGCTAAACAATGTGGCAAAGCCGACAAGCAACAGGCTTCCAACGATTGCGTTGGCCAAACCACCACCTTCCGATCCTGGCGCCGGCGTTGACTGCGTAAACATTGCCCAATCCAGCGCTTTAAAGCCGTTAATGAACAGAATCGACAGGATCCAGAGCAAAACAAAGAGACCTAATCCCATGGCCAGCATGGAAAGCGTAAGGCCAATCCTGTTAGTGCGGACGCGTTTTCTGTAGAGCTTCGGGTTTTTGATATCCATGTGCCGGGTCCGGTTAAGTCTTTGTGCCTTTTGCACGTTCGGTTCGAATAATCAGAATCTTTGCCGCTGCCAACACAAAAAAGGTGATCACGAAGAGCAGGAAGCCCAAGGCAAACAAGGTGGAGAGGTGGAAATCCGCCGCCTCACCAAACTCGTTAGCAAGCGTTGACGCAATGGAAGACCCAGGGGAAAACAGCGAGGCCGCAATTCTCTGTGAGTTTCCGATAACAAACGTCACCGCCATGGTCTCGCCAAGCGCACGGCCAAGGCCCAACATAATGCCGCCAATCACCCCCTGCTGGGTGTACGGCAACACGATGTAGCGCACGACCTCCCAGGTGGTGCAGCCTACGCCATAGGCAGACTCGCGAAGAATTGGAGGAACAATTTCAAACACATCGCGCATCACCGCCGCAATAAAGGGCAGGATCATAAACGCAAGAATCAAGCCCGCAGCCAAAATACCGATTCCATTCATGGCCCCACCAAACAAGGGACCGATCAACGGCATCTGGCCAAGTGTCGACTGCAAGGCGGGCTGGCCATACTCCGCGAACAAAGGCGCGAAAATAAACAGACCAAACATGCCGTAAATGATGGAGGGAACTGCAGCCAACAGCTCAATGGCCGTGCCCAGCGGGCGGCGCAGCCAAACAGGGCAGGTCTCGGTGAGAAACAGCGCAATTCCAAAACTGAGCGGCACCGCAATCAAGAGGGCGATCGCTGAACTGGCCACCGTGCCAAAGATTGCAATGGCAGCGCCAAACTCCTCGTTAATAATGTCCCACTCAACACGCCAAATGAACTCAAAACCAAATTTCTTGAACGCGGGCCAGGCACTGATCGCCAATGAAATCAAAATCCCTGCGAGTGCAACCAGCACCAGCAGGGAGAAAAACATTGTGACTTTATGAAAAAGGAAATCCTGCATCCGCTGCTTTTTGACAACCTGCAGTCGGCGCTGATCAAGAAGGCCACTGTCGGCAGAGGAGAGGTCCATGAATACTCCGAGGGGCTACTGTTTAAACTTTGGTTTACTTCCATTTCAACGCACAAGGGTGGCTATTTTTATAAGCCACCCCCTGCGAGGAAACATCGCGTTAGGCTTATTTTATTGCGATCTGAGGCCAGACTTTTTCTGCAATGGCCTTGGTCAGCGCATCCGGCAGCGGAACATAGTCCAGCTCAAGCGCGAGTTGCTTGCCATTTTTGAATGCCCAGTCAAAGAACTTCAGGGCTTCTGCGGCATTGGCTTTATCGGCCGGCTGCTTGTACATGAGCACGAAGGTTGCACCAGTAATGGGCCATGAATCGGCGCCTTTTTGGTTTACCAGGGAAATACCCATGCCCGGAACGCTAAACCAGTCTGCGCCAGCCGCTGCGGCCGCGAAGGTTTTATCGTCGGGGCGGACATATTTGCCATCGCGGTTTTGCATCTGGAAGTAAGGGATGTTGTTTTTCTTGGCGTAGGCATATTCAACATATCCAACCGCCCCCTTCACACGGGCCACATTGGCAGCAACGCCTTCATTGCCCTTTCCACCGACCGAAGAAGCTGCAGGCCACTTCACAGCAGCGCCCTTGCCAACCTTCTCTGCCCATGCCTTGCTCACTTCGTTCAGATAGTCGGTAAAGATAAAGGTGGTGCCTGATCCATCTGCACGGTGCACAACCGTAATGGCCTGGTCAGGCAGCTTTTTGCCGGGATTTAAAGCAGCAATTTTTGGATCGTTCCACTTGGAGATCGATCCCATAAACATCTCGGCCAACAC
>QXGG01227099.1_pt1 | contig 101495 bp, 88 predicted proteins | sample 1982491 | NCBI WGS metagenome assembly QXGG01 (sample SAMN09924614, study PRJNA488089) | Wastewater metagenome, whole genome shotgun sequencing project. | isolation source: South African research farm wastewater | place: South Africa: Irene, Agricultural Research Council, Animal Production...
GGTTTCAGCAGCGCATCAGCGCTTGTTCAGGCCCTGCAGCTTGGCAAAGGCCGAGGCCATCGCGCCGGCCGCCTCGGGCTGGCGGTTGCCGCCCCCCTGCCCGCCCGAGTAGCCACCCCGCGGGCCGCCGCGCGCCGGCTCGTAGCGGTTGTCGCGCGGGCCGTCCTTGCGGGCCGGCGCGGCGTCCAGCTTCATGGTCAGGCTGATGCGCTTGCGCGGCACGTCCACTTCCAGCACCTTGACCTTGACGATGTCGCCGGTCTTGACCACCTCGCGCGCGTCGTTGACGAACTTGTGGCTCAGCTGGCTGACGTGGATCAGCCCGTCCTGGTGCACGCCCAGATCGACGAAGGCGCCAAATTGGGCGACGTTGGACACCGTTCCCTCCAGAACCATGCCTTCCTTGAGGTCCGCGATGTCGTCCACGCCCTCGTTGAAGCGCGCCACCTGGAAGTCCGGGCGCGGGTCGCGGCCCGGCTTTTCCAGCTCGCCCAGGATGTCCTTGACCGTGATGACGCCGAACTTCTCGTTCGCGAACAGCTCCGGCCGCAGGGTCTTGAGCATGTCGGCCCGGCCCATCAGGTTCGCCACCGGCTGGCCGGTCTTGGCGATGATCTGCTCCACCACCGGATAGGTTTCCGGGTGCACGCCGGTCATGTCCAGCGGGTTGTCGCCGTCGCGGATGCGCAAAAAGCCCGCCGCCAGCTCGAAGGTCTTGGCGCCCAGGCCGCTCACCTCCAGCAGCTGCTGGCGGTTCTTGAACGCGCCGTGCGACTCGCGCCAGCGCACCACCGCCTTGGCCACCGAGCCCGACAGGCCCGACACGCGGGTCAGCAGCGGCACACTGGCCGTGTTCAGGTCCACGCCCACGCCGTTCACGCAGTCTTCCACCACCGCGTCCAGGGTGCGCGCCAGTTCGCTCTGGTTCACGTCGTGCTGGTACTGGCCCACGCCGATGGATTTGGGGTCGATCTTCACCAGCTCGGCCAGCGGGTCCTGCAGGCGGCGGGCAATCGACGCCGCACCGCGCAGGCTCACGTCCACGTCCGGCATTTCCAGCGCCGCAAACTCGCTGGCGGAATAGACCGAGGCGCCCGCCTCGCTCACCACCACCTTCTGCACACCCTCGATGCCCGCCTTGGCCAGCATCTTGATCAGGTCGCCGGCCAGCTTGTCGGTCTCGCGGCTGGCCGTGCCGTTGCCAATGGCGATCAGCTGCACGCCGTGCTGGCGGCACAGCAGCGCCAGCGTGTGCAGCGCGCCGTCCCAGTCGCGGCGCGGCTCGTGCGGGTACACCGTGTTGGTGGCCACCAGCTTGCCGGTGGCATCCACCACCGCCACCTTCACCCCGGTGCGGATGCCCGGGTCCAGGCCCATCACGGCCTTCTGGCCGGCGGGCGCGGCCAGCAGCAGGTCGCGCAGGTTGTCGGCAAACACCTTGATCGCCACCGCCTCGGCGCTCTCGCGCAGGCGGGTGAACAGGTCGCGCTCAGTGCTCAGGCTCAGCTTCACGCGCCAGGTCCAGGCCACGCACTTGCGGATCAGGTCGTCTGCCTTGCGGTTGCTGTGGCTCCAGCCCAGGTGCACCGCAATGCGGCCCTCCGCCAGCGACGGCTTGCCCGGCTCCGGCTCCACCGGCTGCACCAGCTTCACATCCAGAATTTCCAGCGCCCGGCCGCGGAACACCGCCAGCGCGCGGTGCGAGGGCACGCGGCCGATCGGCTCGTCGTATTCAAAGTAGTCGCGGAACTTGGCGACGTCCGGGTTGTGTTCGTCCTTGGTCGCCACGCGCGTGCTCTTGAGCAGACCCTCGGTCCACAGCCACTCGCGCAGGCTTTGCACCAGCGCCGGGTCTTCGGCCCAGCGTTCGGAGAGGATGTCCCGCACCCCGTCCAGCACCGCCTGCGGCGTGGAGAAGTCCGCGCCCGGCTTGCCGTCGTCCAGCACCTCGGGCGGCTTCACAAAGGCGGCCGCCTCGGCCAGCGGGTCCAGCGTCGGGTCGGCAAACAGCTTGTCGGCCAGCGGCTCGATGCCGAATTCGCGGGCGATCTGCCCCTTGGTGCGGCGCTTGAGCTTGAACGGCAGGTAGATGTCTTCCAGCTCCTGCTTGGTCGGCGCCTGGGCAATCGCCACGCGCAGCGCGTCGGTCAGCTTGCCCTGCTCGTCGATGGCCTTCAGCACGGTCGCGCGGCGGTCTTCCAGCTCGCGCAGGTAACCCAGGCGGTACTCCAGCTCGCGCAGCTGGGTGTCGTCCAGCCCGCCGGTCACTTCCTTGCGGTAGCGGGCGATGAAGGGCACCGTCGCCCCCCCGTCCAGCAACTCCACAGCGGCCAGCACCTGCCGCGGCTCAACCCGGATCTCCTGCGCGATCTGCGCGATGATTTTCTGCATGTCCCAAGGGGCGCCAGCGGCCCGGTTTCGAATGAAGCGGGCGAGTTTGCCACAGGGGGTAGCGGGCGCCTTGCGCGCCCAGAAGTACCGTCAGGAAACAAACAAACGGTCGGCAAGCGCCTTGGCTCGTGCCAAACCTTCAGGTGTCAACCAGACCGACTCCGAACGACCCCTCGGGTCGGAAATCCAGCCTTGATCCGCCAGCGACTGGATCACGTCGAAATTAAACCGCTCCCATGCTCGACCATCTTCGAATTCGAATGCATCCAGCAGCGCAAGCACCGCCTCTTCGAAGCGCAAGCACCGCCTCTTCGATTTTCTTTGGGTCGTGCACGGCCATTTCGTGATGAATTAACACCCAAGGTAAGCCGCTCCAGAAGGAGCGAAGCGAGTGAAGGGCACCGATACTGGCCATGGCCAGTGTCGGCGTAGGCTTGAACTTAATGTTAGGCCACGGATATTGTGTTGGTGTTGCACTTGATATGTGAAACCGGGTGTGGAGCAGCACACGGCAATGAAAATATTAGCTTCGCCTGTTCGCCAGTGAATTAATTGACGACACCACCGAATAGGTTCGAGCGAATTTATTCAAGAGGCAAGCCTCTTTAGCATGGGTACTTGCAGGGCAATCGACTCACTCTCAAGCTTCGCTGACTTATATCCAGCTTTGTGCAACTTGCTTTTGAGTAATCCAAAAACTTTTTTTCCATAACGATAACGACTGGGCTGCGCATCGTACTGTGCGCGTATTCTCGCGATTTCAGCGGCATATCCGCCTTCGATCGGACGTTGTCGCTGCAAAACGTGATCTATAAATCGGTCAATCGAGTCATCCTTGGCCTCGTCAGTTGCATCGTTAATCGCGGCTTCAACTATGCCTGGATCTGCCGACGGATAAATATTCAATACATGTTCAACTGAGAGGAAGTGACTTTCTATGTCTGTCCCGGTTGTGTAGAAGAAGTGCAGGCCCGCGCCATTAATTTTCTTTTTGAGATCCTGTATCTCTTCATCGCTCAAGTAGTCTCTGTCGCGATGAATTATTACGACAATGTCTGGGTGCTTTGTCTTCAGATATTTGCCAAGAATTATCGCACCTTTGACTTGACCCTTGCCGTCGTATGAGAATATTTCCATATCATTAAGGGAGAACCCGTTGGCAGATAGAACCGTCTTTAGATTGGCATTCTTGGAATCTTCAGTGATGACGCAGTACTTCTTGCTGGGTGGGATTTTTGCGATCTCCTGCTCTAGGCTTTTTATCCTCTTTTGAGCCTCGTTTACCTCTTCAAGGTATGGCGTTATTAGAGGAAGGAGCCCCATTTGTTCGTGCAATTCGATCTGAGCTTCGTCGTCGACTAGCTTTGCTGTGGTGCACTCGTGAATGTCTTTTTTAATGTAGTATTTTTTTGTTTCCGTGCTACCAGTGCTTCTTAGTGCATAAAATGCAGGGGAATGCGTTGTAACAAGAATCTGTATGCCTGCTGCATACCTTTGAATTGTTTCCGCAAGCTCGAAGGCATACCTAAGCTCTAGATTGTTTTCTGGCTCCTCGAAGCCCCAGATTGTGTCGGGTTTCACATAGCCAGGAATAGATATACTCTTTTCCTGCTCTGCCATATATTTCAATATTACGGGTATATGTCTGACCTTTATCCCGTCGCCTCGCTGCTTGAGATGGTATGTGTTTTCGCCAATCTTGGCTCCAAAGTCCAGATTGGAGAATAGCTGCTTAAAGTCGGAGGGGACTTGGATGGTGCTTGGAATCCCTATCTGAGAAAATAGCTCTTTAGTTATATCGCTGGTTACCTTTTGAATACCGGATATAAAGCCCTGACCTTGGTTTGCCATGAGCGTTCCGTGCGCTTCATTAAGAACATCATGCAACTCACCCATTAAGGCGTTGAAATATTCCCTCCCCTTAATTGCCGGGACATATCTATACTTCAGCTTATCCAGCCATTTTGATATGTTGTCGCTTGATGCGAGGTCTTTGTTTGAGCGAACGTAAATTCTATCTTCAATTATAGATCCATCAAGCTTCCAACGCTTTGTCCACTTGACTGTATCGGCGTTCTTGAAGCGCGATTTTGGAGGCTCGATGGTTATTGAGATTTTAATTTCACGCCGACTCCCAGTCCCGGAGTTTGCGTGATAGCAATAGTCCTCCCCAAACCTAAAATCTTGATCCACGTCGGTTTGATTGTTGAAAAATAGATTCAGGGCGCGAAGGATGTTGGATTTGCCGTTATCATTTTGGCCAACAAGAATATTTAGATCCGAAAGCTCTATTGGTGTACTGGTGCTTTTGATTGATCGGAAGTTTTTAATTTCGAGAAATTTAATTATTTGCATAATGTTTTTAACTTGAGCTTATTTGCTGGAGATATCTTTTGTGCAACTCAACTGTAATTTATCCAGCAAACCAAATAACCACACCCATTCAGGAGTGGATAGATACAGCCTTTCTGGATAGATGTGGAATCTATATCTATCTCACTCCTGCGGTTTGCGAACCCGGCCTTTCAGCCCTTGTGCTTCAGCAGTACGAAGTGGCATCTTCCAAAGTCTGGCAGAGGGATCCCAGTTCTCTCCAGCTGCGCACGCAAGAGCCTGAAGTTCTCTTTCACCCAATGCGATCTGAACACCGATGATGGGGCTCTCTCGGCGGCGCACCGGGCTGTCTTCCGCCAGCAGTCCACCGGTGGTGCAGTGGCTTATTGCCATCGGGGTTGATGCGGTGGCGGAGACAAACCAAGGCTTCGCCAAACCGGTCCTCCAGTTTCTGAGCGCCGGGTGAACACGACAAGCGTTTTTTGGTGACCTTGAACGAAGAGACCTGATCACCCGACGGTTCGGGTAGGCGTTTGGGGGTCGCTGGGTGGTGAAATTGCATGGCCTCCCTTTTGGCCTGGAACGTTGTGGGTTGTTATCCGTTCAGGCGGTGATTCTGCAACGTCTTGTCACAAATCTACAAGTCGCCCCCTGTCAATTCCGGCAACAGACACTCTGCTCGGTGACACTACAGCCATATGCAGGACGACCTGTTCGGCGCGCCTCCGGCTCTGCCACCCACCCGACCGAAGCCACCCGCTGCCGCGCACTACCCGGCGGACGATGACGCCCCTGCGCCCGCCCCACAGCGCCGCCGCTCCACCGAAGTCCTCCCCCTGCCCCCTGACGACGCCACCCGCACTCTCGCCGCCAGCCTGAACCCGCGCATCCGCCTGGGCGCCTCGACCTGGAGCTACCCGGGCTGGGCCGGCATCGTGTGGGACGAGGGGCCGTACACCGAGGCGGTGCTGGCCAAGAACGGCCTGGCGGCCTACGCGCAGCACCCGCTGCTGCGCTGCGTGGGCATCGACCGGTCGTTCTACCGTCCGCTGACCGAGGGGCAGTACGCGCGCTACGCGGGCCAGGTGCCGGACGACTTCCGCTTCGTGGTGAAGGCGCCGGCGCTGGTGACGGACGCGCTGGTGCGCGGCGAGCAGGGCCAGGGCCGCCAGCCCAACACCGCGTTTCTGGACCCGGTGCTGGCCACGCAGGAGTTCATCGCCCCCGCGCTGGCGGGGCTGGGCGACAAGGTGGGCGCGCTGGTGTTCCAGCTCAGCCCGTTGCCGTTTTCACAGTTGCAGCGCCTGCCGCTGTTGCTGGAGCGGCTGCGCGCCCTGCTGCGGGCGCTGCCCGACGTGCGCGGCGCCACGCCCGACGGCTTGGTGGCGGTGGAGGTGCGCGACCCGGAGTGGCTCTCGCCCGCCATCGCGCCGCAGCTGGCGGCCGTGCTCAAGGAGACCGGCGCCACCTACTGCCTGGGCCTGCACGCCAAGATGCCGCGTCTGGCCGAGCAGTTGCCCCTGCTGCGCGCGCTCTGGCCCGGGCCGATGGTCTGCCGCTGGAACCTGAACCCGCTGCACGGCACCTACGGCTACGAGGACGCGCAGCGCTCCTACGAACCCTACGACCGCATCCACGACGTGGACGAAGAAACGCGCGCGCTGATCGTGCGCACGGTGCGCGGCGTGACGGGCGCGGGGCAGAACGCCTACGTGACGATCAGCAACAAGGCCGAGGGCTGTGCACCGCTGTCGGCGCGGGCGCTGGCGGAGGGATTGGCGGTCGCCCCGCCCGCCAGCGGCTGAGGAGGATCAAACCCTCACGCGCCGCACGGGGGTGGCGTGCGGGCGGTGGCGCAGGGTGACCCAGGTCAGCGCCAGCGCGGTCAGTGCGCCGGACGCCATGCCCGCCACCATGGGCAGCGGCCGGCCGTTGGCGAACAGGCCCACGATGCCCATGGCCGCCGCGCCGCAGAGCATCTGCAGGGTACCCATGAGGGCCGATGCGGTGCCCGCGATCGAGCCGTGCGCTTCCAGCGCCAGCACCGACACCGTGGGAATCACCATGCCCATGAAGGCGCTGGCCACGAAGTAGAGCGACACCAGCACCAGCAGCCGGTCGCCACCGGCCAGGTAATACGCCAGCAGCGTCGCCATCACCAGCCCGCAGGCGGTGACGGCACCCTTGGCCAGCGGCACCAGCCCGAAGCGACGGCCCAGGGGGCCGGTGAGTTGCGCGGAGCCGATGAAGGCGGCGGCGTTGAGGCCGAACGCCAGGCTGTACTGCGTGGGGCTCAGGCCGTAGTGGTTGATGAGCACAAAGGGCGAGCCGGCCAGGTAGACGAAGAAGCCCGCCATGGCGAAGGCACCGATGAACACCAGGCCCAGGTAGTGCCGGTCGCGCAGCAACACACCGTAGGCGCGCAGCGCGCTGCCGAAAGAACTGTCCACGCGTTCGGCCTCGCTGCGCGTTTCGGCCAGCGCGCCGCGCACCAGCAGCATGCCGGCCACCGCCGCCAGCGCCACCACCCAGAACACGCCGCGCCAGCCGGTCAGCGCGATCACGCCGCTGCCCGCCAGCGGCGCCAGGATGGGCGAGACGCTGAACACCAGCATCAGCAGCGACATGAGGCGCGCGGCCTCGGCGCCGGTGTGCAGGTCGCGCACGATGGCGCGCGGAATCGCCATGCCGGCGGCGGCGCCCAGCCCCTGCAGGAAGCGCAGCGCCACCAGGGTGTGGATGTCGGTGGCCAGCGCGCAACCGATGCTGGCGAGCGTGAACAGGGCCAGGCCGGCGTAGAGCGGCGGCTTGCGGCCCACCATGTCGGACACCGGACCATAGAGCAGCTGCCCCAGGCCGATGGAGAGGAAGAACGCGGTGAGGGTGAGCTGCACCGCCCCCACCTCGGCGCCCAGGCTGCGCCCAATGTCGGGCAGCGCGGGCAGGTACATGTCGATGGCGAAGGGGCCGATGGCCGAGAGCAGGCCCAGGACCAGGGCCATCTTGAGGTAACGGGAAAGCATCGACCGATTGTCGCGGTGCAGCAAAAATGCCGCTCGGCGCCACCGGAACAACCTTTTCCCGAAGCGAAGGGCGTCAGTCGAACAGCGAGGGCTGACCGCCGGGCTGGTAGCCCTCGATGGCCAGCAGGCGCCATTTGGTGATGGCACCGCCGCTGGCCGAGAAGCCGCCGGGCTGGCCGCCCGCCGCCAGCACGCGGTGGCAGGGCACGACCGGCGCGAACGGGTTGGCGCCCATCGCCTGGCCGATGGCGCGAGCGAGGTTTTTGTCGCCCATCTCGGCAGCGAATCCGCCGTAGGTCAGCACCTGGCCGGGCGGAATGGCGCGGGCGCGCGCATAGACCCGCTGCAGAAAGGGCGTGAGGCGCGACATGTCCAGCGGCAGGTGGCGCAGGTCGGCCGGGCGTTCACCGCGCAGGGCCGCCTTGAGTTCGGTGATGGCCGACTGGATTTCGGGCGGCGGCTCGGCCTCGGGCACCGCCTGCGGCAGGCTGCGCAGCAGGCGCTGGCGCGTGCCTTCGGGCGTGGGCTCGGGCAGCTGCACCGCGGTGATGCCCGCCGGCCCCCAGGCCATGCCGCAGGTGCCGATGGCGGTGTCGAACAGCGTGTGGCCGTGGCCGTCCATGGTGGTCTGGGTGGCGCGTTAGCCGGCGCGCAGCGCCTGCCGCAAGCCCTCCCCGATCTCGGGCCGCTCCGCAAACGGGTCGGGCGGGTTGGTGCCGGCGACGATGGCGTCGAAGCGGCTCTGCGCGTTGCCCAGTGCCTTGGGGTGGCTGTAGATGTAGAACTGGTCGTGCCGCATGGCGTGGAACACCATCTCGGCCACCTGCGCGGCGGTGACCTTGCCCGAACTGACGGCCTTGTCGCTCATGGCCTGACCGATCAGCTGGCTTTGCGTGGGCTTCTCGTCGGCCAGCCCGGCGGGCTTGTTGCGGTGGCTCTGGCTGATGCCGGTGGGCACGAAGTACGGGCAGAGCACGCTGGCGCTGACCTGGTCCGTCACCAGCTTCAGGTCCTGGTACAGCGTTTCGCTCAGGCTGACCACCGCGTGTTTGCTGACGTTGTAGATGCCCATGTTGGGCGGCGTCAGCAGGCCGGCCATGCTGGCGGTGTTGACGATGTGGCCACGGTAAGCGGGGTCGGCCTTGGCGGCGGCCAGCATCATGGGCGTGAACAGGCGCACGCCGTGGATCACGCCCCAGACGTTGACGCCCAGCACCCACTCCCAGTCCTTGACGGAGTTCTCCCACACCAGGCCGCCCGAGCCCACGCCCGCGTTGTTGAAGACGAAGTGCGGCGCGCCAAAGCGCTGCTGCACGGCCTGGGCCAGGGCCTCCATCTGTTCGGCGCTGGACACGTCGACCTTGCGGGCCAGCACGGGTGCGCCGGCCGCTTCGAGTTCGGCCTGGGCCTTGTCCAGCGCATCCTGTTGCACGTCGACCAGCACGAGGTTCATGCCCAGTTTCGCGCCGATGCGCGCGCATTCGAGGCCGAAGCCGGAGCCGGCGCCGGTGAGCACGGCGGTCTTGCCTTGGAAGTCTGAAATCACGTGTTTGTCTCCTTCTGTGGTGTCTTGTGTCAGCGGCGCAGCATCTCGATGTGAGGAATGCCGTCCTCGATGTAGGGCTTGTCGTCCGAGACGAAGCCGTGGCGGTTGTAGAAGCGCTCCAGGTGCGCCTGCGCGCCGATGCGGATGGGCTGCGGGCCCCAGAGCTGTTCCAGCAGGCGCACCGACTCGGCCATCAGCGCGTGGCCGATGCCGCCGCCGCGCGCGGCCGGCGCAGTGACCACGCGGCCGATGCTGGCCTCGGCAAAGGCCACGCCTGGGGGGACCAGGCGGGTGCTGGCGTGCAGGTGCGGAGTGCCGCCCTGATCCACGACCTCGCCCAATACGTGCAGGCACTGCGCGTCCAGCCCGTCCATGTCCAGGAACACGCAGGCCTGTTCCACCACAAACACCTCGCTGCGCAGGCGCAGCAGGCGGTAGAGGGTCTCGGCGCTCAGCGCGTGGAACGGCAGGCAGCGCCACTGCAGAGCGGCGCCATGGGGAAAAACGGTGGTTCCGGTCAAGCTTTCACTTCCTTCAGTACATACCCGATGCGTGGGAAATGTACGTGCAGGCGGCCGGCGCGGTCGTCGGTGCGGGCCAGCGTGTAGTGGGTGCGCGTGGCGGCCACCAGCGTGCCTTCGGTGGTCTCGGTGCCGAAGCTCTGCGCCGCCACCGTGACGCGGCTGCCCAGGGCGATGCTGTGGTCGTCCTGGAAGGCCTCCTGCGGCAGTGGCGCGGGCTCGGCCGCGGCGGCGATGGCAATCGCCTCGGTGGAGGTGAGTTTGGCGGGTTTGCCGTGGCCGATGGCGGCCATTCGGTCCATCCAGGCCAGCACGCCGGGCGTGGCGTCCAGGATGCCGGCCATGGCGGGGTTGATGACGCGGGTGAACCACAGCGGGTGGTAGGCCGCGAAATCGGCGATGCAGGGCGCCTCGCCCAGCAGAAAGGGCTGCTCGTGCAGCATGTTCGCCAGGCGCCGCAGGTGGCTGCGGTAGGCGCTGGTGGCGTCGCCGGGGCGCAGGCGGGTCATGCCCGCGCTCATCGCACCGCGGTCGGCCGCAAAGGCCTGGGCCGCTTCGGGCGGCTGGTTGGCGAACATGGCGGCCGCGCCCTTTGGACTGAGCGTGTAGCCCATGGCTGGCCAGAACAGGTCCGTGTCGGCCCACTGAGCCACGATGCGGGCAATGCCCTTGAGGTGTTCGGGAAACAGCGCGGGCTCGGGCTTCAGATGCTCCAGCACCGTGGCGATCAGCGACGTGTCGCACCAGATGTCGGCGCCGATCTGCAGCAGCGGCGTGCGGCGGTAGCCGCCGGTCAGCGCGACCACGTCGGGCTTGGGCATGACGCTGGGGATGTACACGCTCTGCCAGGCCAGGCCCTTGAAGCCGAGCATGAGCCGCGCCTTCTCGGCGAAGGGCGACATCGGGTAGTGGTGGAGGATGGGCGTGGTCATGCGGGGCTCCGTCGGTGATGGGGTTTCAGCGCGGCTGCGCGCGGGCGATGATGGTGGCGAAGTCCGTGCCGGCGCCCAGCGAGCCGAAGCTGTGGCCCCAGTGCCCGTCCAGGCGCGAGTCGCAGAAGGCGGCGAACACCGCGGGCGGCGCGGTCTGCGCGAGCAGCGCGGCCTGCACGGCCAGGGCCACGTCCTGCGCGAGCCGGCGGGCTTCGATCTCGGTGGCCATCAGCTCCACGCGCGTGGGCAGGCTGGCGGCGAGCTGGTCGAGTGCGGGGTGCATGCCTTTGGCGGGGGCGAGTTCGTGCGCCAGTGCGGCAGCCGCGTCGGCCTTGCGCAGGGCGCGCAGCAGATCCAGCGCCATGATGTTGCCGGCGCCTTCCCAGATGCTGTTGACCGGCATCTCGCGGTAGATGCGGGCCATGATGCCCTCGCCGCCCTCTTCCACATAGCCGTTGCCGCCCAGGCATTCCATGGCTTCCTGCGCGAAGTGGCTGCCGCGCTTGCAGATCCAGAACTTGGCGACCGGAGTCAGCAGGCGCTGCATCACGCGCTCGTGTTCGTCCGTCGCAGCGCGGTCGAAGCTGCGCGCCAGGCGCAGGGCCAGCGCGGTCGCGGCTTCGGATTCGAGCGCGAGGTCGGCCAGCACGTTCTGCATCAGCGGCTGCTCGATCAACTTCTTGCCGAAGGCGCTGCGCTGGCTCGTGTGGTTGAGCGCGATGGACAAGGCCTGGCGCATGAGCGCGCTGGTGCCCAGGGCGCAGTCCAGCCGCGTCATGGTGCCCATGGCCAGGATCTGCGGTACGCCCCTGCCCTCCTCGCCCACCAGCCAGGCGGTGGCGCCCGCGAACTCCACCTCGGAACTCGCGTTGGCCTTGTTGCCCAGCTTGTCCTTCAGGCGCTGGATGAACAGCTGGTTGAGCGAGCCGTCCGGCAGCACGCGCGGCAGGAACAGGCAGGACAGACCGCTGGGCGTCTGCGCGAGGATGAGGAAGGCGTCGCACATGGGCGCCGAGAAGAACCACTTGTGGCCCGTCACCTTGAAGCGAGAGCCCCAGGCATCCGACCCGTCGGGCACGGCCTGCGTGGTGTTGGCGCGCACGTCCGAGCCGCCCTGCTTCTCGGTCATGCCCATGCCCATGGTCACGCCGGGCTTGTCCTTCCACAGCCTGAGCGCCGGGTCGTAGGCGCGGCTGGTGAGCTGCGGCGCCCAGTCGGCGTAGATGGCCGGGTTGTCCTTGAGCGCGGGCGTGACCGCGTAGGTCATGGAGATCGGGCAGAGGATGGACGGCTCCAGTTCGGTGAAGAGCATGAAGGCTGCCGCCCGGTTCACGTGTGCGGTGCCCGAGGCCTGCTCGGCGTCGGAGAACGGTGTGCCGTGCAGGCCCGAGGCCGTGGCCGCCGTCATCAGCGCGTGGTAGCTCGGGTGGAACTCCACCTGGTCGATGCGGTGGCCGAAGCGGCTGTGGCTCTTGAGCTGCGGCGTGAACACATTGGCCAGCCGCGCGTGCTGCTGCATCTCGGCGCTGCCCACCTGCTGGCCCAGGGCGCTCAGGTGGGTGGTGACCAGCGCCGGCGCGTTGAACCTCAGCGCCTCCTGCATCGGCCGGTTGCCGTCGAACAGGTTGACGTCGACCAGCGGCTCGGGCTGGTTGAAAACTTCGTGGGTCGTGTTCATGAAGACACCTCCAACAAGAGCGATGACTTCGGTCGAGGCCACCGCGGAACCGGCTTTGCCGGGCCGCCAGTGGCGCCCCCTGGGGGGTGACGCCGCAGGCGGCGCGGGGGGTTACACAAGTTTCACGAGTTGCTTGCCGAAGTTCTTACCTTTCAATAGGCCCATGAACGCCTCGGGCGCGTTCTCCAGGCCTTGGGCGATCGTCTCGCGCGGGCGCAGCTTGCCCTGCGCCACCAGCGTGCCCAGTTCGGTCAGCGCCTCGGGCCAGACCTCCATGTGCTCGCTGACGATGAAGCCTTCGACCTTCAGGCGGTTGATCAGGATCAGCGCCGGGTTGGCCAGGGGCAGCGGCTGGCCGTCGTAGCCGGCGATCATTCCGCAGACGGCGATGCGGCCGAAGGCGTTCATGCGCAGCAGCACGGCGTCGAGGACCATGCCGCCGACGTTCTCGAAGTAGCCGTCGATGCCGTTGGGGCACTCCTGCTTGAGCGCCTTGGCCAGGCTGTACATGTCCTTGTGCAGCTTGTAGTCGATGCAGGCGTCGAAGCCCAGTTCGTTCACGGCGTAGGCGCACTTCTCCGGCCCGCCCGCGATGCCGACCACGCGGCAGCCGCGCGCCTTGGCCAGCGCACCGAAGGCGCTGCCCACCGCGCCGGTGGCGGCGCTGATGACCATGGTCTCGCCGGCCTTGGGGTTGATGATCTTCACCAGGCCGTACCAGGCCGTCACGCCCGGCATGCCGACCGCGCCGAGGTAGTAGGACAGCGGCACATGCGTGGTGTCGACCTTGCGCAGCGCGCCGGGCTGCAGCGCGTCGACCACGCTGTACTCCTGCCAGCCGCCCATGCCGACCACGCGGTCGCCGGTGAGGAACTTCGGATGGCGCGACTCGACCACCTCGCCGACCGTGCCGCCGATCATCACTTCGCCCAGCGGCTGCGAGGCGGCGTAGCTCTTGCTGTCGTTCATGCGCCCGCGCATGTAGGGGTCCAGGCTCAGGAAATGGTGGCGCACCAGCACCTGCCCGTCCTTGAGCGGCGGGGTTTCGGTGGTGACCAGCTTGAAGTTGTTCACGGTGGCTTCGCCCTCGGGGCGGTTGTCCAGCAGGATCTGTCGGTTGGTGGCCATGGGAAGTCTCCTTGGAATGTTCAGGGGGCGGGGCGGCGCAGTGTGGGCAGGCCGACGCCGGCGGCGTCGAAGCCGCCGTCGACCGCCAGCACCTGGCCGTTGACGTAGCTGGCCTGCGGGCTGCACAGGAAGCCGACCGCGTTGGCGATCTCTTCGAGCGAGCCGTACCGGGCCAGGGGGATGGTGTCGTGGTAGTCCGCGCGGATGGCGGGCGTGTGCACCTTCTTCGCCATCTCGGTTTCCACCGGGCCGGGCGCGATGGCGTTGACGCGGATGCCGGCGTTGCCGTACTCCACCGCCTGCTGGCGCGTGAGGTGGATCAGCGCGGCCTTGGAGGTGCCGTAGGCCACGCGCAGCGTGCTGGCGCGCAGGCCCGAGATGGACGCGATGTTGACCACCGCGCCACCACCGTTCTTGAGCATCAGCGGCGCACAGGCCTGCACGCACAGGAAGGGGCCATCGAGGTTGGTCGCCATCACCCAGCGCCATTCGTCGAAGCTGGTCTCGCCAATCGGCTTGAAGGTGGCGACGCCCGCGTTGTTCACCAGGGCGTCGAGCCGGCCGAAGGTCTGTTCGATGCGCTGCACCGCGGCCGCCACCTGCGCCGGGTCGGACACGTCGCCGTGGATCACCAGCAGGTCGCTGGCGCGGGCGCCGAGTTCGGTACGCAGGGTGGCTTCCGTTGCCGTCAGCGTCGGCGCGTCGTTGTCGATCACCGCGACGCGGTAACCCTGGTGGAAGAACCAGCGCGCGATGGCCAGGCCGATGCCGCGGGCGGCACCGGTGACGAAGGCGACGGGTGTGGCGGAATTGCTCATCAGTCGGTCTTGAGGGGGTTCAGTTCGTGGGTGGACTTGCCCACCGGCAGGCGCGGCACGAACTTGAAGGTGCCGGTGGCGTGGGCGCAGAGCTTGCCCGCTGCGTCCACGATGCGCCCCTCGGTGAAGGCCATGGTCGGGGTGCGGTGCAGCAGCGTGCCGTGCGCGGTCAGCGCGCCCTTGGCGGGGCGCATGAAGCTGGTCTTCATCTCCACCGTCACGCAGCCCATGGCCGGCTCCACCGAACGCGCCGCGTGCGCCATCACCACGTCCAGCAGCGTCATGCTGGCGCCGCCGTGCACCACGTTGAACGAGTTCTGGTGTTCGGGCCTGGGGTCGAAGCAGATCGTGGCCTCGCCGCCCTCGAACTTCTGCAGTTCGAAGCCGAGCAGTTCGACGAAGGGGATGTGGACCGAGAACTTCACTCAGCCTCCCGTGATGACCGAGACGCCGCCGTCGACGGCGAGCCACTGGCCGGTGATGTGCTTGCCGGCGTCGGAGGCATACAGCACGGTCAGGCCCTTGAGGTCTTCGTCGTCGCCCAGGCGGCCCAGCGGCGCGTGCGCGGCCAGCTGCTCCTCGCCCATGGCCTTGAGCGTGCCCTGCGTCATCTTGCTGGGGAAGAAGCCCGGGCAGATGGCGTTGACGCGGATGCCGTGCGGACCCCACTCGGCGGCCAGCGCGCGGGTGAAGTTGATGACCGCGCCCTTGGAGGTGTTGTAGGCGATGGTGTTCATGCCGCGCGGGTTGCCGCCCAGGCCGGCGATGGACGCGGTGTTGATGATGCTGCCGCGCTTGCGCGGGATCATGCTGCCCTTGGCAATCAGCTGGCTGAGCAGGAAGTAGCTGCGCACGTTGAGGTTCATCACCTTGTCCCAGGCTTCCAGCGGGTGGTCTTCGGCCGGTGCGCCCCAGGCCGCGCCGGCGTTGTTGACCAGGATGTCCACGTCGCCCACGCGCTGCAGGGTTTCGCTGGTCAGGCGGCGGATGTCTTCCTCGTGCTGGCAGTCGGCGGCGATCCAGCGCGCGTCGATGCCGGCGGCCTGCAGTTCGGCCGTGGCCTCTTCGAGGTCGGTCGCCTTGCGCGAACTGATCACCACGCGCGCGCCGGCTTCGCCCAGGGCGTGGGCCATCTGCAGGCCCAGGCCGCGCGAGCCGCCGGTGATGAGCGCGGTCTGGCCCTTGAGGTCGAACAGTTGCTGGATGTTGCGGGTCATCAATGTCTCCTTGGAATGGGAAGGTTCAGAAAGCGTCTTCGGCCAGATCGGCGCAGGTCAGGTCGCGCGTACGCACCACCTGCAGCCAGGCGCCGATCTTGGGCAGTTCGTAGTGGAAGAAGAAGCGCGCGGCGGCCAGGCGGCCGGTACGCGCGGGGCTGTCGTCGGCCGCGTGCGCGGCCAGGGCCACGTCGAGCCAGATCCAGGCCAGCACCGTGTGGCCGAAGGCTTGCAGATAGGGCACGGCGTTGGCCAGGGCCTCGGTCGGGTTGGCGGTGGCCCAGGCGGCCTTGGTGGTGGCGCCCACATCCTGCAGGGCCTGGCCCAGCGCGTTGGCGTGCGCAGCCAGTTCGGGCACCTGGATCGCGCGTTCGATGGTGGCGTTGATCCGCCCGGCCAGCAGCGCCAGCCCCTTGCCGTTTTCCATCAGCACCTTGCGGCCCAGCAGGTCCATGCCCTGGATGCCGTGCGTGCCCTCATGGATCATGTTCAGCCGGTTGTCGCGCCAGTACTGTTCCACCGGAAAGTCGCGCGTGTAGCCGTAGCCGCCGTGCACCTGGATGGCCAGCGAGTTCGCCTCCAGGCACCACTCGCTGGGCCAGCTCTTGGCGATCGGCGTCAGCACCTCCAGCAGCAGTCGCGCATCATCGGCCGCCTCGGGCGCGCCGGTGTGCTGTTCGTCCACCAGACGGGCGCAATAGAGTTCGAGCGCGAGCGCGCCTTCGGCGTAGCTCTTTTGCGCCAGCAGCATGCGCTTGACATCGGCGTGCTCGATGATGCGCACCTGGGGGGCGGCGGCGTCCTTGCCGCCCGATGTCACCGGTCGTCCCTGTGGTCGGTTCTTCGCGTAGTCCAGGCTCGCGTGGTAGCCCGCCATGCCCAGCATGGTGGCCGCCATGCCCACACCGATGCGGGCCTCGTTCATCATGTGGAACATGCACTGCAGGCCCTTGCCGGGCTGGCCGACGAGGTAGCCCACGGCGCCGGATTCACCCCGCACCGGGTACCTGCCTTCGCCGAAGTTCAGCAGCGTGTTGGTGGTGCCGCGCCAACCGCACTTGTGGTTGAGCCCGGCCAGCGCCACGTCGTTGCGCTCGCCGGTCAGGTTGCCGTCGGCGTCCACCAGCTTCTTGGGCACGATGAACAGCGAGATGCCGCGGGTGCCAGGCACCAGCTTGCCGTGCTCGTCGGGGATCTTGGCCAGCACCAGGTGGATGATGTTCTCGGTCAGCTCGTGTTCACCGGCCGAGATCCACATCTTGTTGCCCTTGAGACGGTAGCGCGGGCCGAGCGGATCGCTCTCAAAACCGGCCCCATCGGGCACGGCGCGCGTCGCCACATCGCTCAGCGACGAACCGGCCTGCGGCTCGGACAGGCACATGGTGCCCGACCAGCGGCCCGAGAACTCGTTGAGCGCAAACACCCGCTTCTGCGTCTCGCTGCCGTGCGCCATCAGCAGGTTGGCATTGCCCACGGTGAGCAGGCCGCTGCCGATGGAGACCGAGGCCATCGCGAAGAAGGCGTTGGCCGCGGCTTCCACCGTGTAGGGCAGCTGCATGCCGCCGATCTCGTAGTCCTGCGCCGCGCTGAGCATGCCGCTCTCGGCGTAGGCCTTCTGCGCATCGTGCGTGGCCTGCGGCAGGATCACCTTCTCGCCGTCGAAGTTCGGCTCCTGCGTGTCCACCAGCCGGTTGAAGGGCGCGTACTTCTCGCGCGCAATGCGCTCGCAGGTGTCGAGCACCGCGTCGAAGGTCTCGCGGCTGTGGTCGGCAAAGCGCTCGCGCTGGTTCAGGCGCTCGACCGACAGCCAGTCGTTGAGCAGAAAGTCGATGGTGGGGCGCAGGCTCATGGTCGGCGAGAACGGTAGGGTTGGCTTATTGCGGTTCGATCTTGGCGTCCTTGATGGCCTTGGCCCACTTGGCGGTTTCGGTCGCGCCGCGTTTGGCCAGGTCCTCGGGCGTGCCCGGCTCCACCGCAAAACCGATGCCGGCGAACTTCTCCTGCACCTCCTTGCTGCTGGCCGCGGCGTTCGCTGCCTTGTTGAGCTTGGCGATCACATCGGCGGGCGTGCCGGCGGGCACATACATGGCGAAGTAGGCGATCAGCTCGTAGTCCTTGAGGCCCAGGGCTTCGTTGACCGTCGGGATGTCGGGCACGGCGGGCGAACGCTTGGTGGAAGTCACCGCCAGGCCGCGCACCTTGCCGGCCTTGACCTGCGGCAGCATCACCGCGAAGTCGGCGCTGAACATCTGCACCACGCCGCCGATCAGGTCGGTCATGGCGGCGGGGCCGCTCTTGTAGGGCACGTTGGTCAGCTCGATGCCGGCCATGCCGGCGAGCATCTCGGTGGAGACCAGCTGCGAGGTGCTGGCGCTGGCGAAGTTGATGCTCTTGGGTTTGGCCTTGGCCAGGTCGACCAGTTCCTTGAGCGTCTTGGCCGGCACGTCCGGGTTCACCGCAATGATCAGCGGCACCGAGCCCATATAGGCCACGGGCGCGAAGGCCTTGTCCTGGTCGTAGGGCAGCTGCTTCATCAGGCTCTTGAGCGCCGCGTTGGTGCTGTTGGTGCCGATCAGCAGGGTGTAGCCGTCTGGCGCGGCCTTGGCCACCGCGTCGGCGCCCAGCATGCCGTTCACGCCGGGCTTGTTGTCGATCACGATGGGCTGGCCCAGGGCCTCCTGCATCTTCTGCGCGAAGGCGCGGCCGATCTGGTCGGTGGCGCTGCCGGCGGCAAACGGCACCACGGCCTTGATGGGTTTGTCAGGATAGGTCTGAGCGAGGGCAGCGGTGCAGGCCAGCGTGGCCGCAGCGGCGGCGATGACTCGGGTCAGGGTTCGCATCGTCTTGTCTCCTTGTGGTGTGAATCGGAACTCAGTCGTCCAGCGGCAGATCCAGGATCGCCGCGCTCAGGGTCTTGCCGTGGGCGTCCAGCGCCAGCGAACGGGTGACGCCCCCGGCGAGGGCATCATGCATCACGAAGTGCACGGCGTGCAGCTGTGGCAGCACGAAGCGCTGCACCTCGCCGCCCACCACGCCCGCGAAAAACGCCTGCACGCGTTCCGCCGTCAGCAGGCGTTCGAGCAACGGAAAGTCTGCCGGGTCCCGCGCGATCACGCTGAGCGTGGCGCGGTTGCCCTTGTCGCCGGAGCGGGCCAGGGCGATGTCCCTCAGGATGCGGCGAGGTGCGTTGCTCATGCGGCCCACTCCAGCACCTCCACCCGGGTCTGCACCGCCTCGCGCGGGATCAGCGTGGAAGCCACCGCCACCACCTCGCGCACCGACTGTGTGACACCGCCACCGGCCGCCGGCCCGTTGAGGTAGAGCGCCTCCACCTCCTGGCCCACGCGCTCGGCCTGGGCGCGGGTGTCGCAGCGCACAGCCAGCCGCACCCGCACCTCATACGGCTCGCGGTCGGCCCCCAGCGCAGCGCCGTGCATGGCGTTGACGCCGATCAGTTCGGCGCGGTGTTCGCACCCGGCGAGCGAGGGCAGCAGCCCCGTGTCGGCCAGGCGGTGGCGCAGGATGTCCAGCGCCAGCTCGCCGCGCGCGCGGGCGCCCGGCCCGGCATAGGAGATCTGGCCTTCGCCGATGAAGCCGTCGCTGTAGCCCAGGCTGACCTTCAGCTGGTCGGGCCTCGCTCGACCGCTGGCGCCGTCGACCCGCACGCGGTCCCCGCCCAGATCGGTCAACCGCACCTGCGAGAAGTCGCCCGTCACATCGGCCTGCAGGTAGGCCGCCGGGTCTTCCACCTCGTACAGCAGCTGGGCGGTGCAGCTGAGCCGGTCCACCCGGCCACCGGTGTCCGGCAGCTTGGTGATGACCACACCGCCGTCGGCATCCACCTCGGCCAGCGGAAAGCCCACGCGGTGCAGCTCGGGCACATCGACCCGGCCTGGGTCGGCCAGGTATCCGCCGCTGACCTGGGCCGCGCATTCGAGCAGGTGGCCCACAGCCAGGCCTTTGCCGAGCAGCGGCCAGTCGTCGGCCGCCCAGCCGAAGTGCTGCATCAGCGGCGCGAGAAACAGCGAAGGGTCGGCCACACGGCCGGTGACGACCAAGTCAGCCTTCGCTGCCAGCGCCGGCAGCAGCGCGGCGGCGCCCAGGTAGGCATTGGCCGAGATCAGCCGCCCGTCCAGCGAGCGCACCGTGTCGGCGCTGTCGAGTAGCGGCGCGTCGTTTTTCTGGACCCAGTCCAGCACGTCGTCGCCCAGCACCACAGCCACGCGCAGGCGCGGCAGCTGCAGTTCGCGCGCCACCGCCAGCGCAGCATGCCCCGCAGCCAGCGGGTTCGCCGCGCCCATGTTGGTGATGATGGTGGTGCCTTGCTGCAGGCAGGCGGGCAGCACCGCCCGCAGGCGCGCCGCCAGCAGCGGGTCGAAGCCCTGCGCCGGGTCGGCGCGGCGGCGCAGCTGCGCCAGCGCAATCGTGCGCTCGGCCAGGCATTCGAACACCAGGGCGTCCAGCTGCCCTCGCCGGGCCAGATCGACAGCCGGGTCGATGCGGTCCCCGGCGTAGCCTGCGCCTGCGCCGATCCGGTAGGGCCTCATCTGCTGAGTCTCCTGCTCGGACCGGCCGCGCGGGGTTTAAAGGACTTCGAAGATGCCGGCCGCGCCCATGCCGCCGCCGATGCACATGGTCACGCAGACGCGCTTGGCGCCGCGGCGCTTGCCTTCGATCAGCGCGTGGCCCGTCAGGCGCTGGCCCGACACGCCATAGGGGTGGCCCACGGCGATGGCGCCGCCGTTGACGTTCAGGCGGTCGGCCGGAATGCCCAGCTTGTCGCGGCAGTAGATCACCTGCACCGCAAAGGCTTCATTGAGCTCCCACAGGTCAATGTCGCCCATCTTCAGACCCAGGCGCGAGAGCACCTTGGGGATGGCGAACACCGGGCCGATGCCCATTTCGTCGGGCTCGCAACCAGCCACCGCGAAGCCCAGGAAACGGCCCAGCGGCTTCAGGCCTTTCTTCTCGGCCAGGGTTTCGTCCATCACCACGCAGGCGCCCGCGCCGTCGCTGAACTGGCTGGCGTTGCCCGCCGACACGAGGCCACCCGGCAGCGCCGAGCGCAGGCCGTGGATGCTGTCGAAGGTGGTGCCGGGGCGGATGCCCTCGTCGTTCTCGACCGTGACCTGCTTGGTCATCAGGCCCATGACCTTGTCGGCCACGCCGGCGGTCACGGTGATGGGCGCGATCTCGGCCTTGAACAGCCCGGCCTCCAGCGCAGCCGCGGCCTTCTGCTGGCTGGCGGCGCCGTACTCGTCCATGGCGTCGCGGCCGATGTTGTAGCGCTTGGCCACCTGTTCGGCGGTCTGCAGCATGTTCCAGTAGATCTCGGGCTTCTGCTTCTCCAGCGCCAGGTCCTTGAGCATGTGCTGGTTCATTTCCTGCTGCACGCAGGAGATGCTTTCCACACCGCCGGCCACATACACCGAGCCTTCGCCCGCGATGATGCGCTGGGCGGCCAGGGCGATGGTCTGCAGGCCCGAGGAGCAGAAGCGGTTGACGGTCATGCCCGAGACGGTGATGGGCAGGCCGGCCTTCAGCGCGATCTGGCGCGCGATGTTGGCGCCGGTCGCGCCTTCGGGGTTGGCGCAGCCCATGATCACGTCTTCGACTTCGGCGGCGTCGATGCCGGCGCGCTGCACGGCGTGCTGCACCGCGTGGCCACCGAGCATGGCACCGTGGGTCATGTTGAAGGCGCCCTTCCAGCTCTTGGTCAGGGGCGTGCGGGCGGTGGAAACGATGACGGCGTTGGTCATGATGGGTTCCTCAAATCTTGATTCGTGCGGTCATCAGAAGGTCTTGCCCTCTGCAGCCAGCTTGGCGAGCAGGGGTGCGGGCGTCCAGAACTTCGCGTCGTCCAGCGGGTTCTTCGCAAAGCGCTTCATGGCCTGCACCACGTTGAACAGGCCGACCTCGTTGGCGTAGTTCAGCGGGCCGCCGCGGTGCACCGGGAAGCCGTAGCCGAAGATGTAGACCACGTCGATGTCGCTGGCCTTGTTGGCAATGCCCTCTTCCAGGATGTGGGCGGCTTCGTTGACCAGCGAGAACACCAGGCGCTGCACGATCTCTTCGTCGGAGATCTTGCGCGGCGTGATGCCCAGTGCCTTGCGGTGCTCCTCGATCATCTGCACCACCTCGGCGTTCGGGATGGCGTCGCGCTTGCCTTCGACGTAGTCGTACCAGCCCTTGCCCACCTTCTGGCCGAAGCGGCCCTTCTCGCACAGCAGGTCGGCGGTCTTGCTGTACTTCATGTCCGGCTTTTCCTGGTAGCGGCGCTTGCGGATCGCCCAGCCGATGTCGTTGCCGGCCAGGTCGCCCATGCGGAACGGGCCCATGGCGAAGCCGAACTTCTCGATCGCCTTGTCCACCTGCTCGGGGGTGCAGCCTTCGTCCAGCAGGAAGCCGCCCTGGCGGCCGTACTGCTCGATCATGCGGTTGCCGATGAAGCCGTCGCATACGCCGGACACCACGGCGGTCTTCTTGATCTTCTTGGAGATGGCCATCACGGTGGCCAGCACGTCCTTGGCGGTCGCGTCACCGCGCACCACTTCGAGCAGCTTCATCACGTTGGCCGGGCTGAAGAAGTGCATGCCCACCACGTCCTGCGGGCGTTTGGTGAAGTTGGCGATCTTGTTGACGTCCAGCGTCGAGGTGTTGGAGGCCAGGATGGCGCCGGGCTTCATCACGCGGTCGAGTTCCTTGAACACCGCCTCCTTGACGCCGATCTCCTCGAACACGGCTTCGATCACCAGATCGGCCGAGCCGATGTCGTCGTAGCTCAGCGTGGTGCTCAGCAGGGCCATGCGCTGCTCGTACTTGTCCTGCTTGAGCTTGCCCTTCTTGACCTGGGCTTCGTAGTTCTTGCGGATGGTCGCGATGCCGCGGTCCAGCGCCTCCTGCTTCATCTCCAGGATCTTCACCGGAATGCCGGCGTTGAGGAAGTTCATGGAAATGCCGCCGCCCATGGTGCCGGCGCCGATGACAGCCACCGACTGGATGTCGCGCTTGGGCGTGTCTTCCGGCACGTCGGGGATCTTGCTGGCGGCGCGCTCGGCGGTGAACAGGTGGCGCAGCGACTTGCACTCGGGCGTCCACATCAGGTTGATGAAGATCTCGCGCTCGAACACCATGCCGTCGTTGAACTTCTTCTTGGTCGCGGCCTCCACCGCGTCCACGCACTTGGCGGGCGCGGGGAAGTTCTTGGACATGCCCTTGACCATGTTGCGCGCGAACTGGAAGTAGGCGTCGCCGTCCTTGTGCTTGCAGGGCAGGTTGCGCACCAGCGGGAAGGCGGAACCATCGGCGTGTTTGGCGGCCATCTCGCGGGCGAAGGCCAGTGCTTCCTCGGCCAGCGACTCGGGCGAAGCGGCCAGCTTGTCGAACAGCTTCTGGCCGGGCAGCTGGGCCAGCATCTCGCTCTTGACCGGTTCGCCGCTGACGATCATGTTCAGCGCGGCTTCCACGCCCAGCACGCGCGGCAGGCGCTGCGTGCCACCCGCGCCGGGGATCAGGCCCAGCTTCACTTCGGGCAGGGCCACGTTGCAGCCGGGGGCGGCGATGCGGTAGTGCGCGCCGAGCGCGAGTTCCAGGCCGCCGCCCATGCACACGCTGTGCACCGCCGCAATCACCGGCTTGGTGGTGTTCTCCACGCGCAGGATGACGGAGAGCAGGTTGGGTTCCTGGATCGCCTTGGGCGAGCCGAACTCGCGGATGTCGGCACCGCCCGAGAAAGCCTTGCCGGCACCGGTCAGCACGATGGCCTTGACCGCCGCGTCGTTCTCGGCCTTCTCCAGCCCTTCGACGATGGCCTGGCGGGTGGACAGGCCCAGGCCGTTGACCGGCGGGTTGTTGAGCGAAATGACGGCGACGTCGCCGTGGACCTGGTACTCAGCGGTCATGGGGTCTCCTCTGGGGTGAAACGGGAAAACAGTTCAAAAACGAACGGTCGTGCGATTCTAGGAAATTTGTGCAGCGCGGCAAGCACCGGCTGTCGCACGAGAGTCAGACCTCAAGCCACTCTTTTCGGGTGTACGGATCGGCCCGCAAGCTATCAGGCGTGCCCTCGAACACGATGCTGCCGTGGCCCATCACCAGCGCCCGGTCCGAGATCGCCATCGCGATGGTCAGCTTCTGTTCGATCAGCAGCACCGAGATGCCGCGCGCCTTGAGCTTCTGCAGGTACTCACCCACCAGTTCCACGATCTTGGGCGCCAGGCCCTCGGTGGGCTCGTCGATGATGATCAGGTCGGGGTCGCCCATCAGCGTGCGGCACAGGGTCAGCATCTGCTGCTCGCCGCCAGAGAGCACGCCGGCCTCGGTGTGCTGCCGCTCCTTCAGGCGCGGGAACATGGCGTACATGTCGTCGAAGCCCCAGCGCGAGCCCTTGCCGCTGCCCTTCTGGCCCAGCAGCAGGTTCTGGTGCACCGTGAGCTTGGGAAAGATGTCGCGATTCTCGGGCACGTAGCCGATGCCGCGGTGCGCGATCTCGAAGGGCTTGTGGCCGCGGATGGCCTGGCCTTTCCAGTCGATCGTGCCTTCGCAGTCGACCAGGCCCATGATGGCCTTGGCGGTGGTGGAACGGCCCGAGCCGTTGCGGCCCAGCAGCGCGACGATCTCGCCCTGCCCCACTTCAAAGCCCACGCCGTGCAGCACATGGCTCTTGCCGTAGTAGGCGTGGAGGTTCTGGATCTTCAGCATGGCATCCCTCCTTCAGTGACCGGCCGAGGCGGCCTGCTCGTCGGCCAGCACCGAGCCCAGGTAGGCCTCCTGCACCTTGGGGTTGGCGCGCACCGCCTCGGGCGTGTCGAAGGCAATCACCTCGCCATAGACCACCACCGCGATCTTGTCGGCCAGGCCGAACACCACGCCCATGTCGTGCTCCACCGTCAGCAGGGTCTTGCCCACCGTCACCTCGCGGATCAGCTCGATGAAGCGGCTGGTCTCGCTCTTGCTCATGCCGGCCGTGGGTTCGTCCAGCAGGATCACGTTGGCGCCGCCGGCGATGGTGATGCCGATTTCCAGCGCGCGCTGCTCGGCGTAGGTCAGGTTCATCGCCAGGGTGTCGCGCTTCCTGTCCAGCCGGATCATCTTCATCAGCTCTTCGGCCCGGTCGTTGGCGTCGGTCAGGTCGGCCAGGAAGCGGAACAGCGTATAGCGGTAGCCCAGGCTCCAGAGCACGCTGCAGCGCAGGTTCTCGAACACGCTGAGCTTGGGGAAGATGTTGGTGATCTGGAAACTGCGTGAGAGGCCCAGGCGGTTGATCTCGAAGGGCTTCTTGCCGTCGATGCGGGTGCCGTTGAGGACCACCTCGCCGCTGCTGGGCGCGAAGCGGCCCGAGATCAGGTTGAACAGCGTGGACTTGCCCGCGCAGTTGGGGCCGATGATGGCCACGCGCTCGCCGGCGCGCACGGCCAGGTTGGCGCCGCGAATGATCTCGGTCTTGCCGAAACTCTTGCGCAGATCGCGCAGTTCCAGCGCATAGCCACCCGAATGCACATGGCTCATGGCCTGCTCGTGCGGCCGCACGGGGGTGTTGGTCGCGGTGCTCATTCCGTCTCCCGGCGCTTGATCTCTTTTTCGATGTCGGTCTGGATGGCCGACCACTGGGCGGCAAACTGGCGCCGGGCAATCTCGAACACGCCCAGGCAGGTAAGCGTGACGAACACCGCGCCGAACCAGGTCGTGCCGGCGCGCGTGTCCAGCTCCACGCCAAGGTACTTCACCGTGTCGCCCAGGGCCGCGTTCAGCTGCAGGTGGTAGATCATCTCGACCATCGAGCCGGCCCCCAGCAGCACCAGCACCGCTGCCACGCCCAGCACCACATAGGACACCCAGATCTCACGCAGCCGGCCAAAGGACGCCACGCGCAGGTTCATCATGATCAGGCTGGCGATGCCGCCCGGCGCGTACATCACCATGAACAGGAAGATCAGGCCCAGGTAGAGCAGCCAGGCCTTGGTCAGCTCCGACAGCAGCACCGCGGCCAGCACCATCAGCACGCCTCCGATGATGGGGCCGAAGAAGAAGGTGGCGCCGCCCAGGAAGGTGAACAGCAGGTAGCCGCCGGAGCGCGCCGCACCCACCACCTCGGCCGTCACGATCTCGAAGTTGATGGCGCCCAGGCCGCCGGCGATGCCGGCGAAGAAGCCCGCGATCATGAAAGCCAGGTAGCGCACCTTCTGCGTGTTGTAGCCGATGAACTCGACCCGTTCCGGGTTGTCGCGCACGGCGTTCAGGATGCGGCCCAGCGGCGTGCGCGTGAAGGCGAACATGAGCGCCACACAGACGAAGGTGTAGACCGCGATCAGGTAGTACACCTGCACCGGCGGGCCGAACGTGATGCCCATGAAGGGTTCACCCACCACACGGTTGCCCGAGACGCCGGCCTCGCCGCCGAAGAAGTCGGAAAACATCAGCGACATCGCGAACACCAGTTCGGCCATGCCCAGCGTGATCATGGCGAACGGCGTGCCCGCCTTCTTGGTCGTCACGTAGCCGAACAGGACGGCAAAGAACAGGCCGGCGAAACCGCCCACCACCGGTATCAGGCTGACCGGGATCGGCCACTGCCCGACCGACACCGCGTTGAGCGCATGGATCGCGACATAGCTGCCCAGGCCGGTGTAGACCGCATGGCCGAAGCTGAGCATGCCGCCCTGCCCGAGCAGGATGTTGTAGGACAGGCAGGCGATGATGGCGATGCCCATCTGCGTGAGCATGGTGACCGACAGGTTGCTGGTGAACAGCAGCGGTGCCACAGCCAGCACGATGGCGAACAGCGACCAGACGATCCAGCGGCCGACGTTCCAGGGTTTGAATTCGTAGTGCGTCTTGCTCATGGTCGTTCAACCCTCCCGGGTGCCCAGAAGACCCTTGGGCCGGAAGATCAGGATCAGCACCAGGAACAGGTAGGGCAGGATCGGCGCCACCTGCGACAGCGTGAGCTTGAGCACCGCGTTGTTCAACGCTGCGTCGGACAGCTGCATGCCCAGCTGCTGCGCCACGCTCACGAAGGAATGGTCCATGCCCACCGCGAAGGTCTGGATGACGCCGATCAGCAGCGAAGCCAGGAACGCGCCCGACAGCGAGCCCATGCCGCCCACCACCACCACCACGAAGATCACCGAGCCCACCGAGGCGGCCATGGCCGGCTCGGTCACGAAGGTGCTGCCACCGATCACGCCCGCAAGACCGGCCAGCCCCGTTCCGGCGCCGAACACCAGCATGAACACCCGCGGCACGTTGTGGCCCAGGGATTCGACCATTTCGGGGTGCGTCAGCGCCGCCTGGATCACCAGGCCGATGCGTGTGCGCGTGAGCAGCAGCCACAGCGACACCAGCATCAGCACCGCGATGCCCATCATGAGAGCCCGTGTGGCCGGGAACGGCGTGCAGATCACGCCCTCGGCGCTGCAGACCGCCTGACCGGCGGCGCCAAGCACCATGCCCAGACTGTCATCGGCGTGGTGCACCAGCGTGAACGCCGGCCCACGCAGCACATCGGGCGGCACGAACTCGACCGCCGTGCGGCCCCAGACCAGCTGCACCAGCTCCAGGACGATGTAGGACAGGCCGAAGGTAACCAGCAGTTCGGGCACATGACCGAACTTGTGCACCTTGCGCAGCGACAAGCGCTCGAACAGCGCCCCCAGCAGGCCCACCGCCAGCGGCGCGACCACCAGCGCCGGCCAGAAGCCGATCAGCCCCGAGAGCGTGTAGCCGATGTAGGCACCGACCATGTAGAAGCTGGCGTGCGCAAAGTTGAGCACGCCCATCATGCTGAAGATGAGCGTCAGCCCCGAGCTCAACATGAACAGCAGCAAGCCGTAGCTCACGCCGTTGAGCATGGAGATGATGAAGAACTCCATGAAACAGGCCTTTCGAGGGCGAAGCGGTTGGGAGAGGGGAAACGGAAGCGGACCGAGTATGGCCGCTCAGGCCACCGGTTTCACGCCGTCCACACGACACTCGACGGCGGAGCGAGGTGCCTGCTTCCAGAACGCGGCGGAACCGGCTCCGCCGGGCCGCTCGCGTTGCCCCCTGGAGGGGGTGACGCGAAGCGGCGCGGGGGTGTCAGCTCAACCCGGCCGCTTCATCTGGCAGCTGGTCGGCGTGCTGGACACGTAGGACGGGAACTCCTTGACCGGGGCCAGCGTCATGCCCGTGTTTTCCGGGCTGTAGGGGTACTTTTTGTCGGCTTTCTGCCAGACCGTCAGGTACAGCGGCTGCTGCAGCTGGTGGTCAACCTTGCGCATCTCGACTTCACCGTTGTAGTTGGCGACCTTCAGGCCTTCCATCACGGGCGCGACCTTCACCGGATCGGTGGACTTGGCCTTGGCGATCGCCTGACTCAGCACGTTCAGCGCGCTCGGGATCGCGCCAGTGAACATGTCGTCGTTGTACTTGGCCTTGAAGTCGGCCATCCACTGGCCCATCTGCCCGCCCATGTTGTAGTGCGAGTAGGCCACCTGGAACACCCGGCCCTCGCCACCCTGGCCGAGCGCCGTGGGCGTGCCGGTCACACCGGTGTAGTAGGTGTAGAACTTGCCGGTGTAGCCGCCTTCGTTGGCCGCCTTGACCAGCAGTGCGAGATCGGAACCCCAGTTGCCCGTGATCACCGTGTCCGCGCCCGAGGCCTTGATCTTGGCGATGTAGGGCGCGAAATCGCGCACCTGGGCCAGCGGGTGAAGGTCCTCGCCGACGACCTTCACATCCGGGCGCTTGCGTGCCAGGTTTTCCTTGGCGAACTTGGCGACCTGCTGGCCGTGCGAGTAGTTCTGGTTGAGCAGGTAGACATTCTTGACGTCCTTCTGGTCCTTCATGAAGGTCGTCATGGCCTCCATCTTCATGGAGGTGTCGGCGTCGAAACGGAAATGCCAGTAGCTGCACTTGCTGTTGGTGAAGTCCGGATCGACCGCGGCGTAGTTGAGGAGGATCACCTCTTTGCCGGGGTTGCGCTCGTTGTGCTTGTTGATCGCATCGATCAGCGCGCCGGCCACCGAGGAACCGTTGCCCTGGGTGATGTAGCGCACGCCCTGGTCCAGCGCGGCCTTGAGAGCGTTCAGGCTCTCGGCCGGGCTGAGCTTGTTGTCAAAGGCCACAATCTCGTACTTCACGCCGGCCGGGTTGTTGGCGCTGAACTTCTCGGCAAAGAACTGCCAGCTGCGCATCTGGTTCAGGCCCAGCGGGCCCATCAGGCCCGTCTGAGGATCGATCAGCGCGATCTTGACCGTCTCGCCCTTCTGGGCGTGGGCGGCTCCGAGTGCCAGAAGGAGGACGGCGGCGGCGACGGTCTGCTGTGCGAACTTCACGTGAGGTCTCCTTGAGATGGTGAAAACCGCAGCGTAGCGCCGTACCTCTGCACGCCGCTCAGGGAATGCCCTATGCGCTATCGCACAGGCGACTCTGCTTGCACTTCCGTAGCGCAGCAGGTCGCCTGCGCGACGTTTTCAGAGGCCCGGCAACTTGTAACCGGCGAGCTGCTGGCGCAGCGTCATCTTCTGCATCTTGCCGGTCGCGCCCAGCGGGATCGCGTCGACGAACACCGCGTCGTCGGGCACCTGCCACTTGGCGATCTTGCCTTCGTAGAAGGCCAGCAGTTCCTCGCGCGTGACTTCGGCGCCGGGCTTCTTCACCACCACCACGATGGGTCGCTCGTCCCACTTGGGGTGCTTCATGCCGATGCAGGCGGCCATGGCCACGGCGGGGTGCGCCATGGCGATGTTCTCCACATCGATGGAGCTGATCCACTCGCCGCCGGACTTGATCACGTCCTTGCTGCGGTCGGTGATCTGCATGAAACCGTCGGCATCGATGGTGGCCACGTCACCGGTGGGGAACCAGCCCCGGCCGGCCGCGTCGTACTGCAGCGGGTCGCCGCCCTCGCCCTTGAAGTAGCTGGCGATGATCCAGGGGCCGCGCACCAGCAGGTCGCCGTAGGCCTTGCCGTCCCAGGGCTGCTCTTCGCCCAGCTCGTTGACGATCTTCATGTCCACGCCGAAGACGCTGCGGCCCTGCTTCAGGCGCACCTTCATCTTCTCGTCGGCCGGCAGCGCGACCTGCGCGTTCTTGAGCGTGCAGACCGTGCCCAGCGGGCTCATCTCGGTCATGCCCCAGGCGTGCAGCACCTCAACACCGTACTGGTCATTGAAGGCCGCGATCATGGCCGGCGGGCAGGCCGAGCCGCCGATGACGGTGCGCTTGAGCGTGCTGAACCTGAGTCCGCCGGCCTGCATGTGGCCCAGCAGCATCTGCCAGACCGTGGGCACGCCCGCGGCCATGGTGACCTGCTCGCCCTCGATCAGTTCATAGACCGATTTGCCGTCCAGCGCCGGGCCGGGGAACACCAGCTTGCAGCCCACGGCCGCGGCCGAGTACGGCAGGCCCCAGGCGTTGACGTGGAACATGGGCACCACGGGCAGGATGGCATCGCGCGCCGAGCAGCCCAGCGCATCGGGCAGCGCAGCGCCGTAGGCGTGCAGCAGCGTGGAGCGGTGCGAGTACACGGCGCCCTTGGGGTTGCCGGTGGTGCCGCTGGTGTAGCACATGCTCGATGCGCAGTTCTCGTCGAACTCGGGCCAGGTGTAGGTGTCGGTTGCCCCGCCGATCCAGGCCTCGTAGCTGAGCAGGCCGGGGATACCGGTGTCGGCCGGCAGCTTGTCGGCGTCGCACAGTGCAATCCAGTGCTTGACGCCCGGGCACTTGGCGTGCACGGCCTGCACCAGCGGCAGGAAGCTCATGTCGAAGCACAAGGCCCGGTCGTCGGCGTGGTTGACGATCCAGACCAGCTGCTCGGGGTGCAGGCGCGGGTTGAGCGTGTGCAGCACGCGGCCCGAACCGCTGACACCGAAATACAGCTCCAGGTGCCGGTAGCCGTTCCAGGCCAGGGTACCCACGCGGTCGCCGAACGACAGGTGCAGGCTGTCCAGCGCGTTGGCCACGCGGCGCGCACGGGCAGCGACCTGGCCCCAGGTGGTGCGGTGGATGTCGCCCTCGACCCGCCGCGAGACGATTTCGGTGCTGTGGTGGTGGCGGTCCGCATGGACGATGAGGTTGGAAATCAGCAGCGGTTGGCTTTGCATCTGGCCCAGCATGGGGTATCTCCTGTGTGTGCCGCCCAAAAAAGAACGGTCGTTCGTTTTGAAACCCCACATCATGCCCGAAACCGGGCGGGCTTCCCAGCATGGACGGGCGGTCTGTGCGTCTTCCGCGGGACTCCGCGAGGGCGCTTCTGCGTACTTCCACGTAGGCCTCGCGCCGCGTCCTGTGACAGAGTCGAAGCCTGCCACTCTTTCCTCCTGCGCATGCCCGACTCCCCTCCCGACACCTCGCCGGTGGCACCGCTGAAGCATCTGGACTTCCGCATGCTGTGGTTCGCCTGGCTGTTTGCCAACGTCTGCATGTGGATGAACGATGTGGCGGCGGCCTGGATGATGACGTCCCTGACCGACAAGCCCATCTGGGTGGCCCTGGTCCAGACCGCGTCGACCCTGCCGGTCTTCCTGCTGGGTCTGCCCAGCGGCGCACTGGCCGACGGACTGGACCGCAAGCGCTACTTCCTCGTCACACAGCTCTGGGTCGCGACCGTCGCTTCGGTGCTGAGCGTGCTCGTGTTCCTGGACATGGTCACGCCCGTGGTGCTGCTGGCCCTGACCTTCGCCAACGGCGTCGGTCTGGCCATGCGCTGGCCGGTGTTCGCCGCCATCGTTCCCGAACTTGTACCGCGCCAGCAGCTGCCGGCGGCCCTGGCCCTGAACGGGGTGTCGATGAACGCGTCCCGCATCCTCGGACCGCTGCTGGCCGGCGCCCTGATCGCCAGCGCCGGCAGCGCCTGGGTTTTCCTGCTGAACGCCGTGCTGTCCCTCGGGGCCGCGGTGATCATCAGCCGCTGGCAGCGCGAGCATGTGCCCAATCCGCTTGGCCGCGAGCGCCTGCTGTCCGCCATGCGGGTGGGCCTGCAGCATGTGCTGCAGTCTGAAACACTCAAGGGCGCGCTGCTGCGCATTGCCATCTTCTTCTTCCACTCCACCGCGCTGATGGCCCTGCTGCCCCTGCTGGCCAGGGGCATGGACGGCGGTGGCGCGGGCATGTTCACCCTGCTGCTGGCCTCGATGGGCGCCGGCGCCATCGCCTCCACTGCGTTTCTGCCGCGGCTGCGCAAGCGCTACAGCCGCGACGGCCTGGTCTTCCGCGGCGCCGCGCTGCAGGCCGCCTCGATGGCGGTGATGGCGGTGGTCACCTCGCCCTGGCTCGCGGTGCCGGCCATGTTCCTGGGCGGCGCGGCCTGGATCACCACCGCCAACACCCTGAGCGTGACCATGCAGATGAACCTGCCGGACTGGGTCCGCGCGCGGGGCATGTCCATCTACCAGATGGCCATCATGGGCGCCAGCGCCGCGGGCGCCGCGCTGTGGGGCCAGATCGCCACCGCCACGGACGTGCGCACCTGCCTGGCCATCGCCGCGGTGTCGGGCCTGCTGGTCATGTGGGGGGTCAACCGCTTCCGGCCGGACACCAGCCAGCCCGCGGACCTCACACCCAGAAGGGTTTTTTCGCTGCCGACCAACGATGCACCGCCCTCGGACGGGCGGGTGCTGATCACCATCGAGTACCAGATCGATCCGGCCCGGATCGCCGAATTCCGGGAGCTCATGCTCACCGAAGGCCGCAGCGGCCGGCTGCGCCATGGCGCCCTGTCCTGGGAACTGCTGCACGACCTCAACGACCCGGGGCGCTTTGTCGAAATGATCGTGGACGAATCCTGGACCGACCACCTGCGGCGTTTCGAACGCGTCACCGCCGCGGACGAGGCGCTGCGGCTGCGCAAGCTGGCCTTCCACATCGGCGAGGCGCCGCCGCTGGTGCGCCGCAGCCTGATGGAAACCACGGTGGATCAGGGCTGAAGCCTGCACGCTCGCAGCCCTGCAGGCACAATGCCCGCTCCACCCCATCCAGTGGTTCCGGAGCACCGCCATGAGCAACTTCCCGATCCAGAAAACCGAGGCCGAGTGGCGCGAGCTGCTCGCCGAGAAAGGCGCCGAACCCGCGGCCTTCCAGGTCACGCGGCACGCCTACACCGAGCGCCCGTTCACGGGCAAGTACGAGCAGGTCTGGGCCGACGGCAGCTACCACTGCATCTGTTGCGGCAACCACCTGTTCGACTCGGGCACCAAGTTCGACGCCGGCTGCGGCTGGCCCAGCTTCTGGAAGGCCATTCCCGGCGCCATCACTGAGATCACCGACCGCAGCCACGGCATGGTGCGCACCGAAACCGTCTGCAGCCAGTGCGGTGCCCACCTCGGTCACGTGTTCGAGGACGGCCCCGCACCCACCGGCCTGCGTTACTGCATGAACTCCGCCTCCATCGACCTGCAACCCAAGGACCCGACATGAAAGCCCAGAACATTCTCCAGACCATCGGCGGCACGCCGCACATCCGCATCAACCGCCTGTTCGCCGGCGCCAGCCAGAGCGTGTGGATCAAGTCCGAGCGCAGCAACCCCGGCGGCTCGATCAAGGACCGCATCGCCCTGTCCATGGTCGAAGAAGCCGAGGCTTCGGGCGCACTCAAGCCGGGCGGCACCATCGTCGAGCCCACCTCGGGCAACACCGGCATCGGCCTGGCCATGGTGGCCGCGGTCAAGGGCTACAAGCTCATCCTCGTCATGCCCGACAGCATGAGCATCGAGCGCCGCCGCCTGATGCTGGCCTACGGCGCCAGCTTCGACCTGACGCCGCGCGAAAAGGGCATGAAGGGTTCGATCGCCCGTGCGCAGGAGATCGTGGCCAGCACGCCCGGCGCCTGGATGCCGATGCAGTTCGACAACCCGGCCAACATCGAGGTGCATGCCCGAACCACGGCGCAGGAGATCCTCGCCGACTTCCCCGAAGGCCTGGACGCGCTGATCACCGGCGTGGGTACCGGCGGCCACCTCAGCGGCTGCGCCCAGGTGCTCAAGGCGGCTTGGCCCCAGCTCAAGGTGTTCGCGGTGGAGCCCGTGGCCTCGCCGGTGATCTCAGGCGGCAGCCCGGCGCCCCACCCCATCCAGGGCATCGGCGCAGGCTTCATCCCCGGCAACCTCAAGACCGAACTGCTCGACGGCGTGATCCAGGTCGACGCCGAACCGGCGCGCGAGATGGCGCGCCGCTGCGCGCGCGAGGAAGGCATGCTGGTCGGCATCTCCTCGGGCGCCACGCTCCAGGCGATCGCGCAGAAGTTGCCCGAGTTGGCGGCCGGTGCGAAGGTGCTCGGCTTCAACTACGACACCGGCGAGCGCTACCTCTCGGTCGACGGTTTCCTGCCGGCATGAACACGGCCGACAGCGAGCGGCTGACGCAGCTGGAAATCAAGATCAGCTACCTGGACGATCTGGTCGAGACGCTCAACACCATGGTGGCCCGGCAGCACGACCAGATCGCGATGCTGATCCACGAGGTCGCCCAGCTGCGGCAGCGCAACGACGAGTCGCAGCCTGCGGGGTTCCGCAGCCTGCGCGACGAGCTGCCACCGCATTACTGAGGCCCCCACGCTCCGCCGCCGCGCGGGGGCGGATCCGGCTTGGGGCGGCCCGGCGCCGGATCGTCTGAGCGCTCAGCGTCCGGTGGCCGCGAAGTGGGCGGCCAGTGCCTCGTCGCGTGTCATCTCGCGCACGTGGCCGTGCTCCAGACGGAAGAAGCGGTTGCAGTAGCGCTCGATCAGCTCGTCGTTGTGGGTGGCGAAGACGAAGATGCCGACCTTCTCGATCAGGCTCTCCATGCGCCGCTTGGCGTTGACCTGGAACTCGGCATCGCCCATGCCGAAAATCTCGTCGACCAGCAGGATGTCGGGCTGCACGGTGGTGGCCACCGCGAACATCAGGCGGGTCGACATGCCCGACGAGTAGGTGCGCACCGGCAGGCGCAGGAAGTCACCGAGCTGGCAGAACTGCTCGATATCCGGCACATGGGCCTCAATCTCCTTGAGGCTCATGCCCAGCAGCACGCCCATGCGCGTGATGTTCTCGTAGCCCGAGAGTTCGCCGTCGATGCCGGCGCCCAGTTCCAGCATGGTCGAGACCCGGCCTTCGCGCACGATCTGGCCCGAGATCGGGGTGTAGACCCCCGCCAGGGTGCGCAGCATGGTGCTCTTGCCGGCACCGTTGTGGCCCATCAGCGCCACCGCATCGCCGTCGCGCAAGTCGAAAGACACGTCCTTGAGCGCGGTCACCACGCTCACCTGCCCGGCCTCGCTCTCGATGCGTCCGCCAGTGCTCACACGCATGATCTGGTTGCGCAGCGAGAAGCTGCGGCTGTTGTAGATCGGGTACTGGACCGTCACGTTCTTCAGGGTCAGCCGTGCCATGGTTCAGATCCAGAACGCGATGCGGTCGCGCTTGTTGTTGAACAGCCAGAACGCCAGGCACAGTCCGACGGCCAGGCCGCCCAGGTTGGACCAGATCACGAAGTCCGGCGGCGCGTGCCCCAGCAGCGGCGAGCGCACCAGCTCGATGGCGTGCGACAGCGGGTTGAACCAGAGGATCGCCTCGCTGAACGGCAGGTAATTGGGCCGGTAGAACACCGGACTGATGAACATCAGCAGGGGCAGGACTGCACCGATGATGTATTCCAGGTCGCGGAAGCGGGCGCCCAGGATGCTGACCACCACACACACCCAGTAGAGGTTGAGGGTCAGCAGCAGCATGGCCGGCACGACCAGCAGCGTGTGCCAGCTCACGGGCACGCCGTACACCAGCGCCACGATCAGGAAGATGGGCAGGTTGTGCACCAGGTTCACCAGATGGCGCAGCACCAGCTGCGGCGGGTAGATCGACAGCGGCAGGCTGAGGTTGCGGATCACCGAGGCCTGGCGCGCGTAGACCGTGCTCGATTCGCTCAGCACGCCGGCGATGAACTGCCACAGGATGAGGCCCGCGGTGAGCGTCGGCACGAACTGCGACGCCGGCACCTTCATCAGCTCGCTCCAGAGCAGGCCCAGCCCCATGGAGCCGATGGCGGTTCCCAGCGTCAGCCAGAGCGGCCCGAGCACGCTGCGCTTGTAGCGCGCGCGCACGTCGCTCAGCGCCATGAAGCTGACGATGGGCCAGCTTTTGAGCCCCGCGGCAATGTCCCGCACCGCTGGCGCCTGGCGCCAGTCCCCGACTGAACCCATGGTGTCCTGATTCCTGCGCGGTATACCCACGCTCTGCCTTGAAATGCCGGGCGCGAGGCTACCATGGGCGCCCCACAACCCGGCTGGCGCTCATCAGAAACCGAGACTGGAACCCGCGCCCAGCAGGGTGGCCACCCCCAGCACGGCGAAGATGCCGGCGGCGATCGAGTGCACCAGCTTCATCGGGATCCTGTTGGCCAGGCGGTCGCCGACAAAAACCGCCGGCACGTCGGCGATCAGCATGCCCAGGGTGGTGCCGATCACCACCAGCAGCGGCGTCGCATAGTGCGCCGCCATCGCCACCGTGGCGATCTGTGTCTTGTCGCCCATCTCGGCCAGGAAGAAGGTGATCAGCGTGGCGCCGAACACGCCCAGCTTCTGCGCCACCTGGGTTTCCTCTTCCTCGATCTTGTCGGGGATCAGTGTCCAGACCGCCATGCCGATGAACGAGGCACCCAGCACCCAGCGCAGGACTTCTGGACTCACCTGCGCCGTGATCCAGGCGCCCAGCGCACCGGCCAGGCCGTGGTTGACGATGGTCGCCAGCAGGATGCCGGCGATGATGGGCAGCGGCTTCTTGAAGCGCGCGGCGAGGATGAAGGCCAGCAGTTGCGTCTTGTCGCCGATTTCGGCGAGCGCGACAACTCCGGTGGAGACGAGCAGGGATTCCATGTGGGGAAAACTTTCACGGGCCGGCACAGAACGCGTTTGACCACGACGCACCCCGGCCTCATGCGGAGCATCGTGGTCAAAGGTCTTGCCAGGTGCGGGACTGCCTGCGCCATGTCCGGGAACGGACAAGTGTGTTGACGCGGGCCTCTTCAAGGTGAAGAGCGGCTACTCCCCAATGACCGGGCGATTGTAGCCGGCGCCGCGCGCGCCCTCAGAGCGCCTGTTGCGACGGGTCGTCCTCGCGCCAGGCCGGCCCGGCCTTGGCCAGCGCCATCCACACGTGGAACGGCAGCCGCTCCACCGCACGCCGGGGCGCCTCGCGCGCCACCCGCAGCGCACCGCGCTCGACCAGCATCACACCGCACTCGGCCGGTACTTCGTCGGGCGCGCCGATGGGTCGCCCCTTGGTGTCTTCCCCCAGCACGTACCAGCAGGCGCCGGCCATGCCCAGGTAGGCGGCGCGCTTGGCCGGCTTCTTGAGGTCGCCCAGCAGGTCCGAGCGGTGCACCTTGATCTCGTGCACCACCGGCTCCAGGTAGGCCTCCACCGAGGAATTGCGGATCGAAAACACGTCGGGACAGGCCATGCACCAGCCGTGCGCCGGGGGTGGCTCGGGCGCGGCCAGTTCGGTCCAGAGCCCCTGCGGCCCCGGCTCGGCGGCCATCGGTTCGGGCAACTCTCCCGTCAGCAGTTCCATGGGCAGCGCGACCCGCAGCGCCAGCCCCCGCCAGGCCAGCCGCCCGGACCGCGCCATCGCCGTCGCCACCTGCTCCACCAGGGCCTCGTGGGCCGAGCGCGCCGCCTTGTTGCCGGCGAACACCCGCGCCAGCACCTGGATGCCCGCCTCCGTCACGCGCAGCGTCTCCCGCCCCTCGTCCAGCCGCCGCTCCAGCAGCCCCGCGGCCAGCAGCTCCACCTCGACCATGTCCTGGCAGGGCCAGCCGGCCGAGCGGTGGATCTCGCGCAGGCGCCGGTGGTGGATGCGCGTGAGCACGGGGCCAGGATCGTGTGGGAAATAGGATGCGTCATCCATGATGGACTGACTATATATCCAGTACGATGACCAGCTCCCTCTGGTGTTTCCCTTGGTTCATCCGCCCATGTTTCCGGTCGTCGACATCGCCGTGTCGGTGCGCACGCTGTGCCACTTCACCGCGCGCAGCGGCGACCTCGACCTGCGCTTCACGCCCTCGCCGACCGGCGTCGAAGGCATCGCGGGGCACCAGACCGTGACCGCGCGGCGCGGCGCCGGCTACCAGCGCGAACTGGCGCTGAGCGCCCGCTTCGGCCCGCTGGTGGTGCAGGGCCGGGCCGATGGGTTCGACCCCGTGGCCCGGCGCGTCGAGGAGATCAAGACCCGCCGCGGCGACGCCGGTCGTGTGCCGGCCAACCACCAGGCCCTGCACTGGGCACAGGCCCGCGTCTACGGCTGGATGCTGTGCGAGCAGCTGTCACTGGCGCAGATCGAGGTGGCCCTGGTCTATTTCGACATCGACAGCGGGCAGGAAACGGTGCTGACCGAGACCTGCACCGCCGATGCGCTGCGGGACTTCTTCGAGGACCTGTGCGAGCGGTACTTCGCCTGGGCCTGGGCCGATCAGCTGCACCGGCATGCAAGGGACGAGGCCCTGACGGCGCTTGCGTTTCCCTTTCCCTCGTTCCGCACCGGGCAGCGCGAACTGGCGGCCGATGTGTACCGCGCCAACACCCGCGCGCGCCACCTGCTGGCCCAGGCCCCCACCGGCATCGGCAAGACCATGGCCACGGTGTTCGCCAGCCTGCGCGCCATGCCCGACCAGGGCACCGACCGCCTGCTCTTCCTCACCGCCCGCACCACCGGCCGGCAGCTGGCGCTGGACGCGCTGGAGCGGCTGGGCGCTCCCACGCGCCTGCCGCTGCGGGTACTCGAACGCCTGGCGCGCGACAAGGCCTGCGAGCACCCGGACAAGGCCTGCCACGGCGAGTCCTGCCCGCTGGCGCGCGGCTTCTACGACCGCCTGCCCGCCGCGCGCGAGGCGGCGGCGCAGGCCGCCTGGCTGGACCGGGACCGCCTGCGCGCACTGGCGCTGGCACACGGCGTCTGCCCCTACTACCTCGGCCAGGAGATGCAGCGCTGGTGCGACGTGCTGGTGGGCGACTACAACCACTGGTTCGACGTGGGCGCGCACTGGTTCGCACTGGCCGAAGACCAGGGCTGGCGCACCGCGCTGCTGGTGGACGAGGCGCACAACCTGATCGACCGCGCGCGCAGCATGTACAGCGCCACACTGAACGCGCACGAGTTCCTGCGCCAGCGGCACGAGGCGACCCCGGACATCCGCAAAGCCATGGACGCCCTGCACCGGCGCTGGAGCGCCTTCGCCCGCGAACTCCCGCCGGCCGAGGGCACGCAGGCGCTGGCCGACGGCCTGCCGGACGACTGGGCCACCACCCTGCAGAACACCTGCAACACCCTGCTCGATCTGCTGGCCCCGCAACCCGGTCCCGCACCCGACCCCGCGCTGCAGAACTGGGTGTTCGAGGCGCTGCATTTCGTGCGCATCGCCGAAGGCTTCGGCGAGCACTCGCTGTGCGAAGCGGGGCCGTGGGTGGCACCACCGGGCGGGCGTGGCCGGCGGCTGCCGACGCTGCGCATCCGCAACGTGGTGCCGGCGCCCTGGCTCGAAGCGCGCTGGGCGGGGGCGCACAGCGCCACCCTGTTCTCCGCCACGCTGGCCCCGGTGGAGCATGTGGAGGAGATGCTCGGATTGCCCGCCGATGCCGCACACGTCGACCTGCCTTCGCCGTTCGCGGCCGAGCAGCTGCGGGTGCGGATCGCGCCCTGGATCTCGACCCGCTACGCCGACCGCTTGCGCTCGCTGGACGCACTGGTGGACGTCATCGGCGCGCAGTTCCACGAGCGCCCCGGCAACTACCTGGCATTCTTCAGCAGCTTCGAGTACCTGGATCTGGCCCGGCAGCGGCTGGCGCAGCGCCACCCGGACCTGCCGCACTGGGCGCAGACACGCGGCATGGAGGAACCCGAGCGCGACGCCTTCGTGGCCCGCTTTGTCGAACGCGGCCAGGGCGTGGGCTTCGCGGTGCTGGGCGGCGCCTTCGGAGAAGGCATCGACCTGCCCGGCGAGCGGCTGGTGGGCGCCTTCATCGCCACCCTGGGCCTGCCCCAGGTCAACGCCGAGAACGAGCGCATGCGCGAGCGGCTGCAGCAGCGCACCGGCCACGGCTACGACCACACCTACCTGTTCCCGGGCCTGATGCGGGTGGTGCAGGCGGCCGGCCGGGTGATCCGCTCCGAACAGGATCGGGGCTGCGTCTGGCTGCTGGACGACCGCTTCGCCCGCGCCGAGGTGCGGCGCCTGCTGCCGTCCTGGTGGCGGGTCGAGGTGGCGCCCCGGCCCTGACGGCGGCCTCGACCGTGGCGGCGCAGGGTCAGCGGTACGAAGTCAGCAGGATGCTGGTTTCCGTGCCGCGGATGCCGCTGAGCAGGCGGATGCGCTCCAGCGCCTGCGACAGCTCGGCCATCGAGCCCACCGCCAGCTCGGCCAGCAGGTCCCAGCGGCCGTTGGTGTCGTGCAGGGCCGCCACAGACGGCTCGCCCAGCAGGCTGGCGATCACCTCGCGCGTGCGGTTGCCTTCCACCTGAACACCCATCCAGGCGCGGATGCGCTCGGGCTGCGCCTCGGGTTTGAGGCGCACGGTGTAACCCACGATCACCTGGGTGTCTTCGAGCTTGCGCAACCGGTTGGTGACCGTGCCGCGCGAGACCTGCAGCTTGTGGGCCAGGTCGGCCACCGAGAGGCGCGCGTCCTGGCGCAGCAGGGCGATGAGGCGTTGGTCGAGGTCGTCCATGATCAAAACGTCAGCGAAATCTGTCGATGTGACCGATTTTCTGCCGTTTCAGTACAAGTTTGGCGGTTTTCATTGCCTCTGCCCTCCGCCACACTGCCAGCTCCCCCTGTGCTGCCCGGAGACAAGCCATGAAAACCACCGTCCAAAACCCCGATCTCGCCCGCTTCGTCGAAGCCGGCACGCTCTACCTGGGCGCCCCCGAAGCCGCCGAGCTGGTGCGCCGCCACGGCGTGGCCGCCTGCATCGAGGCCATCGCCGCGAACATCCGCGCCGACTTCCTGCGCTGGGCCGATTTCGACAAGACCGCCCGCGTAGCGGCGCATTCCGACGTCGGCGTGATCGAGCTGATGCCCGTGGCCGACGCGCAGCGCTACAGCTTCAAGTACGTCAACGGCCACCCCGGCAACACCCGCCTGGGTCTGTCGACCGTGATGGCGTTCGGCGTGCTGGCCGACGTGGCCACCGGCGCGCCGCTGTTCCTGAGCGAACTGACCCTGACCACCGCGCTGCGCACAGCCGCCATGTCGGCCCTGGCCGCGAAGGTGCTGGCGCGCCCCGACAGCCGCGTGATGGCGCTGATCGGCAACGGCGCGCAGAGCGAGTTCCAGGCCCTGGCCTTCCAGCACCTGCTGGGCATCACCGAGCTGCGCGTGTACGACGTGGACCCGGCCGCCAGCGCCAAGCTGGTGGGCAACCTGCAGGGCAGCGGCCTGCGCGTCACCGTCTGCGCCAGCACGGCCGAGGCGGTGCGTGGCGCAGACATCGTCACCACCGTCACCGCCGACAAGCGCAACGCGCTCATCCTCACGCCCGAGATGATTCAACCCGGCATGCACCTGAACGCCGTGGGCGGCGACTGCCCGGGCAAGACCGAACTGCACGGCGACATCCTTCATGCGTCCAAGGTGTTCGTGGAGTACGAGCCGCAGTCGCGCATCGAGGGCGAGATCCAGCACCAGCCGGCGGACTTCGCCGTCACCGAGTTCTGGCAGGTGCTGCGCGGCGAACGCAGCGGTCGCGACAGCGCCGATCAGGTCACCGTGTTCGACTCGGTCGGCTTCGCGCTGGAAGACTTCTCGGCCCTGCGCTTCATGCAGCAAACCGCCGAGCATCTGGGCCTGGGCGAGCGCATCGCCCTGGTGCCGCCGCTGGCCGATCCCAAGAACCTGTTCGGCTCGCTGCGAGCCACAACCGCTGTGGCGGCCTGAGCTCCGCCGCTCAGCGCGTCAGCCCGGCGTACAGCACCGGCAGCTTCTCGGGCAAGCGCTCCACCTTGTCCACCACCAGGTAATTGCGCTCGCCGAAGATGCGGCGCACGTACTGGTCGGCGCGCGGGTCCAGGCTCATGCAGTAGGTCGTGACGCCGTGGCGGCCCGCCTCTTCCACCGCCTTCTTGGTGTCGTGGCGCAGGTACTGCGGATCGCGCACGTCCACGTCGGCCGGTTCGCCGTCGGTGATGACCAGCAGCAGCTTCTTGCTGCTGCGCTGCGCCTTCAGTGCGGCCGTGGCGTGGCGGATGGCCGCGCCCATGCGGGTGGACAGTTGCCCTTCCATACCGGCCAGACGCGCCTTGGCCAGGTCGTCGTAGGGCTGGTCGAAGTCCTTGAAGCGCCAGTAGTTCACGTCGTGCCGGCCGTCGGAGCAGAAGCCGTGGATGGCGAACGGGTCGCCCACCTTCTGGATCGCGTCGGCCAGCAGCGCGCAGGCCGAGCGCGTCAGTTCCAGCACCGTGTGTTCCTGGCCGGCCACCTTGTCGTTGGTGGACTGCGAGAGGTCCAGCAGCACCAGCACCGAGATGTCGCGCGTCTTGCGCACGCTGCGCATCATGATGCGCGGGTCGGGCTGGCGACCCATGCGCATCTCGATCACCGACGCGAGCGCCGCGTTGAGGTCGATCTCGTCGCCGTCTTCGAGCTTGCGGATGCGCTGAACGCCCTGCGGCTGCATCGCGTCCAGGATGTATTTCATGCGGCCGATCAGGCGCCGGTGTTCGGCCAGGATGCCGTCGATCATCGCCGCGTCGCCGGCTTTGGGTCGGCGCTCCTGCACCGTGGCCCAGGCCGGGCGTTCGAGCTGGATCAGGTGGTCCCACTCGCCGTAGTGCACCGGCGGCCGCACCGGCTCGCGGCCCTCGCTCTGATTGAAGGACACGCCCAGGTCTTCGTAGGGGAACAGCTCGGTGCCCAGCACCCATATTTCCTGCGCGTCGTCGCCCGCACCCTCCACCTCGAGTTCGTTGACGAACTCCATCAGGTTGACCTGTATGCGCACTTGTTGCGGAGGCTCGACGCCAGCGGCGATGGCGTGCTCGAAGTCGAAACCATCGAAGGCCCAGAAGTAGCGGTTGTCGTCGCGGTAGGCGGCCGTCTGCACGTCGGTGCGCGGCTGGAACGCTGGCCCCTGCGTGAGTTCGCGGTAGCTGTGCGCCAGCTGCACGCCGATGTCCCACGACACGGTGTTGTCGTGCGGGTCGGCCTGGAGGCGCAGCGTCGCCTCGGCGAACAATGTGCGGCCCTGGGCGATCCAGGGGTGGGCGTCCTCATACGCCGGATCGAGCAGCGCGCGCGCCAGGCGGCCCAGCCAGTCGCCGGCGGTCTTGTCTTGGGTGGCCTGTCCAGTGTGCAGGCTGGCCCACAGCGGGCGCAGGCCCGGGAACCGCGCCAGCGTCAGCGCCTCGATCCTCGCGTCCTCCACCACGCCGATCAGCGCCATCTGCCAGGGGCTGAGCGATTCGGCCGAGATCGGCCGGCGCGTGAACACCACGTGGGCCGCGGCGTGCGCGGCGGCGGCGCGGTAGAGCTCGGTCGCATCCACCGTGCCGCTGTGGCCGTCCACCGCGTCATACGCGTCGGGCAGGTGGATGAAGTAGTCCTCGATGAAAGGGCGGTAACCGTCACGGGATTCAAAATCCCCCGCCGTCGGGCGCATGAAGAAGTCGCGGCCCCAGAGCGCGCGCAAATACATGTTGATGCGCCGCTGCACGTCCACCAGCAGCGTGCCCTTGCGCTCCTTCTGCAGCATGGCCAGCGACTCTTTGGACTGCAGGCCGAAGTAGGCGATCTGTTCCTCGTAGTTGGTGCGGTGCGCCTGCGCGCCCCAGGTGGACCAGCGCCGCAGGCCGCCCAGCGTGAGCTGGCCAAACAGCGCGTCGAGCTGCCCCAGCATGGGCCGCAGGCCGCGCGGCGCCTGCGCCACCAGGGTGTTGAGGAACTGCAAGTACTGCAGGAACAGCGCACCGTCGGCCAGGCGGCGTGCGGCGGTGGGCGCGGTGGCCAGCACCAGCTCGATCACCGCGCCCGAGGTCTTGGACGCGAGCAGCAGCGCGGTGGTCGCGAGTTCGCCCACCACGTCCTCGCCGATCTCTTTGGCCACCTGCGGCGCGCCATCGATCCAGGCGTTGACCAGTTCGTGGCCACGGCCGAGGCCGCGCAACGCGGCGGCGCCCTTGACATAGTTGTCGAGCCCGCGCGCCGAGAACACTTTGGTCGCATCCGGCCAGCAACGCTCCAGCAGCTCCAGCGAGCCCGGGTCCAACTGGTCGGTCCACTCGGCGTGGTCGTGCAGGTGGGCGCTCATGGCCGACCTTCTCAGATCAGAAGAACGTGGCGACCGCCGCGTCGAGCGCGTCGCGCATGTCCGGGTCGTCCGTGATCGGGCGCACCAGGGCCACACGGCACGCGGCCTGCGCGGCCACGCCCTGCGCGATCAGACTGCCTGCGTAGATCAGCATGCGGGTGGAGATGCCTTCGTCCAGGCCGTGGCCCTTGAGGTTGCGCGCGCGCTCGGCGATGCCGACCAGCTTGCCGGCCACGTCGGCGCTCACGCCAGTCTCGTGCGCCACGATCTCGGCCTCGACCGCGTGTTCGGGGTAGTTGAAGTCAAGACCACCGAAGCGCTGCTTGGTGGACTGCTTCAGGTCTTTCATCAGGCTCTGGTAGCCCGGGTTGTAGGAGATGACGATCTGGAAATCCGGGTGGGCCTTGACCAGCTCGCCCTTCTTTTCCAGCGGCAGCACGCGGCGGTTGTCGGTCAGCGGGTGGATGACCACGGTGGTGTCCTGGCGCGCCTCGACCACCTCGTCGAGGTAGCAGATGGCGCCGTGGCGCGCGGCGGTGGCCAGCGGGCCGTCCTGCCAGCGGGTGCCGTTGGCGTCGAGCAGGAAGCGGCCGACCAGGTCGCTGGCCGTCATGTCTTCGTTGCAGGCCACGGTGATCAGGGGCTTGTTCAGCTTCCAGGCCATGTGCTCGACGAAGCGCGTCTTGCCGCAGCCGGTGGGACCCTTGAGCATCATGGGCATGCGCACCGAGTACGCGGCTTCGAACAGCTCGACCTCGTCGGCGACGGGTCGGTAGTAGGGTTGCTGCGAGACTCTGTAGGCATCCAATGTTTCGCTCATGGGCCCTCCCCGTTCAGACGGTCTTTCCGCGGTAGATCACCATCGACGCACCCTGCGACTGCGAAAAGTTGTCGTAGCCGATCAGGCGCACGTGGTTGTCCGGGTTGGCCTTGTGGCAGGCCTCGGCCTCGGCCAGGATGCGGTCGATGTCGGTCTCGCCGAACATCGGCAGCTTCCACATGTACCAGTACGAGTCCATCAGGTACTGCGGCTCGGTGTGTTCGATGGCCGGATTCCAGCCCTTGCCGACGATGTACGCCACCTGCTTGCGAATCTCGTCGTTGCTCATGGCGGGCAAGTAAGAGAAGGTCTCGAACTTGCGGCTGGCGGGGTCGGAGAGGCGGCTGTGGTAGTCCTGCATGCTCATGGTGGTGTCCTTTGCGTTGATGGGGTGCGGGTTCACTTGTGGGCGATGTCGAGCTTGTCCACGGTGTCGAACTCGAACTTGATTTCTTTCCAGGTCTCCATAGCGATGCGCAGTTCGGGCGAGTGCTCGGCGGCCTCCAGCAGCACGGCCTTGCCCTCCTTCTCTACCGCCACGCCTTCGTTGCGCGCCTTCACGCAGGCTTCGAGCGCCACGCGGTTGGCGGCGGCGCCGGCCGCGTTGCCCCAGGGGTGGCCCAGGGTGCCGCCGCCGAACTGCAGCACCGAGTCGTCGCCGAAGATGTTGACCAGCGCCGGCATGTGCCAGACATGGATACCGCCCGAGGCGACCGGCATCACGCCGGGCATGGAGCCGAAGTCCTGGTCGAAGAAGATGCCGCGGCTGCGGTCTTCCTTGATGAAGCTGTCGCGCATCAGGTCGATCCAGCCCAGGGTGGAGGCGCGGTCGCCTTCGAGCTTGCCCACCACGGTGCCCGAGTGCAGGTGGTCGCCGCCCGAGAGGCGCAGCACCTTGGTCAGCACGCGGAAGTGGATGCCGTGGTGCGGGTTGCGGTCGAGCACGGCGTGCATGGCGCGGTGGATGTGCAGCAGCATGCCGTTGTCGCGGCACCAGTTGGCCAGGCCCGTGTTGGCGCACAGGCCGCCGGTCAGGTAGTCGTGCATGATGATCGGCGCGCCCAGTTCCTTGGCGTACTCGGCGCGCTTGTACATCTCTTCCGGCGTGGGCGCGGTCACGTTCAGGTAGTGGCCCTTGCGCTCGCCGGTCTCGCGCTCTGCCTTCTCGATGGCCTCCTGCACGAAGTCGAAGCGCTGGCGCCAGCGCATGAAGGGCTGCGAGTTGACGTTCTCGTCGTCCTTGGTGAAGTCCAGGCCACCGCGCAGGCACTCGTACACGGCACGGCCGTAGTTCTTGCCCGACAGACCCAGCTTGGGCTTGATGGTGCAGCCCAGCAGCGGACGGCCGTACTTGTTCATGATGTCGCGCTCGACCTGGATGCCGTGGGGCGGTCCGCCGCAGGTCTTCACGTAGGCGATCGGGAAGCGCACGTCTTCCAGGCGAAGGGCTCGCAGGGCCTTGAAACCGAACACGTTGCCCACCAGCGAGGTCAGCACGTTGACCACAGAGCCTTCTTCGAACAGGTCGATCGGGTAGGCCACGAAGGCGTAGAAGCAGGTGTCGTCGCCAGGCACGTCCTCGATGCGGTAGGCGCGGCCCTTGTAGTAATCCAGGTCGGTCAGCAGGTCGGTCCAGACCGTGGTCCAGGTGCCGGTGGACGACTCGGCGGCCACGGCGGCGGCCACTTCCTCGCGGTCCACGCCTGGCTGCGGCGTGATCTTGAAGCATGCCAGGATGTCGGTGTCCTTGGGGGTGTAGTGGGGCTCCCAGTACGTGCTGCGGTACTCCTTGACGCCCGCGTTGTAGGTCTTCGTCGCCATCTGCTGTGCTCCTGGTTGGGTGTTGATGGAGCGGATTCTTGGCCTTCAGAACAATAAATAAAAGTAAAATGTTCTGACGATTACGTTTTGATTTTCAAAACATACTGAACACCCCCGTGAGTCTGCGGCACGCCACCCTGCACCAGTTGCGCATCTTTCACGCCGTCGCGCAGAACGGCAGCTTCGCGCGCGCCGCCGAGGCGCTGCACCTCTCGCCGCCCACGCTGTCGCTGCAGGTCAAGCAGCTGTCGGAATCGGTGGGCCAGCCGCTGTTCGAGCAGTTGGGCAAGAAGATCTACCTGACCGCTGCCGGCCGCACGCTGGCTGCGGCCTGCGAGGACATCGAGGCGCGCATGGAACGGCTGGGCGAAGACCTCGCCGCGCTGCAGGGCGTTGAGCGCGGCAGCGTCAAGCTGGCCATCCTGACCACGGTGAAGTACACCGTGCCCAAGTTGCTCGGCGGCTTCTGCGCGGCGCACCCGGGCATCGACGTGGCGATGGTGGTGGGCAACCGCGAGAAGCTGCTGCAGCGCCTGGCGGGCAACGAGGACGACCTCTACATCATGGGCCAGCCGCCCGATCAGATGGACGTGGTCAGCGAGGCCTTTGCCGACAACCCGCTGGTGCTGGTGGCGCCGCCCGACCACCCCCTGGTGGGCAAGAAGCGCATCGCCCCCGAACGGCTGAGAAGCGAACCGTTCATCCTGCGCGAACCCGGTTCGGGCACGCGCCTGACATCGGAGAAGTTCTTTGCCGACCACGGCATCACGATGAAGAACCGGCTGGAGGTGGGCAGCAACGAGGCGATCAAGCAGACCGTGGCCGGCGGCCTGGGCCTGGCCGTGCTGTCGGCCCACACGGTGACGGCGGAGCTTGCGCTGGGCGAGCTGGTTCAGCTGGACGTGAGAGGCTTCCCGCTCATCCGCCGCTGGCACGTGGTGGTGCCGCGCGGCAAGCGCCTGTCAGCAGCGGCGCAGGCTTTCAAGGACTGGCTGTTCACCCATCGGTGAGGGGCTGGGCCAAGGGGCTGATGCGCACCTGGTCGATGCGCCGGCCTTCGAGCTTGATCACCTCGAAGTGCCAGCCCGCGCAGTCGACGCCCTCGCCCTGCGCGAGCAACTGGCCGGCCTCGGCCTGCATCAGGCCGGCCACGGTGTTGTAGCGGCCCTTGTCCTCATCCGGCAGCTCATCAATGTCCAGGCGGGCCTTGAGCTCGGCCACAGGCATGGCACCGTCCACGCGCCAGGAGCCGTCGGCCTGGGGCGTGGCCCAGGCGTCCACCGGCCGCTCGGGCGACAGCTCGCCCGTGATCGCCTCGAGCAGGTCCAGGGGCGTCATCAGTCCCTGCACCACACCGTATTCGTCCACCACGAAGGCCATGCGCGTGGCGCGCTCGCGGAACTGTTCCAGCAGTTCCATGCCGGTCAGGGTCTCGGGCACGAAGGTGGCGGGCTGGGCATGCTCGCCGATGGTTCCGGCCGTGCCCGCCTCGCGCAAGGCCAGCAGGCGGGGCAGGTGGATCACACCCACCACATCGTCCAGCCCGCCGCGGCACACCGGGTACCACGAGTGCCCGACCGACCAGGCCTGGGCTGCGGCGCCCTCAATGCTGTCGGCGGCGTCCAGCCAGTGGATGTCGGCGCGCGGCACCATGATGGAGATCAGCTGCCGGTCGTCGAGCAGGAACACGTTGCGCACCATCTGGTGCTCGTGCGCCTCGATGATGCCGGCGTCCACCCCCTCTTCCAGGCTGGCGTTGATTTCCTCTTCGGTCACGATCTGCTGCGCGCTGGTGTCGATGCGCAGCAGCTTGAGCACCCACTGCGTGGTGTGCGTGAGCAGCCAGACGAAGGGCTTGGCCCCCTTGGCGACGTAGGCCATCGGGCGCGAGACCCAGCGGGCCACGGTTTCGGGATAGAGCTGACCGATGCGTTTGGGCACCAGTTCCCCGAACACGATGGTCACGAAAGTGATGACCGCCACCACGATCGCAGTGGCCACGCCCTGGGCGGTGCCATCAGCCACGCCGAAAGTGCGGATCCAGGCCGACAGATCGTCGCTGAACGCCGCCTCGCCGACGATGCCGTTGAGCATGCCGATGGAAGTGATGCCCACCTGCACCGACGACAGGAACTGCGTGGGGTGTTCCAGCAGGTGCAGCGCTGTCTGTGCGCCCTTGTCGCCCACCTCTGCCATCGCCGCCAGGCGCGCCTTGCGGCTGGCCGCCAGGGACATCTCGGACATTGCGAACGCGCCGTTGAGCAGCGTGAGAAAAATGATCAGCAGGGTATCCATAATCGGGCGATGGCACTTTACCTGATCGGCGATGTGCAGGGCTGCGACGACGCCCTGGCCCGCCTGCTCGACGAGATCGCGTTTTCACCCAGCCGCGACACGCTGGTGCTGCTGGGCGACCTGGTCAACCGCGGACCGCGGTCGCTGGCGGTGCTGCGGCGCATGATGTCGCTGGAGGGCTGCGCCGACTGCCTGCTGGGCAACCACGACCTGCACCTGCTGGCGGTCGCGCACGGCGTGCGCCAGCCGCACCGCAGCGACACGCTGGGCGACATCCTGCAGGCCCCCAACCGGGCCGCCCTGCTCGACTGGTTGCGCGCACGCCCCCTGGCGCTGCAGAGGCAGGGCTGGCTCATGGTGCATGCGGGTGTGTTGCCACAGTGGGACGCGGCGCAGACGCTGGCCCTGGCGGCCGAGCTCGAGGGCGAGCTGCGCGGTCCGGACTGGGGCGTGTTCCTGCACAACATGTACGGCAACCGGCCCGACCGGTGGAGCGAGCAGCTCCACGGGCTCGACCGGCTGCGCGTGATCGTGAACGCGCTCACGCGGCTGCGCTTCTGCAGCACCAGCGGTGTGATGGAGTTCGAGACCAAGGACAGCGCGGCATCAGCGCCTGCGGGCTTCATGCCGTGGTTCGATGTGCCGCAGCGGCGCACCGAGGGCACCCGCATCGCGTTCGGCCACTGGTCCACCCTCGGCAACGTGCAGCGCAGCGATCTGCTTGCGCTGGACACCGGTTGCGTGTGGGGCGGTTGCCTGACCGCAGCCCGGATCGGCCTGGGCGGCGATGCCGAACGCATCAGCGTGCGCTGCGCACAGGCCCAGAAGCCGGGCGCCTGAGCCCCGCGGGCTCAGGTGTTTTCCGCCGGAGCCGAAGCCTTGAACAGCGCCGGCACCTTCTTGCGGGACTTGATGTTGGGGGACAGGCGGCTGGTGGCCGCCGGTTTTGCCGCGGCCTCCCAGGACGGCTTGGCGTCTGCCGCCAGGGCGGGCTCATAGGGCTTGTCGAACAGCGGGTCAGCAGGCGCACGCGCCGGACGCGATGCACGGCGTTCTTCGCGCGGTTCACGGGGCTCGCGCGCTTCGCGGGCCTGGCGGATCTCGCGGCGACCTTCGTCGTCGCCTTCGCGCCAGGCGCGCTGGCCGTCGTTGAAACGGCCAGCGGGCTTGCGGTCGGCCTCCAGTTCCAGCGCTTCGAGCTCAAGCTTCTTGCCGATCAGCTTCTCGATGTCGGCCATCAGGCGCGTGTCCTTGCCGCTGACAAAGGACACGGCCAGTCCCGAGGCGCCGGCGCGGCCCGTGCGGCCGATGCGGTGCACGTAGTCCTCGGCGTTGAACGGAATGTCGAAGTTGAACACCGCCGGCACGTCCTTGATGTCCAGACCGCGCGCGGCCACATCGGTGCAGACCAGCAGGTCGACTTCACCCTTCTTGAAGGCATCCAGCGCCTTCAGGCGCTCGTCCTGGCTCTTGTCGCCGTGCAGGGCCGTGGTCTTGAGACCCTCACGCTCCAGCGAACGGGCCAGGCGCGCGCAGCCGAGCTTGCTGTTGACGAAGACGAAGGCCTGCGTCACACCGCGCTCCTTGACGATCTGCTTGAGTGTCTGGCGCTTGTCGTCGTCGTCCACGCGGTAGAAATGCTGCTCCACCGTGGAGGCCGTGGCGTTGGAGCGGGCCACCTCGATGGTGATTGGGTCCTGCAGGTAGCTGCTGGCCAGGCGCTTGATCTCGGGCGAGAAGGTGGCCGAGAACAGCAGCGTGGTGCGGGTCTTGGGTAGGTAGCTCAGGATGCGCTGCAGGTCGGGCAGGAAGCCGATGTCCAGCATGCGGTCGGCTTCGTCGAGCACCACGTACTCGACTTGGTTGAGCACGCAGTTCTTGGCCTCGATGTGGTCCAGCAGACGGCCCGGCGTGGCCACCAGCACCTCGACACCCTTCTTGAGCTCCAGCGTCTGCGGCTTCATGTCCATGCCGCCGAACACCACCGTGCTGCGCAGCTGGGTGTGCTTGGCGTACTGCTTGATCTGGTCGGCCACCTGGTCGGCCAGTTCGCGCGTCGGCAGCAGCACCAGGGCGCGCACCGGGTGGCGTGCGGGCGAGGTGGAGGCGTTCTCGTGCTTGAGCATGCGCTGCAGCAGGGGCAGCGAGAAGGCCGCCGTCTTGCCGGTGCCGGTCTGCGCGGCACCCATCACGTCGCGCCCTTGCAGCACGACCGGAATGGCCTGCGCCTGGATGGGTGTCATGCTCTCGTAGCCCATTTCCGCGATGGCACGGGCGAGGTTGGGCGAGAGCTGGAGTTCGGAAAAGGATTGGGTCATGGACTTTCAGGTTAGCCGTCTATTGTCTCACTTTGACCCTTGATTGCCCAAATGTTGGGCAGCGGCACTCAAAGGGCCCGCGTGTTGAAGGTGTCGCAGGCCTGCACGCTGCCGGTTTCCAGCCCCTTGTGGAACCAGCGCTGGCGCTGTTCGCTGGTGCCGTGGGTGAAGCTGTCCGGGACCACCTGCCCCTGGCTCTTGCGCTGCAGGGCATCGTCGCCGATGGCGGCCGCCGCATTCAGCGCTTCCTCGACATCGCCGGGTTCCAGGATCGCCTTGCTCTTGTGGTTGTGATGCGCCCAGATGCCGGCAAAACAGTCGGCCTGCAGTTCCAGCCGCACCGACAGCGCGTTGTATTCGCGCTCGCTGACACGGCGCCGGGCCTGCTCCATCTTCTCCGTCAGGCCCATCTGGTTCTGCACGTGGTGCCCCACCTCGTGCGCGATCACATAGGCCTGGGCAAAGTCGCCCGGCGCACCGAGCTGGCGTCGCAGAGTGTCGTAGAAGCTCAGATCGATGTAGACCTTCTGGTCGCCCGGGCAGTAGAACGGTCCCATGGCGGACTGCCCCGTCCCGCAGGCCGTGGGGGTCGCGCCCCGGAACAGCACCAGCCGGGGCTGCTGGTACTGGGCACCACCCTGCTGGAACATGGCGGTCCAGACATCCTCGGTGCCGGCCAGCACGGAAGAGACGAAGCGCCCCATCTCGTCGCCGGGCCTGTCGGTGCTCCCCGTCGGTGCCGGCGCCGTCTGGGTGGGGCCGGACACCAGCTCACCACCACCGCCCAGCGCCCCCAGTATGGTCAGCGGGTTGATGCCGAAGATCCAGCCCGCGATCAGCGCGATCACGATGGTGCCGAACCCGATGCCCCTGCCGCCCACCCGGCGCGGCGCACCACCACCGAACATGCCGCCTCCCGGCTGGTTGCGGCGGTCCTCGATGTTGTCCGACTGGCGGTTGTTTTCCCATTTCATCGCGCTGCTCCTCGGGCCGCCTGTGGCGGGGCCATTGCCACATTATGCAAACGAAAGCAGCAACAAAAAGCGCTGCCGAGGCAGCGCTTGAGAAAGTACCGGGGCTGAGGATTTCAGGCCACAGCCGGCTTGAAATCGCTGGTGGGACGGCCCTGGAAATCAGTCCAGCAGCGGCGCGTGAAGTCGTAGAGCTTGCACTTGCGCGCGGTCTCGAAGTACCAGCGCCAGGAGAAGCGCTGGATGATGATGCGGCCGGGCAGCGTGTCCTCCAGCAGCTTCTGGGCGTTCTTGAGCTTGTACAGCGGCACGCTCATGTCCACATGGTGCGCCGTGTGTTCCATGATGTGGTGCATCAGCGCGCCGATCTTCATCGGGAAAGTCAGGTGCACGGTGGTCGACACAAAGGGCGCAGCCTTGGCCCAGGCGTGCTTGTCGTCGTGCCACTGCACGGCGGTGTGGGTGTGGTGCACGTAGACCACGAAGCCGATCATCGCGTTCCAGAACAGGAACGGGATGACGAAACCGTAGCCCACCAGGGCCCAGGCGGACTGTTCGGTGGCATAGGCCGCACCGATCAGCGCGGCGATCCACAGCGCGGCGTAGACGGTCACGAACACGCCGTCGCGCGTGAATTCGGGGCGGCTGGTGCCCATGTAGGTCTTGCGCGGGAAATACATGCGGTTCCACCACATCTCGACCAGGTAGTACAGCGCAGGACCCCAGCCGCTGCGGTAGATGCGCTCCATGAGGCGGCGACCCGGGGTCAGCCCCTCGAATTCTTCCTTGGTCAGCGGGGCCCAGACAAAGTCCACTCCCTTGAGGTTGGTGTAGCCGTGGTGCACCACGTTGTGGCCGACTTCCCACAGGCTGTAGGGGGTGAGCGAGGGCACCATGGCAATGCGACCCAGGATGCGGTTCAGGCCCCGGTGCGGCGTGTAGCTCTGGTGACAGGCGTCGTGGCCGATGATGAACAGGCGACCGATCACGAAACCCGCGGCCAGGCCGCACAGCAGCTTGGCCCACCAGGCGTCCAGCAGCACCGTGCCGACGATGAGCGCCAGGAAGACCGCCCAGTCGACGGCCAGCAGAACGATGCCCATGGCCGTGCGCTGCTCGGCGATCGGCGTCAGCCAGCCCCGGATCACCTTGCGGTGAGGCAGGGGCTGCCCGAGGGGAATCGGTTCAGGCGAAGAAGCGGCGGAGGTGGATTCGGACATGCTGGTCGAGAAAAGCGGGCGCCCGGCAGACGGGCATCATTTGGAAGGGCAATTTCGCACCGGATTGGGGTGGAATCGGACAAACCTCTTGATTTTATCGGGCAGCGATGAAACCTGCCTGACAAAAGTCAAGCCGAAAATATGGGTTTTTCCGTCTAGAGAACGCCGCCTCAGGTTTTGGGCAAGGTCACGCCCACTTGCCCCTGGTACTTGCCGCCCCGGTCCTTGTAGCTGGTCTCGCAGACCTCATCGCTCTCGAAGAACAGCACCTGGGCACAGCCTTCACCAGCGTAGATCTTGGCGGGCAGGGGCGTGGTGTTGGAGAACTCCAGCGTCACATAGCCTTCCCACTCGGGCTCGAAGGGCGTGACGTTGACGATGATCCCGCACCGGGCATAGGTGCTCTTGCCCAGACAGATGGTCAGCACGCTGCGCGGAATGCGGAAGTACTCCACGGTGCGCGCCAGAGCGAAGCTGTTGGGCGGGATGATGCAAACATCGGAGTTGATGTCGACGAAGCTCTTCTCGTCGAAGCTCTTCGGGTCCACCACGGTGCTGTGGATGTTGGTGAAGACCTTGAATTCGGGTGCGCAGCGGATGTCGTAGCCGTAGCTGCTGGTGCCATAGCTGACGATCTTCTGGCCCGCGGCGTTCTGCCGGATCTGGCCCGGCTCGAAAGGCTCGATCATGCCGTGCTGCTCGGCCATGCGGCGGATCCATTTGTCGCTCTTGATGCTCATGCTGCGTGCTCCGGAGGTAAGCCGCAGATTGTAAGGATCACGCCGTCACGGTCTTTGCGACAAGGCGGTCGTCGCCCAGCACGATCAGCGCAAACAGCAGCTCATCCATTGAATCGGCCTGTGCCGTCTTGCGCTCCAGCAGCGGCGTGGCCTTCGGATCCAGCACCACGAAATCGGCTTCATGACCCGGGGTGAGGTTGCCCACCACCCCCTCCAGGCCCAGTGCGCGCGCAGCGCCGGCCGTGTGCTGCCACCAGAGCTGGCCGGGCGTCAGGCTCAGGCCCGGCTTGGTATGGCCCTCGCGCCCCACGTAGTAGGCCGCCAGCATGGTGTGGAAGGGCGAGAAGCTGGTGCCACCACCGACATCGCTGGCAAGGCCGTAGCGCATGCCGGCCGCGTCGGCGGCGGCGTAGTCGAAGAAGCCGCTGCCCAGGAACAGGTTGCTGGTGGGGCTGACGGCCGCCGCCGCACCGGTCTCGCGCATGAGGATGCGGTCGTGAGCGTCCAGGTGGATGCAGTGGGCATAGACCGCACGATCGCGCAGCAGGCCGAAGTCGCCGTACACCCCCAGGTAGCTGCGGGCCTGCGGATACAGCTCGGCCACCCATTTCACTTCGTCGCGGTTCTCCGCCACATGCGACTGGATCCACACATCGCTGTATGTCGCCGCCAGCTCGCCGGCGCCGCGCAGCTGCTCGTCGGTGCTGGTGGGGGCGAAGCGCGGGGTGATGGCGTAGCCCAGGCGGTCGACACCGTGCCAGCGCCGGATCAGTGCCTCGGTGTCGGCCAGGCTCTGCCCGGTCTGGTCGCGCACACCGTCGGGGCTGTGGCGGTCCTGCAGCACCTTGCCGGTGATGAAGCGCAGACCGCGCGCCTGGGCGGCTTCGAAGGCGGCGTCCACCGAGACCGGGTGCGAAGTGGCAAACGTCAGCGCGGTGGTCACACCATGGCGCGCCAGTTCGTCGAAGAAAAACTCGGCCACGCCACGGGCATAGGCCTTGTCGGCAAAACGGCTCTCGTGCGGGAAGGTGTAGTTCTCGAGCCAGGGCAGCAGGCCGGCGGCCGGTGCACCGATCACGTCGGTCTGCGGGTAGTGCACGTGCAGGTCGATGAAACCGGGCGCGATCAGGTGGCCGCGCAGGTCTTCAACAGCGACACCGGCCAAGCGGTCGATGAGTGCGTCGTGGCTGCCCGCGGCGCGCACCACCTTGCGACCGGTGGCATCGGGGCCGACGACCAGCAGGCCGTCGCTGTCGTAGAGCGGCAGGCCTTGGTCATCGAATCTCAGGAGGGCGGCACGGTAGGCTTTCATCGCCCCCGGAGCTTAGCGGCTCCAGGGACCGGCAGCATAGCGCCTGCCACATAGTCACCATTTGGCGGCGCGGGTCATCGCGGCAGCTTCGTGGCCACGCCCTCGACCAGCCAGTTCATGCCCAGGATGGCGCCATCGTCCAGCGACTGGCCGGCGGCGATCATGGTCTTGCCCTCGTTGTCCTTCACACCCGTCTTGCCCCCAGCGAACACCGTCAGCCGGCCGTTGGCCATGTCTTTCTGACGCGCCAGCACCTCAGCCTGCACGGCGGCCGGCACCTTGCTGCCGAAGCTGTCGACGCGGATCATGCCCTCGCGCACACCGCCCCAGATGCTGCCGCTCTGCCAGCGGCCGTCCAGCACGGCCTTGACGCGGCGGGTGTAGTAGTCGCCCCACTGGTGGGTGACGGCAGCGACCTGCGCGTCCGGCGCGACCTTGCGCATGTCGGAGTGGTAGGCCACGGCCAGCTTGCCGCGCTCCTGCGCGGCCACCATCACCGCATTGGAGCCGGTGTGGAAGGCCAGTACCTCGGTGCCCTGGTTCATCAGGCTCATGGCCGCGTCGCGCTCGCGCGGCGGGTTGAACCACTCACCGAGGAACACGACGCGCACGGTGGCCTGGGGATTCACCGAACGCATGCCCAGGGTGAAGGCGTTGATGCCCTGCAACACCTCGGGAATCGGGAACCCCGCCACGTAACCGGCCTGCGTGGCCATGCGGCCGGCGGCAATGCCGGCGAGGTAGCGGCCTTCGTAATAGCGCGCATTGGACGCCGCCACGTTGGGCGCAGTCTTGTAGCCGGTGACCGACTCGAACTTCACGTTGGGGAACTCGCGCGCCACTTTCAGCGTGGGTTCCATGTAGCCGAAACTGGGCGTGAAGATGATCTGATTCCCCTGCATCGCCAGGTCGCGGATCACGCGCTCGGCGTCCGGGCCTTCGGCCACGTTCTCGACGTAGCTGGTCTTGACCTGGCCAGGCAACGCGGCGTCCACGGCCAGGCGGCCCTGGTCGTGCTGGCGCACCCAGCCGGCGTCGGTGAGTGGCGCGACGTAGACGAACGCGGCCTTGACCGGCGCCGTGGATTGGGGAAAAGCGGGGGGGAAAAAACAGGCGGCCGCGAGCGCGGCAGCGAGGTTTTTGTACATGGTGGTCCTCTACATGGCTTCCGGAAGACAAAAAAGCGAGCCGGGGAAGCACCGGCTCGCTGGAACGTGATTTTACCGGTGTGCTGCCTGCCCCGGGTCGGACCGTGGCGGTCCGAGGTCGTACAGGTAGGCCGTGGTGCCGGGGCCGTCCAGTTGTTCGATCAGCGTTCCCCGGCGGTCCGCGTGGTCGAGGATGAAACGCTGCTCGTTGACCCTGACGCGCGGCCGGCAGTGGTTGCAGTTGTGGCTGAAGACGAACCAGGTCCGGCCCGCGCCCAGCGCACGATCGATCTCGCTCAGGTAGAGCGCCGGCTCCCAGCGGTGAAAAGTCCCTTCAACAAACTCGCCGGTTTCGAACCCGTACCGCGCTGCGTAGAAGGAGAACGCGGGCACCGCGCCGTAGTACACATAGATCTGGTCCCCAACGCGCCGGTGGTCAGCCACCTCCTTCATCAGCGGCTTGATCTCCTCCATCACCGGGTGGTCCCGCAGATGCTGCCTGTCAAGGTCAACGGCATGGAACAGCAGCAGGCTGGCCAGTCCGAGGTACACGCTGCCTGCCAGCCCCGGGTGCCGGTCGCGCAGCCATTGACGGCAGCGCTCCACCCCTTCGGTCAGCGCCAGGGCAGCGGCGGGCATCATGAACAGCAGGAACCGCCCGTGGAACGGGTAGCGCGACAGCGCCGAGGCGACCAGCGTGGCCACCAGCGTGAGCACCATGGCCAGGGCCAGGGGCCGTCGGCGCACCCAGAGCGACGCGCCCCCAACCAGCAGCAACAGCGACGGCACCGCGCCCGCGTGAAAAGAGAACAGATGGTTCAGAACGCCCGACAGGCTCGCGCGGTACCAGCCCCAGTGCGACCAGGGCGGCAGCGGCGCGAAGCTGCGGCGCCAGAAGTCGATGAGGGACGGGTTGGCCGCCACATGGCGAAGGTGCAGCAGGTACAGCACCGCGAAGCTGATCGCCCAGGCGGCGGCCACGCCGCCCCAGGAGCGGAGAAACGACGGGGCGCGCAGCTCGCGCCAGTGCGGCAACACCACCGCGCCGCCCAGCCCGGCCAGCACGAACACCGACGGATGGGAAAACCACACCGACAGTGCACCGGACAAGGCCAGTCGTGTGCGCGCCCGCGACTCGGCTGGCTGCTTCAGTGCCTCGCCGAAACACCACATCAGATAGGCCGCCACCAGCGCATCCAGCGAGTACTGCTTGAGTTCGCTGCTGTAGCGCACATGCTCGGGCGCCAGCGCCACCAGCGCGAGGGCCAACCAGGCGGAGGGCCTGCTGCCGTCCTGGCGCGCCAGCAGGAACACCATCGGCAGCAGGGCCAGACCGGCCAGGAGAGGGACCACCCGCAACAGGTCGTCGGAGCCACCCAGCAGGTGGTGAATCAGCCACTGGAGCAGAAGGAATCCGAGTGGTGCGGCCTGGTCGTACAGCAGCGGCTGCACCAGCCCTAGCAGGTTCTGGCGCTGGATGTTCACCCCCAGCATCGCCTCGTCGAGCCAGAGGGAACGCCCGGGCGCAAAGTAGTCCAGCCTGAGGAACAGGGCCCAGGCCAGCACGGTCAACACAGGCAGCCATTGCCACGGCAGCCCCGTCTTGCGAATCGTCACCGCCCCACTCCTTCGCCAAACGAATGGGCGAAATTGTGGGTCGCGACACTTTGGAGACGCTTAAGGCGGCCTCAGCCCACAGCGCACGCGGCGATGCGGTCGAACATCTCACTCCGGCGCTGCTCGGAGACAAAGCTGGCCTCCACGCTGTTGCGCGCCAACTGGACCACGTCCTCGCGACTGAGGTCCAGGGCCTGCACCGTCTGTTCGAAATTGGCGTTCATGTAGCCGCCGAAGTAGGCCGGATCGTCCGAATTGACCGTCGCGCACAGGCCGGCGTCCAGCATCTTTTTCAGCGGGTGGTCGCGCAGGTCCTTCACCACGCAGAGCTTGAGGTTGGACAGGGGACACACCGTCAGCGGCATCCGGGTGTGGGCCAGCTCGGCCATGAGCAGCGGGTCCTGCAGCGCCGCCACGCCGTGGTCGATGCGCTGCACCTTCAGCAGGTCGATGGCCTGCCACATGTACTCGGGCGGCCCCTCCTCGCCCGCGTGGGCCACGAGCTTCAGGCCCAGTTCGCGGCAGCGCGCGAACACACGCTCGAATTTCTCGGGCGGGTGCCCGACTTCGCTCGAATCCAGCCCGACGCCGATGAAGTGCCCGCGGTACGGCAGCGCCGCCTCCAGCGTGGCGAAGGCGTCTTCCTCGCTGAGATGGCGCAGGAAGCACAGGATCAGCGCCGAGCTGATGCCCAGCTCGGATTCCGCACGTTTGCAGGCACCAGACAGACCCTCGATCACCGCTGCCATGGGCACGCCGCGCGCGGTGTGGGTCTGGGGGTCGAAGAACAGCTCGGTGTGGATGACGTTGTCGGCCTTGGCGCGCAGGAAGTAGGCCCAGGCCATGTCGTGGAAGTCCTGCGGCTGCAGCAGCACGCTGGCACCGGCGTAGTAGATGTCCAGGAAGCTCTGCAGGTCGGTGAAGGCGTAGGCCGCCCGCAGCGCCTCCACGCTGGGGTAGGCAAGCGGCACGCCGTTGCGCTGCGCGAGGGCAAAGATCAGTTCGGGTTCTAGCGAACCTTCGATGTGGATGTGCAGTTCGGCCTTGGGGATGGCGCGGGCGAGTTCGATGGCGTTCATGGTCTTCTTTCGGTTCAGCACACACCCAGCGAGACGCCGGTGCGGGCCAGGTAGCGGCGGTAGGCGCTGGACATGCGATCGGCGGGGCCATGCACTTCGGGGATGGCGCCGTCCTTGCCGATGGGCAGGCGCCGGGGCTGCTGCGATTCGACGATGGGCTTGTCCTGCGCGAACACCGCGTCCTGGAAGGCGCGCAGCTCTTCGTCGTCGCTCAGGTCGCCCAGCGTGGCCATGGCGAACCAGGCGGTGCAGGCTTCCGGTCCGTCGGGGCGGATGAACAGTGCGATGGCATTGCTGACCGGGTCGCCCTCGGCCGCGTCCTTGCGCAGGATGGCCGCGAAGGGGTGTGGCACCTCGTAGCGGTAGGCCACCCAGCCGCCCTCTTCCGCGCCTGCGTAGCCCCTGGGCTGCCAGGCCTTGCATTCGCGCGCATGCACACCGTCGGCGTCCTCGTCCACCCGGCCAGTGTCCACCTGCGCGTGGCTGCGCGCACCCAGCCAGCCTTCGTGCACGAAGCCGAAGTGGCTCAGGTCCAGGAAGTTCTCCACCAGCCGCGGCGCGCTGGTCTCCACCGCGTAGGGTCCGCAGACCACCTGCCGCCACAGGGGATCGTCCCAGGGCTCGAACGCGGGCGGCTGCGCCAGCGAGGCGGGCAGCTGCGAGAGGTCGGGCCGCTCCAGCCGCACCCACACCAGGCCATGGCGCTCCTGCGCCTCGAACGCCTGGGCGCAGTGCGCGGCGGGGGGCTCGAAGGCGGGGGCTGCCGGCACGTGCACGCAGCGCCCCACGGACACCGGCGCACCGTGGTGGCCTTGCGCCGCGGCGCCATCGCCCGCGAACTGCCAGCCGTGGTAGGGGCACTCCAGCCGCGCGCCGTGCAGGTGCGTGAGCACCCGCCCCAGCGACAGCTTCGCGCCCCGGTGCGGGCAGCGGTCGGCCCAGGCGTGCACCACGCCGGGCTGTCCCTCGTGGCCATGCTCGCGCCACAGGACGACGTCCTGCCCCAGCAGCGACACCGCCTGCGGCGCATCGCGCAGGTGGATGCCCGCGATGACCGGGTGCCAGAGTTGTCTTTCGATCACATGACCTCCAAGAAAAAAAGCCGCTGCGGGTGCAGCGGCTTTGGGCCAGGGCACCGCAGGTCCGGCTGTGCCGGCCTGCAGGTGCCGCCCCCTGGAGGGGGTCGCGCCTTCGGCGCGGCAGGGGTGGGCTCAGTTCGGCAGCTTGCCTTCAACGCCCTTGACGTAGAACTTGATGCCGCCGAGGAACTTGTCATCGGCCACAGCGTCCTTGGCCAGCACTTCCTTGCCGTCCTGACCCACGATCGGGCCCTTCCAGATGGAGAAGGAACCGTCCTTCAGGCCGGCCTTGATGGTGTCGATCTTGGCCTTGGTTTCGGCCGGCACGTCTTCGGCGATGGAGACCATGTCGATCGCGCCTTCCTTGTGGCCCCACCACACGCCACCGGTGGCCCAGGTGCCTTCCAGCGCGTCCTTGACGGACTTGATGTAGTACGGACCCCAGTTGATGACAGCCGAACCCAGGTGGGCCTTGGGACCGTAGGCGGTCATGTCGGAGTCCCAGCCGAAGGCGCGCTTGCCCATCTTCTCGGCGGTCTGCAGCACGGCCGAGGAGTCGGTGTTCTGCATCAGCACGTCGGCGCCACCGTTGATCAGCGAGGTGGCTGCTTCGGTTTCCTTCGGCGGATCGAACCAGCCGTTCACCCAGACCACCTTGGTCTTGACCTTGGGGTTCACCGACTGCGCGCCCAGGGTGAAGCTGTTGATGTTGCGGATCACCTCGGGAATTGGGATCGAGGCCACGACGCCCAGGGTATTGGACTTGGTCATGGAACCGGCGATCACACCCGCCATGTAGGCGCCTTCGTAGGTGCGGCTGTCGTAGGTGCGCAGGTTCTCGGCCGTCTTGTAGCCGGTGGCGTGCTCGAACTTCACGTCCTTGAAGTCGGGTGCGACCTTGAGCATGGGCTCCATGTAGCCGAAAGTGGTGCCGAAGATCAGCTTGTTGCCCTGGCTGGCCAGGTCGCGGATCACGCGCTCGGCGTCGGCGCTCTCGGGCACGTTCTCGACGAAGCTGGTCACGATCTTGTCGCCGAACTCGGCTTCGAGGGCCTTGCGGCCGTTGTCGTGGGCGAAGGTCCAGCCGCCGTCACCGACGGGACCGACGTAGGCGAAGGCGACCTTCAGCGGCTCGGCCTTGGGTGCCTCCGCGGCGGCCGGGGCCGGTGCGGGCGCAGCCGCCGGCGCGGCCGCCTCTTCCTTCTTGCCGCAGCCGATCAGGGCCGCGCTGGCCACAGCCGTCAGGGCCGCCAGCTTGATCAGGGAACGCTTGTTCAGGTCGGTCATGGAAACCTCTTGGTGGGTTGGGAGTGAAATGAAACGAACAGTGAATGATTATGAACCGGCACCAGCTCAGGAGCCCGGGTAAAACGGCTTGCCGATCGAGGCCGGCATGTTGACGCGGATCCAGGTCGGGTTGCGCGAGATCAGGACCAGCACAACGATGGTGGCGAGGTAGGGCATCATGGTCAGGAACTGGCTCGGCACATTGACGCCCATGCCCTGCAGGTGGAACTGCAGCATGGTCACGCCACCGAACAGGTAGGCCCCAAGCAACACGCGTGCCGGGCGCCAGGTGGCAAAGGTGGTCAGGGCCAGCGCGATCCAGCCCTTGCCGGCGATCATGCCCTCCACCCACAGCGGGGTGTAGACGGTCGACACGTAGGCGCCGGCCAGACCGCACAGCGCGCCGCCGGCCATCACGGCCAGCAGGCGGATGCGGCGCACCGGGTAACCCAGCGCGTGCGCCGATTCGGGGCTCTCGCCCACGCTGCGCAGCACCAGACCGGCGCGCGTGCGGAACAGGAACCAGATCAGCCCGAAGACCAGGCCCACGCAGACGTAGACCATGGGGTGGTGCCGGAACAGCGCGCTGCCGATGAAGGGGATGTCGGCCAGCAGGGGGATCGCGAAGGTCGATTGCTCGGGCAACTTTTCCTGCACGTAGGACGTGCCGGCGAAGGCCGAGAAGCCGGCCCCGAACAGCGACAGCGCGAGCCCGGTGGCGTACTGGTTGGTGTTGAGCCAGATCACCAGCCCGCCAAAGATGGCCGCCAGCAACGCGCCCGCGGCCATGCCGGCGGCGAAGCCGGCCACCGTGCTGCCGGTGTGCACCACGGTGGCAAAGCCGGCCAGAGCGGCGCAGAGCATCATGCCTTCTGCCCCCAGGTTGACGATGCCGGCCTTTTCGTTGATCAGCAGGCCCAGCGAAGCGATGGCCAGCACGGTGCCGGCATTGAGCGAGGCAGCGATGAGGAGTGCGGTGGATTCCATGTCAGCGACTCCTTATTTCTTCCACACGACGCGGTAGGCAATCAACGTGTCGCAGGCCAGCAGCGCGAACAGCAGCAGACCCTGGAACACGCCGGTGATGGACTTGGGCAGGCCCAGGCGCGATTGCGCGAGCTCCCCGCCGATGTAGAACATGCTCATCAGGATGGCCGAGAACACGATGCCCACCGGGTGCAGGCGGCCGACGAAGGCCACGATGATGGCCGCGAAGCCGTATCCCGCCGGCACATAGGGCGTGAGCTGTCCGATGGGACCGGCCACCTCCAGCGCCCCCGCCAGCCCGGCCATGCCACCGGAGGTGAGCAGCGCGATCCACAGCGCCTTGCGCGAGGAGAAGCCCGCGTAGCGCGCCGCCGCCGGCGCCAGACCGCCCACCTGCTGGGCAAAGCCCGAGTAGGTGCGGAACAGGAACACCCAGACCGCCGCCACTCCGGCGAGCGCCAGCAGCAGGCCCACGTTCACCCGCGAGCCCTGCATGAGCTTGGGGATCTGCGTGACCGACTCGAAGGTCTTGGTCTGCGGGAAGTTGTAGCCCATGGGGTCTTTCCAGGGGCCATAGACCAGGTAGTTGAGCACTTGTATGGCCACATAGACCAGCATCAGGCTGACCAGGATCTCGTTCGCGTTGAAGCGGTCGCGCAGCAGCGCCGTGATGCCGGCCCACAACATGCCGCCGACGATGCCCGCCACGATGATGGCCGGCACGATCCAGCCGCCGGTGGTCTTGTCGGCGGTCAGCGCCACGCCAGCCGCGAAGATGGCGCCGATCAGGTACTGGCCCTCGGCGCCGATGTTCCAGACATTCGAGCGGAAACAGACGGCCAGCCCGAGCGCGATGATCAGCAGCGGCGTGGCCTTGACCATCAGCTCGGACAGCGCGTAGGTGCTCTTGACCGGCTCCCAGAAGAACACCTGCAGCCCGCGCACCGGGTCCTTGCCCAGGGCGACGAACAGGATCACACCGATGACCACGGTGATGGCCAGCGCCAGCAGCGGCGAGGCATAGCCCCAGCGCGCCGAGGGCTGGGGACGGACTTCAAGCCGCAGCATGGGCAGACTCCTCGTTCTTGTTGTGGTGGTGTGCGGCGTCGTCCCACAGGCCCGACATCCATTCGCCGATGCGCTCGACCGTCGCGTCGGCGCGGTCGATGCTGGGCGACAGGCGCCCCTTGGCGATCACGTGCAGGCGGTCGCTGATCTCGAACAGTTCGTCCAGCTCCTCGCTGACCACCAGCACCGCGCAACCGGCGTCGCGCAGCCGGAGGATCTCGCCGCGGATCTGCGCCGAAGCGCCCACGTCCACGCCCCAGGTGGGCTGGCTGACGATGAGCAGTTTCGGCCTGGCCTCGATCTCGCGGCCGACGATGAACTTCTGCAGGTTGCTGCCCGAGAGCGACTTGGCCGCCGCGCCCGGCCCGTTGGCCTTGACCTTGTAGCGGGCGATGATGTCCTCGGCCTGCGCCTTGAGCGCGCCCAGCTTGAGCCAGCCGCCCGCGCCCACGGCGTCGCGGCGCGAGAGCAGCAGGTTCTGCGCCAGCGAGAGCGTGGGCACCGCGCCACGGCCCAGGCGTTCTTCGGGCACGAAGTGCAGGCCCAGCGCCCGCCGACGGCCCGGCGGGAGGCGCGAGGCGTCCTGCCCCAGCACGCGGATGCTGCCGGCCGGTGCGCGCCTGTCTTCGCCCGAGAGCGCTTGGAGCAGCTCGCCCTGGCCGTTGCCCGACACGCCCGCGATGCCCACCACCTCACCGGCCCGCACCGTCAGCGCGATCTGGTGCAGGTGGGTGCCGAAGGGGTCGTCGCTGGCCAGCGTGAGGTTCTGCACCTGCAGCACATCGGCACCGGCGTTGAGCGCACGCGCTTCCAGCGCCGGCGGTTCGGCGCCGATCATCAGGCGAGACAGGGACGCATTGCTCTCGTTCTGCGGGTTGCACACGCCCGTGACCTGGCCGCCGCGCAGCACCGTGCAGGCGGTGCAGAGTTCGCGGATCTCGTGCAGCTTGTGGCTGATGTAGAGGATGGAACAGCCCTCGGACGCCAGCTTCCTGAGCACCACGAACAGCTTTTCCACCGCCTGCGGCGTCAGCACCGAGGTCGGCTCGTCCAGGATCAGCAGCTGCGGGCTGGTCAACAGCGCGCGGATGATCTCCACCCGCTGCATCTCGCCCACGCTCAGCGTGTGCACCGGGCGCTTGGGGTCGATGTCGAGGCCGTATTCGGCCGCGGTGGCATCGATGCTGGCCGTGACCTCACTCAGCGTGAGCGACTTGTCCAGGCCCAGCCACACGTTCTCGGCGACGGTGAGGGTGTCGAACAGGCTGAAGTGCTGGAACACCATGCTGATGCCCAGCGCCCGCGCTTCCTGGGGGTTGCGAACGTGCACCGGCCGGCCGTTGAACATGACCGAGCCTTCGTCGGGCTTGACCGAGCCGTAGATGATCTTCATCAGCGTGGATTTGCCGGCACCGTTTTCGCCCAGCACGGCGTGCACCTCGCCGGGGGCGACAGAAAGCGACACATTGCTGTTGGCCACCACGCCGGGGTAGCGCTTGGTGATGCCGGTCAGCTGCAGTCGGGGGGTCGTCAAGGCGATCTCCTTCTCGTTTGTGGGTGGGGTCAGGCCGCGGCGGCCTCGGGGTCGGCGCGCCGCAGCGAGGCCGCCACGGTCTTGATCTGCTCGCGCAGCCAGCGGCCCGCGCTGGAGGCGTGGGTGCGCTCGTGCCAGAGCTGGTAATACATCATTCGCGGGAACTCCACCGGGCACGGCAGCACCTGGACCGGCAGCGCGCCAACGTAGCGCTCGGCGTACTGGCGACCGGTGGTCAGCACCAGCAGGGTGCCCGCCACCATGGCCGGGATCAGGCCGAAGTGCGGGCAGCGTGCGGTGACGTTGCGCACCAGGCCCTGGCTGGCCAGGTGTTCGTCGATGAAGCCCCGGGCACCGGGGTGGGTGGGCGTGGGCGCGATGTGTTCGGCCGCCAGCCAGGCCTCGATGTCCCAGCCGCGGCGCACGGCCGGGTGGTGGTTGGCCACCAGGCAGACCACCTCGTCACCGAACAGCCGGCCCAGGTGCAGCTCCTGCGGCGGTTTGGGCCAGTTGCCGATCACCACGTCGTAGTGGCCCTGGGCCAGGTGGGCGCGGTAGTCGGCGTCGGCCGACAGCGGGTGGATGTCGATGCCGCAGTTCGGCGCGGTGGTCTTGACCTGCGTCACCAGCTGCGGCAGGAACAGCGGGTCCAGGTAGTCGCTGGCGGCCAGGCTGAAGGTCTGGCGCGCGGTGGCCGGGTCGAAGGCGCGGGCGTCGGAGAACAGCATTTCCGCGCTGCGCAGGATCTCGGCCGCCGGTTCGATCATGCGCAGCCCCGCCACCGTGGGCACCATGCTGGCGCCCGAACGCACCAGAAGCGGATCACCCGCCAGTTCGCGCAGGCGCTTGAGCGAGGCGCTGACCGCCGGCTGGTACATGCCCAGCCGCAGGGCTGCCCGCGACACGCTGCGTTCCGTCAGGACGGTGTGCAGCACGCGGATCAGGTGCAGGTCAATCTTGTCGAACATGGAGACGTATTTCATACCCGGAGCTCATGCGCGCGGATGGAGGTTCCGGCATTCTCGCCATACGCCTGAGCATATGTTGTGCCACGCCCCCCGGCGCTATGCTGAGCCGCATGAATGCAAAAAAACCCGGGCAAACCCTGAGATTCCTGCGCCGCGGCGAAGCCGTGACGGTCCACGATGTGGCGCCCGACCGCACCCTGCTGGACCTGCTGCGCGAAGACCTGCACCTGAGCGCCACCAAAGAAGGCTGTGGCGAGGGCGACTGCGGCGCCTGCACCGTGGTGCTGGGCGAGGCGGTGGACGGCCGGCTGACCTACAAGGCCATCAACAGCTGCATCCGTCTGGCGCACTCGGTGGACGGCATGGCGGTGTACACGGCCGAGGACATCGCATCGCCGTCGGGCGAGCTGCACCCCGCCCAGGAAGCCATGGTGCGCTGCCACGGCAGCCAGTGCGGTTTCTGCACGCCGGGCTTCGTGATGAGCCTGTTCGGCCTGTACCAGAACACCGGCGGCGGCCAGGGCATCACCCGCGAGCAGGCGCAGGCCGACCTCTCGGGCAACCTCTGCCGCTGCACCGGCTACCGGCCCATCCTGGACGCGGCGCAGCAGATGGGCGCCCTGCCCCTGCCCGCCGGCTGCGCGGTGGACGAGGCGGCCACGGTGGCCGCACTGCGGGAGCTGAAGAAAAAGAAGCCGGCGGCGGACACGCCCTACCTGCGCCCAGCCACGCTGTCCGGCCTGCTGCAGGCCCGCGCCGCGCACCCGCAGGCCCAGGTGGTGGCCGGCACCACCGACGTGGGGCTGTGGGTCACCAAGATGCACAAGCGCTTCCCGCAGGTGCTGGACGTGACCGCCGCGCGCGAGCTGCAGCGTGTGGAAACCTACCCGCACCACATCGCCATCGGCGCGGCCGTCACCCTGACCGACGCCTTTGCCGCGCTGGTCAAGGAGCGCCCGCACCTGCTGACCTTCAGCCAGCGCTTCGCCGGCCTGCCGGTGCGCAACTCGGGCACCCTGGGCGGCAACGTGGCCAATGGCTCGCCCATCGGCGACTCCATGCCGCTGCTGATCGCGCTCGGTGCCAGCGTGGTGCTGATGCGCTGGAAGAAGACGAAAGCCGGCGGCGAGATCGCCCACCGCGAACTGCGCCTGGAGGACCTCTACACCGGCTACCGGACGAACGTGATGCGCCCGGATGAGCTGCTGTGCTGGATCAAGGTACCCCGGCCGACCGGACACGCTCTGGAAAAGGTCTACAAGATCAGCAAGCGCTTCGACGACGACATCTCGGCGGTGTGTCTGGCCATCCAGATGACGGTGAAAGCCGGTGTGGTGCAACAGGTCTCCATCGGCGCCGGCGGTGTGGCCGCCACGCCCGCCCGCGCGCGTAAGACCGAAGCCGCCCTGCTCGGCCAGGCCTGGAACGAGGACACGGTGATGGCCGCCACCGCCGCCCTGCGCGCCGAGTTCCAGCCCATCAGCGACATGCGCGCCAGCGCCGCCTACCGCCAGACGGTGCTGGGCAACCTGCTGCGCCGCTTCTGGCTGGAAAGCCAGGGGCAGCAGGCCATCAACCTCGAAAGCCTCAAGACCCTGGAGGCCCTGTCATGAACGCACCGGATCTCAAGCTCGTGGTGGACAACACGCCCGCCACCACCGCAGCCGGCGTCTCGCGCTTTCACGAAAGCGCCCGCGCCCAGGTGGCCGGCGCCGCCACCTACATCGACGACATCCCCGAGGTGCGCGGCACCCTGCACGCCGCGCCGGTGTGCTCGCCGGTGGCGCACGGGGTGCTCCGAGGCATCGACGCCTCCGCCGCCCTGGCCGTGCCCGGCGTGCATGCCTTCATCGGTCCCGAAGACATCCCGGGGGACCAGATGCTCGCCGCCTTCGCGCACGACGAACCCGTCTTCGCCCAGGGCACGGTGCAGTTCCTCGGCCAGGTCGGCGGCCTGATCGTCGCCGACGACGTGATGACCGCGCGCCGCGCGGCCCGTCTGGTGAAGTGGGACGTCGAGGCGCTGGAGCCGGTGCTCACGCCGCAGCAGGCGCATGCCAGGCAAAGTTATGTGCTGCCGCCGGTGCACGTGACACGCGGCGATGCGGCGGCCGCGCTGCAGAAGGCGCCGCACACGCTGGCCGGCGCGTTCGAGGTCGGCGGGCAGGAACACTTCTACCTCGAAGGCCAGATCGCCTACGTGCTGCCGCTGGAACAAAACCAGTGGTGGGTCTGGAGCAGCACCCAGCACCCGGGCGAGGTGCAGCACTGGGTCTCGCACGCGCTGGGCCTGGCCAACCACGCCGTCACGGTGGAATGCCGGCGCATGGGCGGTGGTTTCGGCGGCAAGGAGACGCAGGCCGGTCATCTGGCGGTCTGGGCCGCCATCGCCGCCAACAAGCTGCGCCGGCCGGTCAAGCTGCGCCTGGACCGCGACGACGACTTCATGGTCACCGGCAAGCGCCACCCGTTCGCCTACAGCTACCGCGTCGGCTTCGACGACCGCGGCCGCCTCTGCGGGCTGGAGCTGGACATGCTGGCCAACTGCGGCTTCAGCGCCGACCTCTCGGGCCCGGTGGCCGACCGCGCCATCTTCCACGCCGACAACGCCTACTTCCTCGAAGACGTCGCGATCCACTCCTACCGCTGCAAGACGAACACGCAGAGCCACACCGCCTACCGCGGCTTCGGCGGCCCGCAGGGCGTGATCGTCATCGAACGCATCATGGGCGACATCGCGCGCCACTTGGGGCTTGATGCGCTGGACGTGCGGCTGGCCAACCTCTACGGCATCACCGAGCGCAACGTCACCCACTACCAGATGACGGTGGAAGACAACATCCTCGAACCGCTCATGACGCAGCTGGCGCTCACCAGCGGCTACCGCGAGCGCGCCGAGCAGATCGCGCAGTGGAACGCGAGCAGCCCGGTCATCAAACGCGGCATCTCGCTCACGCCGGTCAAGTTCGGCATCAGCTTCACCGCCACGCTGTTCAACCAGGCCGGCGCGCTGGTGCACGTCTACACCGACGGCAGCGTGCAGGTGAACCACGGCGGCACCGAGATGGGCCAGGGCCTGAACACCAAGGTCGCGGCCATCGTGGCCGACGAGCTGGGCGTGCCCTTCGAGCGCGTGCTCAGCACCGCCAGCGACACCAGCAAGGTGCCCAACGCCAGCGCCACCGCCGCCAGCAGCGGCACCGACCTGAACGGCCGTGCGGCCCAGTTCGCCGCGCGCCAGGTGCGCCAGAACCTCGCGGCCTTCGTGGCCGGGCTGGACGGCGTGGGCGCGGGCGCGGTGCGCTTCGAAAACGGGCAGGTCATCACCGAGAAGACCACGCGCAGCTGGGAATCGGTGGTGGGCGCGGCGTATGCCAACCGCATCCAGCTCTGGAGCGACGGCTTCTACCGCACGCCCAAGATCCACTACGACAAGACCACCATGCTGGGCCGGCCGTTCTACTACTTCGCCTACGGAGCGGCGGTGACCGAGGTGGCCATCGACACGCTGACCGGCGAGAGCCGCGTGCTGGCCGTGGACATCCTGCACGACGTGGGCCGCAGCATCAACCCGGCCATCGACATCGGCCAGATCGAGGGCGGTTTCGTGCAGGGCATGGGCTGGCTGACCACCGAACAACTCGTTTGGAACGGCAAGGGCTACCTGCAGACCCACGCGCCGAGCACCTACAAGATCCCGGCCACCGGGGACATCCCCGCGCACTTCAGGGTCGAGCTCTGGCCCGAACCCAACCGCGAGGACAACGTGCACGGCAGCAAGGCCGTGGGCGAGCCGCCGTTCATGCTGGCGATCAGCGTGTTCGAGGCGCTGCGAGACGCGGTGGCCCAGGCCGGCGGGCGGCCGGAGGCCATGAACGCGCCGGCCACGGCCGAAGAGGTGCTGAACAGCCTGGCCTGATCACCGCGGCCGGGCCTGGTGCCCGGTTCGACACCTGGTCACTGCAGACGGTGTCGCCGCAGCGAGGTGGCCGGCAGTTCGCCGAAGCGCTGGCGGAACAGCCTTGCGAAGTGGCCGAAGTGGGCAAATCCCCAGTCGGCGGCGACCGACCGCACGGTGGCACCGGGCTGGGCCAGCAGCAGCTCGGCCCGCACGCCCTGCAGGCGCTGTTCGCGCAGCGCCTCCATGGGCGTGCAGCCCCGGTACTCGCGGAACGCCTGGCTCAGCGACCGCACGCTGACGCCGGCCACCGCGGCCAGTTCACCCAGCGTGGGCGCATGCCGCGCATGTTCTCGGATGTGCCGCTCCGCGGCCAGCACATGGCGCGGCGCCAGCCGGTACTCGTTCTGCACGACCGGCCGGTCCAGGTGCGCGCGCCACTGCGTGAGCAGGTGCACACCGATCATCTCCTCCAGATGCCGTCCCAGGGGACCGTCCTGCACCGCCTCGGGCATGTGGGTGACGCACTGGCAGACGTAGTTCAGCAGCCCGATCCACGGCGAGCCCGCCCCGCCCAGGCGGAAGCTGCGCCGCCACAGGCGGTCGTCGGCCGTGCCGCCAAACCAGCGCTCGTGCAGGCGGTCCAGGGCGTCGTGTTCGAAGGTCAGGTTCACCTGCAGGTGCCCGGGGTCGAAGTCCACCCAGTAGGGGGTGCGCGAGTTGTCGACCACGAAGGCATCGCCCACCCCCGTGTCGCTGAACGCACGCGGCGCACTCCAGTGGCGCGCCGCGCCTCTCAGCGTGGTCAGCACCATGCCGGTGCCGGCCTCGGGCGAAAAGTCCTTGATGTTCACCGGGATGCCGTACTTGAAGCGGCTGAGTGTGAAGTGGCCGATCCGGGTCGCATCGAGCACCGAGTCCGGGCGCCGGGCCTTGCCCAGCGGGGTGACGGTGTAGGGCATGTAGACCTGGTCCGACCACCGGCGGATGTCGTCCCACTCGCTGGAGGCCACCAGGCGGTGGCGCGTGCTCGGGCGCCCGTGGGCGTCGTGGACCAGCACATCGCGGATGGCGTCCATGGGGGTGTCTCCTTTGCCGCGGCTTCGCCCCGGATCAGCGGTGATGGTAGACCGCGGTCTCGAACTCCACAAACCCGGGGTAGGAGGCCGTGTCCTGGAACGGCAGGATCTGCGTGCCCCAGTAACCGCCGATGCCGTTCTTCCGGTCGATCCAGTAGTAGCAGTTGGCCAGCCCCGCCCACATCGGTGACCCGGCGGGGCGGCCGCTGGGGGTGGCTTCGCGGTTGAGCATGAAGGTGTGGCCCCAGCCCTTGTCGGTGCCGGGGAAGAACTCGCCCGTGTTGCTGAGCGAGGGAATGGAGCTGGTCCAGCCACCCGCCGACAGGCCCATGGCGGCCAGGCCGTCCTGGCACATGGCGGCCACCGTTTCGGGCCGCAGCACGCGGCCGTGCGGCCCCGCCCCGTCGTTGAGCATCATGCGGATGAACTTCATGTACTCGCCCACCGTCCCGTACAGACCGTGCCCGCCACAGTCCATCACGGCCGGCTGGGGCAGGGCCAGATCGGGCAGCGGCGTGAGCCGGCCGTCCGCCGCACGGTCGTGGATGGTCGCGCGGCGCTGCGCCATCGATTCGTTCATGGTGAAGGCAATGTCCTGCATGCCCAGCGGCTCGAACACGCGCTCGCGCATCACCTCGCCCAGGCGCCGGCCGCGCAAGTTCTCGATCACCAGGCCCGCCCAGTCCATGTTCACGCCGTAGGTCCATGCCGCGCCGGGGTCGTGCAGCAGCACGGTGCGGATCGACGGCAGCGAGCTCGACACCACGGTGGGAATGCCCCGGGCCGTGCGGAACCGCAGGTCGTCGTGGCTGAAGAACTCGTAGCCAAGGCCCGAGGTGTGCAGCATCAGGTCGTTGAGGGTGATGCGCCGCCGGGGCGCGCGCGTCCGGGGCTGGCCGTCGGCGTCGAAACCGTCCAGCACCTGCAGTTCGTCGATCTCCGGCACGTAGTGACCCGCCGGGTCGTCCAGGCGCACCAGGCCCTCCTCCACCAGCTGCATCAGGCACACGCCGGCCAGCGCCTTGGTGGTGGAAAAGAGGGCGAGCACCGTGTCGGTGGTCATGGCCCCGTCCTTGCCCAGCTCGCGCACGCCCGCCGCGCCTTCGTAGAAGTTGCGCTCGCGGCCGGTGGCCATGGCCACCACCCCCGGGGAGCCACCGTGGCGGCCCACGTTCTGCTGCAGCACCGCGTCCAGCGCGGTGTTCATCCTGGTCGTCGTCATGTCTGTCTCCATCGCGCGGCTGTTCGGAACACCCGCACCGGGCCGCAGCTCACCGGATGGCAGGTGCGACCCAGTCTAGGAAGCGGGTGGGTGAAAGCCTGTCCGGGTCCGGCAGGGGGCTGTCCGGATCTGGCGAATTGATGCCGGTGATCTGCCTACGACCTGATTGATCCGCTTTGATTGACCCGTTTTGGGTCTAACTTTGATCTTGTCGGGTCGAATTCGACCACCTAGCATCCTTCCCCAAGTGCCACCCGGCGATGGTGGTGCGTCGAAGGAGACAAGCCAGTGATCTGGAAAGAACTGAAAAGCGGCGAACGCACCGTGCTGGACCACGTGTTCTGGTCCAGCGGGATCTCGCGCGACGCGCTCGCGACGGCGTCCTCGTTCTCCAAGACCCGCGCCAACGCCGCGGTGGCCGAGCTGCTCGAACAGGGCCTGCTGGAACACACCGGCGAACAGGTGGGCACCGGCGGACGGCGCGCCGAGACCCTGCGCCTGAGCCGCAGCCTGGGCGTGCTGATCGGTGTGGCCGTGGGCGCCACCGGGCTGGAGGTGGGCGTGCTCAGCCCCGACCTGACCGTGATGGCCCACCACAGCGAGCCGGCCGACGTGCGCGACGGCCCGGTGCCCATCCTCTCGCGCATCCGTGCGCTGATGCGCGAGCTGCTCACGCAGTGCGGCCTGCAGGCGCGCCAGGTCATCGCCATCGGCATCGGCCTGCCCGGCCCGGTGGATTTCGACAGCGGCCAGCTCGTGAACCCGCCGCTGATGCCGCAGTGGGACACCTATTCCATCCGGGACGACCTGGCCAGCGACTTCACCGCCCCCGTGTTCGTCGACAACGACGTCAACGTGATGGCGCTCGGAGAGCTCTGGCGCATGCAGCGCGGGCTGCAGAACTTCCTGGTGGTGAAGGTCGGCACCGGCATCGGCTGCGGCGTGGTCTGCCACGGCCAGGTCTACCGCGGCGCCAACGGTTCGGCCGGCGACGTGGGGCACATCTGCGTGGTGCCCGATGGCCCGCGCTGCCACTGCGGCAACCTGGGCTGCGTCGAGGCCATGGCCGCCGGCCCGGCCATCGCGCGCATGGCGGCCGAGGCCGCCGAGGCCGGCCAGAGCCCACTGCTCGCGCGCCTGATCGCCGAGCGCGGCGGCCTGCGCCTGCAGGACGTGGCCGAAGCCAGCCGCGGCGGCGACCTGGCCGCCAACCAGGTGATCCAGCGTTCGGGCGCCTATGTGGGGCAGATGCTCGCCTCGGTGGTGAACTTCTTCAACCCGTCGCACGTGTTCATCGGCGGCGGCATCACGCGCGTGGGGCCGCTGTTCCTGGCCGCCGTGCGCCAGAGCGTCTACCACCGCTCGCTGGCGCTCTCCACGCGCCACCTCGAGATCCAGTACACGCCGCTGGGCGAACGCGCCGGCCTGATCGGCGCGGGCGTGCTCGCCATGCAGGAAAGCCTGCGCCGGATGGAGGTGGCCTGATGACCGCGCCCGACACCGCCGGTGTGCGCGTCGAGCTGCGCGGCATCGTCAAGCGCTTCGGATCGGTGCAGGTGCTGCACGGCGTGGACCTGGCGTTCGAGCCCGGCCGCATCGTCGGCCTGCTGGGCGAGAACGGCGCGGGCAAGTCCACGCTCATGAAGATCCTCGCGGGCTACGAGGCGCCCAGCGAAGGCGGGATCGTGGTCGACGGCCGCGCCGTGGTGTTCGACGGACCTCGCGCGGCCGAGGCCGAAGGCATCGTGCTGATCCACCAGGAGTTCAACCTCGCCGAGGACCTCACGGTGGCGCAGAACATGTTCCTCGGCCACGAGATGCGCCGCGGCTGGTTCGTCGACGACGCGGCGATGCGGGGCATCGCGCGCGGCCTGCTCGACGACGTGGGCCTGGGCCAGGTGGACCCGGACACGCGCGTGCGCGACCTCATCGTGGCCGAGCGGCAGCTGGTCGAAATCGCCAAGGCGCTCTCGCGCAAGGCGCGCGTGCTCATCATGGACGAGCCCACCGCCACGCTGACGCCCGGCGAGACCGGTCGGCTGTTCGAACTGGTGGCGCGGCTCCAGGCCGACGGTGTGACCATCGTCTTCATCTCGCACAAGCTCGACGAGGTGGAACGCATCACCGAGGAAGTCGTGGTGATGCGCGACGGCCGCCTGGTGGCCCGCCAGCCCACGGCCACGCTCACGCGGGCGCAGATGGCCAGCCTGATGGTGGGCCGCGAGCTGGAGGACCTCTACCCGCCCCGCCGGGCCGTGCCGGCCGACGCGCCGGTGCTGCTGTCGGTGCAGGACCTGAGCGTGCCCGGCTGGGCGCAGGACGTGAGCTTCGAGGTGCGGGCGGGCGAGGTGTTCGGCTTCGCCGGTCTGGTGGGCGCGGGCCGCACCGAGCTGTTCGAGGGCCTGCTGGGCCTGCGCGAGCGCCACGCGCGCGCGGTGTCCGTGGCTGGCAGTACGGTGCTGCCGCGCTCGCCGCGCGCCGCGGCCGAGGCCGGCCTGACCTACCTCAGCGAGGACCGCAAGGGGCGCGGGCTGCATGTGCACTTCGGGCTGCGCCAGAACCTCACGCTGATGGCGCTCGAACGCCACGCGAAGCCCTGGCTGGACCCGGCCAGCGAGCGCCAGGCGCTGGAACAGGCGGTGCGCGAGTTCGGCATCCGCTGCGGCTCGCCCGACGTGACCGCCGGCTCGCTCTCGGGCGGCAACCAGCAGAAGCTCGCGCTGGCCAAGGTGCTGCACCCCGGGCCGCGCGTGGTGGTGCTCGATGAGCCCACGCGCGGCGTGGACATCGGCGCCAAGCGCGAGATCTATGCGCTCATCCGCCGCCTCGCCGACGAGGGCCGGGCCGTGGTGGTGATCTCGTCCGAACTCATGGAACTCATCGGCCTGTGCCACCGCGTCGCGGTGATGCGCGCGGGCCGCCTGCAGGCCACGCTGACGGCCGCACAACTGAACGAACAGGAGCTGATCGCCCATGCCACCGGAACGCACTGACCTCCCCCGGACGAGCACCCCGCCCAGCGGGTCCGGCCGCGCGCTGCGCCTGCCCGCGTTCGGCCCGCTGCTGGGCCTGGCGCTGCTGTGCATCGCGGGCACCCTGCTCAACGGCGAATTCGCCACGCTGGACAATGCCATGAACGTGCTCACCCGCACCGCCTTCATCGGCATCATCGCGGTGGGCATGTGCTTCGTGATCATCTCGGGCGGCATCGACCTCTCCGTGGGCTCCATGGCCGCGCTGATCGCGGGCGTGACCATCCTGCTCATGAACAAGATCGCACCGCTGGGCTGGTCGCCGGTGGCGGTGGTGATGCTGGGCATGGCCACCGCAGTGCTGCTGGGCGCGCTGTTCGGCCTGGCGCACGGCCTGCTCATCACGCGCGGTCGCATCGAGCCCTTCATCGTCACGCTGGGCACGCTGGGCATCTTCCGCGCCTACCTCACCTACTTCGCAGAAGGCGGCGCGCTGGCGCTGGACGACACACTCGCCGACACCTACGGCCCGGTCTACTACGGCAGCCTGCTGGGCGTGCCGATCCCGGTGTGGGTGTTCGCGCTGGTCGCCCTGGGCGGCGCGCTGCTGCTCAACCGCACGGCCTACGGCCGCTACGTGCAGGCCATCGGTTCCAACGAACAGGTGGCGCGCTACGCGGCGGTGGACGTGGACCGCACCAAGGTGCTGACCTACACCCTGCTGGGCGTGTGCGTGGGCATCGCCACCCTGCTCTACGTGCCGCGCCTGGGTTCGGCCTCGCCCACCACCGGCCTGCTGTGGGAGCTCGAAGCCATCGCCGCCGTCATCGTGGGCGGCACCGCGCTGCGCGGCGGCGCCGGCAGCATCGGCGGCACCGTGGTCGGCGCCATCCTGCTCTCGGTCATCAGCAACATCCTCAACCTCACCAGCATCATCAGCGTGTACCTCAACGCGGCGGTGCAGGGTTTCGTGATCATCGCCGTCGCATTCATGCAGCGGCGGCGTCCGTGAAGGCACGCCAAGCCTTCGCTTTTCTGTCAGCACCACCCTCAAGGAGACAAGCATGAAGAACCGCATCCGCCTGCACGCACTGGCCGCCGTGGCCGCCGTCGGCCTGGCCAGCCCGCTGCTGGCACAGGCCCAGAACAAGGTGAACCTGGGCGTGGCCATCCCGGCCGCCACCCACAGCTTCGCCGCCGGCCTGGTGTACTGGGCCAACGAGGCCAAGAAAGAGCTGGAAAAGGACCCGAACATCAAGGTCACGATCAAGACCGCCAGCGGCGCGCCCGAGCAGGCCAACCAGCTGCAGGATCTGGTCACCGCGACCAAGATCGATTCCCTGGTGGTCCTGCCCTTCGAATCGGCCGCGCTCACGCGCCCGGTGCAGCAGGTGAAGTCCAAGGGGGTGTACGTCACCGTGGTCGACCGCGGCCTGACCGACACCAGCGCACAGGACGCCTATGTGTCCGGCGACAACACCGCCTTCGGCAAGGTGCCGGCCGAGTACCTGGCCAAGGCCCTCAACGGCAAGGGCAACATCGTCGCGCTGCGCGGCATTCCGACCACCATCGACAACGAGCGCATGGACGCGTTCACCGGGGTGATGAAGAACCACCCGGGCATCAAGATCCTGGACGCCAAGCACGGCAACTGGAACCGTGACGACGCCTTCAAGGTGATGCAGGACTTCCTCACCCGCTTCAAGGCGATCGACGCCGTGTGGGCGGCCGACGACGACATGGCCTTCGGCGTGCTGCGCGCGATCGAGCAGGCCAAGCGCACCGACATCAAGATCGTCTTCGGCGGCGCCGGCGCCAAAGCCATGGTCAAGACGCTGATGGACGGCAGCAACCCGCTGATCCAGGCCAACGTGTCGTACTCGCCCAAGTTCCTCTACGACGCCATCAAGATGACCGCGCTGGCGCGCCAGAAGGGCGAGAAGCTGCCGGCCACGACCATCGTTCCTTCGGTGTTGATCACCAAGCAGAACGCCAAGGACTTCTACTTCCCCGACAGCCCGTTCTGAGGCCGCGCTCGCCAGGAGGACCCCACATGAAAACCATCCAGGGACCCGGGATCTTCCTGGCCCAGTTCATCGGCCCGGCCGCGCCCTTCAACACGCTGGAGGGCCTGGCCGGCTGGGCCGCCTCGCTGGGCTACCAAGGGCTGCAGATCCCGACCAGCGACCCGGCCATCTTCGATCTGGAGCGCGCCGCGGAAAGCAACGCGTACTGCGACGAGGTGACGGGCCTGCTCGCCGCGCACGGCCTGCAGGTGACCGAGCTCTCGACCCACCTGCAAGGCCAGCTGCTCTGCGTGCACCCGGCCTACGACCTGCAGTTCGACGCCTTCGCCGCGCCGCAGGTGCGCGGCAACCCGGCCGCCCGCACGGCGTGGGCGCACGAGCAGCTGCTGCTTGCCGCCAAGGCCTCGAAGCGGCTCGGCCTGAAGGCCCATGCCTCGTTCTCGGGCGCGCTGGCCTGGCCCTACCTCTACCCCTGGCCGCAGCGCCCGCCCGGCCTGGTCGAGGCCGCGTTCGCCGAGCTCGCGAAACGCTGGCGCCCGGTGCTCGACGCCTTCGACGACGCGGGCGTGGACGTCTGCTACGAGCTGCACCCCGGCGAGGACCTGCACGACGGCGTGACCTTCGAGCGCTTCCTCGACGCCGTGGGCCAGCACCCGCGCGCCAACATCCTCTACGACCCCAGCCACTTCGTGCTGCAGCAGCTCGACTACCTGGCCTTCATCGACCACTACCACGAGCGCATCCGCGCCTTCCACGTGAAGGACGCCGAGTTCCGGCCGAACGGCCGGCAGGGCGTGTACGGCGGCTTCAGCGACTGGGCGGACCGCGCCGGCCGCTTCCGCTCGCTGGGCGACGGGCAGATCGACTTCAAGGCCATCTTCTCGAAGATGGCGCAGCACGACTACGCGGGCTGGGCGGTGCTGGAATGGGAGTGCTGCCTCAAGCACCCGGAAGACGGTGCGCGCGAAGGTGCGGCCTTCATCCGCGACCACATCATCCGCGTGGCCGACCGGGCCTTCGACGATTTCGCCGCGAGCGCCGCAGACCCCCGCACGCTCGCCACCCTGCTGGGCCTGCAACCATGAACCACCACGACACCGGCGACCGCTCCCGGCGCCGCATCCGCCTGGGCATGGTGGGGGGCGGCGAAGGCAGCTTCATCGGCGCCGCACACCGCATCGCCGCGCGGCTGGACGACCAGTTCGAGCTGGTGGCCGGCGCCCTGTCGTCCACCGCGGAGCGCGCGCACGCCAGCGCGGCGGCGCTGCACATCCCGCGCGAACGCAGCTACGCCGACTACGCCGAGATGGCGCGCGCCGAGGCGCAGCGCCCCGACGGGATCGACGCCGTGGCCATCGTCACCCCCAACCACCTGCACGTCCCGGTCGCACTGGCCTTCGCCGAGCAGGGCATCCACGTCATCTGCGACAAGCCGCTGGCCACCTCGCTCGCGCAGGCCCGGACGCTGGCCGAGACCGTGCGCGCGCGCGGCCTGCTGTTCCTGCTGACGCACACCTACGCCGGCTACCCCATGGTGCGGCAGGCGCGCGACCTGGTGGCCGCGGGCGAACTCGGCGAGCTGCGCATCGTGCAGGTCGAATACGCCCAGGACTGGCTGGGCGAGCCGGCCGAGCAGCAGGGCAACAAGCAGGCCGAGTGGCGCGCCGACCCGCTGCGGGCCGGCCCCGCCGGTGCGCTGGGCGACATCGGCACCCACGCCTACCACCTGGCGCGCCATGTCAGCGGGCTGCGCGTGCAGGAGCTGTCGGCCGAACTCACCCGCTTCGTTCCGGGCCGCGTGCTCGACGACCACGTGCAAGCCATGCTGCGCTTCGACGGCGGCGCGCGGGGCATGCTGTGGGCCAGCCAGGTGGCCAGCGGCGCCAGCAACGCGCTGCGCCTGCGGGTGTACGGCACCCGCGCGTCGCTGCATTTCGATCAGGAACAGCCCGAGCAGCTCTGGCTCGCGCCCCTGGGTGAACCGGCCCGGCTGCTGCGCCGGGGCCTGCCGCCGCAGCCCCAGGCCCACGCCAGAGTGCAGCGCCTGCCAGCCGGGCACCCCGAGGGCTATCTCGAGGCCTTCGCCGGGCTGTACCGCGACTTCGCGCAGGCCTGGCGCGGCCACGGCAGCGCAGATTTTCCGGGGCTGGCGGACGGGCTGGAGGGCATGGCCTTCATCGAGGCGGTGCTGCGCAGCCACCAGCAGAACGCGGGCTGGGTCCGGATGGAGTGACCGGGCGCCCAGCGCCCGCGCCGGTTCAGCCCGCGCCGGGGCCGCCCTTGCCCAGTCCGTGCTTGCGGATCTTGTCCACCAGCGTGGTCTTGGGCAGCCGCAGGGCCTTGGCGGTCTGGCCCACGTTGCCGCTGTGGCGCTCCAGCGCATCGGCGATCAGGCTGCGTTCGAACTGGTCGACCGTCTCGGCCAGGCCGGGCTCGCCGTCGGCCCCCGGCTCGCCCGACGGCGCCGCGTGCGGCGAGACCCACTGCGGCCCCACGCCCAGCACCAGCGCGTCGGCCACGTTGCGCAGTTCGCGCACATTGCCCGGCCAGTCGCGCGCCATCAGCTGGCGCAGCTGCGCCGCGGGCAGGCGCGGTTCGGGCCGGCCGTAGCGGCTGGCCGCCAGCAGCATGAAGTGCTCCAGCAGCATGGGGATGTCCTCGCGCCGCTCGCGCAGCGCCGGCAGCTCGATGTTGACCACGTTCAGCCGGTACACCAGGTCGGCGCGGAAGCTGCCCTGCTGCGCGCGCGCCAGCAGGTCGTCCTTGGTGGCGGCGACCACGCGCACGTCCACCGGGATGCTCTGGTTCGAACCCAGGCGCTCGATGCAGCGCTCCTGCAGCACGCGCAGCAGCTTGACCTGTACGCCCAGCGGCATGCTCTCCAGCTCGTCCAGGAACAGGGTGCCGCCGTTGGCGTGTTCGATGCGGCCGATGCGGCGCTTCTGCGCGCCGGTGAAGGCGCCCGGCTCGTGGCCGAACAGTTCGCTGTCGAGCAGGCTGTCGGGCAGGCCGCCGCAGTTGAGCGCGACGTAGGGCGCATCGCGTCGGCGCGAGTGGTCGTGCAGGGCACGCGCCACCACCTCCTTGCCGGTGCCGGTCTCGCCACGGATCAGCACGTCCACCGGCGAATCGGCGATCTCGGTGATCAGCTGGCGCACGCGGGCGATGGCGGGCGCGTGGCCCACCAGCTTGCCTTCCAGGCCCTCGCTGAGCGTGAGCGCGCGGCGCAGGTTCGCCACCTCCAGCGTCAGGCGGCGCTTGTCCAGCGCGCGCTGCACCACCTCGACCAGCTGCTCGGGCGAAAACGGTTTGGGAATGAAGTCGTAGGCGCCGCTGCGCATGGCCTGCACCGCCAGGTTCACGTCGCCGTGGCCGGTGATCATGATGACCGGCAGGTCGGGGTCGAGGTCGTGTGCCTCGGCGATCAGCGAGAGGCCGTCGGCGCCGGGCAGGCGCATGTCGGTCACGACCACGCCGGCCATGCCGGGGCTCAGGTGCGGCAGCACGGCCTCGACCGAGTCGAAGGCGCGCACGGCGATGTCGGCCAGCTGCAGGGCCTGCACGCAGCCCAGCTGCAGGTCCGTGTCGTCCTCGACCAGGAACACGGTGAGGTTGCGGTTCATCGGGATGGGGTGTCTTTCGCGGTGTCGGGGGCGGGACCCACGGGGACCGTGAGCACGAAGCAGGCGCCGCCATCGGCATGGTTGTGGGCCTGCAGGTCGCCCCCGAATTCTGCGGCAAGGTCGCGGCAGATCGCCAGGCCCAGACCCAGGCCGGCGCCACTGGGTTTGGTGGTGTAGAAGGGTTCGAACAGGCGCCGCTGGTCGGTCTCGCTCAGGCCCTTGCCACTGTCGCGCACCGTCAGCGCCACCATCGGCACACCGGCCACCTCGCAGCGCTCGGCGCTCAGGGTGAGCACGCGCGGGTCCGCGTCGCGCATGGCGTCCAGCGCGTTGCCGACCAGATTCACCAGCACCTGCTCCAGCCGGTTGGCGTCGCACCAGGCGGTCCACTGGCCCGGCGCGCAGCGGTTGTCCACCCGCACCTGGTCGTGGCGCACGCGCAGCTGGTAGAGGAACAGCGCCTGCTCGACCACCCGGCCCACGTCGGTGGCCCCGGGCGAGGCGCTGGACTTGCGCGAGAAGCTCTTGAGCGGGTCGATGATGCGCGCCATCTGCTCGACCAGGCGCGCCACGATGGAAAGGTTGTCCTGCGCGGCGGCGTGGTTGCCGCGGCGCATGAACTCGGCCGCGTTGCCCGCCAGCGTGCGGATGCCGCCCAGCGGCTGGGTCAGTTCGTGCGTGATGCTGGCGGCCAGCTGGCCCAGCACGGCCATCTTGCCGGCGTGCACCAGCTCGTCCTGCGCCGACCGCAGGGTCTGTTCGGTCTGCTGGCGCTCGGCCACCTCGCGGCGCAGCTGCTCGTTGGTGTCGGTGAGCTCCTGGGTGCGCAGACCGACCTGGCGCTCCAGGTCGGCGTTGACCTGCTCCAGCAGCCGCTTGGCCGCAAGCTTCTGGCGCTCAATGCGGCGGCGCTGGCTCCAGTAGAGCACCAGCAGGATCAGGAAGGCCGCGGTCATCGCGCCGCCCACGCCGTCGGCCAGGGCCTGGTCGCGCACCTCCGAGAGGCTGGTGAAGATCAGCACGCGCCAGTCCATGCCGTCGAGCGAGCGGCCCAGCACCAGATGCCCGGCCCGGTTGCTGCCGGCCCCCAGCGCTTCGCGGTGGCGCGCCTCGTCGCCCGAGACGAAGCCCTGCACCTCCTGCGTGTCCTCGTCGACGGAGAGCCGCACGTCGATGGGGAACTGCGGCAGCCGCAGCGAGCCGTAGGTCTGGGTCAGCTGCAGGTCGACCCGCCGCTCGGCCGGCAGCGGCGCCATCGAGGTGTAGCGCCAGGCCGGCTGCGACGACAGGATCACCACCTGGTTGGCGTCGGCCACCAGGGCGGGCGCCGCCAGCATGGGCCAGGTCTGCTCCAGCGCGTCCAGGCCGATCTTGATGGCGGCCACGCCCAGCACGCGCGGGCCGTCGTAGATGGGGTGCGAGGCGAAGTAGCCCGCCTGGCCGCCGCTGCCGATGGCGAAGTGGCGGGTGGAGCGGCCAGCCAGCGCCTCCAGGTAGTAGGGCCGGTAGGACACGTCCTCGCCCAGCAGGCTGTCGTCGCGCTCGGCCACGTTGCTCGATGCCAGCACGACACCGCGCACATCGAGGACATAGACCGCGACGCTGCCCAGGTGGGCGTTCAGCCGGGCCAGGTAGTCGTTGGCGGCGCGCTCCCGGGCCGGATCGGGGGCGCGCAGCACCGCCAGCACCGCGGGGTTGAGCTGGATGGTGGCGGGCACCGGCTCCAGGCGCCGCACCCGCGCCTCGACCACGGTGGCGAACAGGTCCAGCCGGCTGTTGGTGGCGGCCTTGAGGCTGTGCTCACCCTGGGCGTAACTGTGCTGGTAGACGCCGGCGCCGGTGAGCGACACCAGGGCCACGCCGACCAGCAAGAGCAGCAGCCGCCGCGCCAGCCAGCCCACCCGCTCGGAGGCCGGACGCACAGCCGCGCCTGCGTCAGCGGGCGCGTTCGCGGGCGGGGATGGCGCGGCCTGGGCGGGGTTCAATGCTGGAGGATCTTGGAGAGGAAGTCCTTGGCGCGGGGCGAACGGGCATCGGGGTTGCCGAAGAACTCGTCGCGGCGGCAGTCTTCGACGATTTTGCCCGCGTCCATGAAGATCACGCGGTGGCTGACCTTCTTGGCAAAGCCCATTTCGTGCGTCACGCACATCATGGTCATGCCCTCATTGGCCAGCTGCACCATCACGTCCAGCACCTCACCCACCATCTCGGGGTCGAGCGCCGAGGTCGGCTCGTCGAACAGCATGACGATGGGGTCCATCGACAGCGCGCGCGCGATCGCCACGCGCTGCTGCTGGCCGCCCGAGAGCTGGCCCGGGAACTTGTCCTTGTGCGCCATCAGGCCCACGCGGTCGAGCATCTTCAGCCCGCGCGTCTTGGCCTCGTCGGCGTTGCGACCCAGCACCTTGATCTGCGCGATCGTCAGGTTCTCGGTCACCGACAGGTGCGGAAACAGCTCGAAGTGCTGGAACACCATGCCCACGCGGCTGCGCAGCTTGGGCAGGTTGGTCCTGGGGTCGGCCAGGCTGATGCCGTCGACCACGATGTCGCCCTTCTGGAAGGGCTCCAGCGCGTTGACGGTCTTGATCAGCGTGGACTTGCCCGAGCCCGAGGGACCGCAGACCACCACCACCTCCCCCTTCTGGATGGAGGTGGTGCAGTCGGTCAGCACCTGGAAGCTGCCGTACCACTTGGAAACGTTCTTGATGTCGATCATGGTTCTTCTCCAGCCGCTCAGCGAATGATGGCGATCTTCTTCTGCAGGCGACGCACCAGCATCGACAGCGAGAAACAAATGACGAAATAGACGACGGCGGCGACCAGGTAGGTCTCGACCGGGCGGTTGAAGTTTTTGCCCGCCACCTCGAAGCCCTTGAGCAGGTCGTAGGCGCCGATGGCGTAGACCAGACTGGTGTCTTGGAACAGGATGATGGTCTGCGTCATCAGCACCGGCAGCATGTTGCGGAAGGCCTGCGGCAGCACGATCAGCTGCATGGTCTGCCCATAGGTCATGCCCACGGCGTAGCCGGCGTTGACCTGGCCCTTGGGCACGCTCTGGATGCCCGCGCGCATGATCTCCGAGTAGTAGGCCGCCTCGAACACCGTGAAGGTGATGATGGCCGAGAGCTCGGCGCCCATGGGCTGGCCGATCATCAGCGGGATCAGCAGGAAGAACCACAGGATCACCATCACCAGCGGGATGGAGCGCAGGGTGTTGACGTAGAACGCGGCCGGCATCACCAGCCACTTCTTGCCCGACAGGCGCATCAGCGCGAGCACCGTGCCCAGCGCGATGCCGCCGATCATGGCCACCAGGGTCAGCTGCACCGAGAAGATCAGGCCCTTGAGCACGAAGCCCGTGAGCACGTCCCAGTTCAGGAAGGAGAAGTCGAGGTTCATGTCAGTGGCCTCCGATCATGCCGGGCACCTGCACCCGGTGTTCGATGAACAGGGCGATGCGGTTGATGACGAAGGCGGAGATGAAGTACAGGCCGGTGACGGCGAGGTAGACCTCGATGCCGCGCGAGGTTTCTTCCTGCGCCTGCATGGCGAACATGGTCAGCTCGGCGATGGACACCGCGAAGGCCACCGACGAGTTCTTGATGATGTTCATGCTCTCGCTGGTCAGCGGCGGGATGACGATGCGGAACGCCATCGGCAGCAACACGTAGCGGTAGGTCTGCGTCAGGGTCAGGCCCATGGCAAGGCCGGCGTAGCGCTGGCCCTTGGGCAGGCTCTGGATGCCGGCGCGCACCTGCTCGGCGATGCGCGCCGAGGTGAAGAAGCCCAGTGCGAACACCACCAGGATGAAGCTGGGAAAGTTCTTGAGCGCCGGGATCAGCGACGGCAGCACGTGGTACCAGAGGAACACCTGCACCAGCAGCGGGATGTTGCGGAACAGCTCGGTCCAGGCGTTGCCGATGGCCACCAGCGCCTTGCTGGGCGTGGTGCGGAAGATGCCCATGACCGCACCGACCACGAGCGCGACGACCAGCGCCAGCAGGGCGACGGAGAGCGTCCAGCCCCAGGCCGAGAGCAGCCAGTCCAGGTAGGTGATGTCGCCGCCCTCGCCGAAGCAGCGCGGACGCACCTCACCGTCGATGGTGTCCTTGCAGAACACCTGCCAATCCCATGTAGCCATGGTGATTCCCCAAAAATTCAACAAAGAAGGCCGCCCGCGTGCAGTCGGGCGGCCACTTCAATCGCCGGTCAGAAGATCACTTCTTGACAGCGTAGTCTTCCATCGGCTTGTCATTGGGGGTGGCCCAGGCCGCCTTGGTGGCTTCCGACAGCGGCAGGCCGATCTTGGCGTTGGCCGGCGGGATCGGCTGCATGAACCACTTGTCGTACAGCTTGGCCAGCGAGCCGTCCTTGATCTGGTTCTTGATGGAGTCGTCCACGGCCTTCTTGAAGGCGGCGTCGTCCTTGCGCAGCATGCAGGCGATCGGCTCGACCGACAGCACTTCGCCGACGATCTTGTAGTCGGCCGGGTTCTTGGACTTGGCGATGTTGGCGGCCAGGATGGAGCCGTCCATCACGAAGGCGTCGGCGCGGCCCGATTCCAGCAGCAGGAAGCTGTCGGCGTGGTCCTTGCCGAACACCTCTTCGAAGTTCACGTTGGTCGCACGCTCGTGCTTGCGCAGGGTCTGGACCGAGGTGGTGCCGGTGGTGGTGGCGACCTTCTTGCCGCTGAGCTGGGCGATGGAGTTGATGCCCGAGTTGGCCTTGACGGCGATGCGCACTTCTTCCACGTAGGTGGTCACGGCGAAGGACACGTCCTTCTGGCGGGCCGCGTTGTTGGTGGTCGAGCCGCACTCCAGGTCGACGGTGCCGTTCTGCACCAGGGGGATGCGGTTCTGCGAGGTCACCGGCTGGTACTTCACTTCCAGCTTGGCCAGGCCCAGCTGCTTCTGCAGGTCGGCGATCACGCGCTCGGCCATCTCGGTGTGGAAGCCCACGAACTTGCCGTTGCCGATGGTGTAGGACAGGCCGGAGGACTCGCGCACACCCAGGGTGATGCTGCCGCTGTCCTTGATCTTCTTGAGCGTGTCGGCCGTCTGGGCCATAGCGGTCGAGGCGGCGAGCACGGCGGCCACGGCCAACAGGGTCTTCTTCATGGTTACTCCTTCGAGTGGGTTGGGGAAACGGGAATCGGCGCTGGTCGTCAGCCCGGCACCTGGTCGGTGGGGTACTTCCAGAAGTCCTTGAGCAGGTAGTTCATGGGCAGGTTGAGGCTGCGGTTGGCCGGCGGGATGGGCTTCTGGAACCAGCGCTCGTAGACCACATGGGCCTCGCGTGTCTGGATCAGGCGCTTCATCTCGTCGTCGACCAGCTTCTTGAACTCGGCGTCGCTGCGCGAGAACATGATGGCCAGCGGCTCGATGGTCAGGAACTTGCCCACCACCTTGAACTTGCCGGGATCGGGCCGCCCGGCCACCAGGCCGTAGAGCAGCACGTCGTCCATCGCGAAGCCGTCGGCCTCGGCGGCGGCCACCATGTCGACCGCGCGCGCATGGTCCGGCGCTTCCACCACGCGGATGCCGAGCTGGTACTCGTTGTTGGCCTGCGTCACTGCCTTGAGCGGCGTGGTGCCCTTGGTCGAGACCACGGTGCGGCCCTTGAAGTCGCGGATCACGTCCACCGGGCTGTCGGCCCGCACGAGGTAGCGCGCCCCGGCGATGTAGTGCGGCACGGTGAAAGCCACCTTCTGCCGGCGCTCGGCGTTGTTGGTGGTCGAGCCGCATTCCAGGTCGGCCTTGCCCTCTTCGATCATGGCGATGCGGTTGGCCGGCGTCACCATCACGAAGCGGGGTTTCAGATCGGGCGCGGCCATCTGGCGGCGCAGCGCGTCCACCAGCTTCAGACACAGGTCCACCGCGTAACCCACCGGCTTGCCGTCCGGGTCGACAAAGGAGAACGGCACCGACGATTCGCGGTGTGCGATCACCACGGTGCCGCTGGACTTGATGCGGTCCAGCACCGGGCCGGCCATCGACGGCTGGACCAGCGCGGCGGCCAGCAAGGCGAGCGCACAACGGGCGAGGGACCGGGTGAGTGGCATGGCGGTGTTGTTGGTGGAAGGGTGGAGGAATGGACGGCTCAGCCCAGCGGCCGGTCGTTGGGCGACCGGTACAGCTCCAGCAGCGCCTCGGGCGCGGGCCAGTTGAGGTTGAGCCCCCTGGGCGGAATCGGCGACTGGAACCAGCGGCGGTAGATCTTCAGCGCCTCGCCCGACTGCATCAGCTCGGTCAGGCTGCGGTCCACCAGCGCCTTGAAGCGCGGGTCGTCCTTGCGCAGCATGCAGGCGTAGACCTCGGCCGCCATCGGCTGGCCGACCACGCGCCAGTCGCCGGGCCGGTCGGCCTTGGCCCGCAGGCCGTAGAGCATGGCCTCGTCCATCAGGAAGGCCGCGGCGCGGCCCTCCTGCACGCTGTTGAAACCGTCGCCGTGGTCCTTGACCTTGAGGATGTCGAAGCGGGTGCCGGTGGCTTCGGCGTGCAGCAGCAGGGAGCGCTCGCTGGTGGTGCCGGCGGTCACCGCGACGCGGCGGCCCTTGAGGTCGGCCAGCTCCTCGATGCCCGAGCCGTGGCGCGTGAGCAGGCGCGAGCTGGTCACGAAGATGGACACCGAGAACGCCACCTGGCGCGCGCGCTCGCGGTTGTGGGTGGTGGAGCCGCACTCCAGGTCCACCGAGCCGTTCTGCACCAGCGGGATGCGGTTCTGCGAGGTGACCGGCACCAGCTTGACCGCCAGCGCGGGCAGCTTGAGCTCGCGGCGGATGCGCTCGACCGCCGCCAGCATCAGGTCGTGCGAGTAGCCCACCACCTGGCGTTTGCTGTCGTAGTAGGAGAAGGGCACCGAGGACTCGCGGTGACCCAGGCTGATGGTGGCCGTGCGCGAAATCTTCTCCAGCGTCGGCAGGCCTGAGGGCTCGGCCCGCGCGGACAGGGCCAGGGGCAGGAGCAGCAGAAAGGGGAGGCGGCGAAGGGGTTTCATGGGCGCAGTGTGCCGCCCATGGCGCAAGGGACGTGCCAGTCGGTGTTAACCCTCGGTTCTGCCCCTCCAGACCGGGTTTGGCGCCCTGAAACCGGCCTTCAGGGCTTGGGCGCGAACGGAAATCCGACCACCTCCGGCGGGCAGCAAACGGATTTCCGACCCCGCGCCCTCAGGCCTCAGGTCCTTCAGGCCCAGTGCGCCTTGAAGTCCTGCGCGTACTGCCCGAAGCGAATCGGCGCGCGCCCGGTGATGCGCTGCACGCCGTCGGTGGTGCGCTCGGCGAAGCCGGCCTTGAAGGCACCCAGGATCACCAGCAGGAACTCGGCGTAGTCGGCCGGCAGGCCCGCGCCCAGCAGGCCCTGGCGCATCGCGTCTTCCGGGATGTCGGTGTAGCCGATGGTCCGGCCCGCCGCTTTGGACAGGATGGCCGCCACCTGGTTGTGGTCCAGCGCTTCGCTGCCGGTGAGGTCGTGCGCGGCGTTGACGAACTCGTCCGACGACAGCAGCTTCGCGCCCACGGCGGCGATGTCGCGGGTGTCGATGAAGCTGCCCTTGGCGGCGCCCACCGGCAGGAAGATCTGGCCCTGGGTCTGGATGCCGTGCAGCCAGAAGGTGTGGAAGTTCTGCATGAACCAGTTGGGGCGGATCACGTTCCAGGCCAGGCCCGAACGCTCCAGGTGCAGCTCGGCGCGGCGCAGCGGAATGCTGTCGTCGGCGTTGGCGCCAATGGCGGACAGCAGCAGCACCTTGCGCACGCCGGCGGCCTTGGCGGCGTCGATGGCGGGGATCAGCAGCTCGTGCTGGTTGGCGTAGCCGGGCGGCGCCATCAGGAACAGCTGGTCGACGCCGGCCAGCGCGGCCGCCAGGCCTTCGCCGGTGGCGAGGTTGACCTGCACCTCGCCGGGTTGGGAGGGCACGCGGCTGGTGGCGCGGCGCACGGTCTGGCCCTGGGCCGACAGCAGGTCAACGAGGGTGGTACCGATCTGGCCGCTGGCGCCGGTCACGAGGGTGGTGGTCATCAAAAATCTCCTGTGTGTGTTGCGAAGGCCTCCAGTGTGTTTCCGATGAGCCAGAACGAGAATGCATGAAATTCCAACATTCATGTCTGATCGTCCATAAAATACGGCCCCATGGACATACTCTCAGACATCCTCCATGTCGCCGGGTTGCGGCGGCGCCTGCTCGACCTGCACGGGCTCACGCCCGAGGCGGCGCTGCGTTTTCCCTGCGAACGCAGCTTCGGCCTGCACGCGGTCACGCGCGGCCGCGCCTTCGTGCACGCACCCAACCTGGACGGGCCGCTGGAACTGCAGGCCGGTGACCTGGTGCTGATGGCGCGCGGCTGCGTGCACCTGCTCTCGCTGGACCGCGAGCCGCCCGCCCGCAGCACCACGGTGCCGATCGCGCGCTTCGTGGGCAGCGACCTGGCCGAGAGCGACCATGACCGCTTGCACGACAGCCCGCCCGCCCGCGACCCGGCCGCGCCCACCCAGGTGATCAGCGCCGCCTACCAGCTCTGGCACGACCCGCTGCACCCCTTCCTGCGCGGCCTGCCTCCGTGGTTCGTGGTGCGCGGCCACAGCCTGCCCCAGCTGTCGGCGGTGCCGCTGGCGCTGGGCCTGCTGGACCGCGAGCTGGGCGACCAGGCGCTGGGCGCGACCTCGGCCACCCACGGACTGCTGGACGCGCTGTTCGCCTTCGCGCTGCGCGAGATCGCCGCCCGCGAGAACCCCGGCGTGCCGGGCTGGCACCACGCCATCGCCGACCGGCCGATCCGCCAGGTGCTCACCCTCATGCACGGCAACCTGGGCCACGGCTGGACACTGGACGAGCTGGGCCAGCAGGTGGGCCTGTCGCGTTCGGCACTGGCCGAGCGCTTTCGCAGTGCCATGGGCGACACGCCGCTGAACCATCTGCGCACGCTGCGCATGCAGAAGGCCATGCAGCTGCTGGCCGAGACGCGGCAGACGCTGGAGCAGGTGGCGCAGGCCGTGGGCTACCAGGACGCCTTCGGTTTCTCCAAGGTGTTCAAACGCACCACCGGCCAGTCGCCGCGCCAGTTCCGCGAGCAGGACGCGTCGGACCGGCAGACCGCATGGCGCATCCAGGAGGCCTGATCCACCGAACGGACACGGACACCGGTAGGGGTACAGTGTCGGCCTTTGCCACCGCCGCCCCACACCATGACCCTGCCCCGCTGCCCGAAATGCCAGTCCGAGTTCACCTACGAGGACGGCGATCTCTACATCTGCCCCGAATGCGCCCACGAGTGGGGCAAGTCCGGCGGTGACGAACCGGCCGAAGCGGCCAAAGTCTGGAAGGACGCGTTCGGCAACCTGCTGGCCGATGGCGACAGCGTGACACTGGTCAAGGACCTCAAGCTCAAGGGCTCGTCGGCGGTCATCAAGGTCGGCACCAAGGTCAAGAACATCCGCCTGGTCGAGGGCGACCACGACATCGACTGCAAGATCGAGGGCTTCGGCGCCATGCAGCTCAAGTCCGAGTTCGTGAAGAAGAGCTGATTTCCCCCATGGGCCGCATCGTCGTCTACTGCCAGCCCGGTGCCAAGCAGACCCAGTGCGTCGGCCTGCACGACGGCAAGCCCAAGATCCAGCTCAAGGCCCCGCCGGTCGATGGTGCGGCCAACAAGGCGCTGATCGCTTTCCTGTCCGAGGTCATGGGCGTCCCCAAGTCGGCCATCAGCATCGAGCTGGGCGCGTCGGGCCGCACCAAGCGCGTCGAAGTGGCGGGCGTGGACGACGCGGAACTCAGCCGCCGGCTGCTCGCGGCGGCATGAAGGCGGTGCTGCCCGGCCGACCGGGCAGCGAGAGCCGCGCCTCGGTGGGCGCAGTCTGCGCCAGCAGCAGGCCTTTGCGCCACACCTTCAGACGCGTCGCGCGCAGGCGGATCGCCTCCACCGGGTCGCGCGCCTGCAGCAGCACGAAGCTCGCGTCCTGGCCGGGCGTGATGCCGTAGCCCGTCAGCCCCATCACCTTCGCGGCGTTCACCGTCACCGCGTCGAAGCACTGGCGCATGGCGGCCTGGCTGGTCATCTGCGCCACGTGCAGGCCCATGTGCGCCACCTCCAGCATGTCGCCGCTGCCCAGCGAATACCAGGGGTCCATCACGCAGTCGTGGCCGAAGGCCACCGTCACGCCGGCGGCCATCAGCTCGGGCACGCGGGTCATGCCGCGGCGCTTCGGGTAGGTGTCGTGGCGGCCCTGCAGGGTGATGTTGATGAGCGGGTTGGCCACCGCGCTCACACCGGCCTCGGCGATCAGCGGGATCAGCTTGCTCACGTAGTAGTTGTCCATGCTGTGCATGGACGTCAGGTGGGAGCCGTTGACGCGCCCCTGCAGGCCCAGACGCTGTGTTTCGTACGCCAGCGTCTCGATGTGGCGCGAGAGCGGGTCGTCGCTCTCGTCGCAGTGCATGTCCACCGGCAGGCAGCGCTCCGCAGCGAGTTCGCACAGCAGCTTCACGCTTTGCGCCCCCTGTTCAGAAGTGCGCTCGAAGTGCGGGATGCCACCGACCACGTCCACACCCAGATTCAGGGCGCGCGTCAGGTTGTCCAGACCGCCCTTCGTTCGCAGCACACCGTCCTGCGGGAAGGCGACCAGCTGCAGGTCCAGGTAGGGCGCGACGCGGCGCTTGACCTCCAGCATCGCGCGCACCGGCAGCAGGCTGGGGTCGCTGGTGTCCACATGGCTGCGGATGGCCAGCAGACCTTTGGCCACCGCCCAGTCGCAGTAGGTCAGCGCGCGTTCGACCAGCGCCTCTTCGGTCAGCAGCGGCTTGAGCTCGCCCCAGAGCGCGATGCCTTCGAGCAGGGTGCCGCTCTGGTTCACGCGCGGCAGACCGTAGCTCAGCGTCGCGTCCATGTGGAAATGCGGGTCGCAGAACGGCGGGCTCAGCAGTTGCCCCGCCGCGTCCACGGTCGTGTGCGCGGGGGCCTGCAGGCCTTCGGCCACGTCGACGATGCGGCCGTCCTGCACCGCGACCGACATGCCGGTGCGGCCATCGGGCAGGCTGGCGCGGGTGATCAGCAGGTCGAGCATGGCGACGTCCGTCCGGCCGTGGGCGACCAGGCGCTCATGGCGTCACGAGCACGGCCCGAAGCCGCTCGGCATACCCGCGCAGCACCTCGGCGCCCGGATCCTTGCGCGGCCAGCTCAGGGCGATGCCATCGCCGCCATGGCGCGGCACCACGTGCAGGTGGAAATGGAACACGGTCTGGTCGCCTTCGCGGCCATTGGCCTGCAGCAGGGTGAGGCCCGGCGGATCGAACACCGCCTGAACGGCCTGCGCCACGCGCTGCGCCGTCTGCATCACGGCGGCGGCTTCTTCGGCGGTGATGTCCAGCAGGGTCGCGGCGTGGCGACGGGTTGCCACCAGCACATGGCCGGGATTGACCTGGCCCAGGTCCATGAAGGCGATGGTCAGCGCGTCTTCGTACACCTTGGCCGAAGGAATGTCGCCACTGACCAGCCGGCAAAAAATGCACTGGCCGGGGGGCGAGGTGTCGATGAACATGGGCATGTACAGGCTCCTCAAGGGTCGCAGTCATGGTAGCAGCCGGCCCCTCGGCGCCGCGCTCACTGCGTGCCGAAGATGCGGTCGCCGGCGTCGCCCAGGCCCGGCAGGATGTAGCCGTGATCGTCGAGCTGGCGGTCGATGGCCGCGGTGTAGATGGGCACGTCCGGGTGGGCTTTCTCCATCGCGGCCAGGCCTTCCGGGCAGGTCAGCAGGCAGACGAACTTGATGGACTTCGGGTTGCATTCCTTGAGGCGGTCGATGGCAGCGATGGCGGAGTGGCCGGTGGCCAGCATCGGGTCCACCACGATGGCGTCGCGCTCGTGCATCTCGGGCGGCATCTTGAAGTAGTACTCCACCGCGGTCAGGGTCTTGGGGTCGCGGTAGAGGCCGATGTGGCCCACGCGCGCACCCGGCACCACGCTGAGCATGCCGTCCAGGATGCCGTTGCCCGCGCGCAGGATGGACACGAAGACCAGCTTCTTGCCGTCGATGACCTGACCCGTCATGGTCTCCAGCGGCGTTTCCACCACCAGGTCCTGCATGGGCATGTCGCGCGTGACCTCGTAGGTCATGAGCATGGACAGCTCGTTGAGCAGGCGACGGAAGCTGTTGGTGCTGGCGGTCTTGCTGCGCATGAGCGTGAGCTTGTGCTGCACCAGCGGGTGGTTCACGACGTGGACGTTGCTCATGGTGGAGGCCTTTGTTGTGGTGATGGAAAGAAAGGGTCAGAAAACCGTGCCGTCGCTGACGATGCTCAGCGGCGGCAGCCCACCGCGCTGGCGCTGCGCCAGCAGGCGGCCGGCGGCCCAGGTGCCGCCTTCGAGCACGCAGGCCAGGGGCATCTGCTGCTCGCTCAGATCCAGCTCGGCGCGCACCAGCGGCGCCAGTTCGTCCAGCAGCGCCACGGTGAGCGCGCGCCATTCGACGATGAAGGTATCGCCCGCCTGCCAGTCGCGCGTGGCCCAGTCGGGCGGCAGCGGGCGCAGCACGCCAGCGTCGATCAGCAGGCCGCCGTTGCGGTATTCGGGCAGCCCCGTCAGGGCATCCAGACCGGTCACGCGAACGCCCGCCCATTCAAAGGGTTCGAGCAGCGAGTAGGTCAGCCACTGAGACAGTTTGTGGAAGGGCATCCAGCCCGCGGTCAGCCCTTCGCCCACCACGGCCGGGTGGCGCCAGCAGTCGCCCAGCGGTTCGCCATCGATGGTGTTCTGCGCTGGCCAGATGCCGGACAGCGTGTCCAGCAGCAGCACCAGGATGTCGTGCGCGGCCACCGCGCCACCGCCCTGCGCGGTCAGTGCATCGAACAGGCCACCGGGCCGGCCCTGGGCACCGAACACCGCCGGCTGCGCGGCCAGCGCCTCGCCCAGCCGGCGCAACAGCGCGGCGCGCCCCTCCAGTCCCACCAGCGGGTTGCCACCGCCCACCTGGAAGGCGGTGGCCAGCCGGTCGGCCGTCACGGCGCTCAGACCGGCCGCGTCCACCCGCAGCGGCCGCTGCGGGTCGCTGGAGAACAGGCCGGCCAGGAAGGCATGGAAGCTCGCCACGCCCAGGCCTTCGGAGCGCGCGAAGCGCTGGCCGCTGGCGGCTTCCCGGTACGACCAGTCGGCGCCCGCGCCCGCGTCCAGCAGCACGCTCACCACCACCAGATCGATCTGCGCACGCGCCCGCGTGGCCGCGTCCACGTCGCCCAGCGCCTGGTCCAGCAGGGCTCGCCGGTCCACGCCACCGGCCTCGAAATGGCGCCAGCGGCTGTGGTACGGGATGCGGCCGTCGGGGTAGCGCTCGCGCGTGAGTTGGGCCACGGTGCGCGCAGCGCCGGCCAGCGCAGTGCCGCTCACCACAAAGTACTCGGAGGCGCCTTCACGCGCGCGGGCCAGCAGCTGGCGCGCGCGGGTGCGGACGGCCGTCGTCGACCGCAGCAGGCGGGCGGCGCTCATGCCCCCAGTCCCCGGCCCTTGGCCTTCTTCAGCTCCTCGGCGTCGGGCACCACACCCGGCGTGAAGTAGCCGGCCGCCATCTTGGCGTCCATCTCCACGCGCGCGTCGGCGGGGATCAGCTCGTCCGGGATGTTGACGCGCTCGCCCACCTCGATGCCCGAGCCGGTGATGGCGTCGTACTTCATGTTGCTCATCGACACCAGCCGGTGGATCTTGGTGATGCCCAGCCAGTGCAGCACGTCGGGCATGAGCTCCTGGAAGCGCATGTCCTGCACGCCGGCCACGCACTCGGTGCGCGCGAAGTACTGGTCGGCCGTGTCGCCGCCCACCTGCCGCTTGCGCGCGTTGTACACGAGGAACTTGGTCACCTCGCCCAGCGCCCGGCCCTCCTTGCGCGAATAGGCCACCAGGCCCACGCCGCCGCGCTGCGCGCCCTGGATGCACTCTTCGATGGCGTGCGTCAGGTAAGGCCGGCAGGTGCAGATGTCGGAGCCGAACACATCCGATCCATTGCACTCGTCGTGCACACGCGCGGTCAGCGTGACGGCGGGATTGGCCAGGTCGCGCGGGTGGCCGAAGATGTAGAGCGTCTGCCCGCCAATCGGCGGCAGGAAGACTTCGAGGTCGGAGCGCGTGACCAGTTCCGGGTACATGCCGCCGGTTTCTTCGAACAGCACGCGGCGCAGGTCGGCCTCGCTGCAGCCGAAGCGCTTCGCCACGCCCGGCAGGTACCACACCGGCTCGACCGCCACCTTGGTCACCACTGCCGCACCGCCCGCGGTCAGCAGCTGGCCATCCGGCTTCAGACGCCCCTTCTGCACGGCGTCGATCACTTCGGGCAGCAGCACATGGGCCTTGGTCACGGCAATGGTCGGGCGGATGTCGTAGCCCGCGGCCAGCTCCTGCGCGTACACGTCGGCCACCTCGGCGCCCCAGGGGTCCAGGCTGACGATCTTGGTCGGATCGGCCCACTGCGGGTAGGGGCCGATCACGTCGGTGGGCGCGGTGTTGGTCAGGTCGGCCTTGTGCTCGCGCTTGAGCGCGCCGGCCGCCACCGCCAGCGCACGGTAGACGCTGTAGCTGCCGCTGTGCGTGCCGATGACGTTGCGGTGCGCGCGGTTGGTGGTGGTGCCCACCACCGGGCCGCGCTCGCGCGCCGTGGCCGCGCCCCAGACGATCGGCAGGGCACCGAAACCGCCCGAGTGCGAGGTGAGCCGGATGTGGCGCGGGTGCGGCGTCTGGGCCGAGGCCGGGGCCTCGCCGGAAGGCTGGGAAGCGTCTGCGGACATGGACAGGTCCTGTGGTGAAAGCCCGTGGCGGGCGAACCGGCGGCAGCGGCGGGTGGCCGCTGCCGACACCCGTTTCCGTTGTAGCAAGGCCGATGCCAGCCGTCCACCCGGCGGCCCTCCGTACAATCCCGGCCCTCCCCCTCTTTCTGGCCACTTTCATGCACTACGCCGTCTCCCACCACAAGCTCAAGCTCATCCTCAGCGGCGCCGGCCTCAAGTCCGGCGACGCGGCCGGCATCGACCAGCTCTTTGGCGGCAAGGACGGCTACTACTGGTTCGGCACCCTGCGCGACATGTGCCCCGAGGGCAAGACCCTGACCTGGGACAACCAGTACGCGCTGGTCGCGGCCATCCAGGCGCACGAAGACGCCAGCGCGGCCGAGGACGAGATGCCGCCCGAGAAGCCGACGCCGGCCCACATCGCGGCCATCTGCAAACTGCTCGCGATCTGACCATGAGCACGCCGACCGCACCGCTCCAGGTCGCCGTGCTCGGTGCCGGTGCCGTCGGCTGCTTCTACGGCGGCATGCTCGCGCGCGCCGGCCACCGCGTCACGCTCATCGGCCGGCCGCAGCACGTGCAGGTGTTCGAGGCGCAAGGCCTGCGCATGCAGACCCTGGCCTTCGACGAGACGGTGAAGCTGCACGCCAGCACCGAGGCATCGGCGGTGGCCGGCGCCGACCTGGTGCTGTTCGCGGTCAAGTCGCCCGACACGGAAACGGCGGGCGCGCAGATGCGCGAGCACCTGAAGCCCGGTGCCCTGGTGCTGTGCCTGCAGAACGGCGTGGACAACGCCGAACGCCTGCGCGCCGTGCTGACGGGCGTGCAGGTGGCCGCCGCCGTGGTCTATGTGGCCACCGAGATGGCCGGCCCCGGCCACCTGCGGCACCACGGCCGCGGCGAACTCGTCATCGAACCCTCAACCGCCAGCGAACGGGTGGTACAGGCGCTGGCCGCCGCAGGCGTGCCCACCGAGATCAGCGACAACGTGCGCGGCGCGCTCTGGGCCAAGCTCATCCTCAACTGCGCCTACAACGCCCTCTCGGCCGTGGGGCGCATCGCCTATGGCGAACTGGTGCAGCAGCCCGGGGTGAAGGACACCATGCGCGACGTGGTGGCCGAGTGCCGCGCGGTGGCCGCAGCCGACGGCGTGACCTTGCCCGGCGACGTGGACGCCGCCGTGCGCCGCATCGCCGAGACCATGCCCAGCCAGTATTCGTCCACCGCGCAGGACCTGATGCGCGGCAAGCCCAGCGAGATCGACCACCTCAACGGCCACGTCGTGCGCCGCGGCGAGGCCCTGGGCGTGCCCACCCCCGCCAACCGCGTGCTGTGGGCGGTGGTGAAACTGGTGGAAGCCGCCACGCTCCGCTGACGACATCCATCGCGCACCGTCAATTCTGACAAGGGCATTCGGGGAGCGCCGGGCAGGATCTTGTACAACGGCCCCTCCCGGGTTACAAGCCCTTCTCCGATCACCGCGGCGGAGCCTCCGCCCTCACCGCATCAACGTGTCTTCTGGTCTGCGCAACAGTCTTCGGCTGCAGCTGGTGCTGCTCATCGGTGGCCTGGCCGTGGCCGGCGCGGTGGGCTATGTGCTGCTCACCACGCACCTGGTGCGGCAGCAGATCGAAGCCGACCAGTTCCGGCTGCAGCGCATCCTGGTCACCCGCATGGCCTCGCAGCTCGACCAGGACATGCACGCGCGCACCACCGAGCTGCGCTTCATTGCCAGCCTTGAGCGCCTGCGCGACCCGCAACGGGCCGCGCAGGACAAGCAGGCCCTGCTCCTGACCAAGAAAGCCATCTATCCCTTCTACGCCTGGATCGGCATCACCGACACGCAGGGCCGCATTCTGGCCAGCACAGAACCGCGCATCAACGGCGCGGATGTGTCGCAGCGCTCGTGGTTCATCGGCGGCCGGCAGCGCCTGCACCAGGAAGACATCCACGACGCCGTGCTGCTGGGCAAGCTGCTGCCCCCGCCCGAGCTGGACGAGCTGCCGCTGCGGCTGATGGACATTTCGCTGCCCCTGCTCGACCGCCAGGGACACTTCATCGGCGTGCTCGCCACCCACCTCAGCCTGGACTGGGCCTACCAGGTGCGCCACCAGCTGCTGGACCAGCTGGACGTGCCAGGGCTGGAGATGCTGCTGGTCAACCGGGACGGCGAAGTCATCGTGGGCAGCCCCACGCTGCCCGCCCGCGACGCGACCAACCTGTCGTCGCTCACGGTGTTCACCGGTTCGAAGGCGGGCCGTGTGGGCACCGCGATCGAAACCTGGCCCGACGGCCGGCGCTACCTCACGGCCGCCGCGCCGGCCCTGGGCACGCACCCCTACCCCGGCCTGGGCTGGACGGTGCTGGTGCGGCTGGACGAAGCGACCGCCTTCGCCGACGCCCGGCGCATGGGCTGGCGCGCGCTGGCCGTGGGCCTGGTGTCGGCGCTGATGTTCTCCTGGATCACCTGGTGGGCCATGGGCCGCAAGCTGCGCCCCATGGAGCGCCTGAGCCAGGCCGTGGCCGACCTCGACGTGAACCGCCCGCTGGTGAGCCTGCCGGAGGTGGCGGGCAGCGGTGAGGTCGCCGTGTTCGCCCGCTCCATGGCCCGCCTGGTGAACGCACTGGGCGAAAGCCGCGAGCGCTTCCAGATGCTGTTCGACCATGCGCCGGTGGCGATGGCCTTTGTGGCTGCGGACGGCCAGGTGCTGCTGCTCAATGCCCGCTTCACACAGCTGCTCGGCTACGACATCCGCCACGTGCCCCATGTTGACCAGTGGTTCGTGCAGGCCTTCCCGGAGGGGCCGGCCCGGGAAGCGGCCCGCGAACGCTGGCGGAACGCGTTGCCACACGTTGGCAAGACGCCCATGGCGCTGCCCACCGCCGAATACGAGCTGCGCTGCTATGACGGCAGCACCTGCATCGCCGAATCCGGCGGCATTGCCCTGCCCGACGGCATGCTCGTATCGTTCCAGGACCTGACCGAACGCCGCAGGGCCGAGGCCGGCCTGCGCCTGTGGGCCGAGGCCTTTGAGCACAGCGAGGTCGGACTGCTGATCTCCGATGTGCGAACCGAAACCCTCATCGCCGCCAACCCCACCTTCGCGCAGCAGCGGGGCTACACCGCCCGGGAGCTGACCGGCCTGCCGGTCGCCAGCCTGTACCCCGAGCGCGCCCTGCCCGGCCTGAGGGCCGCTCTGGAGCAGGCGTATGTGAACGACCACATGGTCTTCGAAACCGAGCACATCACACGCGACGGCCGCATCTTCCCGGTGCTGATCGACCTCACGGTGCTGCGCGACGCCGACGGCCGCCCCGTGCGCCGCGTGTCCTACGTGCAGGACCTGACCGAGCGCGAGCGTGCGGCACAGGAGATCCGCCGCCTCAACGCCGAGCTGGAGCAGCGCGTCATCGAACGCACCGCCGAGCTCAGCGCGGCCAACCGGGAGCTCAACGCCTTCGCCGCCGCCGTCACCCACGACCTGCGCGCGCCCCTGCGCACGGTCAACGGCTTCGTGCAGATCCTGATGGACGAGTTTTCGGGCCTGCTGGGGGACGAGGGGCGCCAGCACCTGCTCCGCATCCAGGATGGCACGCGCCGCATGGGCGAACTCATCGAGGGCCTGCTGGCCCTCTCGCACCACACCAACAAGCCGCTGGACCGCACCCGCGTCGACCTGTCGACCATCGCCACGCGGCGCCTGGCCGAGCTGGCCGCGGCCGAACCGGCGCGCCAGGTGGTGGTGGAGGTGGAACCTGGCCTCGTGGCCGACTGCGACGCGGCCCTGGCCGAGGCCCTGCTGGTCAACCTGCTGGACAACGCCTGGAAGTACAGCGCCCGGACACCCCAGGCGCACATCCGCTTCTGCAGGGACACGGTCGATGGCCTGAGCGGCTTCTGTGTGTGCGACAACGGCGCCGGCTTCGACATGGCCAAGGCCGGCCACCTGTTCGAACCCTTCCAGCGCCTGCACCACCCCAGCGAATTCCAGGGCACCGGGGTGGGCCTGGCCACGGTGCGCCGCATCGTGGACCGGCACGGCGGCCGCATCACGGTGCAGGCAGCGCCCGGCCAGGGCGCGCGCTTCTGCTTCACGCTGCGGGCCGAGGCCTGACCACACGGTCAGCCCCGGCTTCCGTCCTCAGGGCTTCTGCGTGCCCACCACCTCGATCTCCACGCGGCGGTTCTGGGCGCGGCCCTCGCGGGTCTGGTTGGACGCCACCGGCTGCGACTCGCCGCGGCCTTCGGTCTTGATCTGCTCGCTCGGCACGCCCTTGCTCACCAGGTAGGCCTTGACCGCGCCGACGCGGCGCACGGACAGCGACTGGTTGTAGGCCTCGGTGCCGGTGGCGTCGGTGTGGCCCACGGCGATGATGGTTTCGACGTTCACCTTCGAGAGCTCGGCCACGAGGCCGTCGAGCGCGGCCTTGCCGGCCGGCTTGAGCACCGCCTTGTCGAAATCGAACAGGGTCTCGGCCTGCAAGGTCATCGCCTGCACCGGGGCTGGCGCAGGCGCGGGGGCTGGTGCGGGTGCTGGCACAGGCACCGGTGCCGGCGCAGGCGCCTGGGCCACGGGGGCGGGCGGAGGCGGCGGCTTGATGGCGCCATCGCAGTCGGGGTGGGCGGTGGCCGGCGTCCAGTTGCTGTTGCGCCAGCACAGCTCGTTCGTGCCGTTGCGCCAGGCGAGCGAGCCGTCGCCATTGGTCCAGTTGTCGACCGTCTGGGCACCGGCGACAGAGGCAAGGCTGACCGTGGCAGCCAGCAGCAGCATGCGGGGGAGGTTGCGCTTGTTCATGGGTGGTTCCTTTTCTCGAAGCTCCAGGGGAGCGTGGTTGGAAGGACTCTGGCGGGTCGGTCCTCTTCCCTGCCGAGTGAACCCATTCTGGTTTTCGTCCCTCTCCGCCCGCATCGGAAAGCGCCGCATGCGCGTGTAGGACAACACGCCATGGCCGCCCCCACGCCCCCCCGCACATTCACCACCTTTGCTCAGGGCAGCGTCGTCGCCAGGTGCGTGTACAGCGGAATGCCCAGCAGCAGGTTGAGCGGGAAGGTCAGCCCCAGCGACAGGCCGAAGTACAGCGACGGGTTGGCCTCCGGTATCGCGTAGCGCACCACCGCCGGCACCGCGATGTAGGACGCGCTGGCCGCCAGTGTCATCAGCAGCGCGGTGTCGCCCGCGGGCAGGCCGGCGGTGCGCGCCAGGGCCCAGGCCAGCGAGGCGTGCAGCAGCGGCGCCAGCACGCCGTAGGCCAGCAGCACCGGCGAACGCCCGCGCAGGCCCGGCAGGTTGCGCGCGGCCATCAGGCCCATGTCGAGCAGGAAGAAGGCCAGCATGCCCTTGAACAGATCGCCCGAGAACGGTTGCATGGCCTCGCGCCCGGCCTCGCCTGTCAGGATGCCCACGACCATGGCACCGATCAGCAGCAGCTGCGAGCCGTCGGTGAAGGATTCGTGCAGCAGCTTGCGCCAGTCGGTGGACACGCCGCCCCCCGGAGGCCCGCCCAGTACCGCCGCACCGCCGCCCAGCACGACTCCGGCCGGCGCCGTCTGCTGCTGGCGCAGGCGGTTGGCCATCAGCACCGCGAGCACGATGGCGGGCGACTCCATCAGCGCCATGGCCGCGGCCATGTGCCCGCCGTAGGGCAGGCCGAGCTTGTCGAGGTGGCCGGTGGCGGTGATGAAGGTCACCGCGCTGACCGAGCCGTAGGTGGCGGCCAGCGCCGCCGCGTCAAAGCCCGAGACCCAGCGCCGCAGCAGCGTGTAGCCGATCAGCGGCACCACCACCGCCAGCACCACGGCAATGCCCAGCCCCGCCAC